>Ga0209777_10000481_pt1 | contig 66193 bp, 60 predicted proteins | sample FrelakmetHBP12HB_FD_187147 | JGI IMG/M metagenome (GOLD analysis project Ga0209777, IMG submission 187147) | Freshwater lake sediment microbial communities from the University of Notre Dame, USA, for methane emissions studies -HBP12 HB (SPAdes)... | ecosystem: Environmental > Aquatic >...
GTTCACCGTTTCGGCGTTCACCATCGAGCAGGGTAAGTTCCTCCGTCCTGTCGAGCCGCTCGCGGCCTGGCTCGAGAAACGCGGTGTCAAATGGACTTACTTTCGAGACACTCCCTCGCTCAATCTCATTGAAGACCAGCCCGAGCACGGCTGCGATCTCTGCAGCCGGTACCGCCGCCGCGCTGTGTATCAGGTGGCTCGCGGCTTGAACGCGAACGTGCTCGCCTTCGGGCATACCGCGGATGACTTCTGCGAGGCCCTGCTCCGCAACGCGCTGTTCACCGGCAAGCTCAGCGCGCTGCCCGCGGTCACGCACTCCCGTGACAAGGAATTCCGCCTCATTCGCCCGCTCGTCTTCGTCACCGAGGAGATCACCCGGCAGGTTGCGGAATGCATTCGCGCCCCTCTCGTACCCTGCGGATGTTCCCAGAAGACCGGCACTGTTCGCCGCACCCTGCGCGACCTGTTTGCCGGACTCGAGCGGGACTACCCCTACCTCAAGGAGAACCTGCTGGCGGCCATGGGCAACGTCGAACCCGAGCGCCTGCTGGACACGCGCTTCCTCGAAAGCTCCGCGCGTAGCGCTCCCCCTCCGTTCCCGATCGTCAGCGAGAGTTGAACCCGAGCCGTGCGGTCCTCGCACCCGCTACACTGTGAGACGCTCCCATGAATACTGAGTTCGCAGGCAAGACGGCCCTGGTGACCGGCGCTTCACGCGGCATAGGCGCTGCCACCGCGGTGGCACTGGCGCGCCGCGGCGTCGCGCGCCTCGTCCTCCACTACAATTCGCACCGGCCCGGCGCCGAAAGCATAGCCGCCGAAGTTCGCGCCGCGGGCGCCGCGGCCGACCTGATCGAGGCCGATCTCAGCGAGGTTTCCGGCATCCACGCACTCGCCGGCGCTCTCGAGGGCACTGCCTTCGATATCGTCGTGAACAACGCCGGGTCCCTCGTGCGCCGCACGCGGCTCGCCGAGTTCGATGACGCGCTCTGGGACCGCGTGATGAACGTCAACGTCCGGAGCGTGTATTTCCTGTGCCAGGCCGTTGCCCCCGCCATGGCCGCCCGCGGCTCGGGCGTCATCGTCAACCTCGCCTCCATCGCGGCCCGCAACGGCGGCGGGCTCGGCGCAACCGTCTATGCCGCCGCCAAAGCCGCCATCGTCGCCATGACGAAGGGGCTCGCGAAGGAACTCGCGCCGCAGGGCATCCGCGTCAACGCGGTCAGTCCCGGCACGGTGGACAACTACTTCCACGAGCAGTTCTCGACGCGCCAGATCCTCGACTCCGTCATCGCCATGACCCCTGCCGGCCGCCTCGCCACCAACGAAGATATCGCGGATACCATCGTGTTCCTCTGCTCGGATGCGGCGCGTTACATCCACGGCCAGACGATCGAAGTGAACGGCGGAATGCTCGCGCCGTAAGAGTAGAATCGGAGTAGAATACCCGTTTATTGCGAAGCTGAACGGTGCGGCGATCCGCGAACTCGCGAAAACTATCATCTCCGAACAGCCCGGCGGCATACGTTATGCACCCTTGGTAGAACGAATCGCTAAGGAACACCCTGAGACGCCGAAGAACACGATTCACGGTTCTGTGTGGAATCTGGATCAACTCCTTCCAAATGAGATCTCGAAGCCGAGCCGAGGGCTTTTCAAGCCTATTCTGAGCAATGCCCGACGGATGAAAGCACGAACCGCGCTGAAACGGAGATAGGGAAGCAGAAGGTCCACGAGTCCAAGTTCTACGACGCATTCGCAGACTGGCTCAGGAACGATCTGGACGAAGTCACGGAGGTGACCTCACTCGGCGGGTCGGTACTCAAGACCAAGTGGGGTACCCCTGATGTAATCGGAGTGTATAAGCCACTGGCGAGCAACCTGATCAAGTTTCCGCTTGAAGTGGTTGCTGGGGAGTTGAAGGTCGACGCTCAGGCGCCTGTTGTCGCATTCGGCCAAGCCGTCGCCTGCCGCCTGTTCGCGGCGAAAACGTACATCGCGATGCCGACCACTCTCTCTGAGGAGGACCAGAGCCGTCTCGAGGGTTTGTGTATGTTGTTTGGCGTCGGGCTTGCCCTTTTTGACTTGGATCTGCAAAGCCCCAATTTCACAATACGAGTGCGGGCTCAACGATTCTCACCCGGCATGTTCTACGTCAACGAGTTCGCGCCCAGTCTCCACAAGGCGGCTCCCGAGAAGTTCGAAACGCTGTTTCGCTAGCCTGTACCGGAGGGCCTGCGGCCCGCGAAACTTCATGAAAAACGTCCAGAGCCCCCGCAGAATGGGAAAGGTGTGGAGCGACGAGGCCCGAGTGACAGTGGATGAGTGGGCGGTTTTTCGACCCTGTCTTTGCGATACGTCTTCAACGGTGTGAAGACCGGCGAGGAGGTCCGCGCGTACAGTTTCTACCTCTCAGCACGGCATTCCTCGGGTTGCGCTGCCGCTCGCACTCCGGACCCAACATTGCCGCCTTGTATCAGGGCATGGCTTCAGCCGTGCCGCAAAAACGCGGCCATTCACTGGGCTTCAGCCCCTGCTCCCTTTCTCCTGTGCGCGAAACAATAACTCCTCGGGCGAATCGGCTGGTCCTGCCCTCAGCGGCGGGCCGGGAGTTGCGCACGGTCTCCCCATCACCGGGGGCTGAAGCCCTATTTCTTTCCGTACCGGTGCGGCACGGCTGAAGCCATGCCCTGATACAAAGCCGATCAGGAGTGACAGTGAGGAGGGGGCGGTTTTTCGACCCTGTCGAAGGCGATTTCAGTCAACCCACCGGCCCCCGGCCCAGGCGCAGCCGCACCCAGGTCTCGAACACGCCCGGGTTCTCCAGCCACGTCATCATCCACAGCACCATCTCTTCCTTCGTCGCGCGCCGCTCCGCACTCAGCTTCGAACTGCGAAGGGAGAACTTGGCGTGGTCTTTCGCAGTGATGACGAACTGCCGGCAGAGCTTTGCGCGCGGGCCGTCGCCCGCCGCCATCGCCGCCGCGTACTCGCGGTGCATATCCACGAGCGTGCCCTCCAGGTGTTCGAAGCTGTCCTGCCGGATGCCGCCGGCCAGCGGGTCAAGCGGGAGTCCGGTCTCCCGCACCAGGTGGCGCAGGTAGGATTCGCTCACCGGCGCGAGCGCGCGCATCAACTCGCCGAAATCGTTCTCTCTGATGCGTTCGAGGCCGCGCGCTTCAACGAACGCGCGCAACGCCGTCCGTTTGTTCCGCTTCGCGGAGCCCGCGCCTGTACCGTTGGACGGCCTTGGCATGCTGGTCAACGTCCTTCGAGAACCGGTGCGCGCCGGACCCGTCCGCGCGCGCCACGAAATAGAGGTAATCCGAAGCCGCCGGCGCGAGCGCCGCTCTCAGCGAGTCCAGCCCCGGGTTCGCAATGGGCCCGGGAGGAAGCCCGGGATGCTGATATGTGTTGTATAACTGCGTGCTGTTCAGGTCGGACCGGTGGATCGCGCCGCGATACCGCCCTTCGATCAGCGCCGCGTAAATGGTTGTCGGGTCGCACTGCAGCGGCATCCCGATTCGCAGCCGGTTGCGGAACACCGATGCGATCAGCGGTCTCTCGGCGGCCACCTTGGCCTCCTTCTCCACGAGCGACGCCAGTGTTACGGTCTCGTGGACGTTGGCGGCCGGCTTGCCAAGCGCGTCCCACGCTTTTCGGAACCGCTCGGTCATCATGCGGCAGAGTTGCTCGGGTGCAGTGTGCCGTGTGACGTGGTAGGTGTTGGGGAACAGGTAACCCTCGAGCGTCGGCGCCGCGGACGCCAGGTCGCGCACCAGCGATGGATCGTGTGCCGCTTTGAGAAACGCCGCTCCAGGCATGATGCCTTGCCGGTCGAGCGATGCCGCGATGTCGTAGGTGTTGTATCCCTCAGGCACCACGAGCGTGTAGTAGAAAATGTCGCCGCGCGCCAGCCGTCCGAAGACGTCCCACGCGTTGGCCGGTTTTAGGAACAGGTATTCGCCGGCCTTCAAAGTGACTCGGGGCCGGAAGGCGCGGATCGCCAGGAACTGCGCCGGGTGACGGATCACGCCTTCACTCGCGAGCATCGCAGCGATCTGCCGCGCGCTGGCGCCCTTCGGAATGTCCACGTAGACCTCGCCGGCGAAAGCAGCGTAGGGAGTAAACTCCATGTAGACGAAAAGCCCGGCGGCCGCCAGGATCAGCAGCAAAACTCCGCGGCGGAGCATCAGGCCGGCTCCGCTTCCGCGAAGCCGAGCGAATCGAGGTAGCTCTGCAGCAGGATGACCGCCGATAGCCGGTCCACCGCGCGGGCGCGCTTCTCGATGCTGATTCCGCTCGACCGCAGCACCCGGCCCGCCTCCACGCTGGTCAAGCGCTCGTCCCACAGCCTCACCGCGATCCCGCTGTGCTCGCCCAACGCTTCGGCAAATCGCCGGACCCACAGCGCCTGCCGCCCTTCGTCGCCGCTCATTGTGACCGGGTGACCCACCAGGATCAGCACCGCGCCTTTTTCGGCCGCAATTCGTGAAATAACCGCGAGATCTTCCTTTAAGTTCGTTCTTTCTACCGTGGGAAGTCCTTGCGCGGTCAGGCGCAATTCGTCGCTCACGGCCACGCCGATGCGCCGTTTTCCCACGTCGAGAGCCAGAATTCTTGCGTTCACTATGGGTTCCAAGTCGTTCTGACGCGCGGCTTCGGCGCGTCGATTTCATTATAAAGCGCGGCGTGTTAGAGTAACGTTTGGCATTTTGCGTGCGCTGTGCGCCCGCATTTGCAGGGGTTTTTCGTGGCAGTGGTGCCTCGTGCGCTTCGCGCTGCTAAGTCCGCGAACGGCGCGGCGATTCTTATCGCTACCGCCGGCGCCATCGCCCTGCTGTACTACGGCCGGGCCTTCCTGGTCACGCTCTTCACGGCGGTCATCCTCGCTTTCATCCTGGAGCCGTTCGTCGGCCTCCTGATGAAGCTGCGCCTGCCGCGGGGCCTGGCCAGTTTCATCGTCTGCGCCTTCGGCATCTGCGCCGTCTACCTCCTCGGTCTGGGTATCTACATGCAAGCCGCGGGCTTGCGGGAGGATCTCCCCAAGTACAGCGCGCGCATTGGCGAACTGGCGGACCAGGTCCTCGACCGCGTCGATTCCATGGAGCACACCATCTACGAACTGGTCATTCCGAAACGCCTGCGCGAACAGCAGCCGCCCCAGCAGCAGACTCCGCCCAAGCCGTCGAGGCACACGCGCAAGCCGGTGCAGGTGGAAATCGAGCCCGCCTCGCCGCTACCAGTTCTGCCCGGCCAGGTTCCGGAGGTGCGGATTCGTCCCGAGCGACCGCCCGTTGTCGATTTTCTCTACTCCCACCTGCGGCCGCTTTACGAGACGCTGCTCATGGCCTCTTTCATCCCCTTCCTGGTTTACTTCATGCTGAGCTGGCGCGATCACATCTACCACAGCTTCCTGCAGTTGTTTCAGGGGCAGGCCCGCACCATGGCCACGAAAAGCCTGGACGGTGTGGCGTCCATGGTTCGCGCTTTCGTCGTCGGCAACTTCGTGCTCGGACTTCTCCTCGCCGTGGCCAGCACCGCCGCTTTCTGGTGGTTCAATTTGCCATACCCGTTCCTGCTCGGACCGGTCAGCGGTTTTCTGAGCCTCGTGCCCTACATCGGCCTGCCGCTCGCCCTCATTCCACCGCTGCTGGCCGGGCTCACTGTTTTCAAGACGGTCGCCTCCTACATCGCGGTGCTCAGCATCGTGGCCGTGCTGCACCTCGTCGCCATGAACCTCCTTTACCCGAAGGTGGTCGGGCCGCGTGTCCACTTGAACCCGCTCGCAGTCACCGTCGCGCTCATGTTCTGGAGCGTGATCTGGGGCGCGCCCGGTCTGGTCCTCGCCATCCCGCTCACTGCCGGCGTGAAAGCGGTTTGCGATAACGTGAGAAAGTTGGAGCCGATCGGACGCCTCCTAGGCGATTGAAGCCTCATGAGAAAAGAATTCGAACCCTATATCAAGCTGGCTCCGTTCTTCGGAATCGGGCTGGTGATCGTCGCTATCGCCGTCGCCTGGATCGTCTACAACCAGCGCGGCGCCATCGTCACGGTCAAAGGCTCCGTGTTGAAGGTGAGGACGCTGCCGCTGGACGAGAACAGCTCCCTCGCCGTCATCGACTTTCGCTTCGTCAACCCCTCGGATTACTTGTTCATCGTCCGCAAAGTCGATGTCAGCGCCGGCGATCCCAACGGCCAGGTGCTCGACGGCTCCGTGGCCAGCGAAGTCGATGCCCGCCGTCTGTTTGAGTACTACCCGGTCCTCGGGCAGAGGTACAACGAGAGCCTCATCATGCGCACGAAGGTCAAGCCCAAGCAGTCGATGGACCGGATGATCGCCGTTCGCTTCGAGGTGCCCGAGAAGATTCTCGAGCAGCGCAAGTTCCTGCGCATCCGCATCGAGGAGCTCGATGGGCCGGTGGCGATGATCGAGGAAGGGAAGAAGTAGGACCGTTCGCCGGCCGTGAGGACACCCTCGCACCCCACCCACGTTGCCGCCTTGTATCAGGGCATGGCTTCAGCCGTGCCGCAACGCCCGGCCAATCACTCGGGCTTCAGCCCTTGTTCCCAGGTACCCGCCATAGCGAAACTCCTCGGCGAATCGGCTGCTGCCCTCAGCGGGTTCGTTGCGATATTTCCGATGCTCCCGCCACGCCCGGGGCTAAAGCCCGACTCTTTTCCACACCGGTTCGGCACGGCTAAAGCCATGCCCTGATACAAAGCCGATCGTGTTCTGATGCGCTCCTGAATGCAGAAACTCCGTTACCTGGCCAAGAGCCTCGCCGCCGCTACTTCCCGCGGTAGTTCCACAGCATCTCGAGGATCACCCCGCCGATCGGGTCCGTGTCGATGTACGCGAAGCGTCCCGAGCCGGGCTTGCCCTTCTCGCCCCACCCGCCCGACTGTGACACTGAATAGCCCAGCGCGTTCCACGAAGCAATTGCCTTGTCCTCATCCGGCACGTCCATGCCGAAGTGATGGAAACCCTCGCCGTGCACCTTCATCGCGTCTTCATACACGGTCGGGCCCTTCAGCGGCAGAATCCATTCGTAGACCACCTTGCCGTGACGCTGCCATCCGAGCTCCTGGTCGAACCGCCCCGGTTTGCCCCGATACACCGGGTCGGTCAGCGCCCCGTGCGTGAAGCTCATCGCCGGAAAGCCCAGCCTGTGCCAGTACTCCGAGACCGCGTGCGTGTCCTTCGCGATGAATGCAAACTGGTTGACCAGCGGGCCGTCCGTATCCGGCAGGTCCTCCTCGTCGGTCTCTTCGGCGTGGAAGTAGATGCCGAGCGAGTACTTGCCCTCGCGCTCCGTGTCGAAGTAGACATAGGTCAGGTCGCCTTCCTCCGGGTCCTTGATGAGCCCGCGTTGCAGGACGTCCGCGCCTGCCGCACGCATGCGGCCGACCTCTGATTCCAGATCGTGCAGCGATTGCACGCGATGCACGAGGCTGAACACGCCATCGCCGCGCCTGGCGAGGAACTCAGTGTAGGCGTTCTTGCCGCCGATGGGCTGCACCCAGATCACGATGAGCCCGCCGATCCGGGCGGCCGCCGTGCGCACCTTCACCGGCACCTGCTGGCCGCGAAAAGTGGCCACGTGTTCGTCCACACCGTAGTCCTCTACCGGAACATTCGCCTTCTCCCAGCCGGCGACCACCGGCTTCAGATCCTTCACGACCCACGTCACACGGTCAACCGTCTTGTAGAAATCCGGAAGCTGCGCGTGCGCGCAGGAGCACAGCGCCGCGGCCGCGATGAGGAGTATGCGCATCGTATTCACCTCCAGGAATTATAGTGCGGGCGCGGACCGTCAGGCGTCCTTCCAGAACAGCTCGGCGTCGGAGCGGCGCACATAGTTGGCGTCGAGCGCCGCGGGATCGCCTGTCTCGCCGGCGGCGAGGCGTGCCGCAGCGATCCGGCCGACTGCGCCCGCGAGCGCGCGCGGAGCCTCGGTGACCTGTGCGTTCGCAAACCGTGTGCCCGTGAGTGCCGTGCGGAACGGGTCGAAGCCGGTCGCCACGAACTCGATGCCGCTCTCGGGAAGCGAGGCCAGCCATGCGGGAAACGACGCCACCTCCTCCGGGCAGACCAACTCCAGACGCGCGTCGTAGACGGCGCCGAAGATCTGCCCGCGTCGCGCATCAAGCACGACGGCGCGCAGCGCGGCCGAGCCGTAAGACGCGATCGCCTGCAGGTTCGAAACGCCGAGAGCCCGCTTGCCCAGCGCCTCCGCGAGGCCCTTCACCGCAACGATACCGACGCGAACGCCGGTGAACGAGCCCGGCCCTGCCGCGCAGGCGAAACAGTCGATCGACTCCGCGGTCCACCCGGCATCGCCGAGCACGCGCTCGATGTGTCCGAACAGCACCTGGGCGAAGCCCGACGCCGCGTGCAGCGGGATCTCGGACACAACCTCCGCGTCCTCGATGAGCGCTACGCTGCCGAACTCCGTCGTCGTGTCTACGGCCAGGATCCGCGGCGTCATTTCGAGAGTTGATAGATGCGAATAATGGAGTACACTTTGCCCTTGGCGTTCATCCCGTAGAGACGCACGGCCACGTTGGCGGGGAAGACGGCCGCCATGTGCGGCGCGATGGAGAACGTTCCCTGCTGCCCGCTGCCGAGGACGCGCGCGCCCTGCTGATCCGCGGCAACCTCGCCCATCCACAGCCAGCTCATCGCGTGCGTGTTGCGGGTCTCGCGTGTCACCTTGGCGGCGTACTTCGGCGGGTTCGCCATCGAGATGCTGTCCGAAGCGGGCTCGGCGATCTCAAACGGCACGCGCGCGGGGAGTTGCTCGATCTCCTGCATCTGAATGGCCCGCGACTCGAACTTGTAGGATCGCAGCATTCCTTCCTTGCGCCCTTCTCGCGAGATGTGGAGCACCCAGTCGTGCGTCTTGTCGGGCGGCTCGCCGCTGAACCGGTCGGCCTTGAAGTTTCTGATCTTGACGGACTGGCCGTCGATGGGGTTGATCCACGCGGCATCGTAGCCGTGCTTCTGCAGCAGAATCTCGACCGGCCCGGGCTTCTCGAGGTAGACGATGTACTCGATGCCCTCCATCTGCTCGTCGTTAGGCCGCTCGAGCGCGACCGCGCGCCCTCCGTCCACGTCGAAGTACGGCTCGAGTTCCCAATGGCGCGTGCTGGCGAAGAAGTCATACCAGACGGTCATCTGCTTCGCGGCCGGCGAATCCAGGTACTTGGGATCGACGCGCATGCCGCCCGCGCCGGAGGTTCCGCTATTGGCGAAGGTCGGATACTGGCCGTCCATCGCGGCATTCCAGATCCGGTGGCGGAACTTGTCTGCGTTGACCGTTCCGGCGCCGCCTGCGCCGTTGTCCTCGACCGCGGGCCGGACGTTCACGAAGGACGCCGCGAAGAGCTGATGCTCAATGCTGCCGAGCTGGTCGTCGCCGCTGCCGCACGCGATGAAGCTCATCCACTCGTCGCCCGAGAACGGCGAGGAGGTGGCCAGAGCACCTGCCGAGCGCGGATGCTGGTACGGGTCCAGCTTCTTCAGCGTCGTTCCGATCTCTTTGAGAATGGAGCGCGCGTCGGCCGTGCCCTCGAGCGAATCCACGAGCTGCCAGGTGACATCGTAGCCGGCGTAGCGCGCCACCAGGTAACGGACGTAGCGCTCGCGGTCCTGCCAGGACGGGAAAACGGCGGTGAGCTGCGCGGGGTCCGACGCCAGGATGAGGTCGGCGATGATGCCCTTGCCGTTGAGGAACTTCACGCGGTCGTCCATCTCGCGGAAGACGGTGCCGTCAGGCCGGTCCGGGGCGGGGAAGGCTTTCTGCGGCCCGCCCGGAGGCGAGAGCACCAACCCGCGCAGGTGGTTGAACTTCTGCGCTGCCCGCGCTGCCACCACCTGCTCGAACACGGGCCGCTCGATGTAAGCGAAGGGATAGAGCATGTCGCCCATCCAGAGATGCGGCGTCTGCACGTTGCCATCCACCAACGCCCAGTGATGAACGTTGGCTGCTTTCAGCCGTCCGGGTGAGTTCGATTCGGTCGCGGTGAACCGGCCCTCCTTCGCCTCCAGGCTCTTGATGTTGCTGGTGACGCGGAAGTCCCAATCGCCGGCGCCGGTGGGCGTGAAGCGGAGGACAAGCCGGTTGCCGTCCCAGAACGCGGGCACGCGGAAGGTGCGGAAGCGCGGGGACCGGAACTCCGCTTCGAGTTCGACCGTGCGGTACGGGTTCGGGTTCGCCTTGGCCTCTTCAGCCGAGAGGTCGAAGGTCATCTCGCAGGGCGAGTAGACCGGCGTGGAAGGGCAGACTGTCTGCGCGGCTGCAGCCACGCATGCCGCAAGGAAAAGAGCAGTCCTGGCCAGCATCATCAAGACACCAGTGTAGTCAAAAAGGGTCGCAAGCATTCTCAACTCAGCATCACAGCCTGGCCCGCGTCTCCCACACGCTGTCTGCTGCGACGCACGATATGGCCACGTGGCAGTGTTCGTCATGCGGACCCTGCGCGAGGGTGACAGGCCGGCAGTGTCCACTGCAAAGCGGGACATAGCGGCCCCCTCGCGGCCGCCGTCCTCGACCTACTGTTCCAGTACGCCTCCGGTCGGCTCTCTCGCGCGCCTGTGCGGCCAGCGTCACGAATGAGTCCACTGCGCAAACCGAAATTGCGGATCTCATGTTCCCCTCCGTATCGATGGGCGACGCTGCCGGCCGGTCACGCGAAGATTCTCGACTTTGGCTTGGCAAAAGTCGGTCCCGTCCTCGGCCGTGGCGCAGGCGCCGGCGAAACGACACGCACAATCGAAGACCAACTGACCAGCCCAGGGAGCGCGCTGGGGACGGTGTCGTACATGTTGCCGGAGCAAGTCCGCGCCGAACCTTTGGGCGCACGCACAGATCTATTCTCGTTCGGGGTGGTGCTGTATGAAATGGCAACGGGCAAGCTGCCATTTCGCCGGGAAAGCTGGGGATTATTTTCGATTCCATTCTCAACCGCGTTCCTGTGCCTCCGTTGCGCCTGAATCCCGACTTGCAAAGACTGCCTACAAGGATTTCCTCACCCTCTGGAAAGACGCCGACTCCGACATACCGATCCTCAAGCAAGCCAAGGCGGAGTACGCCAAGCTCGAATGAGCGAACCGCGATCTCCAGTTCGCCGCGACGGTGCTGTTCGTGAAAGAATTCCTACTGAAGCAGACCACACCGGCGCGGAAGCCATCCGTGTTAGCAGGAAGCTGTGTTCTTGCTATGCCACAACCGCACTGCCCGGGGGATTTCCTCCAGGTTCTCCAGCGGCGTCTCGAGAGCGACCGCGCATTCCGGGCCGATCAACTCCACGCCCGCCTCCAGGTTCTTGAAGACCTCGGCACGGACGTCCATCGGGCTACCCCGGAGCAACGTCGCCGGACAGTTGATACTGCCGGCGAGCGCCAGGCGGCCATGTATGGTCTTTACCGCGGCTGCGGGCTGATTCCTCGAATCGAAGTGAAATGCGGCCATCCCCGTCTGAGCGATGGACTCCATCCGGTCAAGCGTTCGACCACAGATGTGGAGAATAAGCGGCGCCGGAAGCCGAGCCGCAAGCTCCGCGTGCAAGTCGCGCAAGAACCGCCGGTAATATTCCGCGCTCACCAGGTCGCCCGTCGCATGATCGGGCAAGGTCAGAGCGTCCGCGCCCGCTTCGAGTTGTGCCCGCCCAAACAAGACTGTGACTTCCTTCAGCCGCTCCAGACACAGGGCAGCCTTGCGGGCATCATCTGCAGTCATCAGAAGGAACGGCTCAAGACCGAAGCAATGATACGCCAGCGTCCATGGGCCGATCGCCTTACCCAGGATCGCCACCTCGCTCCCGAACTGCCGCCGCAGCATGCCGATCGCATCGAGAACACACCGGACGTCCGGGTGCGCCAGGAAACCCGAGGGAATTCGAATGTCATCCGGTTCCCGGCACAGAGGCTCGCGCATGATCACGGTAGGCCAGCCCGTTTCGTTGCCCCAGTCGATACGGCATCCGAGAGCGGAAGATTCCTGGACCACCGAGAAGACCGGCATGATGGAATCGAAGCCCAGTTTCGTATGTCCGGCCGCAGCGAGCTGTGCCATGGGTTCGGGCACGCGGTTTGCCTGGGGAAACGGTGCGGCGGCGAAGTCCATCAGGCCAACCGTCGCGATCGAGGTCGGGTTCAAAACTGGTGTTTGATCCACAGGCTGCCGGCACAGGGCTGCCAGGACCCTTTCGCGGCTGGTCATGCAGTATGCTCCTGACGCGAACCAGAGGGCAGTATATCGTTTTCCGGCGAACCCTCTTACCCGAACATGCGCGGCTCGCAGCGCGTACACATCCGGCCGTTGCCCGCTAATAAACTGGCGGCTCCGGTCAGCTCACAGGTTCTTCCACTGCTGTAACTGTCCTTGCGATTCCTGATGATGGATTGAGGTGATCCTGGAAGGTCTGTACTCCTCGATCACGTCACTCCAGAATTCACACTTGCTCCAGTACGCATCGCAAATCACGGCGTCGGGAAACCAGGGTTGCTTCGGGATGTCCTCCGGCGCGTAATCCCCGGCGGCTGACCGGCCGATAATCACAAATGCATGATCCTTGTCCTTGAATTGGACCCAGTCGATCGGGAATACCGCGCGCCGGCGTAGAAAGACATAGGCCACCGCCGACTGTTCGCCGCAGTTGCCACCTCCATATCGCTCGGCATTCTCCGCAACCGCCTGGGCGACCCGCAACCCGTCGGCCGGATTGACGAATTTGGCGTCCAAGGTTTGGTCTTCCCCCCGGCGTGTCTTGCGGAGCGCATCCATCGCCCTGAGTTGGCCGGCGACACTGGACTGCAATTTGAACGGATTGTTGGCGGCGCCGGCCTTGACTTTGCTCTTCACATACGCCAAAGCCTCCCGGCCTGCGCTTAGATACTTCATGCCCTGTTGGGATGCCATTGATGAGTCCTTTGCTGAAATGGTGACCACACAAACGATGCACTGGTGTTTTGGCGCAAACGCCCCCGACGCCCGGACCGAGGCCGGCTGGCCGCAGACAGCTCGTAACGGTCTCCCGGGACAACCGGAACGGTGTTTGAACCAGAGTACCCTAACATCGACGGCGTTTCTTCTGTAACTGGAATCGCCGGAATTCCCATTCTAAATCCCAGGTTCCACGCCAGTATACACCCAGCACTTCGCTACCGCCGACCAGGTCGTTGGCGCAGCCGCGGCCAACGCAGTCTACTCCGTGGAAGCCGGCAGCGGCCCACAACGCGGAGTCGGACGTCACGCCATTCTCTACAACGATGAGGTGTTACAGTCGCGCTATGCGTGTCCTTCGGCGACCGACAGCTCGCTCGACGATTTCATGAGCAAAGCCACTCTCTGCATCTACCTGTTGGGACGGTAGTGAGGTGGCGGCGGTACCGCCCGACACAGCGCGCGAAGGAGGTGGGTGGCACGTCAATCACAGGCTCGCGCCGCGGCTCGGCGCCGGGAGCAACTCGTCTTGTTCAGGCTCACAGCGGTTTGACCGCGGAGCCCCACATCCTCGGGGCGGACTCTTTTAAGTTGCCCTGGTGCACCACCAGGCCCTTGTCCAAAATCAGCTCGGGCACCTGCTTGCCGGCCCTGAGATCGAGGACGGCCTGAACGGTGGCGGCGGTGTCGAAGAAGACGTCCTGAACGCCGTCGGCATCGAGGTAGCCCTCCTGCAACATGCGGTAGGCGGTGGCGTCGCCGTCGAAGCTGCCGAGCATCACGTGGCCGGGCTCGCCCGTCTTGCGGTACTTGTTCAGCGTCTTCAACGTTGAGGCGACGGACGGCAGGAGCAGGTCCGAAGAACTGAACACGAAGTTGATGTCCGGGTTCGCCTGGAAGGCGTTCGTGAGGCCGGCGAGGGCCTTTTCCTGGTTCCACTCCGTGGGAATGCGCGCGACCACTTCGATGGTCCCGGCGAGAGACTTGAGCGCGTCTTCGAATCCGTCGCGGCGGCCGATGGTGTTGATGTCGCCGAGGTCGCCGATGAGGATGGCGGCTTTGTACTTGCCCCCGGTCCTGGCGGCCTGCTGCGCCATGTAGTCCACGGTCGCTTTGGTGATGGCGTAGTTGTCGGCCACCACGGTAACGGACTTCGCCGCGCTCGTGGCGGGCGGGCGGTTGAACAGGACGATGGGGATGTTCGCCGCGTTGGCCGCCTGGATCATGGGGACCACGGTCTGCGCGTCCTTGGGGACGACCACGATGCCGTCCACGCGCTGCGCGATGAAGTTGCGCACCTGCTCGAACTGCTTGTTGGCGTCGCCATCGGCGATGGATTCCACCATTTGGATGCCGCGCTTCTTCAGCTCAGCTTCGATCGCGTTGCGGCTGGCCACCCAGTATTCGGTCTGCAGCGTCTCGAAGTTGACGCCCACCTTCGGCCGGCCGCCGCCGCTCCTGCAGGAAACGCCGGCGGCGAGTGCCACGGCGATTGCGGCCAGGGCTAATATGCGCATGTGGCCGCTCCCTGGTGGTGGTAGACCTCCCACCCGAGGTAGGTCTCGAACGCCTCATGAAGGACCTCGGCGCAGTCGGAGGCGCTCACCGCGACGTGGTGCTCGAAGCCGTTCTTCGAGATGTACCGCAGCAACTTCTGCAAGCCGGGGATTTGAACGACGGCGCGGGCGCCGAAGGTTTCGAGCGGGTCATCGGTGAACCGGCCCTCGCCGACGTAGGCGCGGATGCGGCCCGCGCGGTCATCCGTGGTCACGCGCGCGAAGGTCATGGGCCCCGCGGGCGTGCGGCCCGCAACGGCGCCCCAGGTGTTCTCTTCGCCCAGGGTGGTGCCGAGAATCTCGGCGGTCCTCACCGCGATGCCGGGCAGGAAGGTCTTCGCCCAGTTGCCGCAGTGGAAGAAGACGCACTTCCCGGGATCGTTGCCGTAGTTGTTGTTCCAGTCCACGAGCGCGCTGGGGCGGCCGGAAGCGAGCTGCAGCGCGTACATGGCGGCCACGCCCGTGATGTCCACCTCGCATGCGCTGGGCATGAGCTTCTCGCTCATGAGGCTCATGAGCGTGCAGGAGTTGACTCCGTAGTTCTGCTGGATGGAGGTCCAGCACTCGATGGCCGTAGCGTTCAGGTCGTTGTCGGCCACCCAGCGGTCGAGCGCGACGCCGAGCTTGGCCATGCGCAGCATCGGCGAGGCGGGCACCGCCTGCGTGTCCGCGTAGCCACTGATTTCGTCGAGCTTCGCCTTGACATTCGGTTCGGCGTCGCCGAGGCGGTTTGCCGCGCCGAAGATCTCCGAGAGATCGATGGTGCTCACGCTGATGCCCGCGGCCTGCAGGAGTTTCTCGCTGTAGCGCGTGGTGTTGAACGCGTTGGGGCGCGCGCCGACCGCGCCGAGGCGAGCCTTGCGCATACCTTTGACGACGTTGCAGACGGAGACAAAGCGGCTGAGGTCGCCGCGGAACTCGTCCGTCGATGGGTGCACCGTGTGGAGCCCGGTGAGGGTGTACGGGATGCCGTACTGCCTGAGGTTGTTGCAGACCGAGATCTTGCCGCAGAAAGCGTCGCGGCGGCGCTCGACGGTGAACTGCGCAGGGTCGTCGGGATACGCCTGAACGAGCACCGGGACGTTGAGGCCGGCGAGGTGCAGGGTATCGGCCACGCCCTTCTCGTCGCCGAAATTCGGGAGCGTGACCAGGACGCCATCGATGCGGTCGCGGTTGGCGCGGAACAGCTCGGCGCAGCGCTGGGCGTGTTGCCAGGTTTCGACGGCGCCCAGCTTTGTATCGGTCTCTTCGAGGATGACGGGCTCGATCTCCATCGAGCGGAAGAGGGCGAGAATGTCGCGCCGGCCCTCGGAGACCAGGCGGTCCGGGAAGAAGTCGCGGTTGCCTACGATGACTGCGAGTGTCGTGCTCATGCGGATACTTTCTTGTACTGTTCCTGTTCCCGCCTGAGCCGCCAGACCAGGCTGGTGGTGACCGGCTGAACCATCTCCGTAGTGATCAACGCGCCTTTGGGGATGCGGGCAAGCACGCGCGCGTCCCTGGCGAGCCCAATGGGCAGCGCCCGGCAGCTCCTTGCCTCTTCGTAGATCATGCAGCCCGCGCGATGGGTGCGGCCGCCGATGCCTTCGAGCACGTCGCCGGGCTCGAGGTCGCGTTTGGCGATGGCGGTGACCTCCGCGCACAACTGGTCGCGAGGCTGCATGGTGGCGCGGCCGTAGAGGGAGATCATCGCGACGGTCAGCGGGACCTCCATGCTGCACAGGTGGAAGGGGCGGAAGAGAGTGTAATAGGGTCCCGGGCCCATATCGCGCAGCACGAGGCACTGCCGGAGCCTCGGGTGGTCCGTGGAGACGATGAGGAAGACGCCTGGCGCCACTTTGCCCACGGCGTAATCGACTACACCCTTGCGCGTGAGGACGCCACCGTCCGCGGTGAGGCGAAACACCTGGTTCAGCTCGGGAACCGAGGTGCATGGTCCGTGCATGTTCGGGACGTCGGGGACGAGGCCGGTGGAGTTGGCCACGCAGGCCATCTCGATCATCGTCTTCGAGCCATCCACGAATTCGACGAGCATGTTCGGGTTCAGGCCGCGACGGCGTGCCTCGGGCTCGAGCTTCTCGGGCGTGGCGTCGATGTCGAGCGGGTTGTTCTTCCCTTTGCCCGCTGCGACGATCTCGAAGCCGAGGGCCATGGCGAAGGAGTAAAGCTCCATGAGCGCGGTGGGCTCGTCGCCGGCGGCGAGGGTGTAGATCACGCTTGCCTGCTCGGCTCTGCGGCGCAGCACGGGGCCGATGGTGACGTCGGCCTCGACGTTCATCATGACGAGGTGCTTGCGGTGGTCGAAGCAATCAAGCGCGATGCCGGCGCCGGCCTCGGGGTGGCCGGTGGAATCGACAATCGACGCGATGTCCTCCATCCGCGCGGGCAGCGCGGGGTCGCAGGTCGCGACGAACTTGCCCGCGCGGACGGCGTCGTCGGCCTCGGCGGGGTTGTCTGTTGAGACGACTCTCTCCGGCGGGATGCCGGCGACGCGGTAGGCGTCTTCGGCGCGGCCGGGCACGATGTCGGCGACGGCGGCGACTTCGATGCCGCGCATCCGGCTGACTTCGGCGACGATATCGGCGCCCATCTGCCCGGCGCCGACGATGCCGAAGCACACGGGATGCGAGGCGCGGCGGGCCAGGTCCTCATGAATACCGATCACTCAGTGACTCCTTTTGCGGGGGCGTTCGCCCGCCTCACGGAGCTTATCGCCACGCGATGGTGACATCTCCGGGACGATCACCGCTTTCAGAACGTTGCCCGCACGGATGTCGGCGAGCGCGCGTGCGGCGTCTTCGAGCGCGTAGCAGGTAATGAGCCGCTGGGCGCGGACGCCGCCGGACAGAATGGTTTCGAGCGCGCGCTGGTGGTAGCGGGGGTGATATGAGAAATTGCCGATGATGCGTTGCTCGCCGTAGTGGACGGCGTTGAGATCGATGGCGACGTTGGCCTCCGCCGCCGGCAGGCCGCCGAAGAGACCGATGCGGCCGCGCTTCCGCGCCGTCGCCAGCGCGGAGGTGACTGCCTGGGCCGAGGGCGCAGCGGTGATCACCACGTCCGCACCCGCGCCGCCGGTCAGCTCGCGTACTAGACTGACGGCGTCCTCAGCGCCGGCCTGGATCACGTGGCGCGCCCCGAACGCTCGCGCCAGATCGAGCCGCGCCGGCGCGGTGTCGATCATGATTGCCTCTGCGCCCCGCGCGCAAAGCAGCTCGTAGTGGAGCAGGCCCATCGGCCCGCAGCCGATGACCGCGACTGTTTCGCCCGCGGCGATGCCGAGCTCGTCGTGGCTGGCTAGCACCGAGCAGAGCGGCTCGGAAAGCGCTGCGGAGAGCAGGCCGAGGTCCCCGGGCACCCGGTTGACGATGCCGCGTTCCAGGATCTCCGGCGTCAGCAGCATGTACTCCGCCATGCCGCCGTCCATGTGCTTGCCGAGGATCTTGAGGTTCGCGCAGAGATTGAACAGCTCCCGGCGGCAATACCAGCAATCGCCGCAGTGCACGTCGGCGGCAAGCGCGAGACGATCACCCGGCTTCCACGAAGTCACTTCCGCGCCGGCGGCCTCCACAGTGCCGGTCACCTCGTGGCCCGGGATGCGTCGCAGGCCGGTGAATTTGTCACCGGAGAAGTAGCTGCGCGCGTCGCCGCCGCAGACGCCGCAGGCAGCGACCCGCAAGAGGACGTCATGCGGCCCGCACTCAGGGCGGGGAAGCGTCGCGATCTCGAGCTGTTCCTTGCCGAGAAAGACTACGGCGCGCATCGTGCTCATTTGACGATCTGCTCCTTCTCGATGCGCTGGCCGACCGCGCCGCCGGGATGCGTGAAGGCGAACTCGCGCAGGGAGTACCCCGTTTCCACCAAGACCGTCTCGCAGATGGCGTCCGTTACGGCGGCGTTCGCGAGCGAGCTCGAAGTCGCGACCATGCCGAAGGGGTCGCTGTCGGCGGAGATTTTGACGGGGATCACGGCATCGGCCATTCGGCCGAGGTCCGATTCGGGTGACTCGGTCATGGCGATCAGCCTCGCTCCGCGCGCCTTGGCGATGCGGGCGAAGTCGTTGACTTCAGCCGTCCGGCCGCCTTTCGAGATCAGCAGCACGGTGTCCTCCGGCTTCACGGCGCCGGCGCTGCCGTGCAGGCAATCGGAGGCCTGCAAAAAGACCGCGGGCAGCCCGGAGCAGGAGAGCAGGTGCGCGAAGCGGCGGGCCACGGCGTTGGAGGTGCCGGCTCCTCCGACGAGAACGTGGCCGCGCGTGGCGAGCAGCACGCCGGCCGCTTCGGCCGCGCGCGGATCGAGCGTATCGGCGAGCGCGCCCAGCACGGCGGCCTCACGCCGGAGCGTACCCTTCATCCGTTCGAGGCGCTTTTCGCTTTCCAACATTCGGGACTCCAGTGGTGATAAAAATCGCGCAGCATGCCGTAGATGTGCCGCCAGCTTTCGAAGGCTTCGCCGTAACGGCCCGCGGCATCGCGATCCGGTCCAATCGTCGTACCGGTCTTCACGCAGGCGGAGCGCGCTGCCGCGAGGCCCGGGAACGCGCCGACGGCGATGGACGCCAGCATGGCCGCGCCCGACAGCGCCGCTTCCGGGTTGGCCAGTGTCCGGATGGGCCGGTTCAAAATGCTCGCTTTGATCTCGAGGACTTTCGCCGAACGCGCGCCTCCGCCGACGGCAGTCAGCTCGCGGACGCCGATTCCGAGGCGGTCGAGGGTCTCCAGGTTGAGACGCGCCTCGAATCCGAGTGCGTCCACCACGGCCTGGAACATCTCCCTGCGGCCCGAGGCGAGCGAGAGTCCGAGGAACGAGCCGCGCGAGCGGTGATCGCACGCCGGCGTGCCGCTGCCGACGATGTGCGGCAGGAACTGCACCGGCGAAGGCGCGAGATGCAGGCCGCCGATGGCGCGCTCGAACGCCTGCTCGCGCGGCGCTTCGCTCATTGATTCGAGAAACCACTCGAGGGACAGGCCGCCGGACTGGTTCAGCGTAATGGTGAAATACTGGTCCGGCGCCGCGTGGCAGTAACACGGGTAATTCGCCGACAGCATGGAGGCCGTGAGACGCGGCTCCTCGAAGCAGGTGCTCATGACTTCGGCGGTGCCCATGGAGTAGCACGCGAGGTCCGGCTCGATGACGCCCGCGCCGAGCGCCGCCATGCACTGGTCGTGGCCCCCGGTGACGACGAGCGTGTCGCGTCCGATCCCCCACTCGTCCGCGACGGCGTTGCGGAGGATGCCGACCGGTACGCCAGCCGGCGACACGTTGCCGAACTGTGAAGGCGGCACGCCGATGTGCTCCAGGATTTCGGGCACCCAGTCCTTCGAGACCGGGTCAAACGCCCCGGTTCGCGACGCCATGGTGAAGTCAAGCGCCGGGACGCCGGCCAGCTTGGTGAACAGAAAATCGCAGTAGTGGACGAACTTCCAGGCCTGCCGCGCCACATCCGGGCGGTTCCGCACCAGCCACCAGACCTTTGTGACGGCATTGAGCGGCTCGCACGGCATGCCGGTCTTCGAGTAGAGCCAGCCGCGCCCAAACCTGTTCTCGAGGCCGGCTGCCTCCTCATGGCTTCGGCTGTCCATGCCGAGGATGGCTGGGTGCAAGGCAACGCCGTCTGTGTCGATGGGGATGATGGCGTCGCCCTGGACGGAGACGCAGATCGCCTCAACGGGCGGGCGCGGCGAGCAGGCGGCGAGGGCTTCGGCCACCACCTGTTTGACGAGCAGCCAGACCGCTTCCGCATCCTGCTCGGCCCAGCCGGCGCGAGGGGCGTTATAAGAATAGTGGCGCCGGGAAAGGGCCTCCATCACGGGCCCGTCGAAGACTGCTGCTTTGCAGGCGGTTGTCCCGAGATCGATTGCAATAACAGCCATTGGCGTACCGCGCCCCTTATGATCCCGCCGGCCCGGCATGGGATCTATAACGATCGCTCCCGACATTCTGAGGATTCTGCTCTCGGCTACAATGGCAATCCAGGCATGCCCGGCGCCAGAAAGCTGAATTGGGAGCGCGCGTACTCGGTGATCGAGCCGTGCATCACCGCGGAAGGCGTGCATGTGCACCCGTTTGCGTCCGCGTTTCCGGTGGACGTGCGGTTCCTCCTGTTCGACCGGCATTCGGACATCCGGCTGAACCGGCACGAATATTTTGAGGTGCTCTACGCGTGCTCGGGCGAGGCGGTGTACCAGGTGCAGGATGCGGAGTTCCGCCTGAAGCAGGGCGACCTGTTCGTGATCGGCAGCACGCTGATGCACCGCATGACGAGGTATCCGAGCGGCAGGCTGAAGGCGGCGGTGCTCTACTTCCTCCCCGATCTCATCCGGGGCAACGACCCGACCGGGGACGATATCGAGTACCTGATGCCGTTCCTGGTGCAGGATGCCGGGTTTCCGCACATCGTCAAGGCGGCGACCGGGATACCCGCGCAGGTCTTCGACCTGGCGCGCCGGGCCGCGGCGGAATTGCCCGCCACCACGGTGAGGGCCCGGCTCACGGTGAAGACGTACCTGAAAATGACTCTCGTGCTGCTCGTGAACCACTACGCCGGATACAGGGGCAGCGAGGGAGTGTTCCTGAAGCGGCAGCGCGACCTGGAGCGCCTGAAACCGGTGTTCGCGCTGATCGATTCGAACTACTGCGGGCTGATTGCCGTGGAGGACGCGGCCGGTTGCGTCCACATGAGCAAATCGAGCTTCATGCGGTTCTTCAAGCAGGTCACCGGGCAGCCGTTCATCGTCTACCTGAACCATTTCCGCGTAGCGAAGGCGCAGACGCTGCTGGCGGCAACCGACCTGGCGATCGCTGAGGTGAGCCATGACGTTGGCTTCTGCGACCAGAGCTACTTCGGCCTGATCTTCCGCAAGCTCACGGGCGAAACGCCGCGGGAGTACAAGCAGCGGATGGCCGGAACCGGGGCGGAGGCAGAGTGAGTGAGTACCTCGCCGATAGTGCAGTGCGGCGTTAATGCTGGGCCTTAAGTGGGGTGGTCCCCCTGGACCGCGCCCGGGTCCCCTGACCCGGCCAAACCCGACCTGGGGGTCGGGTTGCGCTCAGGGGAGCCGCCCCACACAAACCGGCGAACCACGAGCTATTTCCGCCGCACTAACACTCAACCGTGTACGTTAGCGCACGCGGCGAGGACCGGTCCCGGAGCTCCAGGAGTAAGTCAGGCACGCCGGGTCGAGTCTGTCAGACGGCTTGGAGGCGGTAAGCGGAGGGAGGCCGGGCGAGACCGTAACGGCGATACCCGGAAGAGCGCGTTGTGTTTCGGTCAGGAGTTGGTACGCGAAGAAGTAGGCTCCGGCGTGATGCTCCTGGATCCCGACGAAATCCACGCACCTGCAGCTTCCTTGTTGTTTGCAGCGTGACTGCACGTCGCGAACCGCCGCGTCCATCTGATGCAATGCCGCTGCCTGCGCGTACACGTTGAAAAAGGCGGCGGCGCCGGTGACCGCGATCCAGGCGGCCATGACGAGACGAGCGCGGGTGGATCGCATGAGCACGGAAGCGATGAGGAGGGAGCACCAGATCGCAGGGGCGTACAAGTAGCGGCCGTTCATGAGGGAAGGGCCGATCCAGCCGATGATATTCGCCATCGGCAGCGCTGCAACGAGGAGCAGGATGAACAGCCAGCGCCGTGGATCACCCCTGGCAGGCCTATACGTCCAGGCGACCAGTACAGTGAGTGCGGCGTACGCCGCGACGATCGCCCGGCACCAGAGGGAAACGTTGCCGGCGGTGTTGAGGGCGAACGGCGTGAGCCCAGGGGTGTTCGAGGCAATTGAAGTGAGGGTCTTCGCGGTCAGTTTGAACTGCTCCGTTTCACCGTTCGCCTGCACATAGCCGCCGGGTCCGCCGAAGAAAGAGAACCGGAAGACAAGCATCGCGGCAGCGATCGCCACCATCGCCCCGACGACGCGCATCCAGCGGCCGTGCGCGGGGCCGATCGCCGGTTTTTTCGAAAACCAAATGACGATAAGGACGAGGGGCACAAGAAACGCCGACTCCTTCGAGAGCAAGGCGAGAACAAAGGCCGCAGCGCCGAGAAACAGCGTGCGCGAACTTCCCGTGCGGACATATCGCAGGCCCAGCGCCACGGCGATCAGACCGAAGAACGCCGCGAGCAGATCAAAACGCGCTCCCGGCCAGAGCACCGGCTCCGCGCTGGCCGGGTCCGCCGCGAAAACGAGTGTGGCCAGGGCTGCGATGCGGCCGGAGTAACCGAGAGCCAGTGCCACCCTCGCTACGAGCAGCGAGTTCAGCGTGTGCAGGATGAGGTTCTGAAAGTGATAACCGGCCGGCCAGTCCCCGAAAACGCGATGGTCGAGCCAAAGAGAGATGAAGGTCAAAGGACGATAGAAGCCGTCGGCCTGCGGCTCGTAGAAATAACGGACGATTGATGCGACAGACGGGTGCGCGGCGCTGTTGAAGCGGTGCGTCCAGTCATTGTGCGCGAGGTTGACCGCGAAGGAGGCGCCGTAAAGGCAGGCCACGAGCACCGGTGTGAGGAGAGCGAGCCACTTCATCAGGTGCTGTGGGTCGTGACCTGACTGTTGCGGGCGGGGGTCTGAGGGCCGGGCCAGGACCGCGAGAAGAAACGCACAGTTGAGGATCAGCAGCGGCTTGAAGGCGCCATGAGCGACGAGGTGCAGCCCGCCGGCGTGCCAGTCGTACTCCGAGGCGAATGCGAGGTAGGCGGCGTTCCCTGCCGCAGATACCAGAAGCGCCCGAGGGACTGCCTCGGTTGCCAGCCCGTGAAGCCGCCCGGATGTGCCAGTCATAGAGATGCGAACGCGGAAGGGAACTCGAGGATCCCGGCGGAGCCACCCGCTGCAGATGCCGCCAAGCGAAGGCGGCCTGTCTGTTTCTGACCCTATCACGTCCGGAAAACAGTCCCCGCGCACGCGTCTCAGACGCCCATTCCATCGACACCGGACCATCCTCTCATCGCGCCTCGTCACGACCGTAGAGAGGCATTCGGGCTAAGATACGGATGATGAAACGCGCTCTGATTCTGCTCTGCTTGAGTTGCGCTGTGCTCGCCGCCGCCGAGCCGGTGCGGATCATCTTCGACACCGACATGGGCAATGACGTTGACGACGCCCTGGCCCTCGCGCTGCTGCACTCGCTCGAGAGCCGTGGAGAGGCCAGGATCCTGGCCGTCACCATTACCAAGGACAACGCCTGGGCGCCGGTGTTCGTGGACTTGCTCAATACGTTCTACGGCCGCGCGGGGATTCCGATCGGTATCGTCAAGGGCGGCAAGACGACCGGCGTGGGCAATTACACACACGTCGTGGCCGGGAAGACGAAGCCGGGCGGCGGACCGATGTACGCGCACAAGCTCACGCCGGAGAGCCAGGTGCCGGACGCGACGGCCGTGCTTCGGCGGACGCTCGCGGCGCAGCCCGACTCGAGCGTCGTGATCGTGCAGGTGGGCTTCAGCACGAACCTCGCGAGCCTGCTGGATTCCGGTCCGGACGATGCGAGCCCGCTGGCCGGGATTACGCTGGCCAAGCAGAAGGTGAAGATGCTGGTCGCTATGGCGGGAAATTTCCTGATGGACATGCCCGAGTACAACGTCATGATGGACGTGCCCGCGGCGAAGAGAGTTTTTGGCGACTGGCCGACACACCTGGTGACCAGTGGATTTGAGATCGGCCTCACGACCGTCTACCCTGTCGAGCGGTTGGAGACCGACTTCCGATACACCAAGGAACACCCGCTGGTGGACGCCTACCGCGCGTACCAGAAGATGCCGTACCGGGAGCCGCTCTGGGACCCGACTGCGGCGCTCTACGCCGTGCGTCCGGACGCCGGGTATTTCGCGCTCTCCGAGCCGGGTGAGATCCGAGTGGACGACCAGGGGCGGACGTCGTTCCATGCCGGCTCGGGCCTGCGGCACTATCTGAAGGTGGACGATGTGCAACGCGCGAAGATCATCGAAGCGATCTCACTGCTGATCAGCGATCCGCCCGAGCGCTGCCGGTAGGTTGCGGCGGCATGGAGAAATGAGGCCGATCGTGGGGCGGTCCCCCAGGACCGCGCGGGGTCCTCTGACCCCGCCTGGACCTGTCGGGGGACCGTCCGGGGGCGAGGGCACCCGGGCTCGCTGGGACTCATGAAGCGTTTCGCCGGCGCGCCAATGGCACGCCGAAAGGAGTTGTATCGATGTTGCCGGAAACACTGATGCAGAGGTTTCGCGCGTTTCAGGAGAGCCGGGTGCTGCTCACGGCGGTGGAGCTGGACCTGTTCAACGCCGTCGGCTCAGGCGCAACGGCCGGGGAGGTGGCGTCCGCTCGCGGCGCGGACCCGAGAGCTACCGCCATGCTCATGCACGCGCTCGTCTCGCTCGGCATGCTCGAGAAGCGCGCCGTCGTGTTTCACAACACGCCGGACGCGGCGCGGTACTTCGTGAAGGGATCGCCCGACGACGTACGGCTTGCCCTGATGCACTACGTGAACCTCTGGCGGCGATGGGACAAGCTCACCCGTTGCGTGCGGGCGGGCACGGCAGTCCAGCAGACGGAGCAGGCGGAACGCGGCGAGGACTGGACGGCCGCGTTCATCGCCGCCATGCACGCCCTGGCTTCGGCGCGCGCGCCGCAGGTGGTGCGGGCGGTCGGGGTGGCCGGCGCCCGGAGAATGCTTGACATCGGCGGCGGGTCGGGCGCCTATTCCATCGCGTTCGCGCAGGCGGATGCGGAGCTGCACGTTGAGATTCTCGACCTCCCGGCCGTCGTGCCCATCGCTGACGGCCACATCCGCGAGGCGGGACTGTCCGGGAGGGTCACGACGCGTGCGGGCGACCTCGCTACGAGCGACTTCGGGCAGGGTCGGGACCTGGTGCTCATCAGCGCCATCTGCCACATGCTCGGTCCGGAGGAGAATCAGGCGCTCGTCAGACGCGCCTTCGCCGCGCTCGGCACAGGCGGGCGGATTGTGATCTCCGATTTTCTTCTCGAGCCGGACCGCACCGGCCCGCTTCACGCGACGCTGTTCGCCTTGAACATGCTCGTGGGCACGCGCGATGGCGATACGTACACCGAGCAGGAGTACGCCTCATGGCTGGCTGAGGCGGGGTTCACGGACATCCGGCGTATCGACCTGCCCGGGCCCGCGAGCCTTATGGTGGCGACGCGAGGGTAGGATCACGGCCCGAGACAGGAGTACGGCGCCGCTCTGAAACCGTTCGTGCGACGCGGCGGCTTGGACGCAGACCAGTCGCTGACGCTCCTGGCTCAGAAACGTCCGCCCGCACTGAAGCTGTCAGCGGAGAGGTAAGAGCAGGGGGCGCGGCGGCGCTTGAAGAGCGTTCGTTGCAGTGAGGCGAGCGGGACGCAGACGAGGCGCTGACGCTCCTGGCTCAGAAACATTTCCAAGCCCGAAGGGCGCAAGATCATAGCCCACCGCGTGAGCCGTGGGGAAGAGTGTGTCAGCGATGGCGAGCCCCGGAACGGGACGCAGACGAGGCGCTGACGCTCCTGGCTCAGAAACATTTCCAAGCCCGAAGGGCGCAAGATCATAGCCCACCGCGTGAGCCGTGGGGAAGAGTGTGTCAGCGATGGCCAGCCCCGGAACGGGGCGAAAGGCTGGTCCCAGCCCCAGAAGTCAGGCATCTCGTATGCTGGTCCACGCGCTTCGCTCAGGACGCAGGTGCCAGTCCCCCGCGAAGATGCCCGCCCTATTCAGGGAACTCCGCCTCCGCTTCCGGTAACCGGTCTGCCGGCCTTGCGATCAGGCTGTAGAGAGTCGGCAGGAGCAGCAGGCTGATACACAGGTTGACGATCAGGCCGCCGACGATGACGATGGCGAACGGCCGCTGCGAATCCGAACCGATGTTGTGTGAAGTTGCGGCGGGCAGCAGCCCGAGAGTGGCCACGACCATCGTCATCATGATGGGCCGCAGCCGGAGCAACGCGCCCTCCGTCGCCGCTTCCACCACGGCGTGCCCGCGCGCCCGCATCTGGTTGATGTACTCCACCATGATCACGCCGATCTGCACGGAGACTCCGAACAGCGCCAGCATGCCGACGCCGGAGGACACGCTGAAGTGGGTGCCGGATAGCAGCAGTGCCCAGATACCTCCGATGGGAGCGATGGCGATGGTGACCATCACCAGCAGGGCCCATTTGAACGACTTGAACATCGAGTAAAGGATCAGGAAGATGAGCAGCACCGTCACCGGTACGATCACCGCCAGCCGGGCATTGGCGCGCTTCTGGCTCTCGTACTCTCCGCTCCAGTCGAGGTGGTAGCCCTCCGGCAGTTTCACCTGGCGGCCTACAGTACGGATCGCCTCCTGCACGGTGCTGCCGAGGTCGCGGCCGCGCACGCTGTACTTGATGGCTATGTAACGCGAGCCTGCTTCCCGGTAGACCATGGAGGCGCCGTCTTCGATCCCGATATCGCAGACCTGGCTGAGCGACACGCGCTCGCCGGTAGGAGCGAGGAGCCGGATGTTCTCGATGTCCTCCACGGTGCGGCGGTACAACTCCTGGTAGCGGACCACGAGGTCGAAGCGCCGCTCGCCATCCAGTATCTGCGTGACCGGTTTGCCGCCGACCGCGGCCTCCACGGCGTCCTGAATGTCCGAGGCGTTGATGCCGAAGCGGTCCGCTTTCGCGCGGTCGACGTGCAGATTGAGGTTGGGCTGGCCCACCACGCGGAACACGCCGAGATCCTGAACGCCGGGCACCTTTTGCATCACTGCGACGATCTCGTCGGCCTTCCGCTCCAACTGCTTGAGGTCGGTGCCGAAGATCTTGATGGCGAGCTCGCCCTTGACGCCGCTGACCGCCTCTTCCATGTTGTCCGCGATCGGCTGCGAGAAATTCCAGATCACGCCGGGGATCTTCTCGAGCTGCTCATCCATGGCGGCGATGAGCTGCTCCTTGGTTTCGAACTGCGTGCGCCAGCGGCTGTGGGGCTTCAGGTCCACGAAATACTCGGTATTGAAGAAACCGGTGGAGTCCGTGCCGTCGTCGGGCCGTCCGAACTGAGTCACCACCTGAGTGACTTCGGGGAAGCTCGCGAAGATGCGGCGCGCCGTGCGCGTCACTTCCCGGCTGTGCGTGGGCCCGGCGCTGGCTCCCAGAGTGCCGCGCGCCCAGATGGCGCCCTCGTCGAGGTGGGGTAGGAACTCGGAGCCCACGTACCGGCTCAGGTAGAGCGTGCCGCCGAGCACCAGGGCCACCGCGGCGATGGTCGTCCACCGGTAGTCCATGCACCAATCGAGCTGGCGCCGGTAGGCCCGCTTCAGGAACTCGAGCAGCGGGTTGCGCCACTCGCGCAGGTTCGGACGGAAAACGTAGCTGGCCAGAACGGGCGCGATGAGCATGGCAAAGACCAGTGCACCGATGAGCGCGAACGCCACCGTCCAGGCCATGGGCCGGAACAGGCGGCCCTCCACGCGCTGCAGCGTGAAGATCGGCAGGTGCGCCGTGATGATGATGAACCGCGAGTAGAACACGGGCCGCTGCACCTCGTGCGCGGCCCGGCGGATCTTCTCGGCAATCGAATAGCCTTCCCCGTTTTTCTGCGTAACGTGCCGGAGGATGTTCTCCACCATCACCACCGAGCCGTCCACGAGCATGCCGAAATCGAGCGCTCCGAGCGACAGCAGATTGGCGGGGATGTGGCGCAGGTCGAGCAGGATTGAGGCGAACAATAGCGAGAACGGAATCGTCAGGGCGACGATTACGGCGCTGCGCGCGCTCCCGAGGAAAAGGAACAGCACGCCGACTACGAGAAGGATGCCTTCCGCGAGGTTGTGCAGCACGGTTTCGGTTGTGTGGTGCACCAGGTCGCTGCGGTCCAGGTGCGGCACGATCTTCACGCCGCTGGGAAGGATATGGTCGTTCAGCTCGTCGATTTTCTCGTGCAGCGCCTCGAGCGTTTCATCGGGCGCGGCGCCCTTGCGCATCAGAACGAAGCCTTCCACCACGTCGTCGTCGTCGATCACGCGGCCGTCTTCACGGTGGATGGCCTTGCCGATCTGGCCGAGGCGGATTTTCGGGCCCTGCGTCACGAGGGCGACGTCGCGGACGCGAACCGGCGTGCCGCCCTGGGACTTCAGCACCGTCGCCCCGATATCGTCGGTCGTCTGCATCATCCCGACCGCGCGGATGTTGAACGCCTGCTGGCCATGCTCGATGAAGCTGCCGCCGGCGTTCACGTTATTCGCCGTGATGGCCTGCTCCACCTGCGCGAGCGTAAGGCCGTAGGAAACCAGGCGGTTGGGGTCCACCTGCACCTGGTACTCGCGCGTGGTGCCGCCGAAGCTGACTATCTCGACAACGTTCGGAACGGTTTTGAGCTGCTTCTCGAGCTCCCAGTCCTCCAGCGCCTTCAGCTCCATCAGGTCATAGCGCGGGTTCGTGCTCGTGAGCGTGTAGAAATAGAGCTGGCCGACCGGGCTGTAGTCCGGACCGAGCTGTGGACTCACGCCGGCGGGGAGCGTCACCTGCGAGAGCTTCTCGAGGGCCTGCGCGCGGCTGAGGAGGTTGTCCGCCTGATCATCGAGGATCAGCGTGACCACCGAGAGGCCGAACAACGATGCGGAGCGCAGATGTGTGAGGTGAGCCACGCCGTTGAGCTGGATTTCGATGGGCACTGTGATCTGCTGCTCCACCTCCTCGGCGGCGTGCCCGGGCCATTGCGTGATGACCTGCACCCAGGTGTCCGCCACGTCCGGGTAGGCTTCCACCGGCAGCGTGTGGAACGAGTAAATGCCCCAGACGAGCAACAGAATACCGCCGCTGATCACCAGCAGCCGGTTGCGTAACGCGAAATCGACGAGATAGCGAATCACCAGCAGAGTTCCATGCCGAACGCGCGAGCCCGCGGCAGGCGCATCACATTTGCTCCACGGCGCTCGAGAACTGGAGCGCGTCCCGGACAATCTGGTCGCCTGGAGCGACGCCCGCCAGAATCTCCTGGCTGCCGTCCGCGGCGGCGGGCCCGGCCTGCACCTCCGTGCGGCGGAACCGGCCGTTGCCCTCGGACCGGAAGACCCAGTCCTTGTCGTGCAGGCGGAGGATGGCGCCGGCGGGCAGCACCACGCGGCTCCGCACGCGCTGCGAGACGAAACGCGCAGCGGCGAACATGCCGGGACGCATCATCCCGCGCGGGTTCTCCAACTCCAGGCGAACTTTAGCCGCGCGCGTAGCCGGGTCGAGCAGACTCGAGATGTTGCTCACCCGTCCGCGGAGCGCGCGTTCCGGATAAGCGTTCAGGCGCACTTCGGCGAAATCGCCCAGCCGCACGTCGCGCAGATCGTTCTCGTAGACGTCGCACATCATCCACACGCGGGAGAGGTCGGCTACCGTGAACAGGCTGGGCGAGTTGTCGAGCGACTTGACGCCCTCGCCGCCCGCGGTGTTCTGCTCGACGATGGTTCCCGAAATCGGCGAAGGCACTTCGATTACGGGTGAGAGGCGATTCAGGTCTCCGCCGAGCAGCCGGATGCGCTCGGCCGCCGAAGCCACGTCCACCTTCGCCTTCGCCTCCGCGTCCTCGGCCTGTTCCAGGTCCTTTTGCGCCATGGCGCCGTGCTCGAAAAGCTGGCCGGCGCGGTCGAGCGCTTTACGCGTGAGGACTTCATCGGCCTGCGCTTTCTTGTAATCGGACATGGCCGCGGCGAGGTCGGAAGAATTGATCACCACGAGCACTTGGCCCTTCTCCACCGTGTCACCGAGCCGCGCACGGATGTCGATCACGCGGCCGCCGGAAAGCGACGTGACGTGGACGGTGCGTTGGACATCCGGCGTCACGGCGCAGTTGAGCTGCAGTTGGTCCGGCGCCTTCCGGGCTTCGGCCGTTACCACCGTGAACTGCTCGGGATGCTTCCATTCGAAGACGTTCGGATCCGGCGCATTCTCCACCTTTGCCGGAGGCGGGTTGTCATTTGCACTGGTGTCGCGCGAGCAACCCCCGTCCACGAGCGCCAGCAGTGCCGCCACCGTCAGCCCGAGAAGCGCCGGCCGGCGTCCCGGCAACTTGCGTGCATTCGTTCTCATGACCTCACCTCCTGGCTCAACTGATTCAGCGCGGAAAAGTAGCTCCCCACGAGGTTCTGGTATGCGAGCTGCGTATCCCGGTAGCTCTGCTGGGCATCCAGGAACTGGTTGATCGAAGAGAAGACGGGGCTCGGCCGGAGTCCGGCCGTGACCTCGCCTGCACGCGATTCATCGATCAGCAATGAACCCGCAAGCAGGCTGGCATTGTTTGTTCGAAAGCGCTCGCGGACTTCATCCCGGGTCAGGGCCCGTTGAGCCGACGCGATATGCGGCAGGGCCAGACCCGGGAGAAGCAGTGCGAGCCGCCGCCATGATGGGCGCCGCATTCTGACCTCCTCGAAAGGACTTGAGTAACCGCTAGATGGTGGAAAGAGATGCCGCGGGCGGCGCACGCGAGGGAACTGCCGCGAGCCGGCGCTCGCACTCGGCGACCGGGGAAGCGCCGATGGCGGCGAGGAAAGTCAGCATCAGAACCATCGCCAGCATCAGCGCCAGACGAATTGTCTGAAGTGCCTCAAAATAATGCGCGAGGTTGCTCGAGGCATCGTCTTGGGGTTGAGGAACGGAGGTCTCCAGTTCGCCCCGCGTCTCGGCGGTGAACTGAAGGTTCTGCAAGCTGAGCAGATCGTCGCTCTCGGAGATGCAGGGGAACAGGCACAGCATGGCGAAGGCCATAGCGAAGAACCGGACGCCGCGTGCCTTCCAGTCGCTGTTTGGCCGGCGCCGGATTTCGATCCACGCGAAAAGACACATCGCCACCAAGCCGATCCCGGCCCAGACGGCATTCAAGGTGGTCTCAGAACTCACGGGGATCTTCTCACTACTAGCACGCTCCGCGGGAGCACGGCAATCTCAACTTCATGCCGGCGTATCATCCTTACCTTAGCAGGAGATGCAGGCCACCGAGTCGGCCGGAGGCAGGGGGAAATCGAGCCGGGCCGCGAGCGTGCCCGTACCGCCGCTCACAGCTCTGTCTCTGACTCCCGCTCGAGGCCTTCGCGGTCGAGCAGCACGATCTGACGCCGGTCGGCTCCGAGCAGACCCTCGGCCTGGAACCGGCTCAGGTTCCGTGAGACCACCTCGCGGACGGTGCCGAGCCGGAACGCGAGCTCCTCGTGCGTCACCGGCAAAGTGAACGAAGGCGCTCCCGCCTGTTCGGCGAACTCGAGCAGAGACCGTGCCAGCCGCTGACGCACGCTTCCGAATGTGACGCTTTCCACGACCCGGACCAACTGGCGCAGCCGCTGTCCGACCACGGCCAGCACCTTGAGCGGCACTTCGGGATTCGCGCGGCAAACGTGCGCGAAATCCTGCTTCGTCACCAGATAGGCGGTCACCGAGTCCACCGCGCTCACCGTAGCGGGATAGGGGCCGCCGTCAAACAGCGGGACCTCGGCCACACTCGAAGGCGCGGCTTCAATGGCCAGCATCACCTCGCGGCCGCCGCCGGAAGTCTTGAAGATCTTCACGCGGCCCTCGGCCAGCAGATAGAGTCCGCCACACTCTTCGCCCTCGTGAAAAAGTACTTCGCCGGGCGCGAACCGCTTCTCGATCGCCCGCTCGGACAATGCGCGGATCTCAGACGCGCTCAGGGCGGCGAACAAGGGGACATCCTGCAAATTTAGAGACTTTTTGGCTGTCACGGACACACCTAATGTAGCGCAACTCCACAATTCCGGCGTGTACACCTTCGTGCGGTGGGTTTGGTAATTAAATAGTATTAACAATGGTGGAGTTTCACTGTCGTGAATCTGAAAAGGTGACGATTAAACCTGCGTGCAAACGCTTGCGAAAGTTGAATTTCGGGAAAATGAGTGCTAATTATGAATAGTACTGACTAGTACCTCCTCCCCCGGAGTTCTGTAGTGCCCGGGAACCTCACTTCAGAAGGTGGCGCCCGGGCCCGTCATGTGGGCTGGGTGTCTCTCGCCGAGTCGTTCCGAAGCGGTTTGGGAGGCTTGTCGGGACATGTAAGGAGAGCAGGCTATGGCAGATGCAACTGGGCAAACCGGCCGACCGCCAAGGAAGGATGGGCAGTCGCAGGAGCGAGGTAACGCGTCTCCTCCGGAAAAAGTGGTAACCGTTCTGGCCATCAGTCCACTCGAGGAGGATCATCTCTTCCTCAACCATATCTTTGGTCACTCAAACTGGCAGATTCGTCTTGCCCGAAATTGCCAGGAAGCTCTTGCATTTCTCGGCGCCAACCGTGTACCGGTCATCATCTGTGAAAAGCAGTTGCCGGACGGAAGCTGGAGGGACATTCTCAGCGCGGCATCGCGCCAGGCGCAGCCTCCGTTGCTCATTGTCACTTCCCGGCTGGCGGACGATCACCTCTGGGCCGAGGTGCTCAACCTGGGTGGGTATGACGTGCTGATGAAGCCCTTCGATCCCACTGAGGTGTTCCGCGTTGTGAGTCTGGCGTGGCTGAACTGGAAAGCCACTCTGCGTAACACCGTCACTCCTATGCCGCAGTACGCGCGTGCGGTCGGACTGTAGTATTCGCGGTGGGCTCCGGGATGCCGGGTTCGCCGGAACTTCTGATACTCAGTCATCTCCTCGCGCCGGAGCGTGGCGGCGAACCAACGATTGCGAGTAGCTCCACTCCGGATTTGCAGCCAAGCGCGGCTGCGGCGTCCATAAGGGGAGGGGTGTGGGATGATTCGTAACAGATTGCTCTCGGGTGGGCTGCTCAGCGTGCTCCTGGTCGCTGCTCGCGCCGCGAAAGCCCGGGTCGGCACTCCAGCCGGGCTTCGATCTGTTTTCCAGGCAACAGGACTTCCAACTCGGACAGCAGGCCGTGCCCGAAGTTCCGAAAGCAATACCAGGTTGTGCAGAACCCTGAGCTGGAGGCGTACATCCGGCGGGTAGGCGAGAAGCTCGCCCAAACGCCGGAAGCGTCCCCGTCGTGTCGTTGCGCTTTTCGCAGTAAGCGACGGTTTCGATCACCGGCCGCCCAAGCGCCGGCGAGCGGGCCGGCTTCGATTTCAGCGGTGACGGCGGGCGCTCGGCGCGCCGCCGCCCTCACACCCCTGCCGCGCGTGCGCGCAGAGACGAGTTCGCAGTGCCGATGCGCCAGTCAGCAGATCCCGCGTGTCAGCCGCAGGCCGCGCGTGATCGGAATCACGCAGGCGCGGCCCTCGTAAGCCGCCACGACGCGATCGCGAAGGTGCAGGCAGCGCACGATCTCGCGCGAGATCCGCGAGTGCTCGTCGGCGAGGGCGGTTAGCTGCGCTTCGAGCTCCTCGATGGTGGGCAACTCGCCGGCCACGGCTTCGAAGGCCGGCTGGCGCTGAGCGGCGGCGTCCGGATACACGTCTTCCAAGTTCACCTCCCGGGGCGGGCGGCGCGTTTCTCCGCGCTGCGGCGGACGAATCGCCCGGCCCATCGCTGGTCCCATTCCGATTATGCTTGAGCCGCTTAAGCATGTCAAACAAAAAGTTCAAAAAATGTTTGCTATTTTGCTTGAGCCGCTTTAGCATACTAACGATGGTTAAAGTTGACCTGCACGAGTACATGAGCCGCATCGGGCGCAAGGGCGGGTTGAAGGGCGGCAAGGCGAGAAAGCGCCGCCTCAGCCCCGAGCGGCGGAGCGAGATCGCGAGAAAGGCCGCCCGCGCCCGGTGGCGGAAGAGGCGCAAGCCGAAACCTCCGGAAGGAGGCGCCGGCGCTGCCGCGCGCAAGCCTCGGACCGCCGCCTGACCGGGGGCGCCGCAGAAGAGGCCGTCCTCCCGCTGGCGGCCCCGGCGGCACTTCCGGTGGCGGATGTGTCACGCTGCTGGAAAGAGCGAGGCGCCGCGTGCCGGCGCGCGGCTCGGAAACGCGCACGTGTGTCTCGAAAAGCGTGCCGGGCCCCGGCAGTGAAGGAGCGATCCGGCCGCCCCTCTTTTCAGCAGTCTGTGTGTCGGACGGACCCGGTGGGCGGGTCTGCTGTCACGGGTTCGATGCGCCGCAATTCGGTCTCCCGCGCTCGCGGCCGGATTGCTGAACCGGTTCCCGGCCGTACAGGCGCGATGAGGTCGGGCGTGCATCCCGAATTTCGTACAAATGGCTCCTGTTTCTTGATGGGGCAGCCGAAGGAACTGGCAGGTGCCGTCAGCGCGAGCAGAGAATTTGGGAGGTCTTGGTGTAACTGTCATGCTCCGTTGCTGTTAGACGCGGGCGCCGGGTCGGGTGCGAGGCTGGAAGGAGGACGGTGGATGCCCGAGACGTCTGCGGCTGGCCTGGTCCTGGCCGTCCGGCCCCCGGCATTGCCCTATGCTTCCTCGTAGGAGGCCTATTCAGAACCGGACGATGTGGCCGGCCGGCCGCTTGTTAAGTTGCGGATTTCACAGGTATTCTGGGTGGTGGGCTGGATAGGTTTCGAGTGGCAATGCAGTTGCTCCAGTGCCGTTGGCTGGCCGTGTACCTTGGTGTGTACTTTGCGGATGTAAGCGGATGAGAGAGCTCAAATTCAAGTTCTCGGGTGCTTTGCTGACGATCCTTACCGTCGCAGCGTTCATCTCCGCGTTCATCAATTTCCAGCAGCAGGGCAAGTTCCGGCTTCCCGACGATGGCGTGACGTGGGTGGACCGTGCCCACAAGACCGTTGCGCTGCACGTCGTCCCCGGAGGTCCGGCGGACCGCGCCGGTGTCAAGCAGGGCGATGCCGTTCTGAAGATTGCCGGCGCTTCCATCGACAAAGCCACCGACGTCAGCCAGGTCCTGGTTCGCATCGGCGCCTGGAACAAGGCCGCCTACACGATGGAGCGCGCCGGAGTCGAGTTCGAAACCACGCTTATCGTGGGGACGGCGCTGCGCAACTACGCCGCTCTCTATTGGCAGTACCTGGTCGGCCTGGTGTACCTCGGCGTCGGTCTGTTCGTGTTCTTCCGCCGCGGCAGCGCACCGCGTTCTCTGCACTTCTATGTGCTGTGCCTGGTCTCGTTCATTCTTTGCACGTTCCACTTCACCGGGAAGCTGAACAGCTTCGACATGGTGATGTACTACGGCAATGTCCTTGCCGGGTTGTTTGCCCCCACCATCTTTCTGCATTTCTGCCTGGCATTCCCGGAGCGCCGCGGCTGGTTCCGCCGCCGCAGCCGCGTCATCTTGGTCTACATCCCGGCCACCCTGCTCTCGGCGCTTTTCTTCGGCTTCAGCTCCGGAGTTCTGAGGATTGCGGTTCCGCTGGTGGAGTTGCGCTGGGTGCTGGACCGCGTCTGGACGGTGTTTCTCAGCGGCACGTATCTTTTCGGCGGATGGGTGCTGCACCGGGCCTACCGGCGTGTTCAGGATCCCATGGTGCGGCAGCAGATGAAGTGGTTGCGGAACGGCGCCATCCTCGGCGCCCTGCCGTTCGCGGCCGTTTACGCGGTTCCATATGGCATCCTCGGCGCGATTCCGAGCTTGTACATGGACGCAGCCGTGCTTTCCTTCGTTCTGATCCCGGTCGCTTGGGCTTACGCCATTGTGCGCTACCGGCTGATGGACGTCGACATCATCTTCCAGCAGGGGTACGTTTACACGCTGGCCACCATCTGCGTCCTGGGCATCTTCTACGCCCTGATCTTCTGGGTGGGCCGCATGCAGGACATCGGCCCGACCGCCGGCGGCGTGCTCATCCTCATTGCCGCCTTCGTCTTCCAGCCCATTCGGAAGTGGATCGAGGAACTGCTCGATCGCAGGGTGTTCTACAAGGACAAGTACGACTACCGGCTGACGCTGATCGCCTTTGCACGGGAACTCAGCTCCGAGACCGACCTGGACGCCCTGCTGCGCTCGGCGACCGACCGGCTGCGGCGGACCCTGTCGCTCGAGCGGGTGGCCTTCTTTCTGCGCGACGACGAAGGCCGGTTCCGCCTGCGCGATCCGGAGCGCGGCCGTTTTGACAGCCGGCAGCTCGACTTGAGCTTCCTGGCCGAAGAGACCGGCAAGCCGTATCTCTTCTTCGAGCAGACCCGCCACCTCCTCGATGTGGTTTCGAAGACGTGGCCGGAATCGGTCCGGCACGCCATAGCGGAACTGGACCTCACCTACTACCTGCCGTGTTCGGTCCGGGGCCGCACGATCGGGTTCCTCGGCGTGAGCCGCACCGAGGGCGGCGACTTCCTCACCAGTGAGGATCTGGAGCTGCTCGTCACGGTCTCCGGCTACGTGGGAATCGCCACCGAAAACGCCCGCCTGTACCGCTCTCTCGAGCGCAAGATGCAGGAGTACGAGCGGCTGAAGGAATACAGCGAGAACATCGTCGAGTCGATCAACGTCGGTATTCTCGCGGCGGACCTCGACAATCGCGTCGAGAGCTGGAACTCCCGCATGGAGCAACTCACGGGAATACCGCGCGACGAAGCAGTCGGCAGGGAGCTCTCGGTCCTGTTTCCCGAGGAGCTGACGGGCCAGTTCTCCGCCATCCCGGCTGGAAACGGCGTGCACAACATCTACCGCTTCCCGCTGCGGCCCAAGCACGCCTCGAACGTCATCGAGATGCGCCTGGCGCCGGCGCCTGGGAACGGCACGAGCGGGGCTCCGGGCGGAAACGGCGAACCGCGGTCCACCCGGCCGCAAGCCGAGCCGCCGCGTGAGGCGGTGGTGAACATCGCCGTGGCGCCGCTGGTCTCGAAGGATCTGGAGCAGATCGGGCACCTCATCATCTTCGACGACATCACCGAGCGCGATGAACTCGAGCGCCGCCTCGTGCAGGCTGACAAGCTCAGTTCGGTCGGGTTGCTCGCCGCGGGCGTGGCCCACGAAGTGAACACGCCCCTGGCCGTCATATCCACCTACGCCCAGATGCTCGCGAAGCAGATCTCGGGCGACGATCAGAAATCCAGGCTGCTCGATAAGATCGCGAAGCAGACCTTCCGCGCCAGCGAGATCGTCAACTCGCTGCTCAACTTTTCTCGCACCTCGCCCACGACGTTCGATGAGGTGGATGTGAACAGGACCGTCCAGGAGAGCCTGGTCCTCATCGAACACCAGATGGAAAAAGCGGGAGTCAAGGTACAATTGGACCTGGAAGAGACCCCTCCCATCAAGGGCAACTCGGGGAAGCTTCAGCAGGTCTTCTTGAACTTGTTCCTGAATGCAAGAGACGCCATGGCGAGTGGGGGAACTCTGACGGTGCGCAGCAGGTGCCAGGGTGATACCGTCGGCATCGACGTCATCGACACGGGCCACGGCATCGTGGCTGAGAACCTGAGCCGCATCTTCGACCCCTTCTTCACCACCAAATCTGCCAAGAAAGGCACCGGACTCGGCCTGTCGGTTACCTACGGCATTGTCCGGGAGCACGGCGGCATGATCGAGGTCGATAGCCAGCCGGGCGGCGGCGCGCGTTTCCATCTGGAGTTCCCGCTGGCGAGGAAATCTGTACATGCGTGATCGCGAACCGGACCAGTTTCCGGACAACCGGCCCAAAGGCAGAATCCTGGTAGTTGACGACGAGGAGGACATCCGCGAGAGCCTGGAGGCTCTTCTTACCCTCGAAGGCTACGCCGTGGATCTTGCGGGCAACGGCGGCGAGGGACTGCGGAAGCTCGAGGGCAGGGAATACGACCTTGTCCTGCTCGACCTCATGATGCCGGACCGCTCCGGCATGGACGTGCTGCGCGAGCTGCGCGAGCGCGACCGCGCCCTCCCGGTGTTCATGATTACGGCCTACGGCTCCATCGACGTCGCAGTGGATGCCCTCAAGGCAGGCGCGAACGACTTTATCCAGAAGCCGTGGAAGAACGAGCAGCTCCTGGTGGAGATCGACCATATCATCTCCAACCGGCAACTCGAGCGCGAGAACACCCAGCTCAAGCGCGCCCTCAAACAGCGTTACAGCTTCCCCAACATCGTCGGGCGCAGCGAGCGCATGCTGCGCATTCTCGACCTGGTGACGCAGGTGGCGCCGAGCCGGTCCACGATCCTGATCACCGGCGAGACCGGCACGGGCAAGGAGCTCATCGCGAAGGCCATCCATGCCAACTCGCCGCGGGCCGAGCAGATCTTCATCCCGGTGAACAGCGGCTCGCTGCCTTCGGACCTCCTCGAAAGCGAGCTGTTCGGCTACGCCCGCGGCGCATTCACCGGCGCGGTCACTTCCCACAAGGGCTACTTCGAAATCGCCAACCGCGGCACTATCTTCTTCGACGAAGTCGGCACGGTCAGCATGCACACGCAGGCCAAGCTCCTGCGTGTCATCCAGGAAAAGGAATTCATGCCGCTCGGCTCGAGCGATGTCATGCGCGTGGACGTCCGCATTCTGGCCGCCACCAACGCGGACCTCAAGAAGCTGGTGGAAGAGGGCAAGTTCCGCGAGGACCTGTACTACCGGCTCAACGTCATCAACATCGCGCTGCCTCCGCTGCGCGACCGCAAGGAAGACATCCCCTTCCTCGTCGATCACTTCTTCACGAAGTACTGCCAGGAGAATGAGAAGTTCCTCGATTCCGCGGGCCGCTCCGTGCTTCGCTTCGAGCCGGAGGCGATGCAGATTCTGATGGAACATAGCTGGCCGGGCAATGTGCGCGAGCTGGAGAATGTGGTGCAGCGCGCCGTCGTGCTGGCATCAACTCTCGTCGTCACCGCGGACGTGCTCCCCGAGCACCTTCTGCACGCCGGCGGCATCCGCATTCGCCGCGACGAAAGCGGAAAGCTGGCTGCGGACGCCTCGCTGTTCGAGATAGTCGCCGACTACGAGCGGCGCGTCATCATCGAACGCCTCGAAGCCTGCAACTTCAGCCAGACCGAGGCCGCCGAGGATCTCCACATCCCGCTTTCCACGCTGAACCAGAAGATCAAGCGCCTCAATATCGAGGTCCGCCGCAAATCCGAAAAGCCCGCGTAAGGGTGGCGCGGCAGATCGTCCCGAGCGCAACGCAAAGCGAGTTATCAGCTTGTGGGGCGGGACCCTGTCCCGCGGCCGACGCCCACGTCGGCCGGCCCGTGGGTTCTCTGAAATCGGGCAAGCCGGGCGAGGGCGTCGGCACGGCTCTGGCGAGCCGTCCCACAGAGCCTCGTCTCGCAGCACTGATCCCATCGTCCGCCTTGGACCCGCGCCGCGATACGATGTCTCCTCGTTTGACGATAACAGGAGGCTGCCATGGCGCGTTCGAGAAGAGGATTTCTGAAATCCGTTGTCGCAGGCGGCTTGGCTTCTCAGTCAGCGCCGGGCGTTCCCGCCGCGAAGGCGCGGGCAACCACCGGCGCTGAGCCTGCGGCGCGCATCGACTACCCGCGCACGTTTACCGGCCGCCAGCTTTCGCTTATTTCTTTTCCGCTCGGAGGAATCGGGGCCGGCAGCCTCGGCGGCACGGCGTGGGGCGCGTTCCGCCGGCGCACCGCCCAGGCCAGCACCCGTTTCTCCCTCGTGGTTCACGGCGGGACTCCGGCGTGCCGCAGCGCCTCCGTCGGGAAGGCCTCGGGCGCGAAGCCGTCCGCCACGCTCGGGGGGGAAGCCGTTGCGCGCCGGGTAGAGCAGGCCAACGGCGCGGCGCGTTTCGTGTTTGAAACGGAGCTTTTACTCAAAGAGGGCGACGAACTCGTGCTTCTGCTGTAGCCGGGGTTCCCAGATCCCGGCCCTCCACTGTCCCCGTACATCCATATCAGGTCCGTTTGTCTTGTTCTGTGACGGGGGCACGTAGTTGGTGAGCGGATTGATTTCCGCCGCGCCCGCGCCAGCAACAATTGCCCTGCTCATGCTGGGATCATGGCGGCCGCTCGCGACGGTAGGCCTGCGGCCGCCCGCAGATCTCTGATTGAATTCACGCGCCCCAGAGCTCGGGCGTGGCGACGGGCTTTCCCTGTAGTTTCAGATAGTAGAAAAGCTGGCCCTTGTGCTGCTTCAGGTGGTCCACCATCTGAAGAAGACGGCGTCCCAGCGGCATCTCTCTCGGGTCCCACGGTGCAGGCGCCGGTTTTTGGCCCAGGTCCTCTTCTCGCGTGTCGGCGAGCACCGCGAGCGCCGTCTTTCTGTCCTCTTCAAGCAGCGCTCTCGCTTCGGCCACACTCGCGACGGCCGGCAGCTTCTCCGCGGGCGGCATCATTTGCTCGGGCGTCAGATCGCTCATGCTCATCCCGTCGGGAAGTCCCCAATCACCCGTGACGAACCCGCGGAAGGCCATACCGCAGCCTTCCGTCAGGTGCTTCATCAACTGGCCCGTGGTCATCCAGTTAGTCCCGGTGGACGGCTTCCATCCCAGGGTGTCGTCTCCGACCTGGGCGATCAGTCTGTCTGTAACCGCGTACGTCGAATTCAGCTCGGCTTTGAGCAGTTCTGTCCAGTTCATGAACCCTCCCTAACGGCAGACTCACACAACATCGAGTCTACCGCGAGGCCCTCCTCCGCGGGTCACGTCGAGCGCACGATCTCGCCTCCGGCGCAGCTCGCTGGCCACACTTCCGGCACGTGATGTGAACGAAAGTCCCGCGCTATTGCACCGGCATGTTCACCGGCGGCGAGAACTGGCCGCTCACCGACACCACCACCGGCTGCAGGCCCGTCGGAGCGTCCGGAGGTACCACGCAGTTCACCTGGTTCAGAGCAGGGAAGCCCGGCGCCAGCCCGCTGAACTGCACCTGCGCCGTCTTTCCTCCCACTGTTACCGACACCGTCGATTCCGTATGCACTAAGGGCGTCGAAGGCGCTACGGATCCGTCCGGCGGCGGGTTGTCCACCGGGTCCAGGCCGTTGGCGAACAACTGCACCGCGTGGCCGCGCGTGGCCGCATTCGACGAGGTCACCGGCTGTGAATTCTCGTCGAGCGCCGCCGCTGTCTGATCCGCCGTCACGTAAATGGCCGGGGAGTAGTTCGTGACGCTGGCGCTAAACACCTGGCCTGAGGTCTGCGACACGTTCACGCGGATCTGCACGCCGGTTTGGCCGGCGAGTTCCCACGGCACCTGAACGTTCACCTGGCTCGGGTCCGCATAGAGCATGTACCCGGGAAGGCTGATGCCCGCCGATGGCACCTCGAAGCTCACACTGGTCGGGCTGATCGCCAGGGGCAACGGAACGAACGTTGCTCCTTGGACGGTGTCGCTCATGTCCGAACCGAACAGCGAAATGTAATACCCGGGAACGATGCCGTTCCCCTGCTGAAAACTCGCCGCGTTTACCGCTCCGCCCGGGTTGATCGTCGGGATCGCGCGGGCGATGCCTGAAAAGGTCGTGTTAAGGTTGCCCGCGCTGGCCGCGAATTCGTACTGCCCGGGATCGCTCCCCAGCAGCCCATCGGCCGTCGCCACCCCGTGAATGTCCGTCTGCGGGTCGGAAGCGCCGATGGCGGCGCCTCCGCCGCCGGCCCACTGCACGGCGAGGTTCTGCACCGCCGCTCCGTACTGATCCACTACTTTGAACGCGAGCCCGCCCGGCACGTCCTGCCCGGCGGTGGCGTCGAAAGCGTCGCCCGTGATCGGGACGATGTCGGCGGGAATACCATCCGGGACAATGTAGATGCAGGGGATGCGAACCGGCGTTCCGGCGCCCTGAATCGTGAGTGCTCCAGGGTAAATGCCGGGCGAGGGCGTCGAGCCGGAGAGCGTCAGCGTCACGGTCTGGTCGGCGCCGTTCGGCGCGAACGCCAGGCTGGTCTTGTCCAGCGAAGGCGGGTTGATTCCGGTCATCGAGAGCGACAGCGTCGCCGTGCTGGAGCCTGCGTAGTGAATCGTGAGCGTCCGCGAGGTTGGCAGGTTTGCGGTCTGGCCGATTGCGCCGAAGGAGACCGTGGCCGGGTCCGATGTCACGGTCACGCTCACCGTCCTACCCGCGTCCACCTTCCCATTGCCCACAGCCAGCGGACCGGCCGTGCCCGTTGTGTCGGTGATGTCCTGGGTTGCGGTGTTCACCACCGCCGATTTGAGCTGAAACGGCGTGAATCCGGGGTTCTTCTGTTTCACGAGCGCTGCCGCGCCCGCCGCCATGGGGGCGGAGAAACTGGTCCCCGACGCAATTGTGTAGCCCGAGGGATCATACATCTCCCCGTTGGGATCGAGCTTCTGCGTTGCCATGTAGACGTCCGTTCCCACTCCAACCATCTCCGGCTTGAGCAGGTAGGTGATCGAGGGCCCTTGCGAGGAGAAATAGGCCAGCATGTTGCCGGTCACGTCCACGGGAACCAGGTTCGGATCGGTGGCGGCTTTGGTATCGGGATGAGAGGCTACCCACGATTTCAGCGCGGCGCCTTCCGATGGGCCTATGAGAACCGCGGGGATATTCGTGCCCGCGAGCCCGCCCGGCCCGATCGTGAGGTCCTCCGAGTTCTGGTCCTGCACGAAGATGACTCCCACGGCGCCCGCGTCCTCCGCGTTGGTCGCCTTGGCTAGGAAGTTGCAGCCGTTCTCGGCGCCGCCTCGCGTGCGCAGGATGATGGCGATATCCCCGCTGAGCGCGTTAGGCGCAAATGCATTGCAGCCGAATCCGGTTCCGTCGAGCGGTTGCGTATCGGCCACCGGTGCCGTGACCGGCGCCGCCGGCAGCGGTCCATCCCCGAAGACTGCGGGAACCGTACTCAGGCCCGAAGGAACGTCGCTTCCGAGTACACGCACCGCATTGATGAACGTGTGCGAGTTCGTGCTCGCACCAGCCGCAAGCGCCGAAGGCGCTGTGGCGGGCGATTCGATAGTGTTCAACGCCGGATTCTGGTCCGTCCCCGAAGCGCCATCGTTGCCCGCGGATGCCGCAATCAGCATGCCCGCGTGCACGGCGTTTTCGACGGCCTGCGCTTCGGGATCGCAGGGCGTCCCCGCAGGAGCGCCGCAGATGGCGCCGGTATCGAGTGGTCCCGTCAGGGCCGGGCTTCCGAGCGAGAGCACCGCGATGTCCATCCCGTCCGTGACCGCATCGTCGATCGCCGAGATGAGCACATCGCCGCCCGTGTAGTCGTTCAGCCCCGGCGAGCCGAAGACCTTGTAGTTGCCCACCCAGGCCTGCGGCGCGAGCCCCGTGATCGTGGCGATCGGTCCGGCGTTCGTGTTGCCGGCCGCAATGGAGGCCAGCGCGGTGCCGTGTCCGACATGGTCCCGCGGGGAAGTGTCATCGGGGCGTGAATTGGCAGGGCCGCCGGACAAGCTTCCCGAGGCGAGGATCGAAACGTAGCTCCGCGCCACAATCACCTTGTTGTTCGTGAACGCGCAGTCCTGCCCGCTGCACTTGGGAAAACCGGCGGGCGGAGTGAGCGAAGCGTCCTGCATAGCCGGATGGTTCTGGTCGATTCCGGTGTCAATGATCGCGATCTTGACGCCTGCGCCCGCGTGCTCCGTGCCGCCCAGCGCGGCCCATGCGGCAGGCACGTCTTCCAGTTGCACGGCCCGGTCCAGGGTGCGCCGGAACCGGTGCAGCGGCGCAACGCCCTTCACCCCCGGCAACGCAGCCAGTTCGGCCAACCGTGAGGCCGGCGCCTCGACGAATATCGCGTCCAGCACCGTTTGCACGGCCCCCGTAACGTGGAACTTGCGGCGCACGAGTTCGTTTTCCAGGATCTCCTGTTTCTTTCGAATCTGTTCCCGGTAACTCAGCGCGGAAGCACTCTGGATGGATTCCAGGGAAGAAGCGCCGGCCGCTCCCGCAGGATCGGTCAGGATCAGCGCATAGCGTCCCCAACGTTCAGCCGCAAAACCACTCGCGGCCGCAAACCACAGCAGGAACACGAGAACCGAAGATCCCAGTTGTCGCAAGTGGCCCCCTATCCGCTATCATAGAGGAACCCTGCTGGAATGGACGTTCCTCTCGTATACCCGATATTGGATACGGACTCTTTGATGTGCGCAGGCATCGATCCGGTTTCCGCCGCCGGCGCCCTGCTCGAAGGGGGCGCCCGTCTCCTGCAGTTCCGGCACAAGACGCATTACACCCGGGACGTCTTCGAGAAAGCCCGCTGCATCGCCAGGTTGTGCCGCGATGCCGGTGCCGCGCTCATCATCGACGACCGCGCCGACATCGCGCTCCTCCTGGACGCGGGCGTGCACGTGGGCCAGGACGACCTGCCGCCCGCCGACGCCCGCCGCATCGTCGGTCCCGCGCGCCTGCTGGGCTTTTCGACGCACAACCCCGCGCAGTTTGCCGCGGGGCTTTCCGAGCCGGTCGATTACGTCGCCATCGGGCCGATCTTCGCCACCAGTTCGAAAGCGAATCCGGACCCGGTGGTCGGGCTCGACGGACTGCGCAACCTTCTGAAACCCGGGGACAGACGGAACGTTTTGCCTTTTCCTCGAAACGAGGAAACGTTCCGTCTGTCCCCGGGTTTTGCGGGGTCGCGTCCGCTCGTTGCCATCGGCGGCATCACGCGCGCCAACGCACGCGCGGCTCTGGCCGCCGGCGCCGATAGCGTCGCCGTAATCCATGATATCCTGCCCGAAACCTGCACCTTCGCCTCGTTGCGCGCACGGATGGAGGAATGGCTACAGCTCGTGAAGATGTGACCGGCCTGCTGAAGAGCCTGGGCCTCATCGACGCAACCACTCTCGTCATCGGCTCGATGATCGGCTCGGGCATCTTCATCGTCGCGGCCGATATTTCGCGCCAGGTCGCTTCGCCCGGCCTGATGATCCTCACGTGGATCGTCACCGCGCTGCTCACGATGACCGCGGCACTCAGCTACGGAGAACTCGCCGCCGCATTCCCGCAGGCCGGAGGACAATACGTGTACCTCCGCGAAGCCTTCGGGCCGCTGTTCGGCTTCCTCTACGGCTGGACGCTGTTCATGGTGATCCAGACCGGCACGCTCGCCGCTGTCGGTGTCGCATTCGCGAAATTCGCCGGCGTGTTCTTTCCGTGGATCAGCGCGCACAGTGTCCTGCTCGGCGTGGGGCGGTTCGGAGTCACCTCGCAGCAACTCGCCGCCATCACTGTGATCGTGCTGCTCACCTGGGTGAACACGCGCGGCGTGCGGACCGGCGCGGCCGTGCAGAACACGTTTACGTTTGCCAAGGTGGGTGCGCTTCTCGGCCTCGTCTTTCTCGGTCTTTTCCTCGGCCGAAACCCGCAGGCCGTGGCCCGCAATTTCGGCCACTTCTGGCAGAACGCGGACTGGACCTTCTCGACCGTTCGTCTGGTCGGAGTCGCCATGGTCGGCGCGCTCTTCTCTTCGGACGCCTGGAACAACGTCACCTTCACGGCCGGAGAGATCCGCAATCCCAGGCGCAACGTGCCTCTCGCGCTGGCCCTCGGTGTCGCTGTCGTCTCGGCCATTTACCTGGCGTGCAACTTCGTGTACCTGAGCGTGCTGCCGCTCGAGTCCATCCAGCACGCGGCCGAAGACCGTGTGGCCACGGCCGCAGCCTCCGTCATCCTGGGCCCGGTCGCCGTGCAGGTGATGGCCGCGGCCATCATGATCTCCACTTTCGGGTGCCTCAACGGCATGATTCTGGCCGGCGCCCGCGTGTACTATGCGATGGCTCTCGACGGCCTCTTCTTCAAGCCCGTGGCGCGGCTCAATCCCCGCCACCACACGCCGTCGGTGTCGCTCGGCGTCCAATGTCTCTGGGCCTGTGCGCTCACGCTCACCGGCACCTACAGCGATCTGCTGGACTACGTGATCTTCGCGGTGCTACTTTTTTATATTCTGACGATTGCAGGGGTTTTCGTTCTTCGCCGCACCAGGCCCGGGCTCGAGAGGCCCTACCGCGCTCTCGGCTATCCGGTGCTGCCCGCGCTGTACATCGTTTTCGCGGGGCTGATCGAAATCCTTCTGCTGCTCTACAAACCGAACTACACCTGGCCGGGGTTGATCATCGTGCTGCTGGGAGTGCCCGTTTACTTCCTGTGGCGCCGGTTCTCCGCGGCCCGCGGGGCGTGAATGGCAACTACTCTGTTCCAGAAGAAGTCTCTCAGCGACCTCCACTCCGAGGCCGAAGGTCAGCACCTGAGACGAGTGTTGGGCCCGGGCAACCTCATCGCCCTGGGCATCGGGGCCATCATCGGCGCCGGCCTGTTCTCGCTGACGGGCCTCGCGGCCGCGCAGAACGCCGGCCCGGCCGTCGCGCTCTCCATGGTGGTCGCCGCCATCGGGTGCGCCTTCGCCGGTCTCTGCTACAGCGAGTTCTCGTGCATGATTCCCGTGGCCGGGAGCGCGTATACATATGCGTACACGACCATGGGCGAGTGGCTGGCCTGGATCATCGGCTGGGACCTCGTGCTCGAGTACGCGGTCGGCGCTGCTACGGTCTCCATCAGTTGGGCGGGGTACGTCGTCTCGCTGCTGCACGATCTCGGCATCAACCTCCCGGCCGAGCTGGTCTCCTCCCCCTTTGAAGCGTTGAAGCTTCCCGACGGAACCCGCGTGCAGGGCATCATCAACCTGCCCGCGGTGTTCATCGTCCTGGTGATCTCGGCGCTGCTCATCGTCGGCATCAAGGAATCGGCCCGCACCAACGCCGTCATTGTCGTCATCAAGGTGACCGTCGTCCTCGTCTTCATCGCGCTCGGCTGGTGGTTCATCAACCGCGCCAATTACCACCCGTTCATCCCGCCGAACCAGGGGCCCTTCGGGAAGTTCGGCTTCAGCGGCATCATGGCCGGCGCCGGGACCATCTTCTTCGCCTACATCGGATTCGATGCGGTCTCCACCGCGGCGCAGGAGGCCAAGAACCCGCAGAAGGACATGCCGATAGGCATCATCGGATCCCTGGCCATCTGTACCGTCCTTTACGTGTTGTTTTCCGTCGTGCTCACCGGCATGGTGAGCTATAAGGAACTGAACGTCGCCGCGCCGGTCGCGGTGGCCATCGACCACACGCCCTTCCAGTGGCTCCGCACCGCGGTGAAACTCGGCATCATTGCCGGCTTCACATCGGTGATCCTGGTCATGCTGCTTGGCCAGAGCCGCGTGTTCTACTCCATGTCCCGCGACGGCCTGGTGCCGAAGATCTTTTCGGAGATCCACCCGAAGTTCTGCACCCCGTGGCGCTCGAACATGTTGTTCGCGCTGTTCGTCTCCTGCCTGGCCGCCTTCCTGCCGCTGCAGGTCGTTGGCCACATGACGAGCATCGGCACGCTCTTCGCGTTCGTTATCGTCTGCGGCGGCATCTGGATCATGCGCCGGACGCAGCCTGACGTGCCGCGTCCGTTCAAGACTCCCCTGGTCCCGCTCATTCCGATTCTCGGCATGCTCTGGAACTTCGCCATGATGTACTCACTCGGTCCGGACAACTGGGCGCGGCTGATCGTCTGGCTCGTCATCGGCCAGATCATCTTCTTCACCTATGGCCGCTACCACAGCAGGCTGCGGAAGGGCGCCGGAGAGCGGTACTCGCTCATGGACCGCGCCGCCAGCTTCGGCAACATCGGCTTCCTTGTGGGTGGCTTAGCCGGGCTCCTGCTCAGGCCCGTTACTCCCACCGGGATGAAGCTCGGGTTCCAGGAAGTGATCAGCCGCGGCGTCGATCTCAAGGATCCGGTGCTGGTCTCGATCGCGCAGACGTCGTTCAACATGATGGTGCTCTACGCGTTCCTGGGAGCCGCCATCGGCGCCTGCCTTGGCTGGGCGCTCCACCGCGCCACCTCGAACCGCACGAGCACGACCGGCGTGGCGTGAGGCCGTGGTAGGCGCAGTCGCACTGATCGAATGGGCGTTGCGTCGAAACGCCATGGTGGTATGATCATACCAGGAGTATGAAATGGCCGGAGTCGATCGTGTGACCGTCACCCTACCCTCCGACCTTGTAAGAGACATCGACCGGCGGGAGAAGAACCGCAGCAAGTTCATCGCGGAAGCCGTCCGCAACGAGCTCGATCGCCGCCGGCGCGACGAGCTTCGTCGATCGCTGCATAATCCCCACCCCGAAAGCGCTGAGCTCGCCGAGCAGGGACTTGAGGAATGGACGCGCGGCTTGCCCGAGGAAGATACCGAGGCACTCGTTGACAGCAACGCCGGCAAGCCGGTTCGGTGGGTCTCCGGAGAGGGCTGGGTGGAGGGGCGCGAGTGAAACTCGGCCGCGGCGCAGTTATCGTGGTGGAACTCGACCCCACATTGGGTCACGAACAGCATGGTGTGAGGCCCTGCGTCGTGGTGAGCGATCCGGACGTCATCAGCGACCAGCGCTTTCCGCTCGTGTGCGTAGTGCCGGTGACCGGGACTCCGGGTGAGGGACTGCTTTATCCAGCGCTGGCGCCCGGCCAAAGCGGCCTCGCCAGGAAGTCCTTCGCACTGATCGACCATCTGCGATCAATCGACAAGCGGCGGGTCCGGCGCGTATTCGGCGAGCTTGCTCAGGAAGAGATGGCTGCCATCGATGAGGGACTGGCGGTCTTCCTGGGTCTTGGCGACCGGCTTCGTGCGTCTGTCGCGCCACGGGTCCAGTAAGGACCGGCAGTTGAGCGGGGCCCGCACTTTGCCGCGTCCGGCCTGGCCCGGGACGGCACCACGAATTCGGGCGGCGCGGAGCGTGAAATTCAGCTATGCTCCTTGCTGCGGGATGAAAGGACGAGGCTGCAGTGCTGACCTGGAAAGTTCGTCCCATTATCACCTGACCTGAAAAATGCGTCCGTCCCGTTTTTCCCCGTACGGCAGAGCGCCGATTCGGCTGCGTGTGCTCCGAGGGTGCCGGCACGAACGGGCCGGGCTGGGTGTCCATTTTTGGGACTAGGTTCGATTTGCATTTTTGTTTTGCCAGGTGCGCGCGCGCGGTATGTGGTGCCGTCGCCGGGTCGCGGGCGGTGTTCATTTCCGGGATTAGGTTCGATTTGTCCGGTTGCATTTTCATTGTTCGCCGTGGCGACGTTGCGGGAGGGCGGGCCCGTTCGTGGCGCAGTACCGGCCCGGACTACGTGTGCCATCTCGAAATTGGGTCCGCCCGGCAAGAAGCGCTACAGGACGCGGACCGAGGGTTGAGTCGCCCCAGATCGTAGTGAGCCTCCGTTGAGCAGGATAGCGGGCTCGCGGTAGGCGCCGACAGGGTCCGGGGGCGAGGCGATTGAGAAGAAAGCAGATTCTCCTGGGGAGAAGTTGCGACTGGTCCGCCGCGGCGACAATAGAACGCAGATCGGTGGAGTCGAGCGACATGCGGACTCGAACGGAAAATGGGAACGTGTAGCCTGGCCCGGGTATCTCCTGGCCCGGGTATCCCCCATCTGCGTCTCGGTTCCGACGGGGGCACGGGGCCAGAGAACCTCAAGCCGTGACAGCCTCACGCGGCGAGGAAGCCTCAAGCCTTGCCAGCCTCTCGTCGATCTTCCCAAGAGATGCTTCCAGTTGTCCTTGAGGAGCCTGGCTGCAAAAAACGGGGTTGTTGACCCACCAATCCATGCCCATCTCCTTGGCCTTGTCCACCGAACAGATCACCAGGCGGATCTGTATGGACAGCAACTCAATGTCCACCAGCTTGATCTTGATATCGCCGGCGATGACAATGCCTTTGTCCAGCACCCGCTCGAGGACATCGGACAGAGTCGAGCTCTGCAACGCGTGCGTAACTGCCTGTTGGGGCATAATGAATCTCCTCTGTTAGAAAAGCCTCCCTAAGGGCCCCAGATCGAGGTCCAAGTCCTGCTCTTCGAGGCCGAACTCTCTTCGCAACCGATCGATTTCTTCCGCCTGGCGCATCATAGTGAGACCCAGCCTCTCGATCTGTTCCTCGGTGAGCGAGCCGGCGTCGATGCGCCGGAGCGCCTGGCGCTCCAAAACTTCGTGCAAGAGCTTGATGAGGGTGAGGACGAGTTGTCCGAGTCCGTTTTTTAGACGGTCTGGGTCCAGATCCAAGCGGGCCCGGCCCGGAGCTCCGTTATGCGGCACCCGCGGCTGGATTTTGTCATCCTGCTGCATCACGAGGGCAAAGTCCCGCATCGATTCAGACTCGACCCGCGTTGTTCCGACCGGATCCATTGGTCTTCCCCTTTCCGATCTCAATTGCCAAACCGGCTGCTGCTCGCCCGTTCCCCAGGGTCTCTCGCGCGGTCTCGATGGAGGTCAAGACCAGATTCAGGCCCAGGTACAGGAGGTCCACGCCGGCGACCGAAATGGTCACCTCGCCTGCCACGACGACGCCCTTGTTCAGCACACGGTCGAGGACCTCGCAGACCGAAACGCGTTCGCTTTCCTCCAGCGCGCATAGTTCAGGCATGAACCTGTCTCCGCCGGGTGTGGTTTCACGATGCGTCACGGCTGACCATCTCCTGTATGGCGGGCTGGTACAGGCGCCGCCCAAACTTCTCCAGCCGCTCCAGCCCGGCGATCTCCGGCTGTCTGTAAACCAGCGTCTGTTGCTTTTCAGGGAACATCTGCCGGAAACTCTCCGCCACCAGCAACTCCCTCCGCCGCAGGCTCGAACACAGGCGGCAATCGCCCGGCGGCGTCATCAGGTTCAGAAACACGAGCGGGACGGCCATGCCCATCCGGTCGCACGCGGCCACCAGATCCTTGGTTTCCTCCAGCGCCATCTGGGTGGGGATGCTCACCGCGTACAGCACGGAGGCGGCCGGATTCTGGAGCAGTTCCCGGAGTTTCTTCAAGTTCCGGGAGATCCCCACCAGTTCCTCGGCGAATCCGGGCAATCGCAGGATGCGCTCGTACTTTAGAAAGAGGTTGAAGAAGGCCTTCAGCCACTCGTTGATGAGCTCCGGGAGTTCCAGCAGGCGAATCAGGTGGCCGGTCGGTGCGCAATCCAGAACGAAAAGATCGTAGCTGTCCCGGACCAGAAACTCCATGATGCGCGTGAGCGCCATGATTTCATCCAGTCCGGGCGGCGCCAGGTCCATCATCCTCTCGAGAACCACGCGGTCAAAAGTCAGGTCGAAGCCCCGGGATACGGACTCAAGAAAGCTCTCCAGATCCTCGGCGTAACGCATTTTCAGCTTTTCAAACTCCGCCCTGGCGTCGATTTCCATGGCGGTCAGGCCCAGGAAGAGGACCGTCGGCCGGGGGCCGATTTCCGCTTGCAGGCAGGCGGAGAGTGAGTGGGCCGGATCGGTGGAGAAAAGCAGAACCCGCTTCTCGGGGAAGTCGCGGGCCAGCCGCACGGCGGTGACGCACGAGAGCGTCGTCTTGCCCACGCCGCCTTTGCCGGCCAACAGGACAAACCGCATCTCAGGAGACGGAGGCGCAGCCGGATGCAGCACGGCCGGCTCGTAGGACAAGCCAAGCCTGGCCGAACTCACCGGTGTTCGAGAGATCAGTCGCACGTGTTCCCAGAATCCGGATAATAGCTCCAGCCCGCGAACCTCTTCCGCGAACAGCTCAATTCCCCAGGCCGAACAAGGGACCTCAATCCCGGCCAGGAGTTGTTGGATCTGGGACTGCTCGACCGAGGCGGCGGCCGAGCAGGCTAGGCAATCGCTCTCGAAATGGAGCCGGTTCACGATCAGATCCGATACCGGTATCTTCCGGCCCAACAGATCCTTGAACAGCGCCAGTGTTACATGCACGCCGAGCGGCTCCGCAATCGTGACGGGAACGAATTGGGAACGTGCAGGGTCGCGCAGCAGACTCTCCATTCGCTGCAGCGAGGATTTCCATTTGGTGACAAATAGGTCGAGGCGGTCCGGGCTACTATCCCGGCTGAACACCCGCCGCATGTACCGGCGCTTGGCCAGCAGCGCCTCCATCATGCCAAGCCATCGCCGAATCAGTTCGGGCATGGCCAGCAGGCGCAGGGTGTGGCCGCTGGGCGCCGTGTCCACCACGATGCAGTCGTACCGGCGGGCATCCACCCAGGAGGAGATCTCGAAGAAGGCCATCAACTCATCGAGACCGGGCAGGGAGAGGCTCAGGAATTGATTGATGTCCTCATCGTCCAGGAAAGTGCCGGCGGCGGCAATCTCCCGCAGCATCGGGCCGTTCTGCTCGCGGAAGGCAGTGAGGTATTGCTGGGCGTCAAGCTCCAGCACTTGCAGATTGCCTGAGGGCACATACCCTGCCAGGCTGTCCCGTACGGAGTGGGCAGGGTCCGTGGAAACCAACAGCAAAGAACGGCTCGGGGCGAGCGCGGACATACGCAGCGCAGCCGCCGTGGCGCAAGTCGTCTTGCCCACCCCGCCCTTGCCGCCGAACAGCAGGAGCTGGAGGCCTTGCTTGTCGAAAAATGATGGCATCCGCGCGCTCATGCCGATCTCCCGTGCCCCTTACGGATTGCCATTCTCGTCCTCGGTCGCCGCGATGTCCGGTTCCTGAGGTTCTTCCTCGCCTTTCAGACGACTGTCGATTGCGTCCAGCCGGTCCAGCAAGAGCTTCTCTTCGGCATCGAACTGTTGTTCGGTAATCCGGCCGGTTTCCAGTTGCATGTAGAGGAGTCTCAGTTGTTCAGTGATCGACTGGGCTTGGCCAGCCAGTTCCTCATGGGCGACCTTGCTGATTTCCCGGAAGATCCAGAGAATGCTGCTGACAGGGAAAAAGAGGATATCGTCCACCAGCAGCATTCACTGTTCCAGGTCGAGTTCGAGTTCGACGAAGTTGTGCGGCGCCCAGGGTCCGCTATAGTCGAAGGCGAAATTGTTGTCGAACAGCTTGGCTGCCTTGAACACGCCGGCGGAAAACGCTTCCTGTGCGTCGCGCTGCACCAGGCATGCCACGTTCATGACCTCGTGCTCATTGCGGCACTGGTTCGACTTGAATTCCACGCACAGAGGGGCAAGGACGCGCTCCACCTTCCGGGTGTGGTCCTCCCGGTCCTCATTGAGCAGGCGGTCGAACATCCGGCCCAGTTCAATCTTCTCTTCCTGAGTGAACTCGTGGCGGGCGCTCATCAGGCGGTCCCGCGCCAGACGCAGTTCAGTATGCGTATTGACGAAGTACTCGAAGATATTCGGTACGTCCCAGGTTACGCGCAACCCCATTTCCACTTTGCCGGCCACCCGCTGGAGCTGCTCCTGGAAGGCGTGCTGATTTCGGACCAGGATCCTGCGGATGGCCTCCGGGCTGGTGGCAATGGTGCCGAAGGCCATCGGCAGCGGGGTTGTGTCGGCCATCAGACGCTTGAGCACCGCCTGCTGGGCCATGAGGTTGGCACGTTCCGGCCGGATCTTAGAACCAGCCAAGCCGCTGACGACCGCGGCCACGCGACCGTCGGTGACGGTGTACACATCCTTCCCCTCGATGCCTAGAGATGGATAGGACCGTGGCTCGCCGCCCGCCACGATGGCGTAGATATAGCTCCTTCCGCTTGCCACAGGCATTGCCGGGTCCTGACCCGGGCCGGTAGCTGCGGCCGCATGATCAAGGTCTTTCATGGCCTCCTCCCTGGCGTGGACCGCACCCGGTGCAGGTGCGATCTCCATCGAATGTCCAGCCACAGGCGCCGCGACTCGGCGTCCAACAGCCGGATCCACTCCTGAAGCAGACGGGACGTCTCGACCCGCACCAGAGGCACCCCAGTAGAAGCCGGGCAGAGGCGGAAGCTGTTGCGCTGCCGGTTGGTGGGGATATGTGCGGAGGTCCTGATTGTCAGCATGGGCTGGTTCCCTCAGTAACGGATCTTGAATCCGCCCGTGCTGCGCCGGGGCGCGGGCTTCAGCTCGAGGCCGGGCAGGCGCGCCGGTGCCCCCTGGCCCGAAGTAGCCACCGCCTGGAGCAACTCCTGCTTGGCCTTCTCGATCTGATCGAGACGAGCGTCGATCAGCGCGATCCGTTGGCTGGCGCTCTTGCGCTCCATACCCCGCCGGGCCTTTTCCATCTCCAGGCAGGTGACCTGCATGTAGCTGCGGTACGGCAAGGAGAGTTGGTCCACCCGGCCGGAGAGGGTACGAATGTTGTTTAGACCTTTCGTGGGGATGGCCATGACCTTAGTCCTTTCCATTGTCTTCTGAGGCGGGCCGGCTGCTGCTTCTCCGCGGCTTGTGAGAGGCGCCGCAGATTCTGGCCATGCTCTCGTCGATCTTATCCGGCATCAACGACTGCCCGTCGCGCGTGACTTTGGCCGTCTCGGTGGTGAGAACGTCGTGGCAGACCCATTGAAATACCGGATCGTCCAGCCTCGCACGTGCCCGCCGGTGGGCCAGAATCCTGGCGATAACGATGGTGGCGCGAATCGTGGGCCGGTGATTGTTGACGCCGGTGCCTCGCAACTCGCGCACGATGTCCACGATGACCTCGGCGTCCCCGCGGGGCAAGCCCGATTTGGCCATCCCAATCTGGATCTCCGTCTCGCGGTCGAAGTTGCCCAGCTTGAGCGTGATCAGCCGGTCCATCAGCGCGTCTTGGGTCTTATGAACCCCGGCATACTCCTCCGGGTTGGAGGTGAAGATCGCCCGGAAGTTCGGATGCACTTCAAGGTACCCTGCGCCGCTCGGTCGCAGGGCGGGGAGATTCAGGATTCTCTCCTCCAACACGCTCAGCAGGGCGTTGTTGGCTTCGGGGCGGGAGCGGTTGAACTCGTCGTAGATAAGGGTGTTCCCGTTGGCGCAAGCCGTGGTGAGGCGATTATCCACCCACAGGGTGTTCATGTTCTCTTCCGTCTTCAGCACGGAATGGATGTAGTTGTCGATCAGCTTTGACTTCCGGTAGCCGGCGTCTTTGCCGATCAAGTCCGAACTGCCAAACTCATCATCCCCGTGAATGAGAGTGACCGGGCGGCCAAGTTTGGCCGCCACGTGAAAAGCCAGCGTCGTTTTTCCCGTCCCCGCCGCGCCGGCAAAGTGTACCGCATAACCGACTCCCAGGTACGCGAGCGCCCTTTCGGCCAAAGCCTGAATATGCGGGGTCGCCACGAACTCGTCACTGGCCTCAGGCAGGACATCGTCCCCCTGTGGCTGCACTCGGACCACCACTGCCCCGAGGTCTTTGCTCTCTGTATCCACCATTGGAGTGCTCACTTTTCTACTGGCAAGAATCAGTGCTTCTTCGATCCCTTGAACGGCGGTCTCTGGGCCTGCGGCAAGGGCGCAACAGGCGGTCGCACAGCCGGCGCCGGCACAGGCTCGGCGGTCCCATGTTTCTGCGGCTCTCGTTCCGCTGTCGCAGACGCCTGCCGTTCCGCGCGGGCCTTAGCCCTTGCCAGCTCAGCCAGCCTGCGCTGCTTTTCTCTCTCGACTACCTCGCGCTCCGCTGGCGTTCGGCCAAACCAGGCACGGTGGGCACCCGCGCGGTCGCGCGCGAAGGCGGTGCACAGAGCGGAGACCTGCGAGCGCCGCTCTGCGGTCTGCCGGACAAGTTCGCCTTGGAAAACCAGACGGGAATGGCGCGAGGACACAATCTCATCTCGCAGCCGCATCATAGCTGTGGTTAAAATACCCATATTGTTCTCCTCTCAGGTGGCAGTTGTTCGGAAAGCCCGCCAACGGGGGCCGGAAGCTAACAAATAGGCCCCCGCGCGCGAGCCCGCCCGGGCGAGTTCTGGGCCGAAGCGGCCGATGCCACCAGACCGGCTTGAACCGGGTCTCGCCTGTGCGTCTTTAAGCGCTTTTGCCAGCCCAGACTCTGCGGGCGCCAGCCAGGTCGTTTCTCACGTCCCGCCGATGCGCGCCGACCGAGCGCCTCAGACCGTTCAAGAAAGCCACGCGTTCATTCTTTGTCCGCCTGGCCATCGCCACGCGAGCACTGCCAATGTGAGCGCAAAGCTCGACAACAGCCTGCTTCCGCCCCTTGGCGCCGCGCTGCAACTCGTTCATCAGACTGCCGCGCATCCTGCGCATCGCGAGGATTTCACCACACAAACGTGTCATATCATCTGTCAGCATGTTTTCAACTCCTTCTTGCCTCTTGATGCTCTCTTGGATTCCCGAGCCGGGAGAGGCCCCTATCGAGGCCTCAGACCGGTGACAGGTTCCCTTTCCGGGCGCAGTTCTACGCCGGTGCCGCAGCGCTGGCAGTCAGACCGATGGCTTCGGCGTACTTCAGGTATGTCTCAACCGAAGCGATTACGATGCGAGCTTCCACCGAGAGCAGCTCGATGCCGACCAGCGACACCTTGACCCAGGCATCGATCACGATGCCCTTGTCAAGAATGCGGTCGACAACTTCTGCCAGACTCGAGGAATCCGTGGACTTTGCCACTTTTGCCATGGTTTGTTCTCCTTTCCGGCTTTTTACCGCCGTGACTAGGCCTCACGTTATGTTTGACCTGGGCCAGATTAAGCACATGAATAGCCAAAGACGTTGTTGGCAGAGCGTCCAATGCAAAGCCTAATATTGGCGCTTCCGGATTTTTAGTGGGTAGTGGAACCCCGCTGAACTGGCAGGCGGGCCGGTACCCGGCGCAGGCAACTCAGGGTTGGGGACGTTGCTTGGGCGAGGATCGAATGATCCCTCGTGACCTTGTGGGCTTGCCGACTGTGGGTTCCGAGGCCCCTGGTTGGCTTCCATTGCTCCAGCCCTGGTCTTCGTCTGCTGCCAATTACTTTTGTTTCTGTGGGTTGCCCCAGGTTGTTACGGGCCGCCGACGGGCGTTTGCCCGGGGTCCTCCGGCACAAGCCAGCCGTTTCCATGATCGAAGGCCGGGACCGAAACGTGGTCCGTCCCACACTTCCAGGACTTCCATCGATTTGCCCTTCTGAAAAAGGATTTTGGGCCCTGCGGCCCCTAAACGTCGGTACGGTCACCCACAAAAAATCCGGAATCCCCCCTATGTTTATCAATGGTGTTTAGAATACTCGGCACGGTCACCCACAAAAAAACCAGGAATCCCCCCTATGTTTATCAAATGGTGTTTAGAATAGTCGGCATGGTCACCCACAAAACCCCCGGAATTCCCCCTATGTTTATAAAAACTTAGAGATAAACTCTGACATTGATGGTCAGAATACCCTGAAGTACCAAAGACCCGGAGCGGACTTGTCTCCATAGCGTGCATTCCATGGAATCAGCCAGAAGATCCCACGAAGTTGTACGGCGGCCACGGCCCACTCAACAGCAGCTTTGCGCCGCTGGGAGGACAGACTTGCCGAGCCTTTTGCCGAAACTGTTCTGCGTGGATTTTCGGCGTCAGAAAGTACAGCGAGACGAGACGTCCCTGGCTGGACGACGAAACCTCTCTCCGCTGCTCTGTGGAGCAGGCTGAGAGCAAGTCCATGATCTGGTCAGCCAGTTGGGCCTCCTCCGGAGCGAGGGCCTTAGCGGAGTCGTAGCGATTGCGCAAGGACGCCAGGTACGCAGCTCCCGGCGACGACGGAGAGTCGGGGACAACCCCGGCGCGTGCCGGCCACAGGACGCGGATCCCCATCTCCGTCATCCCTAGAAGACGGGCTAAGAGCGCCTTGTACTCCTCGCGGCGGTCCTCCAAGAGGCGAATGACCGCAGACTCGCTTTCCATCACGCAGCCGTATCGCAGAGGAATGACGGTCTGTCGGGCATGAATCGCCTCGACCACTCTCTCATAGGCCAGCAAGGAGGAAAGGGTGGGTGGCGAATTCTCCTCATCCACGGACGAAACCGCAGCCGCCAGGCCGTGCGCCGTCAGGAGACACGTTCCTGGCTCTGGGGAACACCCGGCCAAATCCTGCTGCACGATGCCGTAGAGAAGGTACTTCATGCTTTCTCGCCGACGGGAAGATTTGGAACAAAACTATACGGTGGCCACGGACCGGTCAGCGCCAGCATCAAACCTGGGAACGCCTCGCCTCCATTGAGCTGTTCCAGAAGTCCCCGGAACTCGTCAAGGGCTGTCGGCGAAAGGAGGAAGGCCCAGTTCAATACAACCTCAGCGTCCGTTCCCGCCGTAGCCGGCACCAGTACTTTGCGTTCCCGGAAGTTGCCGGCATGTGCTGCCAGTGTCGCTGCCGCCCGCCGGCAGAATTCTTTCAGCCGGAAGTTGAAATCCCGTTCCCACTGGGCCTCGATGCGCTTTTTCTGGAAATATTGAGCTCCAGGGGAGGTGACCGGCGCTCCCTCTTCCGCTGCGAGCTGACTTGGCAAGCCCAGCCTTCTCAGCGCGTCGCTGCGATTTAGCAGCCCTTTCACCGCCCACTCCTGCTTGTCGCCGAGCTGAGCGAAGAATCCGGTGATGGCCTCCAGGTGTTCGAGAACGGACTGCTTCAAGCTGTCAATGGAAGTGAACAGGATTGCGAAACGTGCCGGCAGCACTGGCGTCTGGCTCATGACTTCCTCGATAGCCGCTTCATGCCGACAGACCCGCGGCCCCAACCATGCCAGATCCTCAAGGCACGCTTCCGCTGCATCGCCAACGAACTCTCCCCGTTGTACCTCGCTGACGACCGCGCCAAGTTCCCCGCAGGCGCACACAAAGACGGCATGCTGCCCATCCACCCCGATCGTAGAGGCTTTGATGCCGTATCCGCGAGGCGTCAGACAATACAAGTAGTAGACAGACGCGCTGCTACACATGCGCCCTGGCTTCTCTCAGAGCCGTTTCAAGGTCGTCAGGGCAGATTATCACCGGCGCCTCTTCATCCGGTTGCTCGATCCTGCTTGTCACCGCGCGCCGCACCGCGCGCCGGGCTGCCTGGGCGCATACGCCTTGGATGTCGGCGCCGCTGAAACCGTCCGTGCCCGCGGCGAGGTCGCTGGCGCTGATTCCCGGCGCCAGCGGTTTGTCCCGCAGATGGACCTCAAAGATCCGTTGGCGGCTCTCCTGGTCCGGCAGGGGGATGTCGATGATCTCATCGAAGCGCCCCGGCCGAAGGATGGCCGGATCTAGCAGGTCCGGCCGGTTCGTCGCGCCCAGCACCAGCACCCCCTTCAGCTCCTCGACGCCATCGAGTTCGGTGAGAAACTGGCTCAGGACGCGCTCGGCGACGTGCGCATCGGAGCCGCCGGCGTTCCGTGCCGGCACAAGCGCGTCGATCTCGTCAAAGAAGATGATGCACGGCGCCGCCTGCTTGGCTTTCCGAAATATGTCGCGCACACCTCGTTCCGACTCTCCCACATACTTGGACAGCAGCGCTGGACCCTTTACGGAGATGAAGTTGACGCTGCTTTCATTGGCGATGGCCTTGGCGAGCAGCGTCTTCCCGCAACCTGGCGGCCCTGTCAGCAGGATTCCCTTCGGCGGACGGATGCCGGCCTTCGTGAACAGCTCCGCATAGTGGAGCGGCCACTCCACCGCCTCGACAAGCCGCTGCTTAACCTGCGCGAGGCCGCCCACATCCCCCCACCCGACATCGGGCACTTCCACGAACACCTCGCGCGTCGCGGACGGCTCGACCTCGCGCAAGGCATCGAGGAAATCCTCCATCTGGACCTCGAGCTTGGCCAGTTGCTCGTAAGGGATGCGCGCCAGCGCGAAGTCAATGTCGGGCATGATGCGGCGGAGGCAAATCATGGCTGCCTCGCGGCAAAGTGCTTCCAGATCCGCACCCACAAAGCCATGGGTGATCTCGGCCAGGCGGCTCATCGCCACGTTCTCGGCCAGCGGCATGCCCCGGCTGTGGATGGCGAGAGTCTCTTCGCGCCCGTGGCGGTCCGGAATGGGGATGGCAATTTCCCGGTCAAACCGCCCAGGTCTGCGCAAGGCCGGATCGAGCATGTTGGGCAGGTTTGTGGCGGCGATTACGATCAGTTGTCGCCGTTTGGCGAGCCCGTCCATCAGTGCCAGCAGTTGCGCCACGACCCGTTTTTCCACTTCCCCCACCACGTTCTCGCGACGGGGCGCAATGGCGTCGATCTCATCCAGAAAAATGATGCTGGGTCCCTTGCGCGTGGCCTCCTCGAAGATCTTCCTAAGATGGGCTTCGCTCTCGCCGTAAAACTTGTGGATGACCTCCGGACCGCTCACCGCGTAGAAGTTGGCCTCCGTTTCATGCGCGATCGCGCGCGCGATTAATGTCTTGCCGCAGCCTGGCGGACCGTGGAGCAGCACGCCCTTGGGGGCGTCGATGCCCAGCCGCTCGAAGACCTCCGGATACCGCAGCGGCAGTTCAATCATTTCACGGATGCGCTGGAGCTGCGGCTTCAGCCCGCCGATGTCCTCGTAGGAGGTGGAACGCGCCGCCGTTTCCTCGCCCTGCTGAGGGCTGCCGATGACCAGTTGGGTGGTTGGATTGATCAGCACTGGGCCTTTCGGCGTTGTGCTCTCCACCCGGAAGTCCGCCCACCGGCTGCCGAAAAGCGTCGCGCGGATTCGGTTTCCCTCCTGTACGGGTAGACCGTCGAGCAAACTGCCAATATAATCCAGGTCGCGCTCGGATGGCCGGACGTTGGCCGGGGCGAGCACGACGCGTTCGGCTGGGCGGCAACTGGTCTTCCGCACCAGCACGAACTCGTCCAGCCCCACTCCGGCGTTTTCACGCACGAGTCCGTCGATCTGGATTCGGGATTGCCCGCGAAGTTCCTTGTGAGCGGGCATCACCTTGCAGACAGTCCCGCGTTTCCCGGTCACCTCCACCGGGTCCCCGATGGCGAGCTGGAGTTTGTCGAGGTCTTCCGGACCCATGCGGGCAATCCCTCGCCCGACATCCTTACTCAACGCCTCGGTGACTTTGAGCTTGAGAGCTGGGGCTTCGGTGAGCTTTGAGGAGATGTTCGGGCTTTTCATCTCATACACTTGATTTCAACGACTCCGTTGTTGCAGGTGACCTGCGTCTTCTCACGAGCAGAGCTCGCAGGCAGCAGCACCTCCTTGCGGTACTTCTTGTCGCCGCGCTCGGCTGAGATGGTCAGCAGGTCGTCCTCCACCGTAATTTTCACGTCTTCCACGCTGATGCCGGGCATCTCGGCCACCACCAGTACATGATCCTCTTCCTCGAAGACATCCACGACGGGCTCGCGAACTTCTTGCACAACGGTGTGCCCGGATTCCCGGTCCTGGCGAATGTTGCCGAACGGCTCGACGTGCGGCCGGTCGTCTCCTAATCCCACCTTGAAGGTGAACCCGTAGATTCCTTTCATCTCCTTGCCCGGCCCGTGGATCTCACCGGTTCGGGATAGCTGCGCGCCGGTCTTGGCTACGTCCCCAAGTTTCTCGACCAGATCCCCGAGGCCTTTGAGAATCCCGCCGAGCCCTAGTTCGAAGCCGCCTTCGGAAGTCTTTTCATGGTGTTTCTTTGTCATGTGACTGTTCTCCTTCGATTTGAATTCCATACTCCTTCACTTTCGAATGAAGGGTCTTGTAATCAACATGGAGGAGGCGTGCGGCCTTGGCTTTGTTTCCGCCCGTTCTCCGCAGGGCCTGGATGATCGCCATCCGCTCAACGTGGACCGTGCTGTTGCGGACGATTTCCCGCAGCGAGAGATCGCCCCACCCCCGGCCGGGCGTGGATGAACGCGCTAGTTCCGCTAGTTCGTCTTCCGCCAAGAGTTCGCACGTCTTTTGTCTCAAGCCGAGATGCTCTTTGGTAACGATGTCCTCCGCCATCAGAACAGCGCGGCGGACGACCGACCGAAGCTGCCGCACATTGCCGGGCCAGCCGTAGGCCAACATCGCCTCGATCGCCGGCGGGGAAAAACCCTTGATTGACTTGGAAAGCTCGATGTTTGCAATATCGATGAACCGCTTCGCCAAGTACAGTATGTCCTCCCTGCGCTCGCGCAGTGGTGGGATGGAGATCGTGTATTCGTTCAACCGGAAGTAAAGGTCAGGACGGAATGAGCCGCGTTCGCAGAGTCCTTCGAGGTCGTAGCCGCTGGCAGCCAGCATCCGGACGTCCACATGGATGGGTTTGGTGCCGCCCAGCCGATACAAGGTCTTCTCCTGGAGCACGCGGAGCAGCTTGGCTTGGGAGGCCAGCGGCATATTGGAGATCTCGTCCAGGAAGAGTGTCCCCGTGTGCGCCGCCTCAATCTTTCCCACGCTCTGCTGATCCGCTCCGGTGAACGCCCCGCGCTCGTGCCCGAACAACTCGCTCTCGATCAGCGTCTCGGGAACAGCGCCGCAATCCACGGGGACGAATGGATGCTGTGCGCGCCCGCTGGCCTGGTGAATGGCCCGCGCCACAACCTCCTTTCCCGAACCGGTTTCGCCTACGATGAGCACGCTGAAATTCGATTTCGAGACCCGCTCAATGGCGGAGATCACACCGCCGATCGCCTCACCGGGGCCGAACGTCTCTCGCGGCGAGACGACATGGTGGACGTGATCTGCCAAGTGCTTTAACTCCAGCTTCAGTCGCCGCTCGTTCAGCGCGCGGAGCACGACGCGGAGCACTTGTTGATGCTCAAACGGCTTGGCGAGATAGTCATGGGCGCCGGCGCGGAGCGCCTCCACCGCTCCCCGCACCTCGGCAAATCCGGTGATCAGGATCACCGGCAGTTCCGGATCGAGATCCTTGGCTTTGCGCATCAACTCCATGCCATCCATACCCGGCATCTTGAGGTCTGCCAGCAGCACGTCGGGGTCTCCTGCGCGGATCAGTTGCAGCGCCTCTGTTCCGTTCCTGGCCAGCAGCGGCGTCAGTCCCTCGCGGTGCACGAGGCGCCCCAGTAGCTGGGCCATATCGTACTCGTCGTCCGCGATCAGGATTCTGCCCTGAACCGTACTCATACATCTCTTCTTTGCCTCACGCGGGGAGGGCCGAGCGGGTAAACAACGTTGATATCGGAATCCAAATATCGTGTTACTTTGTGGAGCATCCCCAAGAACAGGATGCCGCTTTCCCCGGCACCCAAGGTCCCGTTGATGCGATCTGCAATGTAACGGTCTCGCCTCTCCAGTAGCGTGTTGCCCAGTTGTTTCTGCCGGATCTCCGTCCGGGCAGTTGCCCCGGAAGCAAATGCGGCGGTTGCAAGCTGGTATTCTTCGACCAGCAGTGCGGGCGACTCCGTGCCCATCAGCGTCGCGCCACGCGCCTGGAGTTTCAAGAGCAACCTGTGGTTCCGGTTCCCTGCCTCAGCCAAGTCCGACACAATCTCCTGCTCATGCCCGCAAACCGGCAATCCGTCCTGATAGACCCGTACGGTCCCGGGGTTCACCGGCAGGTTGGCGACCACGCCCTCGGTCTCGTCCCACATCTTCTCCACCACGGCCGCATCGCGCATCAGACCCTGCCGCCCGAGGGCTGACAGTTTCACTCCTCGTATTGAGGCCCCCAGTGTGCCCATGTCCGCCACAGTGTGGATGATCGGGATGTAGATAAGTTTCCTTTCACGACCGCCGGATTGGCTATTATTCATCGCCCTGAACGACCATGATGTACCTCCCCTCGAACGAAGTCCATCCCTGAAGCAGGGTTCGCCGCGGTTTCTCCGGAGTCCATGGAAACGCCACTGTCCCGCTGGCTTTCGGCGTCCCCAGGTACGGCTCCATCCAACCATCCCGGCCCACTGCCGCCGGCCCTAGGAGAGCACAACTCGTTGCTGTGGAATCAGTTATCAGCAATGATGATTTTGGGGACACGGGAATCTAAGGACACCGAAACAGGAAGCCGGGGATTGACGGATATGCGCTCTGGGGATAGTATCAGGCCGTGCACTCTTGAAAAGAATTGAAAGAAAAATGAAAGTTTCCGAGCTAGTCCACGAGCAACAGCGCTTGCAGATTGCAGAAGCTACGGCGGGACTGTTTGAGAATAGTCGGCTGCCGATGTGGATCTACGACCTGCGAACGCTGTCGTTTCTCGCGGTGAACGACGCAGCCGTCGAGTGTTACGGCTACTCGCGTGAAGAATTCCGGGCCATGACAGTGCGGCAACTGTATCTGCGGGCGGAAACGTCCGCCATCCTAGATGCCGCGCTGAGCTCGCCTTTCTCCTCGGAGCAGGAACGGACGTGGCGGCACGTAAAGAAAGACGGAACGGTCATCTATGTCGAGGTCACAAGATCCGCCGTGCATTTCGCAGGCGAGAGCGCGTGCCTGGTCATCGCAAACGATGTCAGCGAAGGCAAGAGATCCGAGTTGCTCTATCGGATGCTGATGGACACCATTCCCTCATCGGTTCTGCTGCTCGACGAAAACTTGTGCGTGGTTTTGGCCAACAGGAACTTCCTTGAGAAGTCCCGCCGGACCACTGGCGTGACTGTCGGAAAGCGACTTGCCGAGGTTTTCCCGGAAGTGATCCTTGCGGAAATGGGCCTGGAACAGCAGATCCGAAACGTCTTTAAAAGCAGCCATGTGACGCAAGGCCAGAGGCTGACCTACCGGGCGCCTGGCGTTCCGATTCGGGTCTACTATTACAGCGTTGTCCCAGTGAACTGGGCAGAGCAAGTCGATCACGTTCTGCTCCTCATGGACGATGTTACCGAGCAGATGCGGCTAGGCGAAGAGATCCGGCGGATGGAGCGCCATCTGGCCAGCGTCGTCGAGAGCGCGAGCGATATTGTCATCTCCACCGACACCGAGGGCAACATCCTGACCTGGAACAAGGCGGCTCAAAGGGCTACCGGCTACTCACTCGAGGAGTTGAAAGGCCGCCCGTTTCTCGACTACTGCGACCAGACCGGCGCCGCCAGCGTTAGAAGATTGCTCTCCAAAGGGGCGTCCGGCGAGAGCTCCGGCCGAATCGAGTCCAACCTGAAGACGAAAGACGGGCATTGCCGTCCCGTGTCCTGGGTTTTCTCTCCGATGACGGACGACGCGGCACGAACGGTGGGCTTCGTGGTCGTGGGCCGGGACCTGACGGAACAACGCAAGTTCGAGTTGCAGATCCTGGAATCACAGAAGCTGGCCGCTCTCGGCGTGATGGCCAGGGGGATCGCCCATGAAATCCGAACGCCCCTAGCGATTTCCTCCTCGGCCGCTCAATTCCTCACGGAGGACGATCTCACCCCGGAGTTTCGCCGGGAGTGCGCCGAGAAGGTTCACAGCGGCATCCGGAAGGCAAGTACCATCATTGAGAACCTGTTACGTTTTGCGCTTCCCTCGGCGGACAAGAACAAGACGCCGCTGGACCTCCTGCGTGTGATGAAAGAGGCCCTGACTCTTGTAGATAACCAGGCCAAGGTTCAGAATATCGAAATTCGCACGCACTTCCCGCCGGAGCCCTGCCAGGTCCTCGGCGTTCCCAGCCTCCTGGAACAGGTGTTCATCAATCTGTTGCTCAACGCCATGAACGCCATGCCGAACGGCGGGACGGTCGATGTCTTCGCTGAGCAGGCCGCCGGCGAAGTGCTGCTTCGCGTCACTGACACCGGAGAAGGGATCTCTACGGAAGACCTCGACAAGATCTTCGATCCCTTCTTCACAAGGGCTCCTCTGGGAAAGGGTACAGGCCTTGGGCTATCCATCTGCTACTCAATCGTCGATCAGCACGGCGGCTCGATCAGTGTGGAGAGCCAGAGCGGAAAGGGGAGTACCTTCACGGTAAAACTGCTGTCGCTGTCCGTGACAGAGGAGAAAAGCGGTGAGCCTCGTGAACCGGGTCGTCCTCGTCGTGGACGACGACCCTGACATATGCTGGGCCCTCGAACATGTGCTCGGGGGACTTGGGGCGCAGTGCATCCGGGCGCTCGACGGCCAGACTGCTCTCCAGGCAGCCCGGCTCAACCACCTGACTCTGGCTCTGCTGGACGCCAAGTTGCCAGATATTGACGGTCTGGAGTTGGCCCGAAACATTCGCATTGCCGATCCCGGTATTCTGGTCTTGCTGGTCTCAGGGTACTTCTACAAGGACGATCCCGCCATACAAGCGGCTCTGGAACAACGGCTGATCCACGGATTCATCGAAAAGCCGTTCTCGCACACGGAGGTCATTGAGACAGTGGAAAACGCTCTTTCCTCCTGTGAGCCAACCGAACAAGGAAAGATGCCACCTGAATCATGCACACAATTGGCTTCCCGAGCGCCGTCTAGCTCGGCTGATGGCGCCTGTGGTTGAGCAGGTCAGATCGATTTTTGCTGCTTCTTGCTCCTTCCGAAAGTCCGTTCCCGCCAAGGCCCGCGCCGAAGTTCCTTGCTTCGTTGCGCTTGGCGCCCGTGCATAAATTTCTATGCGCGGCGCGCGCAGGTCCGGCGGGGG
>Ga0209777_10000482_pt1 | contig 66052 bp, 57 predicted proteins | sample FrelakmetHBP12HB_FD_187147 | JGI IMG/M metagenome (GOLD analysis project Ga0209777, IMG submission 187147) | Freshwater lake sediment microbial communities from the University of Notre Dame, USA, for methane emissions studies -HBP12 HB (SPAdes)... | ecosystem: Environmental > Aquatic >...
CACTTGGAGTAGAGTAAAAATAGATAAACCTTGGACAAGGATTTACTAGGACCACCTAACTAACGCTGTCGCAAAAATGCGGGAATGTCAAACTCGTCTGTTCCTTCGCCTGAAACCGGAGAGCCATCACCTTCAACCGCCGTAGCAACTTCAGGAAGGGATTCTAGGGCCTCTTTGGTTTCGACCGCTCTTACCCTGTCTTCCGAGAAACCTGTCGCAATCACGGTGATTTTAATCTGATCGACCATTGCTTCATCAATAGCCGCACCAAAGATTATATTAGCATCGCTTTCTGCTGCAGCTGAAATAATTTTTGCGGCTTCATCAACTTCGAACATTGAGAGATCTGGACCCCCGGTAATACTAAACAAAATCCCTTTGGCACCTTCAATGGAAACTTCAAGCAGGGGAGAAGCAACTGCTGCTCTGGCAGCGGCTGCAGCCCTTCCTTCTCCTGTACCAAAACCAATACCCATCAGAGAGCTACCGGCATTGGTCATAATTGTTCTAACATCAGCGAAATCAACATTTATAAGGCCTGGTAAAACTATGATATCTGAAATTCCTTGCACTCCTTGACCCAAAACTGAATCGGCAACCTTAAAAGCTTCAAGTAAACTCATCTTTTTGTCGACAACATCAAGAAGGCGTTGGTTTGGAATAACAATCATTGTATCTAATTTATCCTTGAGATTTTCAACACCCTCCTCAGCTATGATTCTCCTGTGAGCACCTTCAAAGGCAAACGGCTTGGTGACTACGGCAACAGTTAAAACTCCTGTTTTCTTCGCTATATCAGCTATTATCGGGCTAGCTCCAGTACCAGTCCCACCACCCATACCAGCTGTTAAAAAGACCATATCAGAATTTTTAATTACTTCCTGCATTTTTTCCGAATTTTCTTCCGCCGCTTTTCGACCAATATCAGGATCTCCTCCACTACCCAAACCTTTTGTAAGTTGCTCCCCAATTTGGATTTTCGTCGGAGCTAAACAAGAAAGGAGGGCTTGGGCATCGGTATTCACACCCACAAAATCAACACCTTGAATTTGTTGAAGGGAAATCATTGAATTGAGGGCATTACAACCACCGCCCCCAATTCCAATAACTTTAATCTTTGCGAACCTATTAACTTCTGGCTTTATTAACATAAGCCTGCCTTGTTTTGGAAGCCTTTTCAGCGTACCTTAAACGAAAAACTTTGTCAATTAGTTTTTAGTGGATAAGTCCTCTGACCCAACCAAAGACCTTTTTGGCTAAATCGGTAACATTTTTCCCACGAGGTAGGGACAAACCTCCAGCGGAAATTGTTGTGGAACTTTTCTGGGCGTGTAGAAGTAAACCAACAGATGTGGCATACGCAGGAGTGGAAATCTCATCAATTAAACCGATTACTCCTTTTGGAGAAGCTATTCTAACAGGCATCCGCAGTGTATCTTTACCCAACTGTTTTAAAAGAATAGTATCGGCTGCACCACCAGTTATTACCAAACCAGCCGGCAATAATCCTGCAAACCCTGCTCTTTTAATTTCCATACCGATCAAGGTAAATATCTCGGTGAGCCTTGGTTTAATGATACCTTCAGTCAGGGTTTTTCTTGAAAGGCTTGTACCCAAATCTTCTGTAATTCCAATGTTTGCAGTGTCAATTGTATCTTCTTTTCTTTTGGAGCTACTTTCTTCTTTCTCAATTTTCGTAACTTTTTCTCCTGTTTCACTAAGTGCAAGTTTAATTTTTTGAGCTGTTTCTAGGGAACTTCGCAAACCAATTGCCAAATCGTTAGTAATATTTATACCTCCAATTGGTATAACCGCGGAATGTGCGATTGAACCGTCAATAAAGAGAGCGACGTCTGTTGTACCACCACCGATGTCTACTAAAGCTACCCCCAATTCTTTCTCTGTATCGGTCAAGGTCGACTCGGCGCTAGCAATTCCGGAAAAAACCATTCCTTCCACATCTAAACCCACTTGCTGAATACATTTGACAAGATTCCTCATACTAGTAGTGGCCCCGGTAATAATGTGAGTTTCCACTTCGAGACGGACACCAGTCATTCCAACTGGGTCTTTAATACCTTCCTGCGAATCAACAATGTAATCGCGGGGAATAACATGGATTATTTCTCTTGAAGAAGGGGTAGAAATAGCCTGAGCTGCCTCAACAACCCGTTTCACATCTTCAGCGCTAACTTCATTTTCACCGCCTGCTACAGCTACCACACCTCGGGAATTTATAGAAGAAATTTGCACACCACCGATACTTGCAAAACAGGAGGAGGTTGATACCCCAGCCATGCGTTCTGCCGCCTCTAGGCTTTCAGAAATTGCACTTACTGCTTCATCAATATCAACGACTTGTCCTTTTCTTATTCCTTTTGAATTAACAGTGGAAACTCCAATAACAGTCAGCGCGTCTTCGGCAGAAGTTGCGATCAGTGCAGAAATTTTTGAGGAACCAACATCTAGCGCTGTAATTATTTTTTCTCTGGCCACTTTTCCTCTTCTTGTTTAATTATCAGAATTAATAAACTATTTATACCGGACAACAAGCTTATCAAATCTGAAATCGATTAATAAAACTTCTCTTTTCTCTATTTTAGCTTTAGATAGAACTGTTTGTAAAGTCTTTACCTGATCCCCTAGGTCTTTGTCATCGGAGATAAAGACTTCTATACCCTGCTTAGTCTTAATATCTAGACCCTGATCCGTTTTTTTCAACTCCGTTATATCTAATATTTTTTTATCGATTAGGTTTCTAGCTTTTTCTTCAAAACTAAGGTCTTTATGCTGTTGCGCCTGTTTCAGATTTAAAGTTCCCTTTATGGCTTCGAAAATCTTAGGGTAATTGAAATTATTCAAATTTAAGAAACTAAAAGTGATGCCAGCGACCAAACTAAAGACAACCAAAATTTCTATAAAAAAAATAATTCTTTTTCTCTTGGAATTAACCTTAGAAATCTCGAAGGTTTTTGGACTGGGGTTTTTAAGATCCATTTTGTTCTGTTAGCTTAAGCGCTTCATCAACAAAATTTTTGCTAGCTTCTGGGTAAATAAGTTTTTTTGCTTTTTTGGCAGCTACCTTAAACCCCCTATCCTTAGATATCATAAAATTAATTGCTGCTAGTAACCTTTTTGGGGTCAAGCGGTCTTGCGGCAAAATTAAAGCTGCACCTAGTTCTTTCAACATTTCTGCATTTCTTTCCTGTTCTCCCCCACCTGCCCAGGGCAACGGGATAAGCAGGGCGGGGATTCCGACCGCAGCAGCTTCACTAACAGTATTCGCACCGGAACGACCAACAATCAGAGACGTTCGTGAATAAACTTCGATAAGATCAGAACTATTTAGCCATTTTGATGGTTTGTAACGGTTTTGAAATCGTTGCGGTAGTTGTAACATTCGGGCGTTTAACATTTCATAGTCTTTAAATTTTGTTGCTCCCCCTGTTTGATGTATAACTTCATATTTTTGCAGTAGGGGTTCAAGTATCTCCAAAATTATCTCATTAAGTGAGTGGGCTCCTTGATTTCCACCGGTAATAAAAATCACAGGTCTACTTGTACGTTTTTTCTTTATATTCAAAATCTCTTGTCTAATTGGGTTCCCGGTTAAAACAGTTTTTTCCTTTGGAAAAAAACCTGACGAATCTGGCCAAGAAACGGCAATCTTTTTTGCAAATCGGGCAATAAGATGGTTTGCTAAACCACCTTTTACAGTCTGCTCGTGTGTAATAGACGGAATCCCTAAAATCCAAGAGGCAACTACAATCGGAAAAGCTACATAACTGCCAAATGAGACTACTATATTAGGTTTTTCTTGACTTAAGATTAAAAGTGCTTGAGTCAAACCAACAGGTACCTTTAATAAGCTCGGGATCGTGTAACGGGTAAATTTTCTCTGCAGCCGACCGGCTGAAATTGCGTAAAATTTAATATCTAAGGTCGGTATTATCATGGACTCAGCACTTGACGCACTGTCTCCTTCCGTCGCTTTCTCCCGTCCAATAAAAATAATATCCTCGATGCCCCGTTTTTTTAATTCACCGATAACAGCTAAAGCTGGGGTGAGATGTCCTCCACAAATTGCTATCTTCATAAATGTAGATTATACATAAAAGCCATCAATCAGTTCAATTAAAAAGCCTTACCTAAAATTAATTGGGTCTTGTTTCGTATAGCGCGATATATTTAGAAGTATAGCTATTGCAAGTAGGGTTGCAACCAAGGAGCTCCCCCCATAAGAGATGAGCGGTAGAGTAACGCCCACCAAAGGGAGAAGTGCTGATAAACCAGCTATGTTTATCAAAGCCTGAATACCAATCCAAGTGATAATACCAACTACCAGCAAATAGCTAAATTTATCCGGTGCACTACTTGCAATTTTGAAACCCCTATAAATCAGTAATAAAAATACGCCGATTAATATTAGTACCCCAAAAAAGCCTAGCTCGTTGCCTATAACATCAAAAATGGAATCGGTAGCTACTTCAGGAATAAATCCATATTTTTGTCGTGATTGACCCAATCCTATACCAAAAACCCCACCAGACCCCAAAGCTAGTAAAGATTGGTAGATATGGTAGCAAATTCCCTGCTGATCGGCTGTTGGATTTAAGAAGCAAAGAAATCTCGCCCGCCGGTAGTCGGACAGAAAAATCAAAACTGATCCAAAAATTGCACTTATTGGAGCCAAAGCTAAAAAGTACCACCATGAAGCTCCAGCAACGAAGAAAATAGCCAAACCTGCTGAAACAAGAACTATAGTACTTCCGAGATCTTTTTGAAGTAACAAGATACCAGCAAAAATCGCGGTTACAATTAAAAACTGTTTCAATTTAACCCCTTTTGAAAGAATCGAAGACACGTAAATTATGTAAGCAAGCTTAGCAAACTCAGCTGGCTGCAGGCTGCGCCAACCAAAACTAAGCCACCTCTGCGCTCCATAAATCTTTAGACCAAATGCTGGGATCAAAACAGCAACGAGCAAAACTAGAGAAAAAATAAGTAGGAAAGGCGCTATTTTTTGCCAGAACGTGTAAGGAAAGAGAAACACAACAAAAGCGAGAAGTATACCCAACCCTGCCCAAACAAGCTGCCATCTAATTAGGTAGAGATTATCGCCAAAATCCCGCAAGCTAGTCACAGGGGAAGCATTAAAGATCATCAACAGACCAAAAAATAACAAGGCAAAGATTACCCCAAATAAAATCCAATCTGGTCTGTGAATAGAAGATTTAATTTCTTTTTTCATGAGGTTACCAATTTAAATTAACTCGCTGATAACCAGCTTAAATTTCTCACCTCGATCAGAGTAATTTTTATATTGGTCAAAAGATGCGCATGCCGGAGAAAGGATTACAATATCACCATCTCCAGCCAACTCAAATGCTTTACTAACGATATCTCGCATCTGTCCAACCCCTTCGACAAGTTGTCCTTTGAAATTTGCTTCTTTTATTGATTGTTTTATTCTTTTTGCTTCCTCGCCTACCAAAATTACTGCTTTTACATTTTCCGCCGCGATTATCTTACCCAATTCCTTAAAATCAGAATTTTTGCTGGAACCACCTAAGATAAGGATTTTTGGATTTTCAAATGACCGTATGGCAACAACTGCTGTTTCTGGGTTCGTAGAAGCCGAATCGTTGTAAAATGAAATTCCGTTTTTATCACCAACAAATTCTAATCTATGAGGTAACCCTTTAAAGGCCTTAACCGCATCTTTTATTTTTTCAATTTGAACACCTAAAACATCGGCAACTGTAATTGCAGCAGTTATATTTTGTAAATTGTGTTCTCCTGGAATCTTGACTTCTTGAGTGTTCAAAACTTCCATTAAAGTGTCACCAGCAATGAAAATCCGATCATTCTCAACAAACGTGCCCCTTTCAACTTTCGACTTGGTTGAAAAGTAATATTTTTTAGCTTTACTTAAATTACCAATTCTTTTTGATTTTTCAAAATCAGCGTTAATAACAGCAAAATCATCCTCTCTCTGAAACTTAACAATTGACTCTTTCGCTTCTGCATATTCTTCGCTACTCTCGTGCCAATCCAGATGATCGCTAGTAATCATCAAAACCACGGCGATGTGTGGGCTTTTTTCCAAATCAATAAGTTGAAAGCTCGAGAGTTCCAAAACGACCAATGATTTTTCACTTATCCCATCAATCAAATCGAGAGGTGGCTTACCGATATTACCAGCGAGAAAAACTTCGCTGCTGTCCCCCTTTAAAATGTCATAAATTAAGCTTGAAGTAGTCCCCTTTCCTTTTGTACCTGTTACACCAATAATTTTCCCTGGGCAGAGATCAAAAAACAGTTTTGTTTGGGAAGTTATACTTACCCCTTTTTTCTCTGCGGCGATTATTTCAGGTAAATCCCGCCTAATTCCAGGCGAGCGGACAATTAAATCGTAGCCGGAAAGGTTTTTTAAATAGTCGCTGCCTCCGATAAACTTCTTAGCAAATTGGGTTATTTTTTCTAATTTTTCCTTTTCGATCTCGCCCTCACCCTTTTGATCCAATACAAATACACAGGCTCCTTGTTTTGAGAAAAATTCAGCTGATGAGAGTCCTTCCAAACCCGCACCAATTACAGCAATTTTTTTGCCATCAAAATCCATTATTATATTAACGCTATATATAGACCGATAAAAGCTGCCAAGGCGGCCGCGAGCCAAAACCTCATTGTTACCTTAGTCTCATCCCAACCTTTTGCTTCGAAATGATGGTGGAGAGGGGCTGCTATAAAAATACGCCGTTTAAAAACCGCTTTTGAGAAAATTTGAAGCAGGGAGCTAGCAGCTTCTACAACAAAGATCAAACCTACAAACGGCAAGATTAAGGAAGCGTTTATAAGAAGTGCTATAACGGCTAGCATCGCACCTAGAGAAAGTGCCCCAATATCACCAAGCCATACTCTAGCTGGATAAATGTTGAAATATAAAAAGGCCAGTAAGGAACCTACTGTAACGGCAATAAACAAGGATACATCATGAAAACCTGCGCTAGAAGCTAAAAACCAGAAGGCAACCAATGCAATTATTAACACCCCTGTTGCCAAACCATCAAGGCCATCTGCAATATTAACTGCGTTTGTAGTGGCAACAATAACAAAAGCCGAAAATGGTATAAACCAGATCCCAAGATTGACATTCCTATCTATAAAAGGCACATGAACGGTAGACAAATCAACTTTAGCAAAAAGTAGCCAAGCTATAATGAATGCCAAAATTAATTGCAAAAGAAATTTATACCGGAGCCGCAAACCCCAAGCCCCAACCAATTTAAACCCATAAAACTTCCGTATGTCATCATATAATCCCAAAAGCCCAAACCCTATTAACGTAACGTATAAAATTACCGCAACCCAATTAAAGCCAAAGGCTTTAGTCCTAATATCATAACCAGGGACAATTTTATAGAAAATCACACTTAAAATTATTGTGACAAAAATAATCAAAACACCCCCAGCATTAGGTGTGCCTACTTTCCAACTATGGAGCCTATTGACAACTGATGTGAATTGACCAAAAATATCTTTTTGGGTTTCGCGTTGGCGTTGAAACTTAAGCCTGTAAAGCAAATTTATAAATGGGACAGCCGCGGCAAAGGTGGCCGCAAAAGAGAAAAGCAAAATCGCCAAAAGTTTTAACATAAAGTTGAGTTTAATTTTAGCATTTAAGCAGCTATCAGGCAAATTTATTGATAAACTTCGTAGTGTCTGGAAGCGATTTCGTCAGGATCAACATCTTTACCTTCGAGGATTAAAGGAATACGCTCAAGATGTTTCAAAAGAGAACCTTTCAAATACCAAAGGTCCCCTTTTTTCAAAATTCCACTTAAAGCCCCAGCGGCTTCAAACACATCCTTCGCCCAAATTACCTTCCCTTTTTTCATCCCTTTTTCAGCCTCGTCAGCAATGTATTTTGTTGTTTCTCCAACACAAATCAAATAATCTGGTTTTGTTTCCGCTGCCTTTCTACCAACGCTGCGATGTCCTTCTTCAGAATAGTCACCAAGTTCTCCCATCTCTCCAAGAACCGCAATTTTTCTCTTGGCCGGAAAATCAGCCAATGTTTGCAGACCCGCAATAGTTGAAGCTGGATTGGCTCGGCGGGAATCATTAAGAATTATTGATTCTTTTGGACCAGGCTCAATGTCGCCTCTTCCAGAAAGTGGTTTAACTTTTTCTAAACCGCGCACTATTTCCCTCCATTTAAGGTCGCAAAGATACCCAACAGCAACAGCTGCCATTGCTGTGTATGCGTGGTGTTTACCGATAAGTTGAAGTTTCACATTGTGACTCTGGCCTTTGAAATGCAATTTGAAGCTTGTACCCTTTGAAAGTACTTTTATGTGGGAGGCCCAAAACTGACAATGGTACCTGTTTTTTCCGTAGAAAATAACTTTTTCTTTAGCCGTCTCTGCAATTCTCCTTGCCAGCTGATCATCCCAATTTGCTACCACCCAACCCCCTTTTTTTGATGCGGAGACCGCTAATTTACCTTTTTCCCTAATAATGTTCTCTAGGGAGCCTAGATGTGCAGGATCAGCGTGGACTGGGGTAATACCTGTTATCACAGCAATAGAAGGCTTTGCGACAAAAAGGTGGCCACTCATTTCTTTTGGATGGTCAATACCATACTCTAAAACTAATTTTTGCTGATCGGAAAGTTTTAAAACTGTAATTGGAATATTAAACAGCGTATCAAGGTTTGTATCTGTCTGAAGCGTTTTATATTTTTCTGCCAAAACACTCGCAATTGCGCTTGCGGTGTAGGTTTTGCCGTAGCTACCAGTTACCCCTATTACCTGAACCTTTGAATGTGATAGCAACCAGAATTTTGCAACAAGCCTCCTTCCGCCATGAAAAAATTTTTTAAAAAATCTAGTACTCATAACTTCTATTTCAATCCGCCTTCCTTATTCTAGCGCCAAGGTTACTCAGTCTTCCTTCCAAATTTTCATATCCTCTTTCAATATGCTCTATGCCGAAAAGCTTGCTTTCTCCTTCTGCCGCAAGTGCCGCAAAGACAAGAGTTGCACCGGCTCTTATATCGGTAACTTCAAGATCAGTGCCTTTTAGCTTCGTTGGGCCAACAATCTTTGCCGCGTGTGGATATTTTGCGGATTCGCTATTCCAGTCAAAGTTGTAAACCCTAACCGGGTCGCTGACAGCCGGTGAAAATAATTCAACTTTTGCTCCCATTTTTTGCAAGTTTGGAACAAAACCAAAACGATTTTCAAAGATTGTTTCATGAACAGTTGATTCGCCAAAGCTTTGAGTCATTAAAGCAGTCCAAAGACTTTGCCAGTCTGTCATGAAACCAGGATACGGTTTCGTCTCAACGTTAGTTGGTTCTAGGTCCCCTTTGTAAAAAATTCGCAAGCCCGTTTCTGTCGTCTCAACTCCTCCACCTACCTCTTTAACTTTTTCAAGGAGCGATTCAATAACTTTTGGGTCGGCGTTTTCTATTTCAATATCCCCTTTAGTACCGAGAGCCATACAGCCAAAAGTTACAACTTCATTTCGGTCTGGCATTACCTTGTGAACAGCGCCTTTTAAGGAAGCTACCCCTTCAATTTCAATTGTTCTTTCTGAAACTCGCCTAATTTTCGCTCCCATTTTTTTAAGAAAGGTAATTAAATCATCAATTTCAGGTTCGGCGGCTGCATTTTCCAGCTTTGTTTTTCCTTTAGCGAGAACGGCTGCCATAATCAAACCTTCAGTTCCGGTATGAGAGTTTTTTGGAAAAGTATAGTTGCAGCCAGAAAGACCTTTTGGGGCAGAAGCTTCAACCAAACCATCAGTTTTAACTATTGAAGCACCCATCTTTTCTAGACCATCAAGAAACCAGTTTATTGGCCGCTCACCGATTTTATCGCCAACGGGAAGATTTACTTTTCCTTTTTTAAACCTATGCAGAAGAACCGGCAGATACATAAAAGAAGCTCGGGAAGCTATTCCAAGTTCCTCTGGTACTTCCCAAGATTTTATTCCATTGCTAATTTGAAGCGTGCCATCCGAAAACTCTACTTTTGCACCCAACACCTCGATTATTTTTTTGACAGAAATAACGTCGCGAATATAAGAAATATTGCTCAAAGTGGAAATTTCATCAGAAAGAAGTGAAGCAATCATTAGCTTAAAACCAGCATTTTTCGCCCCGGAAACCGTCACTTTTCCCTTCAAGGGAAAGCCACCCTCAATTATATACTTAGCCATGATCCTAATTTTAAGCTAGCAAGGGAAATAATTCAAGGAAACTCATTAAAATAGAGGAATCGCAACGGATCTTCGGCGGTTCCTCTTCTTTTACCACTCACCAACGTATCTAATTTCTTCTTCCATTTCTATATTGAATTTATCTTTTACTGTTTTTTTGATTAAATCAATCAGCGCTTTTACATCAGAGGCTGTAGCGTTTCCAGTGTTAATAATGAAATTTCCATGAATTTCACTTACCTTTGCACCACCGATTTGTTTTCCTTTCAGACCAGCCTTTTCGATTAATTCACCGGCTGAAGTTTCCGGTGGGTTTTTGAAAGTCGATCCCATGCTTGGCCCAGTTGGCTGCTTCATTTTTCGCACTAGTATATCTCTTGCCGCAATTTCTATCTTCTCTTTTGTTTCCTGTTTCAGTTGCAGCTTTACCCGCAAAATAACTTCCCCACTTTTTTGAAAACGTGAGCTTCTGTAACCAAACTCGCATTCAGCCAGCGCTAGTTTCTTAATACTGCCTTCTTTATCGATTATTTCAACCCAAACTACCAAGTCACCAATAAATTTTTTCTTGAACGTATCCCCTGCATTCATAAAAATGGCCCCACCGATTGTTCCAGGAACCCGTATCAGTCTTTCCAACCCGGTCAAACCGTTATTTCTTGCAGTCGAAATTAATTTGGCCGATTCAACACCCGAACCAACTTCTATGAACCCAAAAGGCAAAAGTTTTATCTCCTCTGCATTGTTTTTAATAACAAGTCCTCTTACCCCTTTATCAGAAACCAAAACATTTGCCCCGTTACCTAATACGGTAAACGGTAATTCCTCCTGAACCGCTGTTCTTATTGCTTCTTCCAACTCTTTTGAATTTTTTGCCTCGTAGTATAGATCCGCAGGGCCACCAACTCTCATATAAACATGGGTCGCTAGAGGTTCGTTTTGTTTTACTCGATCTGATCCTAATTTTTCTGTAAGTGCTTCAAGACTCATCCTTTACCCTCCAATTTTCGTAGTAAAATCTCCGAAAGTTTATAAATATCGCCTGCACCCATCGAAACTACAATATCGCCAGCTGAAGTTTCTTTCGTCAAATACACTGCTACCTCTTCCATACCCGGAATGTATTTTACATTTTTTCCGACAATGCTTTTTGCAAGATCACTACTACTTACTTCTCCTGTATCCTTTTCTCTCGCCCCAAAAATATCAACAAGAATTATTTCATCAACCGGAGATTTCTCAAATGCTTCTTTGAATTCGTTGAAAAGAACCTTGGTTCTAGTGAAAAGATGGGGTTGGAAAACTAGCCAGATTTTTTTATTCGGAAACTTTTCCCTTATAGCTTTAGTCGTTTCCAAAATAGCCGTGGGATGATGGGCGTAGTCATCAAAAACAGCCACTCCTTTTTGCTCACCTTTAAATTCGAACCGCCGTGCAAGCCCTGAAAAGTTCTCCAAAGCGTTTTTGATTGTTCCTTCCAGTATACCTAATTGGCGTGCGATCGTCGCAGCGATTGCGGCATTAGTTTTATTGAACTCCCCAATTAATTTTAGGTTAAAGCTGCTGGCCTCCGCTTTAATTGTTTTACCGTTCGGATTTTGAATAACAATCGTAGGCCCGGTGATTAAAATTGAATCCTTCTTTGTCGCGCTTGCAAATTTTTCAAAAGCACCCCTCACCTCCCCAAGATCTTTAAAATATTCTGGGTGGTCAAACTCAATGTTTGTAATCGCAGCGATATCAGCACTAAATTGCAAAAATTTATCTCCGTATTCATCAGCCTCAATCACGAAATATTTTGACTTTCCTACACGATAATTTGTCCCCCAGGAATTTACAATCGCCCCGACTAAACAGGTTGGGTCTAGTCCTGCTTTTTCCAAAATAGTAGCGACCATAGCGGTTGTTGTGCTTTTACCGTGAGTGCCTGAGATGGCAATAACAAATTTATTCGTTAGAAATTCTTTTGCTACAAACTTCTCCCATGACATTACCTCAACCCCTCTAGACTTTGCTGAAACTAGTTCCGGATTGTTAGGATCCAAAGCAGGAATAGCAGGAGAGTAAACTAGCGTGTTTATTCCAACCAAATGAGATGGATCGTGGCCTTTCTGAATCCCGCTTTCATTTTTTATAAAATTAGAAATTTCCTTATCGCACCCAGAAACTTCGTAGCCTAAATTTTTTGCAATAAAATAAACAGCTGAACAACCAGCTCCACCAACACCCATAAAATGAATTTTTTTATTTTCCATCATTTTTTATGCCGATAACGCTAGCTACTTCACCACGCAGCTCTTCTTTTTCTCGACGAAATGAATAAAAATCGCTCATTTCGTATGTACAAAATTTTCTGTTTAAATCAATATTATTCGACAAAACGCCAGCTTCTTTAAGTTGGTTTAAATTGGCTTCTCTCAGATCTAAGTAAATTTTACCAGAAACGCTCACCAAAATCGCTTTTTCTAGTCCTACCTCGCGAAATTTGCTTGCAACATCTTCTTTTATTTCGTAATGGCAAAAATCAAGGCAAGGTCCAAAAACGATTCTAATGTCACTTGGCCTTGAGCCTAATTTTTTTAAAGAGTCAATCAAATTTCTTGCTATATTTCCAGTAGTTCCTCGCCAACCTGCATGAGCAATCCCGCAAACTTCTTTTTTTGGATCAAAAGCTAAAATCGGCAAGCAATCCGCAACATAAACTGTCAAATACAGATTTTTTTCTTTTGTTACTAAACCGTCCGAGCCTTTTATTGTTTTTCCAACGCTGTTTCTGTCAACTACAGAAATATTGTTTTCGTGAACTTGTTGACAATCTACTAGTGATATATCTATTGAAAGGGTTTTTAGGAATTTTTTCTGATTGGCCAAAGCTTCTTCCTTCAACCCCTCCGAAGGTTTCATGTTGCCGAATTTTACAGTTGAAAATCCGCAAGCAACTTCGCTGAAGTCTTGAAGGGCAGCTGAGGTATAAAAGCCTTTTTTATTTTTTTGGAGCATTGTCAGAAATTTTCCGTTTTAGTTGATCGGCAAGTTTCAATTCGTCAGTTGTATTTATCCCACGCCACTCACTAGAATTTGTTAGTTCAACCGCTTCGATTCTCTCACCAGTTTCGGCCGCCCGTCCAATCAAATCAACCAAATAGTACTCTCCGCTTGGGCTTTTTTTGATTTTCGATATATTTTTCTCTAACCAAGCTCGGTTAAACACGTAAACCCCATCATTTACTTCTTTTATTTTCTTCTCTTCTTCACTTGCCTCATTTTCCTCAACAATCCTCACTAATTTTCCGTCTTTACGGATAGCCCGACCTAAACCGTAAGGGTTTTCAACCTCTACAGTCACAAAAGTAAGGGTATTTTGCTCTTCCAGGTGTCTTCCAACGACTTTCTGAATTGTCTCCGGTCTGTAAAACGCAGAGTCGTCACCGTTGATAACTAAAACATGCTGCGTCTGCGGCGAAACTTCTGAAAGACCCACCTTTACTGCATGCCCGGTCCCTAACTGCTGTGGTTGAAAAGCGAATTTATAATCCTTACCGACCGCTTTTTTTACCAATTCCGATTGATGCCCGACTACGATTATTATTTTGTTAAAGCCCGCTTTTTTTAAAAGGTCAAGGGTGTAATAGATAATTGGCTTCCCGCCAATCTCGTACAAGACTTTTGGCAGTGGGGAAGGGTTACCTCCTGCCAACCTAGTACCCTTACCCGCCGCAATTATGATCGCCTCAATGGAACCTATCATTTTTTTATTCTCGCTGCCAAAGAATTATGAGCAAGCTGCTCGTCACTCCAAGGAAGTTCCCTGCCTCCTATATTCAAACTTCTTTCATGGCCTTTACCGAAGATAGCAACAATATCCCCCTTTCCTGCCAATGTTTGAATAGCTGTATTTATGGCTTCTGCCCGATCAGGAACCTTCCAAAAAGTCTGATCAGGAATGGCTCCAGCAGATAGTGCCCCTTTGGCTATCTGCTCAATAATTTGATTAATATTCTCTTTCCGTGGGTCTTCTGCTGTAAAGATACAATAATCAGCCAACTGCGTTGCTATTTTACCCATTACTGGTCGCTTTTCGCTATCACGCTCACCGGCACAACCAAAAACGGCAATAATCCTACCCTTCTTAATACTGTTCAATGTTTTTAAAGCAGCTTCTAAACTTGCCGGTGTGTGCGCAAAGTCAACTACGACATCAAAATCCTGGCCCTCGTCAATAAACTGCATTCTACCAGGAACTCCTTTGAAATCTTCTAATGCTGTAACGATTGTTCTGGAATCGATTCCTAAAGTTTGGCAAACAGCGAATGCCGCAAGGATATTATAAACATTAAATTCACCAATCAAATTTGATTTTACGCCCACCTTTTGGTTATTTTTATCGGGAAATTGAATATCAAATTGCAAAAGACTGCCGTTTTGGCTTATGTTTCTCGCCATAAAATCAGCTTTGTTTTTGATCCCGAAGGTCAAAAGTTGCCCACTTCCTTGGTCTTTTAGATTTTCATAAGATCGATCGTCAATATTCAAAAACCGGTATGTAACCCCCTTTAATATTTTTGCCTTCGCGGCTAAATAATTTCTAAGTGTCTTGTGATAATCAAAGTGTTCGTGGGTCACATTAGTAACCAGGCCAACGAAGAAATTGATAAAAGAAACTCGCTCTTGAGCTAAACCATGGGAGGTAGCTTCAATAACGGCGTATTCGCTTTTTGCTCTTGCCATTTTTGCCAAAAAGCGCTGAACCTTGAATGGATTAGGGGTCGTAACATGAAGACCAGTCTTGATACTTTCGGTGCCAATCTTAGCTTCAACTGTTGAAATCATCGAGGTACGTTTACCGGCTCTGTTTAAAATATGATGGATCAAATAACAGGTAGTTGTTTTCCCATCAGTACCAGTAATTCCTATTACTTTTAATTTTCTTGACGGAAACCCAAAAATTAAAGCTCCGAAAAGAGCCTGAAAATAATGATACGTTTTCTTAATTGGCTCTGGCACCAATTTCTTTAAAAGGGAAAACATAGCTTAAAATCTTAGCACAATACCTACCTACCTAGCAAACTAAGTCTTTATTGGTGAACTGGTATCCCCCAATATGGATAGAGTTCTTTTGCGATTTCAAAGAAAAGTGGCTCGGAAGTTTCGGAAGCCCAGATGGAAGCGGAAGGTTCAAACAATACTATAATCATTGCAAAACGAGGATCTTCAACAGGACCAAAACCAATAAACGAGGCAGCGGTTTTAGTAGAGTAGTGGCCGGCTATTGGAACTTGGGCAGTTCCGGTCTTTCCCGCAACTCTATAACCATGCGGAATTATTCTTTTCGCTTCTCCGTTTTCAACAGCCGACAGAAGCAACTGCTTTACAACCTCAGAAGTTGAAGGTTGTATTACCTGTCGGATTTTCTGGGGTGAGAAACTGGTCGTTTTATCTTGACCTTCAATTTCTTTAACTACGTAAGGTTTCATAAGTGCTCCATCGTTTGCTATCGCCGACAAAGAACTAACCATTTGCAGTGCTGTAACTGATATTCCTTGGCCAAAAGCAGCGGTAGCAAGATCAATCTGCCCCCAATTTTTTCTTTCCTTGATTATCCCCGCCTCTTCCCCCTGCAAATCAACTCCTGTAGGATTACCAAAACCAAAATCTTGGATGTATTTTAAAAATTTATTTATTCCCATTCTACTAGCTACAAAAGCTGCCCCAACGTTATCAGAATGTTGAAGTATATCTGCAATGTTAGAATTTGGATAATACTCGTTGTTGACAGTTTGTACTTCGTAACCGGCAATATTAAGCGCTCCTGTGCAAGGGCAAACTGTTTTTGTATCAATTGCTTTTGAGTCTAGACCGGCTGAAGCTGTTATGGATTTAAAAATTGACCCTGGCTCATAGACCTCGGAGATACCTAGATTTTTATAAGTTTCTGGTTTCGAAGTAGCCGGATCAGTTAAATTAAATGGAGGGTAAGAAGCGCTAGCAAGAATTCCCCCAGTTTTTGGATCCATTACTAAAGCTGCTCCTCCCTTTGCCCCGAACTTTTTTACCCCTTCTTCAAGTTTATTTTCGACTGTATATTGAACCGTACGATCAATTGTTGTTACAAGAGTCGCTCCGTTAGAAACACTCGAACCTTCAGAAGAACCAATCAAAATCGGCCTACCTAAAGAATCAACTTCTTGAGTCAGCACACCAGATTTCCCTTTTAATGTATTGTCGTAGTAACCTTCCAAACCAACGTAGCCTTTGTCATTTCCAGCCGCATCCTTGGCAACAAATCCCAAAAGATTGGAAGCGAGGTCTCCTTCGGGATAAAAACGCTTAGTATCGTCTTGAAAGCCTATCCCTTCAATTTTTAAATTCTCGATTTTTTGTTTTGTATCTTCATCTACTTTTCTTGCCAAAGGAACCCAGACTAATTTGGGTTGGTTCAACTCATTAGTGATATTACCCTTGATTTCGTCTCTTAAAGAATCTTGATTTACTTCTTCTGAATTATCTTCCTGATTTGGCAATTTCTCCGCCAATAAAACAGGAGTTAGTTTGTCCACTGTCTCTTTAACTAACTCATCGTAACTTTGATTTTGCTTTTTCTGTTTTTTGAATTCAGGTAAGACTGTGTAGACTAAATAGGCTTTTTGATTTGAAACAAGAAGGAAACCGTCGCTAGCAAGTATTTTCCCTCGTTCGGCACTTATATAAACGGTATTTTCAGTTTGACTTTTTGCGGCGGCAAGAAAACTCTCATGTTTTAAAACTTGCCAATAAAATAAACGGCCGATAGTGGCGGCCGCAAAAATAAACAGGATAATTTCTATCCCTAAAAATCTTTTACGGATCATCGGCTGGCAATTGGGTTGCTCGTAGGTAGTATCTCTATATTAACAGTTTTTACAAGCTGAGAACGTTTCGCGTAATCCTCAATACTGGCAAGGGAAGTGGATTTACTAATTTCATTTTCCAATTTTTGATTTTCTTGACTTAGTATTTCGATTTTTTGGTTCGCAGCGGCTAAAAACTGCCCTGAGGTAGCTAAAATGTTAGAAAGAACTAATCTAGTTAATGAAAGTCCAACCAGAGCAATTACGAGAAATACTACAATTGCTTTAAAAAAAGAAGATTTTTTCTTTTGTGAACTGTGCTGGGCAGGTATCATATTTAATTATGCTAGCAAGTTTTATTTAGGATTAGACGATACTACTAAAACTACGTCTGCTATCAAACTCCTTATTAGACTTATTAAGTAACTCACAAGTTCCTCCTTTTATTTAAACTAGACTTTTTACACTCCTCTTTCGACAAGTTTTTCTGCTATCTCTTCTCCGCGAGAGCGAAGCTTTTTTGAAAATTTGTTCCAGCGACCCTTTTCCCAAATCTCTACTCTTTCCAGAACCCCAATCGTTACAGCTTGTTTTACTAACCCGGCGTAGGCTATTAGATATATGGGGATTTTTATCCTACCCAAGCTATCGAACTCGGTTTCAACTGCCCCTCCAAAAAGATATCGCTCGAAGGCTCTTGTCTCAGCTTGCGTTACGGGCAATTCTCGCAATTTAGCACTCAACCGCTCCCATTCTGTCCTTGGATAGAGAAATAAACAGCCATCTAACCCCTTGGTCAAGATGGCACCCTTACCCAAATCGCCTCTAAATTTTTTAGGTACTGAGAGTCTGCCTTTACCGTCCAAATTGTGTTGATACTCGCCTAATAACATGCTCTAAGAGCGGGGTTCTTAGAGCAGATAAGGCCCCTGCTGTCCAGACTAAGGCAGGCTGTGTGGTGGAGGGCCGCAGTAAAAAGTTGTTACACTTTTTACCACTTTTTACCTCTTTTTACCACTATTGCTATAGTAGTACGCCTGTGGAAAGAAGTCAAGGAAAAAAACCCGAAAATATAGCTTTAAAACATTTATTATCGGATAAAATAATTAATACTTTTGTGAAATAGTTACGGAAGTAATTTACTCAACGAGCCTTCGAGGCTTTCGATTTTTACTCTATTTTGTTTCATTGAATCTCGATCGCGGATAGTTACATCCTTATCTTTGAGGGTATCGAAATCGACAGTGACAGCAAAAGGTGTTCCAATTTCATCTTGTCGGCGATAGCGGCGACCTATAGTTGCCACTTCATCGTACATCACGTTCCATTCTTTCTTTAAGTCATGGTAAATATCTTTGGCGATTTTAACCAGTTTTTCATCTTTTACTAGTGGCAAAACAGCGACCTTGATTGGAGCCAATCTAGGGTGGATTTTTAGAACAGTTCTGGTCTCCTCTTCGCCTTTCTCCGCAGTCGGCGCCTTCTCTTCACTATAAGCATCAACCAAAACGGACAGCATCACTCTACCAACCCCGGCTGAAGGCTCAATAACGTAAGGAATTATTTTTTTCTTTGATGCTTCATCAAAGTAAGACAGGTCTTTTCCGCTTTCTTTGCTGTGGGCTTTCAGATCGAAATCTGTTCTATTGGCAATTCCTTCCAGTTCTCCCCAGCCCATAAATGGCCAGTTGTACTCCAAATCAACTGATTTAGCAGCGTAATGAGCTCGCTCGTCCTTTCCATGTTCTCTAAACCTCAAATTTTCTTTCTTGATACCTAGATCCAAAAACCAATTCATTCTTTCCTTTTTCCAGTATTCAAAATCGTCTTCTGCTTTTTCTGGAAAAGTGAAATATTCAAGTTCCATCATTTCAAATTCTCGTACTCTAAACAAGAAATTACCAGTTGTTATCTCGTTTCGAAAACCCTTGCCAATTTGGGCAATACCAAACGGAAGTTTTACCCTCATTGTGTCAACAATGTTGCCAAAGTTAACAAAAATCCCTTGCGCGGTTTCCGGTCTCAAAAAAGTCTCGGAAGACTCATCCTCAACTGGACCTATATGTGTTTTAAACATAAGGTTGAACATCCGCGCAGGCGTCCAATCGCACTTTCCACAAACAGGGCAATTCTTTGAGTCTGGAAGGGCATCTTCGCGAAATCTTGAATGGCAGTTTTTGCATTCAACCAAGGGGTCTGTAAACCCTTCAAGATGCCCAGAGGCATGCCAAACGCTAGCGTTCATTAAAATCGAACTATCCAAACCAACGACGCTGTCTCTCTCGTAAACAATGTTTTTCCACCAAGCAGCCTTTATATTATTTGCTAGTTCAACTCCCAACGGCCCAAGATCATAAATACCACCAATGCCGCCGTAAATTTCACTTCCTGGAAAGACAAAGCCCCTCCGCTTAGCAAGGGAAACTATTTTTTCTATCGATTGATCTTGCGCCATAGCTAAAAGTATATCGTTATCGCGCTAAAGAAACAAGCGCAAGATCGCCAATCTTACTTGCTTAATTGGCCTATTTGATTTATTATCAGGCCACTACAGGGAAGGAGAGCAAGGGACTAAGGAGAGAAACATGCTAATACTGACCAGAAGAATCGACCAAGCAATCGTTATTCGCGAGAATATCTTTATAAAGATTCTGGGTATCGATCGAGATCGAGTCAAGATCGGAATTTCTGCCCCCGAAGAAGACCAAATATTTCGCGAGGAGCTCACTTATCCAGAAGAAGGGGGTCGCCGGAAAACGCCTACAAAGCGTATAGTACGCCACTAGTTGCAAATTGATCTCCGAAGGGTCGGCTTTTACTGGTCGACCCTTCCAATTTTTTGGCTACATTGCAGACGCTTGCTTAATAAATTTAATGCTCTTCAATTCTTTTTCCAGTAAATACTCTAAATAGAAACGGGATAGAATTTCCAATTCCTTATTTGCCGAATTCCCCACATCTATTTTGCTTATCTTGTTCCAATTTTCATTTTGGAAAATCCTTAATACGCCTAAAGCCTCCGTCGATATTGGCTTAACAAACAGCTGGTTTCCTAAACAGCTCTTGTGGATTACTCCCCCGGTATCTGGTGATATTAAGACTATTCCCTCAGCGGGTTTACTACATTTTACACATACTGAGAGTTGGGGTTTGAATCCTAGTGCATCAAGAAATTTAATTTCAAAAACACGGGTAATTTTTTTGAGGTTCTCTTGATCCAACTCTCTCTCTAAAAGACGCAGTGACCCAAGGAGAAGATCAAATGGCCGTTTCCCTCCTTGACCATCTGCTAGAAATTCATTCGTAATTTCTGCTAGATGAAAGCTAAAACCAACCTTTAGCAGACTGTCTTTAACTTTTTTAAACGTATCGACTGTCTCGACTTCAGTTATAACATCGAGATTTTTCCCGCTGGCTAAATAGATCTTAATGTGGTTTAAGAGTTCTAGGTTTGGGGCTCTTCTGGAAGCAACTTTGCGCACCCCTTTAGCAATAGCGGTAAATTTTCCTTTATACCTTGCGAGAAAGGTTATTATCCGATCAGCCTCGCCAAAATTGGTCCTTTTTAAAACAATCGCCTCTGCACTATAAGTCTTTGACATTGAATTTGAGTTCAGTATCTTTCTTTAAATCAAACTCCTTTAAAAGCTTGCCGTTGATTCTAATTGTCATGTGCGGATCTGTCGTTCCTGGTTGTTTTTGAATGAGCATTTTATAAACCGAGGTTTTTTTAAGTTTAAATGGGAGATCGTATGTGAATGAGGTGATACTTTCTTTAAGGGGACCTGTAAGCGAATAACTTTCCCAAGAGGTTTTATCAAGATCCTTTGTTTCGGCAAAGTCCTTATAGACCTTTTTGTCCTTTAATTTAGAGCCACTCGGCACGTAAACCCTCATCCAATTGCTGTAAATAGAATTTAGCCAACCATCAGCCTTTCCTGTATTTCTTAAGGTCACTGTCACTTTTTTAGTAACCGTCCCATCTTCCCCGACGACAATATCCTGATCAACCTTTTCCTTAATATAAAGGTTGCCCTTCAGCCCTCCAAAGTTGGCGTTGTTAACATGTAAGTAATCTCCATCGTAATCATTTATTCTACCGGCGTAATTTAGGCTTTCAACAAAATTCTGGGCCTTCAGATCGTGAAAGTAAGCAAGAATATGCTTTTGCTCTGCTGCTTCTTTTGTCGTTGCAAGAATTTTTGGAAATTGGTCTGGCGGTGCTGACATTAATCTTTTTAATAATTCGTTCATCAGATCACCAATTAAACCTTTTCTTTCCTTATCAGCTGCCAGTATCTTCTCGGAATAAAGCTCTAACTTATAAACTACGTCTGGTATGTTGTAGGTTTTGTTGTTCTCAGCAGAAAAAGTCTCATTATATTTTTTTATCTTTATAGGTCCGGTCAATTCAAGGAACTCTCTTACCAACTCTGTATCAATTGCCAAAATTCCGTCGATCTTCGGCATATTCTTGATTGTTGCGTAAAAACTTTCGAATTTCTTGGCTGATGTTTTAAAGTCAGGAGAAAGGTTTGAATCTCTTATCGCATAAATAGACATGCCATTCAAATATTTTCGTAGTGGGGCCGGTGGCGGCTCAAATGGGGTAAATTTTTGATCTAATGTGTAGATATCGTCGCTTTTAATGTCGTCAAGTTTCCCGTTTTTTACCGTGGCTATCGCATAGGCTGTAATAAAGCCACCCGTAGGACGCAATTCTTTATCGTTCTGAAACCATATAAGGTAGGTCTTCTGACTTTGATAACCAAGGACTGAAGGGATTGCTTCGAGACCGTCTTTTAGGGAAGGTAGGAATTTTTCTGCCTCATTTAAGCTTTTTTGAGATGTTACCAGACTACTTCGCACTTTAAATCCCTTAACCGTAAGGCTTTCTGGGTACCTGGTAGGATCTATATAAGCAATTTCGGTTTTTATGCCTTCTATCTGCTCTCCCAATTTATCGGATTTTTTTGAAAGAGAAGGCAACACACTTACTGCTAGAATCTGGACTTTATCCTCAGCCTTTACATTGCTTTTTGTTGATCCTTTCAACCCTAAAACGTCAGTAAATGGCATTATTGAATCCGCAACCAAGTCTCCAGCCTGAGTGCCTAAAACTGCCGCCCTCAAACCATGCTCTGCATCATTGTAGTAACCGCCTACGATAGGAAGCTTGCCGACTAGGCTTATTTTTGCCAGATCGCCTTGAGTTTTTTGCAGGCTCCCACGCAAGTCTTTAAGTGCACCCTTGGTTTTTGGAACATCTTGTTCACCGATTTCTTTTTGGACAACTTTCACTTTTGAAGAAACGGTATTTAAATCAGCTGTTAAGACTCTGTATTTCGAGTAAGAATAGAAAGAAACCAGACCAACAATAATTAGTAAAACGAAAAATACCGACAAAGCAACGATAGCAGGCTTTTTTAAAATGATTTTCCTACTTTTTTTCTTAATCTCTTGGCTGCTCCCTAAATCAACATAAGTTAGTGGCATGTTTAATTGCCCTCTCCTCGAAAAACTGCTGGAATTGTTTTAAGCAAAATTCCAAGGTCAGTCAAAATCGATTGCTGTTTAACATATTGGGCGTCAAGCCTCACTCTATCTGGAAAATCTATCGCACTTCTACCAGAAACTTGCCATGGTCCTGTAAGTCCCGGTTTTACAGTAAGGGATATTTTAACAAGTTCTCTGGTTTGAGGAAAGCGACTTTGCTGTTCTTTAAGCTCTTCTGTAAAAAACGCCCTTGGTCCTATCAAACTCATTTCACCTTTTAAGATATTGATGAGCTGAGGAATTTCGTCGATTGAAGTTTTTCGTAAAATTCTCCCTATTCGAGTAATTCTTGGATCTTTATCCGTCTTTATTTTAAAGCTACTGCTTTTGTAATGATCGTAAATTCTCGCGTCTTTTTTAAGCATCTTGTGGGCATTTTTTATCATCGACCGAAATTTGTACATTTTAAAAACTTTGTTATCCTTCCCAACTCTGGTTGGAATATCAGCAAAAACAGGGCCTTTTGAATCAAGTTTTATAGCAGCCGCAACAATTAAAAAAAGGGGCGATAGCAAAACTAAGCCAACCAAAGAACCAACAATATCTATCAAGCGCTTGGTAAACCTATATAACATAATCTAATTATAAGAAGTCGTGTTTCTTTTCTTCGGCAAGTTTCTCGACAAGTTTTTTTACCTCTTGAGCACGGTTTTTTGGGCAAATCATTAAAATATCGGGCGTATCAACAATCACGAGATCCCTTAACCCCACGGTAGCGACCAGCTTGCTAGTACCGTGAATAAGACAGCCTTTAGTATCAACCTCGAGATGAGTGTACGGTTCTTCGCCTAACAAGATATTAAGTTCTGGTTCATCGGAAAGAATAGTGTGAATAGACGACCAATCCCCAACATCGAACCAGGAAAATTCTGCCTTCACCACTAAAACATTCTTCGCTTTTTCCAAAATCGCAGTGTCGATTGGCTCAGGTGACAACTTCTCCCAAGCAGATTTAATTTCCTTTTCAGATTTGCCTGCTCTCACTTTACCCAATACTTTAGAAAGCTCCGGAAAGTATAAGGCAATTGAATCCAAAATAGAGGAAACTTTGTAAGTATTTATGTTTGCATTCCAAAAATAATCGCCACTTTCAAAATACCTCAGTGCCGTAGCTTCATCTGGTTTCTCTTTGAATTCTTTAACCTCATATACCGGCACACCTTCAATATCCATTTTCTCACTTCCTTTATGAATGTATCCCAAACCAGTATGAGGGTGGGAAGGAGTAATTCCCATTATTATTAAATAATCTCCGCTAGCAGCAGCTTTCTGTGAAACAGACAAAACCTTTACAAACTTTTCTTTTCCTTTTACATAATGATCTGCGGCAGTGGTTGATATTATTGCGTCTGGATTTTTCCTAGCTATTTTTGCAGCAGCAAATCCGATTGCAGCAGCAGTATTTTTTGGCGATGGTTCTGCTAGAATGTTTTCAGCGGGAATTGAAGGGACTTCTTTCTTAATTTCTGGAGCAAATTCCTTATTGGCAACTACGAAAATATTTGAAAATGGGTAGCTACCGCTAATCCTGCTAATCGTTTCTTGAAACAGAGTCTTATCGTTAATTATCTTTAAAAATTGTTTAGGCGTTTTTACCCGAGATTTTGGCCAAAGTCGTGTGCCACCACCACCAGCTAATATTACGATGTAATTTTCTTTTGCCATATTTCCTCCACAAAGAAACTAATTTTACGTTGAAATTCTTCTTTGGAAAACTTTTTCGCCTGCTCTCGGCAGGCGCTAGCTTCATATTTGGTCGGATCAAATTTTTTGATTGTTTTAATTATATCACCGGATGTCTGTCTCTCAAAGAAAACCCCACTAATCCCATCCACAATTGTCTCTAGCGCGCCTCCTTTTCTGTAAGCTATTACAGGTTTTCCGGCAGCCATAGCCTCCACAGGAACAATTCCAAAATCTTCGTGCGTTGAAAATACCAAAGCTGTACAGGATTTTACTAATTTTGTCGTTTCCTCATCGTCTAATCTGCCTAGGAGTTCAGTATTGTCTTTTGCAATACTTTTTAAATAATTAAACTGAGGCCCTTCCCCAACTATTTTTAAAGGAATTCTGAGTTTATTAAAAGCTTCAACGACAATATCAACCTTTTTATAGCCACCCAGCCTTGAAATAACAAGGAAAAAACCCTTGTCACTTGTTTCACCAGAAAATCGATCGATATCAACAGGCGGATAAATAACCGCAGAGTCACGGTTGTAATGTTTTTTTATTCGCTTTTTTACTTCCTGCGATATTGAAACAAAATAATCGACTTTTTGGGCAGCATCATAATCCATTTTCCTTAAAATACTTTTCAAGGGCGGCACGGCCAAATCGTAAATTGGGCGAAGGAACCTATCGAAAGGTTTGCTGTAATATCTGGTAAGTTCTGTGTCGTACCCCCAAAGAAACCTCGGCGGGGTATAGATATAACAAATGTGAATTGAACCTTTCTTACCTTTGACGAATTTCGCCGCATAAGAAGTGTCACTAAAAATAATATCAGCATCACCTAGATTTTGCCTTTGAAATGCAGCCGGATAGAGAAAAAAGTAATGCTTAGTCAGGTATGTTGGAAAAGGCAACCTGGAAATAAAGTTTGTTTTTATCAGAGACTCATCTATATTCAGCCAACCTCTCATAAGCTTTCTATCGTAAATCGAGGTGTAGATAGGGGAGTCTGGCCATATATTATTAAGAGCCTGCAGTACCCTTTCTCCCCCACCATATTGATTGAGATAATCGTGTATAAGAGCAATTTTGGGTTTATCTGCCATAATAAGCTAGTATTATAGCTTACTAAGGAGTAAGTAGCCAAATCGAGGTTAGAATTGTTAAAAGAGCTAGCCCGTTAATTTTATATCTAGGAACGTGTTTGTCAATATCCCTGATTTATCAAATTGGCTTCATAGGTGGATAGACAACTTGGGGTTTTGGGAAGTGCGAAAGAAGCATTCCGCACTTCCCGCTACACTACTCGCCCATACCTGCGTAGGAGATCTCTTGCTTCACTCTCCAATCGTTGTTTCAGATCTCCTAAAAGCAGGGCTTTTGTGTGAGATTTCGGTCCTCCTTCACATTCGCCTTTTAGGGAAACGGCTAGCTGCCTCGCTATACAGGCGTCATCTTCATTTGTCTCCAAGAGGGCATCGTGGAGCTCTTCGAGTTGTTGTCTCAGGCTTTCGCAACTCAAGGCCTTTCTCCTTTCTAGGAACCAAATTCTATCATTATTTGAGACTAAGTGCACAATATGTCAACAAAAGTGCAACCAATAAACTTAGTGATATTTAAAAACGCCGATTTTCTGTGGAGTTGTTACCTCTGGTTCTTGAGATTTAGGTTTATTAAGAGGGTGCTCCTCAAAAACATCAATAATATCCTCGGCAACCAAATGAGTATAGCGAAGATAACTTTGGACTGAAGTGTGCCCTACGGCTTTCATTAACTTAGCTGGCACGACATCTGCCCTCACTGCTGACGTGATAAAGCAATGCCGAAGAAGATGGGGATATACCCGTTCGTTGATACCTAAGAGTTTGGCCCGTTTTTTAAGCTCGTCCACCAAAGAGCGGTAACCCATTCTATTTCCCGACACACCTTGAAAAAGCCAGTCCTGAGGCTCTAATCGCCGTTCTAACACCCAATTCAGCAGCCTTGTATACATAATTGATGGCAAATGCAGTGTTCTTAATTTTCTACCTTTACCAATCACTTTTAACGTCTGGCTAGCAAAATTTAAGTCCCCCATTCTTAGATTTAGCACCTCATCAACCCTTAAACCACACCTAGCCAAAAGCTCAAAGCAAAAACTATATTTTCGGGCATCAAACCAACTATGCTGCGGGTTCATTTTACGCTCAAAAGAAAAAATAGCTTCGATCTCTTGATTAGTTAGAAGCTGTGGATTAAACGGTTCGGTCTTTTGGAACCGCAGAATATAAGAAAAATCCTCCCTTAAAATCTTTTCTTGGCAAAGAAACTTGATAAACAGCCTTAAAGTCGAAATCGCAGAATTAATTGAACAGGAACTGTACTCTTTTTCTTTCAAGTATAAAATAAAATCGCTTACAGATTTTTTACTTATTTCTTGATCTTCACCTAACCAATTGGAGAAAAGCCTTAAATTGGTAAAGTACCGCTCAATTGTCCTAGGAGCTTTACCACCTACTTTTTGAAATTCTAAGAAATCAGTTACAAGTTTTTCCACTTATAAAACCTTCCCATCTAGTATTTTTAGAGCTTCCTCTGTCAAATCGTAGTCGGAATCTTCGTTATTTTTGCCTTCTTGGCCACCAGCGTTGAGTTTGTCCCTTTCTAAATCTTTTATAAACTCGTTCTCGTCGGGGTTTTTATCTTCTTTTTTGAATAGAGGACCGTATCTTTCAACTGTTGGTTGTTTTGAAGAAGGCTCCAGAATAGTGGCTTTTGTTGCCATTGTTGCCGTGTTGCCACCGCTAGGTTCAGAAGTTACTTTTTCAGGCGTGGTAACATCAACGGCATCATTTTTTGTGTTGCCACCTTTTTCAGTTATGTTGCCACTCTCTTTTGAACCTAAAGTGACATTAGTGGTATCAGTGGTATTATTTTCTCCTATTCTGGAGAGTGTTATAGTCGAGTAACTACTTGTCTCTCCAATATCAGCTCTAATCCCTAACCTAAGTAAATTGGTTTTTACTTCATTTATTCTCTTCCATAACCATCGAACATCTTTTGGAAATCCACCAGAACCACCAATCTTTAACTTAGCGGCCTCCGCTAAATCAAATAGATGGTTGTACAGATCCGAGCTTGGGCCTTCCCAGTTTTGTCTGTCCGCCATAAATTCGATTACGACTTGGGCAACTGGAGAGGCTTCGATAGCAGCCTTGTTTTGCCGACGGACATTTTCCTCAAATGCGGTTAGAAATACCTCGGATTTGTAGCCTAATGCTATAGCGGCGGCAGTAGCATACTTAGCGTAATCAGCCATTCGAGGCCTCTTTGTAAAGCTTACGGTAGGTAAGGCTGCTAATGTTTTTGAGGCTATATCAAACATCCCCCCTAATATTTTCGGTTTTAGTCGATTGAACTCCTGCCAAAATTCTTCTTCTCCGATCCTTTGGGTTTCATCAATCAGTTCAAACTTCAAAATCAAACTTCGATCCAATAAATCTGGTTTTTCGGCAACTAAATTTATACCATTTATCCCGACCGCCACCTTTTGATTAAAAATAATGTCCTCGTCATCGGTAAATAGCTTACGCTTTGCAAACCCTATACCTGTAGCCAGACGGCTTAAAATATCGGACAACCAATCAGGTAAGGTGGAGAGGTTATCTAAAAAGAGGCAGTAATTGTGATTAGCGCTTTGTAAAATATCATTCTTATCTTTTGGGACTTCCATCACTTCGGCCACGCTCGGGTCGATTAAACATCGTAAGATTCGATCTGCGGTGCTTTTCGCTGATCCTTGGTTACCAATGTTTATTTTAACTACTCGTGGGATGTCCGGTATTAAGACCGCAATTAAATAAGTCAGAAAAAGTAGTTTATCTCGCTCATCTTGCAGATTGATAAATTGCAGCACGTCCGCCAAATTACCATCGCGGCTAGGTTCAACTTGTTGGCGCTGATGCCTAAAGCGTCTAAACAAAACCGGCGAGGCCGTGAGGACTTCCCAACCCGCAGCCGTTATTTTAACGACCTTTTTATCATCGCCTAAGTCGTAATAAAGCTCATTTCCTACTCTGGCAAGCCGATTGAAGACTGTTATAACCTTTTGTTCGTGGGCCGCCTTACCCTCTAAAATTGAGACCGCTTCCTGAAAGGCATCCCCGGAAAATCCTTTGCCTTTTTGTTGCCAATATTTCCCAGCTAACCATCTCTTAAATGTTGCACTCTTGATGGGGAACGCGACCATTGGCTTCTCTGGCAAAACAATGTGTGGGTCGCCATTTTGATCGAAAAACAGCTTTAAATCATCCTTTAATGCAAACTTAACCAGCCCTTCCGCAACCCCCGATCTAGGAAGGGCAGCTTTTTGGTTTTCCAAATCTTCCTCCGCCTCATCAATTAAATTTAAAGCTTCTCCATTGTCTTTCATACGAGCCTCGCAAGCGCCGACTTAAAATCTAAGTTTTCGAGCTTTTGGATAAAATTGATAACATCGCCCCCGGCTTTACACGCCCCGAAGCAATACCAAGAGTTGTCCTTTGTGTAGATCGTAAAGCTAGGGTGAGTATCTTGGTGGAATGGGCAAAGCCCAGTAAGGCGTTTGCCAACTTTTCTCAATTTTCCTCTGTAAAAAGCCTCTATTGGAGCTTGCCGAGCTGCCTCGACCTTTCTTTCCCAATCCTTGTTGGATCCTTTAGTCAAAAGTAGCAATGCTCGATCAATGTTTCGTTTTTCTTTTTTGATTTGAGACAACCTATTGGCGGTTCCCAAAGTTACAATTCGTGTTAAAAACCAGTTGGTGAACTCATCCGGGTAGATAAAGGATCGCTTAGCTGCAACAATCTTCGCCTCAAGCAAGTCTTGAAAACACTCCTGTTGTTGGTTTAAATCTTTCTGCTTCTCTGCTAAGACTGGTTTGGCATCATCACCGAAAATTCCTATCGCATCTTTTAGAGAATCCTCCTTGATGATGTATTTTTCCAATCTTTTATAAAATTCCAAGTCATCATCAGAGATATTAGCCCACCAATTTGGTATTTTTTCAACCATATTTACCCCCTATAAAAATCTTATCTTTCAATGTTTCCATTGCGTTGAAGATTTTGCGTGGGTCGATTTTTAGATTGCCCGCAAAATAGTCATTTACGATTTTCTCAGCCAAGCCGGCTGGTTCAAACACAAAAATGAGATCGCTAGTATTGCTGGGATCCTTTTCCGCCTTTACTAATTTAATATCGTCGTGGCTGAAAAGGATGCTGGAAATTTTCAAGTTTTTGGTAGCGAAACTTTTGCTTGGAGTCATAGTTCTCCTTTTTATCTAATAAGATCTTTTTTAAACACAAAAAAGCCGAACCCGTTTTGGGTCTCGGCTTGAATAAAAAGCTCTCGTGCCTCAGAAGCTTTCTACGGTTTTCTCTCCGCAGGATTACTTCTGCCTGAGTAATTTGATTATACCATATTACTTAAACACGAACAATCTGAAAAGGTGTATAATTAGGCAAAATTAGCCTCACAGCAAAAAGGTGCAAAGCATCGGAGTCTGAAATGGCGACATTCCGCTGACTCTGATGCTGTGAGGCTGATGACGAGGAGTGTCGCCTTTACAGTAATTAAAAGGAATTAAATGAGTAACTCTAAATTTGCCATTTTAATAATCTTTGTATTATTTTTAGCTTCGGCTATATTTACTTCCTATTACTTCTTAATCGCACGGCCAAAGATAAAAGCCGATTGCTTAAATGCTGCGACAAGAGTGGTTGATGAACGTAGTTGGGGAACAAACGAAGCTGTACAAAGGATCAATTTTGACGACGCACAGTATAAAGAATGTATTAAGATTTTCTAAAAAGCGAAAAACACGGAACGTGCTAAAATACTAAGTTATATGAAGCGACTAATCACCCTTATCTCATCGGAGGGAAAATCTCCTCAACAATTAGCGAAGGAAACCTGGGCAGCCTACCAGAAGTATTTAAAGGCAGAGAAAAAAGCCAAGAAGTCCCTCGTGGCCAAAACCAGTCCAGGCAATAAAACTATCTAATTACCAAAGGCTATGTCGAATTCATTGAAAAAGCCGACTATCAAAAAATCCTTGACAACTACGCCGCAAAAGGTGAGGCAATCCGAAATGGTATTCTTCCCCAAATGGGAGAAACCGCCGGTGTCACCGCAAAAGGAGGAGCAGTCCGAGGTGACATTCCTCCCCAACTGGGGGAAGCCACAGGTGTCGCAAAAGAAATCCAAGAAGTCCCGACAATCAAACCACCGACCATAACTCCACCAGGGTTCAATAATTTATCCGCGGTAAGAGGATAAAATGGATGCTAAAGCCGATTGCTTAAATGCTGCAACAAGAGTTGTTGATCGTGGTGGAGCAGGCATTACAATTTGACAATAGGTGTTTGGAGGGTATTTTTGTCGGAGGGCAGCTATATCATTAAAAATAAGACCTGGTATAGGCCGTAGGGTACTCCCAGCCTCCACGGCCCCACGATTTTCAAAAACTAAAATCTTAAAATCAAAGATTTCAAAAAACCCAACAGCAGCACCTACCTCTCTGCCCCTCCTCTATAATGATCGCATAACATATCTTATGGACCCAATACTAAGCACGATTAAGTTTAGGAGTGTTGGCTCGAAGCTGATCACTATGCTATAGGACTTGTTTTGGATCGTAGTAACAGATCTTTTTCCCGGGGATTTTGTAGCAAGTTATCTTACCTGCTTTTACCCAGCGTTTCATTGTAGCCGGTGGTATTCCTGTTTTCTTTCTAAACTCGGCAGCCTTATGAAGATTGACTGTTTTCATATTGACACCTGATTATACCACATTTGGTATCAGTTAAAGAGGCTAAGACTTGACAAGTGATACCTTATTGTAGTAGAACTGGTATCAGATAGATGGAGATGATATGGAAATAAAGAAATATCTTAATAATTACATCGAGGATCTAAAGGCCCGCAACTTTTCTCCTCATACAATTGACAGTTACTCCCGGCATCTAAGCAAGTTTTCCAATTTTACCGGCGACATAACCCCAAAGGCGATAACCGTTTCGCTAATTGATAAATACCGGAATACATTACAATCGAGGAATCCCAACACCATAAACCACCACTTAACAAGCTTACGCGCTTTCCTTAAATACCTGGCCCGCAAGCAGATCCCTACCCTTCCCGCCGAGGCGGTGGAGCTGGGCAAGGGAAACATACCGGAAGTTAGCTTTTTGGAAAGTGTCGAAGTCGATAAACTATTATCCGCAGTCAAGACAAAAACCTACACCGGTAAGCGAAACAAGGCGATCTTAGAAGTACTCCTCGCCACCGGTTTGCGCGTTTCAGAATTAACCAATCTTAAAATCTCCCAGATAAATTTTGATAGAAAAGAGTTCACCATAAGAGGCAAGGGCGGTAAGCTAAGGATTGGATTTCTAACCAGTGAAGCAGTTAAGGCAATAAAGACTTGGCTCTCTTCCAGAAATGATAGCAGCGAATACCTGTTCGTAAGTAACAGGGCAACTAACCCTCAAAAGTTGTCTTCTAGAGCCGTACAGCGCCTTGTTTCCAAGTATGTTACAAAGGCAGGAATAATTAAGCGCGTCTCGCCGCACACGCTTAGACACACTTACGCTACTGAATTGCTGAGGAAAGTAAACAACTTGCGTGTTGTTGGAGAATTACTCGGGCACGCCAGTATAGCCACCACCAGTAGATATACTCACGTAACCAATGGGGATTTGAGAAACGCCTATTTATCTGCTAAGGGTAAGTTTATTTAGAAGAGTCGCGTTAAAAGGGATTTTTAAGTTGCCCATTCATCGATCTCGCCTGCTAATACAATATTGATGGTTGACTCGGCAATCGCCGGTGTAACCCCGGCAATAGTTAGAACCTCTTTTGCGGCAGAAACTTTCGTTGCCCCTGACTGGTGGGTGTCGCCCATAACTTTATCCAACACTCTCGCTGCCTCAGGAGCGGCAGCCCGTATGATATTTCTTGCTTCTTCCACCCTAAGGTCCATAATCTCTCTTATCTTTGGAGTTCTTAATAGAAGCGAGGCTTGCACCGCCGCGACATTCCTGTTTTTAACCTTGTAACCCGCCGCTAAGTAAGCCTCTGTGCCATTATAACCATTAGTAAAGTAGGATTTGAGGAACACTGTGTGTTTAGGAGATAATCTTGCTATCTTTTTATCTATATTAGCCTTAACTGGATCTAATTTAGCTTTAGGTTCTACTAACTCACCAACAGTTGGACCGTTTCCTGAAGCCTCCATATAAGGGCCTATTCCTTTGGTTGTCATACCTTTATTATACCAGATTAGCCTCATACTAAGGGCTAATCTATCTTTACGATTGATAAGTGTTCAACGATTTTCGAAGCTAGAAGTGAAGTTTGGTGGTTTTATCCTACCGGCACGCATAAGGTCAGAAATATTGAACAAAACAAGAGCTCATTGAAGCAAAACCATTATAAGTGGTAAAATCAGCCAAGCAATATGTCCCTTATTGATAACCGCGACCAAACGCTACAACAGGCGCTCAAGAATGCGCTTTCAACAGCTGAAAGGATTGATATTTCTGTAGGCTACTTTTACTTTTCCGGTTTCAAAGCTCTGGCAAAAGAAATAAAAGATAAGCAGGTCAGGATTCTAGTTGGTATGGAGGTAGATCCTAATAAGATAGCCAAGATTACTCAATATGCCAGAGAAGGTGACGTGGACCTTTCGCGATACCAACCGGAACGACCAACAACTTCCAAATTAGAGCTCAAGCACAACTACCTTGAGTCTTTTGTAAGTTTTGTAAATGATAGTGACATTTTCGATAGCCCGGAAACAATTGATATCTTCGAAATGTATGTCAGAAAAATTCAAGATGGTTCACTTGAGATAAAGAAAACTCTCAACAGTGAGCACGGGAAGATGTATTTGGTGTATAACAAACCCGAGTATAGCCAAAATAATGATTTTCCCGGAACTGTCTTTATGGGATCGGGTAACTTAACTTACAAGGGTCTAACTGGTCAAGGGGAGCTTAACGACTCTTTTAGAGATAAAGCAAAATTTAACGAGTACAAGGAAAAATTTGAAGAACTGTGGAGCGACTCTCAATCTATAGCCGTGGTGGACAAGAATACAAAAGACGAGTTCATTCAAGCAATCAAACCCCGTATTTGGCAATACAGCTTACCCAAACCTTACAATGTTTACGTTAGGGTTCTACACGAATTATTTTTTCAGGAGAAACTAGAGTCTTTATTAACACCAGGTAGGATTACAAACGGGATTTACACCGATCTAGAATATCAAATCGACGCTATAAGAATAGCGATAGATAAGCTAAACAAATATGACGGGATTATTCTGGCCGACGTTGTTGGTTTAGGAAAAAGTATAATCGCCGCAGCTATTGCCCGTAATCTTGATATAAAAACAGTAATTATTGTTCCACCACACCTCAAATCCCAGTGGGAAGATTATAAGGAGGAGTTTGGGGTAAGGGGTTCTAGGGTCTTCAGCTCCGGAGTCATAGAGGAGGTTTATGAACGCTACAAGGATTCACAAGAACCAATGCTTCTTATCCTTGATGAGGCTCACCGCTACCGAAATGAAGATACTAACGATTATAAACTTCTTCATCAAGTTTGCAGAAGTCATCCGGGAAACAAAATTTTACTTTTAACCGCCACACCGTTCAATAACGATCCAAAAGATGTTTTTGCACTAATTAAATTGTTCCAAACTCCCGGTCAAACTACTATTAGATCGGTTGATAATTTAAGTTTGCGTTACCGAGAATTGATACAAAGATATAAAAAACTTAGGCACGAAATGACCAAAAATATTGAGCAAGAAAAAATAGATAAGGAAGCGTTCGAGATCGCTGCCGAGCAAAGAAGGTTAATAGAGCAGATAATTATTCGGCGGTCCCGGCTCGATCTTGAGAAAATCACTAGATACCGGGAAGATCTACAAAAGCAAAACATAGCCTTTGCAGAAGTGCGCAGCCCAGAGCTACTAGAGTATAAACTCGGCGATCTATTTGATTTATACGCTGAAACTTTGGAAAAAATCACCGAGGGCGATAATGGGTTCCTTGGTGCAAGATATAAGCCAACAACTTATTTGAGTGAAAAAAAATAGAAAGAATTTATTGAAAAATTTAAGGACGAGTTAGATGACGAGACAGATCTAAGGACAGCTCAAACCAACTTGGCCCAATTTATGCGCCGTTTGTTGGTTATGCGTTTCGAAAGTTCAAAAGAAGCTTTTCGTTTGACGCTCGACAAGATGATTGAATCGAATGAACGCATCGAGCAGTATTGGGATAATCTCGGAATTGTACCAATTATGAAGAAGGGTAGGCTACCAGACCCTCAAGACTACGATCTTGACGATGGTGAGGAGTCAGATGCCCTTAATCAAGAACTAGAGTTTCTACGCAATAGGAAAGGCTTCTTAGAAGTGCCAAAAGAAATGTTAGCGGATTCTGATTTTATAAACCACGTTCGACACGATACCGCCTTACTGAAAGAGATTAGAGACCAGTGGTTCGAAAATTCCAAGATCGCAAACTCCGATCCTAAACTTGATGAGGTTTCAGCTAGGATCAGCTCTTTTTTGAGAGAAAACCCAGAGAAAAAAATCGTCGTTTTCTCAAGTTACAAAGACACAGTTAACGACCTCAATGACAAATTAAAAAACAAAGGCTACGAGCGTATTCTTAAGTACACCGCTTCAGACTCGGACACGCTAAGAAAGGTAATTAAAGAAAATTTCGACGCTTCTCTTCCAAATGACAAACAGAAAAACGATTTTGACGTTCTTATTGCCACCGACGCATTGAGCGAGGGTTTCAACTTACATCGAGCTGGTATTGTTATTAACTATGATATTCCTTACAACCCAACCAGAGTTATACAAAGGGTTGGTCGTATCAACCGTATTAATAAAAAGGTTTTTGATTATCTTGAGGTTTATAACTGCTTCCCCACTTCAATTGGTGAAACTGAAACCCGCGTTAAAGCAATCTCAACTCTTAAAATGAAGCTCATCAACGCTGTTGTAGGAAGCGATACCCGCACTCTCACAAAGGACGAGGAGCTGATCAGTTTCTTCAAAGACGAGTTTAAGTCCTTAGAGAAAGCAAACGAGGCACTCTCTTGGGATACTTCACATCGAGAGGTTTATTACAACGCAATTAAAGATGGAGATTTAATGGCGACTATTGCCAAACTTCCTCGACGTAGCCGTATAAAGAGACTACATACCCCGAAGAGCGGAGTGGTAGTCTTTGGCAAAAAGGGGCAGCACAGCATCTTTACCTTTGGAGACTCTCCGGAAGAAGCACAAGTGGTATCGGCCGAAAATGCCCTTGGTTACTTTGTTGCTAAAGAAAATGAGGAGGGTCAAGAAGTTGACGAAGGTTTCACAACCGTTTTCAACACCGCCAAGGAAAAACTCTTTGCTAAACACGAGCTTCCGAAGATTCAAGGCAGAAGGGCAACCGCTATAAACGTTCTTAAAGTGATTGGCGATGGTTTACCAAACACAAAAGCTTACTGTGACGACATTGTTGACATTATCAAGAACCTTGATGATATTAGCGACGGTACACTAAAGGACGTCTCTCAGCTGGACACACGAGATTTAGAAGAGTCTTACCAAAAGTTAAAGAGGGTGGTACCGGAGAGTTTTATTCGCAACATTTTAAATCGCGTTAACCGAGCCGAAAATGAAGAGGAGTTGCTACTTTTTGCTGAGCAATTACAATGATAGATTTAAATAAAAAGTATAATCAGGATGCTTTTTTAACATTCTTAAAAGACTTTCTCCCAGACTTCGAAAAAGATATAAGGACAGTAGGTTCAACCGGATTACAAGTAGTCAAGAAGGCTAGTTACCTGGGGGGTAGTAAGCAACTTGATTTAGGTGTTTTTGAGCTTTCTCACTCTGGTTCTCAAACTAAGCGCATTGCTTTAGCGACAGACGGGTTTCGTATTCTCAAGCAAAGTGCCACTTTCCAAGCCTTAGTTATTTTTTACTCCGCTGACACCGAAGAATGGCGCTTGTCTTTAATGACAGCGACTCCGGAGAGTAACGAACGTGGTGGGGTTGTTGTTCGTCTCTCCAATCCAAAAAGATACTCCTTCGCACTTGGAGAAAAGGCTAAGACCAACACACCATACAACTTTTTAATCCGCAAAGGTAAGTTAGTAGATTTTGAAGACTTAAAGAGCAGATTTTCGATAGAGGTAGTCAACAAGGAGTTCTATATGGAAATAGCAAATCTCTATACCAAGCTGATTGGTGGTGTTAGGGGTGAAGGGCGAAGCCGTCAAGAATTTCCAGGCATTATCAAATTACCATCTGTACCAAAAGAAAGTCCTTTGAACCACGAATTTGTAGTCAGGTTAATAGGACGTATTATCTTTTGCTGGTTCTTGCGTGAAAAAAGAAGTGAATCAGGATTGTCCTTAATACCAAACGCTCTACTTTCACTAAATGCTGCAAAAGAAAATTCTGATTATTACCATTCAATTATTGAACCTCTTTTCTTCGAGATTCTAAACAAGAACCAAAACTCCCGGAAAGATAAATACCAGAAAGATCATTACAAACAGATCCCGTATCTCAACGGTGGTCTTTTTTCTCCTCAATCTGACGATTATTACAGTTCTGACGAAGGCAAACAGTCGGTGAACTATAACACGCTGATAATCCCTGACGATTGGCTCCACGAGTTCTTAGAAGTCTTGGAAAGGTACAATTTTACGGTTGACGAAAATACCAGCGTTGATATTGACCTTTCTATTGATCCGGAAATGCTCGGAAGAATCTTTGAAAACCTTTTAGCAGAAATTAATCCGGAAACCGGCGAATCTGCTCGTAAATCCACCGGTAGTTACTATACCCCAAGAACAATTGTCGAATATATGGTGGACGAGAGCCTTTATCAGTACCTTAAAGATAAAACTGATATAGAAGAAGCTAAACTCCGAGCGCTTATCAGCTATGATTTATCGGACGACGAAGAACTTCCACTGTCTTCTGGTGAAAAAGAGAAAGTAGTTGAAGCTCTAAGCAATATAACAATACTTGACCCGGCTTGTGGATCCGGAGCTTTCCCTATCGGGGCGTTACAAAAAATAGTGTTTATGCTCCAAAGACTGGATCCAAACGGCCAACTTTGGTTTCAGAGACAGTTAGAGGGGGCAACACCAGAAATTCGCAGGGTAATAGAGCGAGAATTTGCTCACAGGAATTTTGATTACATTAGAAAACTTGGAGTTATCCGGGAAAGTATTTTCGGTGTCGATATCCAACCAATTGCCACGGAAATTGCTCGACTCCGGTGCTTTCTAACTCTTGTTGTAGAAGAAAGAGTCGCCGACGAAGAATCAAATAGAGGTATCGAACCACTTCCAAACCTTGACTTTAAATTTGTTACGGCCAATTCCCTAATAGGGCTTCCTGCGAGTCAGCAAAATGGGCAAGCAGATTTATTCGAAGACCAAGAAGGTATAGATCAGCTTAAAGAAGTAAGGGATATGTATTTTAATGCGTCTGGAACAGAACGAGAGAATTTAAAACTTCAATTTGTACAGATTCAGAACAAGATGTTCCAAAAAATGATCGCTTACAGTTATTATGCTGATTTAACTAGCAAACTTTCCTCTTGGGATCCATTTGGTCACAGAGCTGCTGATTGGTTTGATTCTGATTGGATGTTTGGGATAAAAGACGGCTTTAATATCGTCATTGCAAATCCTCCGTATATTTACTCTAGAAATAAGAAATTTACTGAAATAGAACAAATATATTTTAGGAGCAAATCAAATTTAATTACACATAGATTAAATACTTTTGTCCTGTTTATTGAGCAAGGCTTTAATTTATTAAATAAAGGAGGGGTTCTTGCTTTTATAACGCCAAATAACTGGTTGACCGTCGATAGCTTTTACGCCTTAAGAAACTTTATTTTTGATAAAGCTGGTGATACTAAAATAGTAAATACTTATGAAAGTATATTTAAAGATGCAAGTGTTGATACCTGTATATTAATTTTATCGAAAACTGATCTTCATCAACTTACCCTGGGAGAATTTTTAAGCCCGAACAAGGTAGTTTTTTATGGCACTTACGCTCCTTCATTTTTTGATATTGTAAATAGAATTATTAACATTAATCTTACAAAAAATAAACAATCAACCGAAGATCTTAGAATTATTAATAACAACTCACAAAAGTTATCTGATATCGCTTCATTAAAACACGGTATTGTTGCTTATTTAGTTGGTGATGGTATTCCAAAACAAACAAAAGAAATTAGAGATACTAGGGCATATCATTCACGAATAAAGGAAGATAAGAATCATCTAAAATATTTAGAAGGTAAGGATATAGGAAGATATCGACTTGACTGGTCAGGTAACTATATAAAATATGGGAAAAACTTAGCTAGAAGGAGCCAACTAAATTATTTTAAGGGTACTAGAATTCTTATTAAACAAATCCCTTCCTCGCCACCATATTGTATAAATGCAGTTTTTGTTGAAGAAGAATATATAAATGATATCAACTGTGAAATAATTATGGGTGATAGAGATAATTTGTTATATATATTAGCAGTACTAAATTCTAAACCATTCTCATATTGGTTTCGTCTCTATTTTGATAAATTTCAACGAAAAATATTTCCTCAAATAAAATTAAAAGAAATGGCTTTGTTTGCTATCCCAAAATCAGATAGTAAGTCAGTATTATATTTGGGTAACGAGGCTTATTCCTTACAAAAATATTATCACAAATTATCTTTATTAAAAGGTAAAGAAAATGAAATTATTAAGTTAAAGGATGAAATTAACGATATAGAAAATAAAATCGATAAGAAAGTGCATAAGCTTTATGGATTAACACCAGAAGAAATTACAGCTGGAAAATGAATAAATATAAACAGAGAAAAGGAAATTTATATCAAAAAGGTTTAGAAAAACCATTTAGTATTAGTCGTTCGAAAATCGACTTGTTTTTAGAGTGCCCAAGATGTTTCTTCTTAGATCGTAAACTTGGTTTTGGCAGGCCGAGTATGCCGGGTTTTTCTTTAAACTCGGCAGTAGACGCTCTTCTTAAAAATGAATTCGATTTGTTAAGGAAAGATGGGCAAAAACACGAGCTTATGATCAAATATGGTATTGATGCTATACCGTATAACCACCCGGATTTACCAATCTGGCGTGATGACGTTTCTAAGTATGTCGGGGCTTCTGTACTACACCAACCAACCAATTTGGAGATTTGCGGAATTATTGATGATGTCTGGATCAATAAGCAGGAAGAACTGATTATTGTGGACTATAAATCGACTAGCACAGCGGCCGAAATTTCTTTGGAAGATGAGTATAAGCAGGGTTACAAAAAACAAATGGAGGTCTATCAGTGGATATTTAGACAAATGGGTTTTAAGGTTAGTGAAACTGGTTATTTTTTCTATGCCAACGCCGGAAAGAATAGAGATAAATTTGATGCTCGACTTGAATTTGAATTACAAATAATTTCTCATAAAGGGAATACTTCTTGGGTGGAGCCGACTGTTGTGGAGATAAAGAAAACTCTTGAATCGGACGCAATTCCAGAATCAAACCAGGATTGTGAATATTGTATGTACAGGAAGTTAATGAGGGAAGAGGAAAAATGAAACAAATTAATATCGATAAAATTTCAGGGTCAAAAGGAGCTTTTCTTGACACCCCGGCTTTAAAACTTGCAGGCAAATAAGCAAAGTACTAATTAAATAAAAATTTAGGATTATGAAAAAGATTTTGAAGAAAAAAGGGGCTAGAAAACAAAATGAAGCTTTAAAGCTAATAAATACTAAAGACGCAGTTACACCCATCAAACCTAGTAATCTTGGCTTTTTGTCTCCAACGATCAAAGCAGTTAATGAAGTTTCTGCCAGTCTGAGTTTAGGAATAAATAATAAGCCTCTTCTCTCTAGCTACGATAATCTAGTTAGCTCACAAAGGTCGATATTAGCTTCAATTGGTAATTTAAATACAGGACTGGCTCTAAATGCTAACCAGGTAAACGCTGTTTCAGCAAGCATAATATCACCACTTAGTAGCGCAGTTGCTAATGTGGGTGTTCTGGCAGCTAGCGTAAATCAAAATTACGCGCTCGGTGCAATTAGCCAAGATTTCCTAAAATCCGCCCAATCAATAGCAGGTACTTCGATATATGCGATCAAGGAGCAACAGCAGATGGTGTTGAGGGGGCTAGGAGGAATTAGCCGCAAAGAAGATTTAAATCGATTAGCCGTTGATACCGCTCCCGCACTAAGCCTAGTTTCCACTGGAATCAACACTTTGACGCATTCAGTTCCTGCGTTTCCTGATTTTACACGTCTACCTCCGAGTGTAAAGGAGATTAATAAGACGGTTGCGGACCGAACCAAAGTTGTGACACATCAAGAAAAATTAGATGGAATATTGAGTTCGATAAATGAAGAATTAGTCAACTTTAGGAAAGGATGTTGGGTGACATTTAGGAAAAAGGGAGATGACTATATAGGACAAGCAGCCAGTTCTATGCGGCGCCTTGTTGATGCTCTTCTTCGTGCAATCGCACCTAATAGAGAAGTCCAAAAAACAGAATTTTTCCAAAAAAATCCTGAAGCTAGAGACGACAAAGGCCGACCGAGTAAAAAAGCAAAGATTTACTATGTACTTGGTTATGATAAAAATAGAACAGAGAGGTTTAAGAGACTGGCGGATAGTCTTTTGAAAGCCCACGAAAACTTATCTGCTTGGGATCACAACCCAACAAAGGAAGATAATTTTGTTGAGGGGGTTTTTATTACTGTCGAGGGTTGTCTTTTATCGTTACTTTCAGAGTGGAAAAGAGGAGATTAGCTTGTAGAATTGAGCTATGCCAATATTTGCAATTCGGGATAATAAGTTAAATAAAATTTCTCGACGAAGTTTTGATATTGAGCGTGATATACAAGGATTAACAGAAGCAAGTCTAGATGCTGTTTTTGGCTTAACCTTTGTGAGTGGCGCTTTAAATCAAGAGTTTTCAGTCCGTGCTCAAGAACAGGAATTTTACATCGATACTTTAGCTTTTGACGAGGCGGAAAAATCATTTGTAATTATTGAGTATAAAAAAGATAAAAGTTTTAGCGTCATAGACCAGGGGTTCGCTTATCTATCGGGAATGTTAAATCATAAGGCGGACTTTGTACTTGAGCTAAACCAACGTTTAAATAGAAACTACGCTATAAAAGATATAGATTGGGAACAATCCCGGGTTATATTTGTCTCACCAGAGTTCACGAACTATCAACGGAATGCAATCAACTTTAAAGATTTACCGATATTTTTATACGAGGTCAGACTTTATGACAATGATATTGTGGAATACGATCCAATTAAACCATACAAAACAACTGCGTCTATTAAATCGTTGGCGAAAGATAAAACAATCCAAAATGTTACTAGGGAAGTAAAAGTCTATACGGTTGATGATCTAGTAAAACCAAGTTGGTCCGACACCAGACCCCTTTTTGAAGAACTAGATAAAGCATTGTTGTCAACAGATATAGAAACACGAGTAAAGTACACAAAGTTCTATATCGCCTATATGTCTAAGCACGGCAGAAATTATGTTGAGGTAGTTCCGCAACAGCAAGGACTGAAGGTGTATTTCAGGTTTCCATCTAATTCTGTTCGATCAAGTCTAAAAGTAGAAGATTGTAGCAAAGTAGGCCATTGGACAAATGGAGTTAGCTTTGCCCATTTAACAGATAGCCCACAAATTCCGGAGATTATTAGATTATCAAAAGAATCCTTCTTATACCTTCACAAAGATATTTATAGCAAGGCTAAATAAAAAATCTCCAATCCTCAACCATTCTCAAGCTCTTAAGAGCTTAGAATAGCCCCACCGCACAACTCTAATTTGCCCACCTCCTCCCCAAGTGCTAGAATTTCAAAGATATGAAAGATCAAGAGTATACAATCGAAGATGCTTTATTGTTGAATGTACTGTCTGTTTTTAAAAGAAAAATAGGAATAATTAATCCTTTAGTTGATGTTTTTAAGAAAGAATTAAATACAAAGGATAAAGTTGAACATTTCCTTTCAGCTTTCAGGAAATATACATTTCTTTTGGAGGCCTTGGATAAAATAAACGAGCTAATTAAAGAAAAAAACTTATCTAAGGCAGTTGAGGTCGAATATAATTTTTACGCTGGTGTTTTTTTCGCGGTTTCATCCCTTGATAGCTTAGCCTGTTTAATTAATGATTTTTATTCAATAGCCGATGAGGACAAGTGTAGCCTCAATTCTGGAGAATTTACGAAAAAATTACCGGATTTCGTAGCCAAAATTACAACCCCCTTTAATCAGCAACTGAAGGAACTTTTTAAATATAGAAATATGCTAGCTCATAGACGAGCGTTTATAGTTGTTCCTGTAGGACCTAAACCGGATAAAATTCAGGGTTTTAAGGTGCCAGCGAAAAGTACGACAAAATTAACGGAGTTAAAAAGCTTTAAAGAAGAATTAGCTGAAGTTATTGATCTTCTTTCAGAATTTGAACAATTGGTAGGTGAAATTTTGGTAAGAACAATTGTTAACTGGCCGAGCCAAAAATTAAATAAATTAGTCGACTAATAATTTTGAAACCAAAACTTCCTAACATCATCTACCCCATCATTTTCTTGACACCTTTCAAACAAACAGGTATAAGGACTTTAAGATTAAAAAGAAAAAATCTCTAAAAATCAAATATGAGTTTGATGATTCGCTTCCGAAAGAAGAAGTCGAGGCTCGTTTATCAAAAGTTTATGGAATGATTTTTGATGAGATCAAAAAAAACATTTCCAGGGAAAGGTCCTAAAAAGGCCCGGGTTCTGGAATCGGAGCCGGAGTTATTTGGGGACAATTTTGCGCTAATTCTTTTATTTGTGGAATTCCACTTTCGGTAATTTTGGGTTTACTTCACACCTTTAGAAGCTTGGGTAAGTTGTCCAGCAATACGTTTTTCTGGGAACATAAAATTTATTGCGGTTTTAATTTGTGCTGTCGGTGTTGTAGATGGTTTTAACTCACTTGGGTTAAACTTAGCTGGTTGAAGAAATCCGCCTCTTTGTCCTAATAGTTGCGCGCTTTGTTTATCTGGCAAATACCAACCAAGTATATTCCCTTGGGCATCTTTTCCTTGAACCAATACTTGTCGTGTACCCATCTTACCAAGATTTTGTTCGTAGACTTCGCTACCTTGAAAAGTGCCAGTTCCCTGTCTTGCTGATTTAAGTGCGGTCGTTTCGTCCAATGCTGCGGGGGCTGCTGTGGGGGCTTCGGGTTGACCACCCCGGCGGAATCCCACCAGCATACCTTTGATTGACCGCTTGGGGGGCCGCGACTGCTTGTTGAGTTTCTGTGCCAACTGTTCTGGCGTTAGTGATGAGTTTGTCATAACTATCCGAATTATACACTTTTTATACACTGTTAGAATTTTTTGGGCCTCTAATTCAGCAGTTTTTCTTTATACAAATAGCTTGGGGTAACTTGAGGATCTTCTTTTCGCTTATTTAGGGGATGGGCTTCAATTGTCTCTTTTAAGTCGTCTACAACCAAATGCGTGTAACGTAGTGTTGTCTGCAAATCGCTGTGACCAACTATCCTAGCTACCTTCATCGCCGGAGCATCGGCTTTGATAAGCTCGGTAATAAAGCTGTGCCTTAACAAGTGTATGTGAACTCTCTTGTTGATTCCCAGCATTTTCGCTCTCCTTTTCAATTCATCCACTAAGGTGTGGTAGCCAACCATCCGGCCTTTTTTGATAGATGATTGGAAAACATACTCAGTTGGTTTAGCTTTTCGCTCTTGAAACCAAAGATAAAGCCTTCTCCCCAAATCTCTGGGTAATGGTACTAGCCTTGCTTTGTTACCCTTGGCTATATTAACTCTTATAATCCTCTCTACAAAATCTATATCCTGAACCCTCAAGCCCATTGCTTCAAACTTTCGAAGGCCGGTACAAGCGAGGAGCTCAAAAAAGAAGTCGTAAGGTTTTCTTTTAACCCAAGAGTGGTGTTTATCGTAGCTTCTGGGACAGCTTATAATCGCCCTGATCTCCTCAATGGTCAGGAGATTAGGAAAGAATGGTTTTGCCGGTAAAGATTTGATAACAGGGCTTAGATCGTCTTTAAGGATGCCTTTTTCAAGCCATAGGAAGCGGGTAAAAAGTTTTAAGGTGGAGACAAGGGAGTTGATCGAGTACGGAGACAGCGTTTGTTTTGAAACACCGTTATTGGTACGGGGTTTTCTTTCCTGAGAGTAGATAATAAACTCTCTTAAAACTTCTTTTGCAATTTCCCGACTGCCTATCCAAGAAACAAAACATTTGAGGTTGTAAGAGTGTCTGTTGATGGTCTTGGGGGACAAACCTCTGAATTTGCAAAATCGCAAAAATTCTCCGGCTAGTTTTTCAATCTCCATCTGTTAGAAGTAGCCTTCTAACAAACTAACCTTTTCCCCTAGCCCCCGCACTGATTGAGATAATCGTGAACAATAGCTATTTTTGGTTGATTCATGGGCTGTATTATACCTCAAAGGCGAACAAGTGGGTCAAGCTGAATATCTATTTTTTATTCTTTTTTGAAAAATGGATTCTTTTATTGATGAAGCTTTGACGTTTTGCAGCTCTTTCGGCGAGATCTTTTTCAACTATTTTCTGGCATTCTGGATCAGGGCAAATATACATCGTCGATTTTATATCAGAATAAGCATTTGGAATTGTAGTTTCCTTCCCTTTTATTCTTTCTTTTCCACATCTTATGCACGGATTTTCTACTTTTTCCATAATTTTCCTCTAAACGAAGACCCCGCCCTACTTACGGGCGGGGTCAACTTTAATCAAAGTTACGACCTATTTGGTCGTTCTTCTCTTGGTCTAGCTTCGTTAACTACAATGTTTCTACCTTTAACGTCTTTACCGTTTAACTCTTTAATTGCTTTATCAGCTTCTTCATCACTGGACATTTCGACAAAACCAAAGCCTTTGGAACGACCGCTGAATTTATCAGTTATCAAAGTGGCTGATTCGACAGTTCCCATACCAGCAAACATTTCCTGCAACTCTTCTTGAGTCACATCATAAGGTAACGATCCGACAAATAATCGCTTCGCCATATTTTCCTTTCTAGCACACTAACACAGATGCTCTGCGCCTTGTTCTTTCTTTTGGAAAACAAAAGAAGTGAAACTAAGGAATATTAACAAGTACATTGTACTAAAAAATTGACAATAAAGCAATTAATAAAAGGTTGCTCGCGCACTATGATGTCAAACAGCAGATTCATAAACTTTCAAGGTTTCTTCCGCTGTTTTTTCCCAGGAATATTTTCTAACTTGATCAGACCCTTTTTTTAGTTGCTTAGTTCTCAATTCTGGATTCTTAATTATTAATTTTATTTTTCTAGCTATATCTTTTGGCACTTTCGGATCGAAGTAAGTAGCGGCATTCCCATAAATTTCCCTGAACACTTCAATATCCGATGCTAAAAGCGGGCAACCACTTGCCATTGCTTCCAATCCCGGCAAACCAAAACCTTCTGAAAACGATGGAAAGACAAAGCAGCTAGCTAGTTTGTATAGAAGAGCTAAATCTTCATTCGGGACAAAACCTGTAACAATTACGCGACTTTCAAGACCCATTTCTTTAGCAGCCGCAATAATTTTTTCGATAAAGAAATTTCTAGAGGAAACACAAACAAGCTGGATTTTTTTATCTATCAATGGAAGTGCTAATACTAAATTATTTAGGTTTTTATGCGGGTAAGCATTGCCAACATAAATAATAAATGGTTTCTTTATCCCATAAGTAGCAAGCAGCTGCTTTTCGCGGCCCTCAGGAATTTTCTTCCTTCCCAATTCAACAAACGAATTATCAACAGCCTCGTAGATCGTCCTGACTTTGCTTTCTTTTAACCCAAATGCTTTTATGACCTTCTTTTTAATAAAATTTGACGGAACTATTATTTTCTTTGCTCTTTTTGCCGCTTGAGCGATACTCATCTCGTAGGCGAAATGCTTCAAAAGATAGACAGGCAAACTCCTGGTTGTAGAAGCGGTACCCTTAAATTCACTCTTGATAATATCGTGAATTGTAACCACAAATTTACCTGGATAGATAAGAGGTACATTGAAATGAGGAAAATGAACAAGATCTGGCTTTATTTTTACCAATGCAGCCGGTACGAGTAATTGCTCAGACAGAGAATAATAGCGAACATTTGTAATTAATTTTTTAAAATTGGCTGTTTGGGGGTTAAACAGATAAAAGTTTGATTTTTTAAGAATCACAAAATATTCGTTCTTTTTATCCAGCTTTTGTAAATTCTTTAATAGCTCTTCAACGTACCTTCCAATCCCCGTTCCTTCTGGTCCGAGAAAGCGCGCATCAATTCCAATTTTCATTTTTTTCCTTGCTAATAACTTCTTTATATAAGTTTAAGGTTTCTAATGCAAGTTTTTTCCAGGAGTACTTTGAAGCTTGTCGAAGGCCTTTTTCGACTAATTCCTTTTTTAAATTCTGGTTATCTAGCAGGGCGTTAAGTTTTTTAGCCAAATCAGTGGCAGATTTAGAATCAAAATAAACCGCTGCATCGCCATAAACTTCTCTGAAAACTTCAATATCTGAAGCTATCACAGGACATCCACTCGCCATCGCCTCTAACCCAGGTAGACCAAATCCTTCAGAAAGCGAAGGAAAAACAAGGCACTCGGCAGCTTTGTATAAGAGTGCTAAATCGCTATCTGGTACAAATCCAGTTACGATAAAGGAATCCCTAACACCTATTTTTTCTGCTTCCAATACCAGCCGATCAACGAAAACGTTTCTGGAAGAAGTGTAAACAAAATAAATTTTTTTGCTTATTATCTTTAACGCTTTCAAAACAGTAGGAATATTTTTGTATGGGAATGCGTTACCAACATAGATAATAAATGGTTTTTTTATTCCATTACGTGAGAGCACATCCTGAGATCTCATGCCATTATTTTTATGATTTTCTAGGTAAACATCGTCTGGACTAGCATAAACAGTGGTAATCTTTTTGTTACTAGTTCTAAAAAGATCTATCAGTTTCCTCTTCGTACTTTCCGAGCCGGCAATTATCTTGAGTGAGTTTTTTATTGATTTTTCAAAAACAAAATTATAAATAGCCTGTTTAATTGTATAAATAATTGGGTTGGCTATATTTGAAGCTTTTTTGCCAAATTCAATTTTAGTTAGATCGTATATTGTAACAATGTAGCTGCCCTTCCAAAGAATAGGAATATTTGGGGCGACAAAATGAACAAGGTCAGGCTTTATTTTCGCCAAAGCTGTAGGCAAAAGTAGTTGCTCTTTTAGGGAATACCAACGCGCGTCGACCATTATTTTTTTGAAATTAGCATTTTTTGGATTGAACAAGTGGAAATTTGATTTCTTCAGAATAACAAAATATTGGTTTTCGTGATCAATTTCTTCAAGGTTTTCCAGCAGCTTTTCAGTATATTTACCGATTCCCGTCCCCTCCGGGCCAAAAAACCGAGCATCCAATGCAATTTTCATTTTCGTTGAGCAACATTTAAAATTTAATCCCTATCGTGTTTTCTTTCCTGCTCTATATCCGCTTTTACCATTGTTTCAACCAACTTTTCAAATCCCACTTTTGGTGACCAACCCAAAATTTTCTTGGCCTTGGATGGATCAGCACGCAGAATATGTACTTCCGCCGGTCTAAATAAATTCTTATCCGTAACAATATACTTTTCCCAATCTTTAATATCAATAACAGAAAATGCCAATTTAACAAAATCCCTTACGGAATGATCAATCCCTGTGCCGATAACGAAATCTTCTGGCTTATCTTGCTGAAGCATCAACCACATTGCTTCTACATAGTCACCAGCAAATCCCCAATCTCGTCTTGCATCTAAGTTACCTAAGTGAAGATTTTTTTCTTTACCTAGAAAAATTTTCGCTACAGAGTTTGAAATTCTTCTTGTAACAAATTCAAGCCCTCTACGTGGTGACTCGTGGTTGAATAAGATTCCCGATACTGCAAACATATTGTATGATTCGCGGTAATTTACTGTAATCCAATGGCCGTAGACTTTTGCGACCCCATAAGGACTCCTTGGATAGAAAGGGGTATTTTCATTCTGAGGGGTTTCCTGAACTTTTCCAAACATTTCTGAGGAAGAAGCTTGATAGAATTTAGTGTTTGGCTTAACGAGTTTAACTGCTTCCAACATTCGTGTAACTCCCAAAGCTGTAGCCTCACCAGTCAAAATAGGCTGGCTCCAAGAAGTAGGAACAAAGGACTGGGCCGCCAAATTATAGACCTCGTCTGGTTTTGATTGTAATATAGCGTTAGTAAGCGAGTTTTGATCCATTAAATCTGCTTGCAAAAGCTCAATTTTATCGGCGATATGTTGGAACCGGTCATAATTTGTAGTTGAGGTACGCCTAGTAACTCCATATACTTTGTATCCTTTGTTTAATAAAAACTCGGCTAAATAAGAACCATCTTGTCCAGTAATTCCAGTTATTAAAGCTATCTTCTTTTTATTTTTAGCCATTTTTCCTCCAATAATTTAAAACATCATTTAAAGTATCTTCTATCTTAATTTTCGGCTTCCAACCAGTTAATTTATTAAATTTTGAAGTATCTATTACAAGTTTAGGAATGTCCAAAGGTCTAATCCTTGTTTGATCTACTTCTACTTCCACCTCAATCTTCGAAAACCCAATCAATTTATTCAAAATATCAGAAATTTTGAACCCCTTTCCAGACCCTATATTATAAACTTCACCAGGCTTTCCTTTCAAAACCGCTAATTTGTAAGCTTTTATCATATCACGAACATCCGTAAAATCACGGATGGCATCTAAATTACCTACTTTAATTACTGGTTGTTGCTTTCCTTTTTCTGCCTCAACTATTTGTTTGGCGAAAGATGAGATAACAAAATCAGTTCTTTGGCCTGGGCCGATTTGATTACCGGGTCGAACACGAATTGTATTAAGTTTGTAGGCCAGATAATACTGCAGACCTAAGTAATCTTGTGTCAATTTAGAAACCGAATAGGGGCTGACAGGTCTTAAAGGCGTATCTTCCCTTACTGGATTTTCTTCTTCGCGAACTAAACCGTACTCGTCTGCCGATCCTACAATCAAAATCCTTGGTCGATTCTGAACGGATTTTCTTACGGCTTCTAGGAGGTTAGTTGTTATAAGGACGTTATTAACTAGTACTTTAGTTGGGTCGGTAAAGCTTTCGGCTGGGCTTGTGTAGGAAGCTAAGTGGAAGATAGTGTCAGGTTTAGTGCTTTTTAACAAATTGCTAACGAAATCGGTGTCCTGTAAATCACCCTCGAATATCTTTATCTGATTTTCATAATTTGAGGGTAGCTCCTTCTTATCAAAAACTGTCCCCGCCAATATAAATTTTTCCTTTAACAAAAGGTCGGCTAAGTGGGAACCGACAAAACCAGAGATACCGGTAATTAGAGCTTTCATTTGTTTTGGGATTTACTATATCAATATTTCAAAAATAAAGCTACTTAGAAATATTTATTAATAATCATTTTTAAAATCATTACCAACTTCAGTTTAAGATTTTACTTTTTAAACGATTCGTATACTATTCTGGAAGCTTTTTCCCAAGAAAAATTTTTTGATTGCTGTAAACCTTTATTACTTAATTCTTGCCTAAAACTTTTATTCTTTAAAAGGAGGTATATTTTGTTAGCTATATCGGTTGGGTTATCAGGATTAAAGTAAATAGCTGCTTTATCTGCAACTTCTTTCAGTGAAGAAATGTCAGAAATAGCAGTAGGTGTTCCGCATTGCATTGCCTCTAATACCGGAAGACCAAAACCTTCATATATAGATGGGAATACAAATACTTCCGCAAGATTATAAAATTTTATCAAATCATCTTGGGGAACAAAATCAATAAGCTTTAGTTTATTCCAAAGGCTTTCTTTATCCAAAAATTTTCGAAGTTCCATGTTTTCTGGCATATTCTTCCGAATAACGTCTTTACCAATAATTACTAGTTGATAAGGAAATTTTTTATTTTTTTCTAGTATTGAAACCGCTCTGGCCAAATTTAAAACGTTTTTTCTAGAATCTAAACCGCCTACATATAAAATATAAGGTGTATTTACACTGTATTTTTGACTTAAAAAATCCGGGTTAATGTTATTCATTTTTTTAAAATCTGCATCAGCCGCAAGATATAATACTGAAACTTTACCCTCAGAAACATTAAAGTAACTTGTAATATCTTTCTTGGTCCTTTCGGATATAGCCAAAATCCTGCCAGCCGCTACAGCCTCACCCAAATTTTTTACCATAAATCTTTTAACTAACTTAAAACGAAGTAACTTAAGAAACTTAACTATATTTATATCGAAGTATTTTGTTGGTGTCTCAAGATATTGTTGTGTAAAAAGAAGGTGAATAATATCGTAAAATATTACAACTTTTTTAAACTTTCCCGTCGGCATTTTTTTATTAGGATCCGAAGCCAAAAAAACATCTATGTTTTCAGAAATACTTGGTTTTTTTCTTAGTAAATTATCTATTACGTAATCCTTACCGTTCTTGTCGAATCTAACAACTTTTCCCCTATTTAAGATTTCATTTATATTGGGGGGAGGAAGGTTTTCATATAAATAAAAATAATATTCTTCTTTTGGATAATTATTTAGCAGTGCTTTGGTGATTTGAAAAGTTACAATACCAATCCCTCTAAATCTCGAGTATTCCTGCAGAGGACGTAAATCGATTCCAATTTTCATAAATTTTTAATCTGATGAACAGGCTTTAAGTATAGACCATTAAGTTATAATATAGAACAACATGAAAAAATTACAACAGCGATATAGATATTCTTTCATATTACTAAAACAGTTAGTAAAAACTGATTTCAAACTTCGATATCAAAACTCCGTCCTTGGTTACTTATGGTCATTACTTAAACCGCTTGCTTTATTTACCATTTTATATATAATTTTTGCAAAGTTTTTGCGTCTCGGAGCTCAAATCCCAAACTTTTCCATATATTTGCTTCTGGGAATAGTGCTGTGGGGATTCTTTGGAGAAATAACAAACGGAAGTGTTATGTCAATCGTTGGAAAAGGGGACCTGCTCCGCAAACTCAACTTCCCACGGTACAATATCGTTCTCGCTGGTTCTTTCTCAGCTCTAATAAATCTTTTTTTTAATCTTTTAGTGGTCTCAATATTTATGATATACAAAGGGGTTCCTATTAAGCCGGATGCTCTTTTATTTCTACCCATCATTATCGAGCTTTATATGTTCTCACTGGCTCTAGCCTTTTCGCTAAGCGCTCTTTATGTGAAATTTCGCGATGTGAATTTTATCTGGGAAGTTATAATGCAAGGAGCTTTCTACGCTACTCCAATCCTCTACCCACTATCCCTGATAGCAGATAAACACAAATTTGCCGCCCAGCTTCTTATTCTCAACCCCCTCGCCCAAATTATTCAGGATGCAAGATATATTCTGGTCACAGATAAAACTCTGACCATATCTTCTTTGTATGGAAATAGTTTCGCCCGGCTCATACCAATATTTGTTACACTTTTGATCGTTATCGCCTCATCTATATATTTCAGGAAACGATCAAAATACTTTGCTGAGGAAATATAGAAAATGACGGATTCAATCATTCAGGTTACAAATTTAGATAAAGACTTCAAACTCCCACATGAGAGGATAGGAACAATAAAAGGTATTTTCACCAACATTTTTTCATTTGGTAACCGAAAATACGAGATTCAGCATGCTTTAAAAAACATTTCTTTTGAAGTAAAGAAGGGAGAGTTTTTTGGCATTGTTGGACGAAACGGGTCGGGGAAAAGTACTCTTCTTAAAATACTAGCAGGTATATATCAACCGACCAGTGGGACAGTATTCGTAAATGGCAAAGTAATCCCCTTTATTGAACTTGGTGTAGGGTTTAATGGGGAGCTTACCGGCCGCGAAAATGTATTTCTAAATGGTGCTCTTATGGGATTTAGCGAAAAGGAAGTTCAAGAAAAATATGAAGATATAGTAAATTTCGCTGGTCTTGAAAGATTTATGGATCAAAAACTGAAAAATTATTCTTCTGGCATGCAGGTCAGACTTGCCTTCTCAGTCGCCACTAGGTTGGCCGAATCTGATATATTACTAATCGATGAGGTCCTGGCTGTGGGTGATATTGATTTTCAACGCAGGTGTTTCAATTATTTCAAGGTAATGAAGAAGCAAGGTAAAACAATAATCTTAGTTAGTCATGATATGGATGCTATAAGAGAATACTGTGAAAGAGCAATGTTAATAGAAAGAAATCAAGTGCTTCTTACTGGGCCCTCTTATAAAGTAGCATCTGAATATAACCATATTTTTGTTCAGGACTCTAAACGGGATCAATACTCAGCCAAAGACTCCACTAGATGGGGCGATGGAAAGATAAAACATTTAGAAATCCTATCCTCTCCTAAAGAGCTTAAAGATGAAAAAAATATCAAAATTACAGTTAAAGCTGAAGCGAAGCAAACCGTAGACAATCCGGTCTTTGGGTTCGTTATAAAAAGCGCCTCCGGACAAAATATCTTAGGTACAAATACTTCTATAAAACGCCAATCTATTAAAAAATTAAGGAAAGGCGATCTTATCACTCTCGATTGGTTAGTTCCGAATGTATTTACCGATGGTATGTATTATATTGATGTATCAGCTCAAAGAGAAAATGGAACACTTGAGTGTGATTGGTGGCAAGATGCAGCAAGATTCAAAGTATTTAAAGAAGAGAGAACACCGTACAATATTTCTCCTGATGTTTCACTTCATGTTCACCCAATAGGTAATTCTGGTTAAGTAGGATTTCCAAATCTAAAAATAACTACTTATTGCAAGCTACTAATGCTATAATGAGGCCAATTTATTAAATCAAAATCTAAAGAATGGCAAAAAGAAATATAAAATCTATTTACACCGGCTCTGCAATGGCTATTTTAAGTTCTCATAATACTCCTTGGATAAAAAATCCTGAAGAACGTGCAAAAATGACCTTGGCATGCAAGGATGGGGAAGATATACCTCGAGTAAAAAATGCCGGTAAAACAGCAGTCATTAGAGGTAAAGAAGTGCAAATTATGCACAATGGTCTTAAGGTCTTAAAGGGTGCATATCAGGGGAATTGGCAATCTAAAATTATCGAGGGTTTAAAAGGAATACACGAACCTCAAGAAGAGAAAGTTTTCTACGAAGTGCTTAAAAAGATTCCACCGAATAGCACTATATTAGAGTTAGGCTCTTGGTGGTCATATTATTCGATGTGGTTTTTAAAAACTATAAAAAATTCAAAGGCTTATTGTTGTGAACCCGATCCTGAAAATCTAGAGCTTGGGAAAGCAAATGCTCGCCTTAATTCAATAATCGAAGGTAAAGGAATTTTTTTTCGTCAATATGCTTCAGGATTTCAAAACAATAAAAAAATAAAATTTAAAACTTCGAGGGACAAAATAATTACAGTCCCAATAAGATCTGTTGATAGCATTATTATGGAAGAAAAGATATCGAAGCTTGGTATTTTACATATGGATATACAGGGAGCTGAACTTGATGCTCTGAAGGGCGCTCAGGAATCAATACAAAAAGGATTAATACGTTTTTTATTTGTCTCAACCCATCATTATTCAATATCAAGCGACCCCACTATGCACCACAGATGTCTCTCTTTCATTAGAAAAAATGGAGGCTATATTATTGCTACACACAGTATTTTCGAATCATGTAGTGGAGATGGTTTAATTGTCGCTTCCTTCGATAAAATCGATAAAGATTTCACAGTGAGAGTAAGTCTACAACCAGTTGAGGATTCTTTTTTTAGGACTAATGACTTAGATCTAGATATTCTTTGGAAACATTATGATAAATTAAGAAAAATGTATCTTGAGATAGAAAATCAGAATAAGTATCTTCAAATTGAGAGAAATTCTATGAAAGAATTTATTAATGAGGTCTCTCCCTTGAGTAGGCACATCAAACGTCAAATCCTTCTAAGAATTAAAAATAGGAAATTAAAAATTTAGGTGCTAAAAGTATTTTTTGATTGTCAGATATTCCAAACTGAAGCTTTCAATAGAGGAATGGGAAAGTACTCATTATCTTTATTGACTGAACTATTCAAATCAAAGCAATATAAAAGCAAACACCAGACTGTATTTGTATTTAATAAAAACCTTCCCCTACTTAAAGATAGTCTAAAGCAGATCCAATCAATTAATAAAGAGGCAGCAATAGTAGAAGTGGATTTGCCTATAAAGCCTGTTGGGGATACTCAAAAGAAGTATCTAAATGCAAGCAAACAACTGGATGAAATTCTTAAAGCTAACTTAAGACCTTCAGAAGAGTCGGTATTCATATTGTTAGCACCTTTTTTCGTAGATTTTGTATCGGCGTTTCCAACAATTAAAAATATTAGGAAAATATCAATTATTTACGATATAATTCCACAGTTAATTTGGAAAAAACAACGTATATTCCCCGACGAACTATACTTTAATCACTATCGTCTTTTTCGAGAGGCAGATAAGCTTCTTACAATTTCAGAATCTGTAAGACAAGATTTAATTCATTTAGTAGGGGTGGCTGAAGATAAAATAAAAACTATCGACGGTGGGCCATTTAATAAAGCTGGAATCACAAGGCATAAAAAAGAAAATAATTATATTTTATTTCCCTCTGCTCCAATAGTTCATAAAAATAATATAAATGCAGTAAGGGGATTTGATGAATTCAATAAACTAAACGGTAATAAGTACAAACTGATAATTACCTCAAACTTTGATGAAAAATCTAAAAGCGATCTTGAAAAACTATCTTCAAACTTATATTTCACAGGCAATGTAAGCAATGTCGAATTAGCAGGGTTTTATCAAGGCTGTAATGCTGTGTTGTTTGCTTCTCTTTGTGAGGGTTTAGGAATGCCTGTCTTAGAATCGGTAAATTATACTAAACCTGTTGCTTGTTCAGATATAGCTGTCTTGAAAGAAATATCATCTAAAGGTTTCTACTTTTTTAATCCCCTATCGCCTAAATCTATTGCTAATGCTCTAACCCTTGCTGTGAATAGGCGAGGTTGGAAAGAAAAATTAAGTAACTATGAAAAAATTGGAAATAAGTATACCTGGAAAAGAACAGCACAGATTTTTGCAAAGGAAATGAAAGAAAAAAGCGCAAATGTTAATAATAAACCTAAAATTAATATTAGATGTCCGGATCCGCATGTGGAAAGTGGGGTAGCAAAACTAATCGAAAAAATTTATTTCTCCCTAGCCAGATATTATGAACTTTCTATTATTTACAAGAAAGCCTGGAGAAGAAGTTCTCCATCTTATATTCCCTATATTTCACAGAATACTAAGATGGATCGCCCAACAATCTTTATTACAAATTCCTTAAGAAAACCAACTGCATACTTCAGACCCAATAAGGATACGCATATTGCTGTCGTTAACAAAATTCAAACTTTACTATCATTTACGAATTCCCATAAGCCCGACTTCACTCTTTTCTCAAAAAAGAAAATCTATAATAACGTCTTAAGGATTAACGAATGGGTTTATAGTGATAAGGAATCAGAGAAAGAATTTTCCATTAAAAATAGTCCTCTATCCAAAATTCTAAAAAATATTATCCGAAATTAATAGAGAGCTTTATTGTACTTGAAATGTTAAGGATATGTAAATTAGAAATGAAAACTTTAAATAATTTTATTCTCCTACTAGCTTGTTTTTTTATACTTTTGGGAATACGTTTATATGTCAACCAACCCTTAAGTGGTGACGAGCCTCACTATCTGTTGATGGTTTACAGCCTCTCACATGATAAGGATCTAAACCTTAAGAATAATTATTTGAATAAAGATTTGGAATCTTTATATCCTAATCTAAGCCCTGTAAATCAAATAGGCAATCTACAAGTTGAAAACAATTCTATTAAGTGGTACTCAATCCATGGCGTTGGATTACCGATCTTACTACTCCCAGGTTTCCTAATCGCTGGAGAGCTTGGGGCAATAATTACGATGGTGTTTATTTCTACTGTTGTCCTCTGGCTTACTTGGATTTGGGTTTTTGATGTGACAAAAAACAAAGGGCTTGCTACGCTTTCATCTATTATTCTACTTACTTGTTATTCTTTTAATGGTTTGGCTGGTTATATTTATCCTGATATTATCATCGCTGGAATTACACTAGCAGCATTAATTATTATCCACCGCTACTCCAATAATTTATTGTATCAGTTTATTTTTGGTCTAATTATTGGATTTATGATATTAGTACATTTTAAATCTTTGGCTGTAGCATTACCTTTGTTCTTAGTTTTGATTTACAAACAATGGTCTAAACACCGGAAAATACCGTGGGTATCCGTAGTAGGTTTTTTACCGCTTGCATTATTTTTTTTCATAAGTACTTATGTCTGGTTTGGCGTATGGAACCCTGCAACTATCTACTCAGGACTTTCCTTTACACAAGCTTCTGTTTTTTTCATTGTTTCCGGAATACTCTTTGATTCAATGAGGGGAATTCTAGTAAATAACCCAATTTTGCTTTTGATACCTCTTGGATTACCAATTTGGTTTAAAAGCAACCGAGAAAAACTGCTGATCGCAGCTTTCGTAGCACTACCATCAATCTTAATCTTAGCTAATTTCGGTGAATGGAATGGAGGAGATTCTCCAACCGGTAGGTATATTATTGATATTTTACCAATTTTTATCCCTGCTATAGCTTATTCGATCAGTGCGTTAAAAAAGCTCAAAAGAAGCTTGCCAATCCTACTTTATTTAATAACTTTCTTTATTACAGTTGATTTTGTCTTAATAAAACGGGCGTACGTCCGATTTGACACAAGGTCACCGCTTTTTATTCAAATTGAAAGGCATCTAGGAGTAGCTTTGGATCGTTTTTTGCCGACGTTTTCTACCAAAACAACTATTACATCTAACCATGGGCTCATAAAAATAATACTATGTTACGTTGCCCTTTTTATGCTATTTTATTTTGGTTTGAAACTAAGTAAATCTTTTAATAATTTCAAGGTTTCTGATCCAGCGCGGAAATAGTGTATTCTAGTACTTAATTACTTTCACAAAATCTTGAAATGTTTTATCCCAATTCGTAGATTTATAGTGTTTCTTTATTTCAGTTTCTTTTTTACTGAGAATATCTTCATCAAGATATTTAATAATAAGTTCCAAAAATCCTGCTGAATCATAAGGAGAAAAATACTCAATGAGATCTCCAGCTATTTCTTTCATTGAGGAAGAACCAGAAGCCAAACACATTTTTCCATAAGCAAGGGACTCTGTTATTGGAAGTCCCCAACCTTCATAAACGGATGGATAAACAGTAAATTTACAATTTTTATAAAGCCAGGCAAGTTCCCTATCGCTTACATTATTTTTGATAAATACCCTGTTTTTCATTTCAGGATCATTCTCAAATTCATACAAGACATCATTAGTGTACCAACCCTTCCCTCCAACAATTACAAGTTTTGGCATTTGAACACCTCTGCTTAATCCTTCTTTATAAGCTGTATAAAGTAGTATATGATTTTTTCTGATTTCTAAGGTTCCAACACAAAGAAGAAAATCTTTCGGTGATAATTCTGACAACCGCTTCTTATCAGTTTCCAATCCGCTGAAACTATCACCTAACTTAATAACCGTAGTTGGTTTATACGGTAGATTTTCTTCATCACAAAATCGCTTTATATCTTTTTTTGTTGATTCAGAGATAGCTACAAGATGATCAGAAATACTCATAGCTTCGAACATATATTCCGTATAGTTTTTTGGGACTGGTTTTCCAAATACATGAGGCAGAAAAACGGGAATCATATCGTATATAAGATGTACCAACGTAAAGTTGGTTTCTAACTTCTGCTTTCGAAGTTCCTTAATAATAAACATGTTATCCCACGGTTTGCCAAGAATAATTAAAACATCGTTTTGATTAAATCGAATTTGATCCAATCTTTTAATCAATTTACTTAAATTCTTGGTTGAGGAAAATCTAGCTAAGCTTAGGACACTTAGTAGTTGTTTGCCTGTTTTTTTAATAAAAGCTTTTTGATCATCGGTGATTCTTTTTTTAACTTCAAAAGGCAGGCTAAGATAAACTTTTTTCGTTACTAACTTTAAATTCTTCTTTAAGGAAGGTTTAGACTGAGAAGTGTCGGATTCGGTCTCAGAAGCGCGCTTAATTTCTAAAATTCTCTCGTTTATCTTTTGAAATGGCACTTCATAGAATTTTTTTGATTTATCATCGAAAGCGAAAAAAGAAACTCTCGGTAAGTTTTCATAGAAACGTTTACCAATTTCATATGTTACTCTTTGCGTACCAGTAAAATGGTCGTCCCATAAAATCAGATCTGTAAAGTCTATCCAAATTTTTTTCTCTTTACTATTCATAATTTTGCAACCTCGGCAATCATTCCTTTCAATGAAGAGTCCCATTTTACATTATTTGCCAACTTTACATCTTCCGCTGTTCTTTTTTTTGTTGGAGTATTAAATGCTTCTGAGACTGCTTTTCTAAAATCGTCATGTGTATCTGCAATCCAAATGTTTGGTAGTTTAAGAAATTGCTCATAACCTCGAAAGGCAAACGATGTAGCTACAATCTTCTTTCCACTTAAAATTGCCTCAGCAGTTTTGAGATTCGACCCTCCTCCCTTGATTATTGGCAATAATATGACGTCTACATATTCTAACAACCCGTCAAGTGGTTCTCGTTTAATGACTCCTAGGTTGGTAACCCGTCGCCAAAACGGGGAGTTGAGTATATCTTCCTTATCAAAATGATCACTGAGTGCTTGTCCAACACTACCAACTATCACAATTTTCGAATCAGAGGGAATAAAACCAACACGAAACCCAACCATATTAGTTAAACCAAACAGGTTTGGTACATGCCCGGAACCAACAAATAATGCAACCTTTTTCACAAATCTTTGCTGAAAATATTTTTTCCAATACAATTTTGCATTTGAGTTAGAAATTATCGGGCCAGTACCATTCATTGCCAACACATATTTTTTCGCTCCATTTGAGAGGTAGCAGTCACCGTCGCTTTTACTTACCACTGTCAAAAGATCCGCGTTTTTCGCTAGATATATTTCTGTATCGTTGATCACTGAAAAAGCTTCTCTTACATCCTCTTTCTTTGCGCCACTGATTTCCATAATCTCCCGACGCATCGGTGCTTCAATATTTTGAGAACTATAGACAATTTTTGGATGAATTTTTAAATCTTTGAGAATTACTTTTAAACCAATAAACGGAAAAACTTGCTCAACCTGAATAATGTCTGGTTGAAACAAGATCAGTAATTTTTCGATTTTTCTCCTTGTATCAGGACTTTCCACCATTGCTTTGCCAATCTCTATGTCGCTAGTCAAATAATTACCCTTGATCTTTTCTGCCCACTCCCCAGTCAAATAAATATCATCCTTCGAATAAATTGGGTATTGCTCTCGGACAAAAATTGCGACAAATTTCACTTCTGAAAATACTTTTTTGTACTCCTTTACTATTGCTGCAACTCGTTTTTGTCCTCCGTGTAATGGTTCGAGTATTGGATAATTGCTGATTACTAATATCTTCTTTTCGGTATTCATTTTAAACCTATATTCTCAACATCTGATACCAATCAATATTCCATTTTTTATCATGAAGAACAAATTTAAAACTGTCCTGATTATCACAGGCTTTGTAATCTTCTATACCAATTTCTTTACATATATCAGACATCTTGTGATTTCGAACAATAATATATCTTACATTTTCTTTTAATAACCAGTCCTTAAGTTGGTAGAACGTTTTAACGCTACTAAATTCTTTTTTATCTGTATTGTTCTCTAGAAAAGGATTTTTTACATAGGCGAGGTTATGCAGAGTAAGGTCAGAACCATTGCCGATAAATATTTTTTCCTCTGGATTGAGATCTTTTGGGCTTGTTTCTTGAACATAGTCATAAATGCTACCTGAAAGTTTAGTACTAAGATAGTCGCCTGTGGAGGAAAAGTGGTATATGTAAATGTCCCTATTAATGTTTGGTAGTCCTGTTTTATCTGATGGAGTAATTATAACTCGTAAAATAGTAAGTACAATAAATAAAGCAGCAAAACCTGTTAACGCAATTTTAAAAAATCTGCTAAAACCACCAGTCTCTATAAAGGAAAACAAAACCACAGTACCTAAAAAAATTACTAAGGTCGCGGTAGGTAAATAATATCTCCATTGAAGACTTATGCTAATAAAAAAAGTTAGTATAAATCCGGAAATTGCAATAAGCCAAATGCTAGAGATTTTTGACCTAATATTTTTATTAAAAATGGATGCCAGTCCGAGTATCACAAGAGGCGAATAAACAAACGTTAAGATTGGAATAACTGAGGAATAAAATCGCTCAAAAACAAAATTTGTCCAATGATTCAAAGCCGTACCTCCTGCTTCAAGATATGATCTCGCATTTATCTCTGGCTGGCCAATTGGGTCTAGAAGCCGACCGGTTGAGAAATAAGAACGCAAAATCCATGGCAAATAAGTGACAATAAATAGTATTACTAAAATTCCTGACAGGGCCAGAAGTCTCTTTTTGTGGTTACTCGAAAAAGGTAAACCGTTCCAGGATTCAAACACTAGATAAATTAACAACAGAAAGGCCAAAATCGAAAAGAATATTTTTATACTAGCTAAACCTACTATTAAGAGAACTCCAATGATAAAATTATTCCATGATATCTTTGATTTTTGAAGAATATAAAAACAAAAAATAGCTGAAGTTATACCGTAAGCCAAGCCCAAAATGTCGTTTCCACCAATCCCGAGTATTCTAAAAGTCTCATAAGTCCCACCGATAAGAATTGGAGCAGAAAATTGGGCAAATTTACCCCATTTAAAAACTCTTGCTCCTACTTGCCCAGCAAAAATTAAACTAATAGCTAACGAAAGGGCTTGTATCGTATTTACAGCTATCCCCGCTATAGCTGTCGAAACTGGTAGGGAAAGCGGCCATAAGTTCCAAAAGTAGTCTAAGCTGGGCTGCAAAGAATAGAGAATAAGGCCACCTTGATCGAAAATATTATTTCTTTGTAAAAAGAGTTTAGGAATTGTTAAATGGTACCAGAGACCATCAAAGCCAGTAATTGGCCTAAACCATAAAACAAAAGTAGCAAGTAGCAGGGTAAGTGCTCCAAGTAAAACCCATTTTTCGGTTCGGAAAAAAGGGAGTATCCGACCCCATGATAATCCCCTCCATCTTCTGCCTATAAAAAATGCAGCTACGGGAGTGGCAATACTAATTACTAAAACCGACTGTTTTGTTATTAAGCCAAATACTCCAAGAGAAAAAAATACAAGGGTGTAAAATAAGCCACCAACAAAAGTCCTTAATACAAAAAGAAACTCCCTATCTTCCATTTCCTCCTGATTAAATGTTCTAGCAACTATTTTTACTAAGCCTAAACCTATAAATCCAAAAGCCTCTAATATAAATATAAAAGCTATCGAAGAGGCTATAACTACTAGAAGTTGGAGGGCAAGATTACTGTCAATATTTAGTAACATAGTATTTTACTCTTGACCTTATAATAAAATCCTTCATAATATGACGTATTATATGCTAATTTAGATATAAATTTCCACAGATACAATGGCAGTTAAGCAATCAAAAAATTCAAAGTTTGTTTACTCTGGGCGTGAAAACCTGGAGGCAATGAAAGAAGCCAAAAATTATAATGCCTATCTAATAGGCTTAGTAAAACAGGTTCTAAAAAACGTCCCAACAAAAAAAGCTCGTATATTGGACTTTGGAGCTGGAGCAGGCACCTATGCGGATATACTGAGAAAGAAAGGCATAAACGTAGAATGTTTGGAACCAGATAATGTCTCACGGAAAAGTCTTAAAAAGAAAGGTTACAAAACAATAATAGATTCTAAGAAATTAAAACCAAATACGTATGATTTAATCTATACCTTCAATGTTCTCGAGCACATCAAGAATGACAAAGAGGTTATGAGGGAATTAACTTCTTCACTTAAAAAGGAGGGGGCTATAGTTATTTATGTTCCTGCTTTTGATTACTTGTTTAGCTCAATGGACAAACTAGTTGGTCATTTTAGAAGATATAATCTTGATACTTTAAAAAAATACTCCAAGAAAAACAAATTAAAAATCATAAAACTAGGCTATTGTGATCCATTAGGTTTTTTTGTTACCCTTTTATATAAATTAGTAGGGAACAAAAGAGGAATAATCTCCAAAAGCAATGTCAAGTTTTATGATAAATATATATTTCCAATAAGCCGATTTTTGGAACCTGCAACCAGAAATATATTCGGTAAAAATGCTGTTTTAATAGGCAAGGAAGACATAGATTAATGAGTGTTCAAGAATCCCCCAATAAACCGATATTAACTATAGCTATCCCTGTTTACAATGAGGAAAAAACTATAGAAAAAATCTTGAAGGAGACCACTTCTCTAGGGATAAAAAATTATGAAGTCATGATTGTTGATGACTCGTCTAAAGACAGCTCGCTCAAAATCATTAAAGATTTTGTCGCAAAAAACGAGGCTCCAAACATAAAAATCAAAATTCTCGAACATCGATATAATCGCGGTAAGGGAGCAGGGATAAAAACAGCATTAGCCCAAGCTAAGGGGGAATATTTTATTATTCAAGACGCAGATTTGGAGTATAAACCAAGGGAAATACTAAAAATCCTAAGAAAAGCTAAAAAACAAGATCTTGACGTTGTCTACGGTTCCCGTTTTAAAGGAAAAATAAAAAACATGGCACTGGCTAATTATGTAGCCAATTTAAGCTACAATTTTTTGCTTAGGTTGCTATACAGGACAAAAATCACAGACATGCACACTTGCTACAAAATGGTAAGGACTTCTCTTTTTAAAAGGCTAGAAATGAATTCCCAAGGATTTGGTTACGCAAGCGAATTGGTAAGTAATCTTTTAAAAAGGGGTATTGAGGTTAGTGAGGTCCCGATATCGTTCAACGGGAGGAAAAAAGATGAAGGTAAGAAAATCGATTTTATTGACGGAATAGAATGTTACAGGGACTTGCTTTATTACCGATTTAAAACAGAGCCGCTCAATAGAACAGACGATTTCAAAATTTTGGTTAAATTCATTTTCGTTGGTTTGGCAGGTTTTTTGACAAACTATATTATTTTGTGGTCCCTAACTTTTTTTTACGGTTTAAGCAAAGTTTATTCACAAATTATAGGTGCAATCGTTGCTATCCAAGTGACTTTTTTACTGCACGATATTTGGACTTACAAAATTGAAAATAGGCGGCTATTAAGATGGAACATTTTTGCTAGATATTTCTCGTATATTCTTAGCAACTCAGCCGGATCCATAATGACTGTTTTGCTATTTGCATTTTTTTCTCGCTTTTTAGGCATACTCCAAGCGTTGATTATATCAGCCACTATCGCTATGATTTGGAATTACTATATAAATAGACTAATTATTTGGAGAAGTAAGAAAAAGATCAGAGCCTTAGATCTCAAAATTCTACGCTAAATAACCTTTTAGTTTTTCACTTGTGCATAATAGAGGTATGGCATAATTTCATTTTCCACTGCTTTATTTAACAACCAAATGATTAGCTATATCCCAGCCTGGCCAGTATGAGTGGCTACCGTCAGGAAATGGCAATGCGTTTCCTATTTGGTGAATACCTCCCCAACCGTCAAGAACATAACCGCCAGTCCCATCGGAATTTAAACTGATTGACCGAGCAATATCCCAACCAGGCCAGTAGGCATACGTGCCAAAAGGAATTACAGGTGCCCCTCCGAATGCATGAATCCCACCCCAGCCATCTAGAACATAGCCACCGTTACCATCAGGCCTTAAAACAATGGCCTTGGCAATATCCCAACTTTGCCAGTAGGCATACGTGCCAAAAGGAATTACAGGTGCCCCTCCGAATGCATGAATCCCACCAAAGCCATCAAGAACGTACCCTTTTGGTGAAGATACTGTAGCGCTCGGAAGGAAAGCAACATCCCTCGCTATATCCCAACCTTGCCAATATGGCCCGTCTTTTATAGCTTTACTTATTGAACCAAAATGATGTAATCCACCAAAACCGTCCAACACCACTCCTCCGCTTCCATCAGGTAGCAAAGCTAACGATCTTGCTATATCCCAGCCCCTCCAGTAATCTGTTGGTAAGGCTTGAACAGCTCTACCAAAATTATGAAGCCCTCCAAAACCATCTAAAATGTAGCCTCCAATATCAGGAAAAGAAAGGACTTTAAGGGGGTCTATAGATCCAAAACCATACTCATAATCATATCCTGGCGTTCCTAAATCTCTTGCTGTAGAAAACATTATTGATTCAACGTTCCCTGGCCCTTGAGAATACTCACCAATCAGTAAAGCGGCCGTAGCAGACACCAGAGCAGAAGCTACTGAGGTTCCAGCAACTCTATTATAACTAAAGCTCGTGCAATTCAAATCACTAGAACAAGCCATTGACTGATAAATTAGATCCCCGCTGCCTCCCAGTCCATCCCCAGCAGGTGCCACCAAATCTATGCCCGGGCCATAATTAGAAAAGGAAGGTCTAATATCAGTATTCGTGATTCCACCTACACCAACTACATAAGTTCCTCTTGCAGGATAGCCTACCGACCAAGCCCATTTATTACCTGTAGGGGCGACCAAGACAATCCGATTAAGCCAAGCATCATTGATCGAAGTCTGCATTGCATCTGACCAATCCGGGCCAGAGAAAGACATATTTATTACGTTCGCGCCATTTTCTTTTGCAAAATCAATTCCCTTGGCAATATCGCTATCAAGGCAATACCCGTAGCGATCACAAACTTTGATCGGCATTACAGTCAAGTTATAACCAAGTGAGGCTGATCCAATTGAATTATTTGTTGACTCTGCGATAACGGAAGTTACAGTCGTTCCATGACCTTGATCGTCATTTGGATGAGAGTCGTTGTTTACAAAGTCATAACCAGCAACGAAATGAGTATCTTCAAAGTCTGGTGCTCTAGCATAAACTTCGCCCCCAGGAGGATCATAATCCTCGTAAGCAACCCCAGTGTCTAATACTGCTACCTTAACAGTCTTTAAACCACCTGACGTTTTTTTCCAAACTGGTAAGGCACTCACTTTAGATAAATCCCATTGAGAAGAATAGTTGGTATCATTAGGAGCTGTTGCACCATCCGATGGAAATGCAGCAGTTGTGCGAATATAGTTTGGAGCTACTGAACCTTGACTTGAAAACCAGTTCAAAAGTTGGGGTACTGAGTAATTATTTGAACCTTCTTCCCTGTATACACCAGAACTATTTTTCAATACTATTTGTTGAGGAAGATAGTGTGCCATGGGAATCAGAGAAGGGGTAAAATTATTTAGATACGTTCCTGCGCATTCAGTATTTGCCACCCGACCATGGACGAACACTGTTGGTAAAGCAAAACCATCCATACCAAATACTGAAACTTCGTCAGGATCTATATGATGCGAATATAACTTCCAGACTACTATTTTATGAAGAGAATTTTGTACTTTTACGTTTGGAGCAACGTAGCGAAAATCTCCTAAAACAGCGACTCCAACACTACCGGAATTATAACC
>Ga0209777_10000484_pt1 | contig 65960 bp, 51 predicted proteins | sample FrelakmetHBP12HB_FD_187147 | JGI IMG/M metagenome (GOLD analysis project Ga0209777, IMG submission 187147) | Freshwater lake sediment microbial communities from the University of Notre Dame, USA, for methane emissions studies -HBP12 HB (SPAdes)... | ecosystem: Environmental > Aquatic >...
CGTTGACGTAGTGCAGTTATTTGACATTCTTGATCCGGGTGACCCATCGGTTGCACCACGATTCCGTTGTGAAAAATGTGGTTGTGCCAGGTTACCTGTTTAAATCCGCCCGAAGGGCGTTTTGTTCCTAAATCCGTGACCCGTCGACCCCCCGCAGTCCAAACCTTATTAGAACTCCTGCCCTCCGCAAGGCGGGCCGGAGCAAGGGGAGAGCCGCTTAAAAAGATCCTGCAATGCTGCTTCGAGATCATCAAGCCGGGTGACAATCTTTCCGCCATTTTTTTCAATAAAATATTCCACCTGCAGGTTAACGGTGCAGCCCTCGTTATCGCCGCAGAGACGGAAGTCGCTCCGATAGCCAAGCACCGGCTTCCCCAGGGCGCAGGCATATCCTATCTCAGAAGCAGTACCGCTATCAACATCAGTGCCATCCAGCACGGCAACAACAGCGTGTGCCTCATCGAGCGCGCGGGTGTTGTTCTCTCCGATTATCCGGTTAAGCCGCTGCAACTCCTGCCGCTTCTTTTCACCATAGGGCATCTGTACCACCGGCTCAATCAATTCGTGCGGCGTTAATGCCCAGGGGTCCAGCACAACAAAACCGGCCTTTTGTATCAGGGGGATTAACGTCTCCTGCATAAAGTCCCGGCCAGCGGCAAAAAATCCGAACGGCGAAGCAATATATATTTTTATGGTGGAAGTCATTGTGTCGTGAATGATTTTATAGCTCTCAGCCTTCAGCGCTTATTAATTTCTTTAAAATTATCTCAATCATGAGTTACGAGTTATTCACTCTACACGGCGCTTTGTGCCTTAGTGCCTTTTCCCTGTCCGTATTTCACTTTTCACCTTTCACGCTCCACTGTTTTCCCGTGCCCCGTTGTCTGAAGATCGAGTCACTGGCCACTGGTCACAAGTCACCCGTCCCCCGCTCGCCTCCCGTATTTCACTTTCCACTTTCCACTTTTCTCAATCAACAAGTACCTACCCCCCAACCCCTAACCCCCAACTCCTTATCCCTTTGCCTTCCGGCTCCTGCTCTGGTATATAATTGAACAGGAGTTAGGGATTCGGGATTCGTCCACCCTCCGCACGAAGCGTGCTTCGGAAGGCGGGCGGAGGACGGGTGACTTGTGACACGGGAGCAGAAAAACATTACCACAAAACTTGGAATAAAAGAATTCCAGTTTTTTTAAAAACCTCTGCGAACTCAGCAGGGAAGAAAAAAGGAGAGGAACGATGGCAGAAAACGAAATCAAAAAAAAAGGTGAAGAGTTCTTTGAATATGTGGCAAAATTCGGTGCACAGTATCCAGATATTTCCCAGGGCTTCATGTCCCTTATGGGCGGCGTTATGCAGGACGGCGCTTTAAAAACAAAAGAAAAAGAACTGATTGCTCTCGGGATTGCCGTAGGCCTGCGCTGCCTGCCCTGCATCCATGCTCATACCAGCGCAGCGCTCAACATGGGAGCGACCCCGGAAGAGGTTATGGAAGCTGCTTCTGTTGCCATTCTCATGGGCGGCGGCCCGGGCATGGCCCATGTTGTTGAAGTTATGAAAGCCATCGAAGCATTTGCAGAAAAGTGACCCGTGTCTCGTCGCCCATGACCCCGTATTCCTTTGCCGGCGCTGCGCGGCGCACGGAATTCCGGCGTTCCATGATGTATCACCCGCACGTGGTAGTGTGGTGACCATAGTAGAGTTAGGGAGTTGAGGAGTAAAAAATATTAATCTTAAAAGGAGGAACAAACCATGAAAAAGATTTTACTGGCTGTTTTAGCAATCGTACTCGCGACAGCATGCGCGCCAATAACCCAGCAGGAAAAGCAGTCGCTGGCCAAGCCGATCAACTGCGCAACAGCTGAAGGTGATCTGCGCGTGCTGCAGTCGGAAAAGGCCAATGTAGCGCAGATGATAGCAAACGGGGTCACGGCAATTGTGCCGGCTGGCGCGGTCATTGGCATTATAAGCGGGACGGAGGGTGACAAGATGAAAGTTGCATCCGGCGATTACAACAGCATGATCGATAAGAAGATTGCTGAGATTAAGCAGCAGTGCAACCTGCAATAGCCTGCCCCTCGGGAGAATGCATCACAACCATATGGGAAAACTCCATGGAACCGCACAGCACACAGAGTTTATGAGTAAAGGAGTTGGGGAGTTAAGGAGTTTAAAAAGCTTTGGCACAGGTAACTCTTTGGCCTTGAAAGCACGCGTATTAAGTGCTCTGTTTAATTTAATCTGGAACTCAAGAAATCAGGATCATTTGTTTTCTATCCTCATGAGTTCATGAGTTCCAAATTGAATAGAATAATAAAATTACAAGGAGGTCACCATGAAAAAATCATTCGCACTATTGGCAATTATCGCTGCAGTGACAGTTACGGGATGCGCCACCCAGCAGCAGTTCCTCGCCAGCATGCAGCCAACCGCGATGCAGACGGCTGCAGCTAAGGGCAAGTTCGAGCTGAACTGTCCGGCCGCGCAGCCGGTGCTTATATCACAGGAAGTGGTCCAGCCCGCGCTGCAGGGGCCCTTTATGAACGGTATCCAGCGGGCTGAGTTTACCGTCGGCGTGGAAGGCTGCGGAAGACGCCAGACCTACATTGTCATTTGCCCGGACGGTGGAAGCGGCTGTTTTGCGACCGGCCCCGGCAGGTTCCACGACTGGCAGCGCTAGGGCTATTGATAGCATAAAAAAGACTTAACCACAGAGCACAGAGATCGCAGAGATTTTTACTTCAAATACGAATGGCTCAGCTTGGCCACGCTCGCGTTTAACGATATGAGCGGCATCCGGGCAAGTGAGTGACACGGCAAGACACATTAAGGAGGTGATGCGTTGCGGAGTTGGGGAGTTAGCAACTCCAAACGCTCAACTCCTGAACTCTTTAACTCGTATATCTCTGAGCATCACAACAATAATTTATTTAGCCGAAAGATCGTTGTCATATTGTCACATTAACCAAACAAACACTAACGCAAGGAGGGTACCGACATGAAAAAACTTATGATGTTCACCGCAGTAGCGAGCCTTTGCCTTTTTTTTGTTGCTTCTGCTGCTCAAGCACAGGGGTTTGTTGATCGGGCAGACGAATCTGTACAGATAGTGGCAGGCGGAAAGATGATGATGGCTTATGCCAAGAAGCTGACAACGGCTCAGAACCCTGACCGGGCATGGCTTACAGATCAGGGCCATATATTAATACGGCGTGGGTTTCATTATACTGACCAGGGCCAGATGGACTTTTCAGGACAGGCCAGCAGCTACATGCAGCAGATTGGTGAACAACTGCTGGGCACCGGCAATGTGCTGGTCAAGATAGGCAGGAACCAGGGGCCGTTAACTCAGAAGGAAAAGGACGAGATTGCAAAGCAGGCCGAATACTTGAAAAAAATAGGTGACTTGATGGTCAGTCAAGGTCAGGTCTGGGGTGGATGATTAAAAGTTGTGATGTGATCACAATCCTGAAAGGGTGAATAAAAAAAACTGGGGCCCTTGATCAAGGCCCATGAAGGGCAGTAAGCAGTAATAGCGGAAAACACGAGTCCCGAGCCACGAATCACAAACCACGATGAGGGGAGATACTATGAAAACAAAAAAAATGCTGCCATTGTTACTGATCTTAGCCCTGATGTTCATGCTGGCAACTGTACCTGCCATGGCCCAGCAGGAAAAACAGGCTGCGAAGGCTGCCAAGTCATCGGGCAAGGATAACCCGCCACCGGTCCAGATGACTCTCGAGCCGAAGGCGATTGAAATCCTGAAAGCCGCATGCGATCGCCTGGCCGCTGCCCGCACCATGAGTTTCACGGCAATGGTCACCTACGAGAGCCCGTGTCGTTTCGGCACGCCGCTTGCCTACACGACAAAGTCAGAGGTCACCCTGCAGCGGCCGGACAAGCTGCGGGTGATCACAATCGGTGATGGCCCAGCCTCTGAGTTTTATTATGACGGCAAGACCATGGTGGCTTTTGCGCCGGTCGAGAACCTGGTCGCTGTAGCCGAGGCGCCGCCCACAATCGACGCTGCGCTGAAAGCAGCCTACGACTCTGCTGCGATTTATTACCCGTTTACCGACGTGATCGTCGCTGACCCTTACAAGGACATGAGCGACGGGCTGATACTCGCCTTCTACATCGGTCAGTCCAAGGTGGTTGGCGGTACGACAACTGACATGGTTGCCTATGCCAACAACGAAGTGTTCGTGCAGATCTGGATCGGCGCTGAAGACAAGCTGCCCCGGATGCTGCGCGGGGTATACCGCAGTGACAATGCGCACCTGCGCCACCAATTGGAGTTCTCCAACTGGCAGCTTGATCTTACCGTCCCGGCAGACGCCTTTGCTTCAGCCAACGCGGGCAAAGCGAACCCCATGCCCTTTGCTCATCCGAATCCGAAAAGTGTCCCGGGCGAAAAGCCCCCGGTGAAGAGCAAACCATCCAAAAGTAATTAAGCGAGGAGGTACATAGATTATGAAAAAGATTTTCGTTGGTTTTCTGAGTCTTTTAATGGTGGTGCTCTTATATGTGCCTGCAGGGGCCTGGTCGAGTTGCAACCGCTGGGGCGGCAGCACTTCGCACAGCTGGGGGTCCACGAGCCACACCAGCGCCTGGGGCACCAGCACGTCGCACACTGCCGGGGAAGGCACGTCCCATACCAATGTGTACGGCGGAAGCGCAACACACTACACCGGAGGGGGCTGGTCTAAGACCGGCGTGTACGGCGGCACGGCCTATGGAAACGCCCACTGGGGTGGTGCATACTATCATCCGCCTGTTGCGGTCTATCCAGCGTACCATCCGCCCACCACGGTGAACTATTATGGATCAGGATGCTATAATTGTGGGGGCTGGTCAACCGCCGGAGCAGCCGCAGCAGGAGCAGCGGTCGGCATGGTTGCCGGCGCAGCAGTGGCCTCGGCCAACACTTCCGCAGTAGCCGCCAATTCCTATAACGCCGGGGTCGCAGCGGGCGCTGCAAGCAGCACCGCGTATGTGATGGGAGCGATCTATGGCACGCTGCCTGCCGGCTGCATTACACCAACTGTCCAGGGCACGACATATTATCTGTGCGGCAATACGTGGTTTAAGCCATGCTACGGCGCGAATGGTGTCTACTATAAGGTTGTGCCCACGCCCTGATGATGCTCGGATATTTTCCGCACGCGCCGAGCGGAATACGAGCCACGGATCACGAGTCACGAAAATAGGAGCTATTTATGAAAACTTTAAGAACTACCATCATGTTAGGCCTGCTGATTGCGGTTGTTTTGACAATGGGCCTGCTTCGAAAGTAAATTAAAGGAGGAATAAACATGATGCACAGAAGCAAACAATTTTCTTTAATAAATATATTTGCGGCTGCTGTACTTATTGTGCTCTTAGCCTCAGTGAACGCCAGTGCCCAGTTGGCCACGCCTGACTACAGCGGCAGCCTGTGGACACGGTCAACACTCACCGGGGACTGGGGCGGAGCCCGTAATACGCTGGCTAAAAAAGGAATTACCTTTAATGCTTCGGTGACCCAGATATACCAGGGCAATTTCACTGACGGCAGTACTGGTGATGAATATTGGCGCAACAGCGGCACAGCTGATTATGAGATGGACCTGGACTTCGGCAAGCTGGGGCTGTGGCCGGGCGGGTTCCTCAAGGTGCGGGGCATGTCGGGATACCGCAAGAGCATCAACTCTGTGGCGGGCTCGCTCATGCCGGTCAACAGCGATGCATTGTTCCCCTGGCCCAATGGAAATTATACCGGTCTGACGGATTTTCTGTTCATGCAGTTTTTATCAGAGCATTTCGGGCTGCTCGCCGGTAAGACGAACACCCTGGAAGGTGGAGATATAAACGAATTTGCCCATGATTATAAAACCCAGTTTCTCAACACCGCGTTTGTCATAAATCCGGTGACCTTCCGCACCTGTCCCTACAGTTCAGTTGCCATCGGGGCTGTTTTCCTCAGCAAGGTAGCGGAGTTTAATTTAAATGTGATGGACACGGAAGGAAGTGCGATAAAAAGCGGGAATAAAACGGTCATGCACAACGGGACAACGGTTGCTTCTCAGTTGCGGTTCAAGACCTGCATAGCAGGGCTGCCCGGTCATCAGCTGTTCGGTGGAACCTGGAGCAACGCTAAATTCAATGACCTCGACCAGGACCCGCGGACAATTCTCAGTCAAATTTTGCTTCCCAACCGGGGCATCCCCTTGAAAACCTATAAAGATTCCTGGTCCTTCTTTTATAACATGGACCACTACCTGTATTTAAAGGAAGGCACCAAGGACCAGGGGTTCGGTGTGTTTGCCCGCTACGGGGTTTCAGACGGGAAAGCAAACCCCATTAAATACTTTGCCTCGTTCGGCATCGGCGGCAAGGGCCTGATACCCGGACGCTGCCAGGACACCTTCGGCGTGGGTTATTATCATGCATGGCTCAGCAACCAGATTCCATCCATTGCCTACCGGTCTCTGCTGAACGGCAATGAGCAGGGGGGAGAGCTGTATTATAATATATATCTGACCCCGTGGTTGCAGCTAACGCCTGACCTGCAGATCATTCAGTCCGCTAATCAGCGCGTTGATAATACCGTTATTGTGGGCGGCCTGCGCTTGCAGCTTAATTTTTAGAGCATCTGGAAATGCTGCTGGAATAAACTTAGAAGGTTTTATGATCAGGTGGAATATAACGAATCTGCTCCGGATACGATGGGGATCCATCCTGCGCGGTTATCGCGTGACTCTGTGGATTCTCGCCACCGTGATGCTCGCAGGCTGTGCCAGCCGGCCGATCAACGAGCCGATTGCCCAGGTCAATCCGCGGAGCGGATACCGTCCGTATCTTCTGATACCGAAGCGCCAGAATAACGACCCGCACCTGCTGTTCGTGCTCTCCTTCTCCGGCGGCGGCACACGGGCGGCGGCGTTCTCGTACGGCGTCCTGGAGGAACTTCGCAGAACCGAGGTCATTGCCAATGGGCAGCGTCGCCGCCTGATCGACGAAGTCGACCTGATCACCGGCGTGTCGGGGGGAAGCTTCACGGCGCTCTCGTATGCGCTCTATGGAGACCGGCTGTTCTCCGAGTACGAAGGACGGTTCCTCAAGCGCAACGTGCAGGGAACACTCGTTAAACGCACCCTCAATCCATTCAACTGGTGGAAGTTCATCGGCGGCAGCGCCGGGCGTTCGGAACTCGCTGAAGAGTACTACGACGAGATCCTGTTCGAGGGCGCGACGTTCGGCGACCTCCTCGACAAGCCCGTGCCGGTCGTGATCGCGACCGGGACCGACCTCACAACCGGATCGCGGCTCGCGTTTTTCCAGAACGACTTCGACCTGCTCTGCTCGGACCTGAACAAGGTTCGCCTGTCGCGCGCGGCGGCCACGTCCTCCGCGGTCCCAGTCGCGCTGTCGCCGGTGACGTTCAACAACTACGGCGGCAACTGCGGATATCAATATCCGGCATGGGTGAGCACCGTTGCTAATCCCGAAACCCGCGCTCGGCCGGCAGGGCGGGCGGTGCAGCGTTACCACGAGATGCAGTCTTTCCAGAACAGCAAGGATCGCCCGTACATCCACCTCGTCGACGGCGGTGTCTCGGACAACATCGGGGTGCGGGGTGTATTGGAGGCTTTAGAGGAGCTGTCGGCGAGCGCGGCGTTCCGCGGAGAGGTCGGATTTGGCGACATTCGAAGGGTCGTGCTGTTTGTTGTGAATTCCCACTCATCACCCCGCACCGACTGGGACCGCCGAGAGTCGCCTCCCGGATTCGCCGTTCAGCTGCTCCAGTCCGCAGGCTTGCCGATCGATCGATATTCGTTTGAAACCGTAGAGACCATGAAGGATCGCGCGGAGATCGAAAAGTGGCGGCGCGAACTGCTGGTTGCGCAGGCGCGTTTAGCCGGTGTGACCGAGGCGCAGGCACAAGCCAGCGTGCCGAAAATCGATTTGCGGGTGCTGGACGTCAGCTTCGATGCAATTCCTGATCCGAAGGAACGCGCCTATTTCATGAACTTGCCCACGAGTTTCGCTCTCCCCGCTGAGGACATCGACCGGCTGCGCGAAATCGCAGGCCAATTGCTTCGTCAGTCGTCGGAGTACGAGTCGCTCGTACAAGACCTCGGCGGGCCGCCTGCAAAGTAATTCGGTCCTGGAAGGTTAATCGGGGGCGGACCAAGCCAACTATTTTCAAGCTCAAGAAATCAGGACGGGTCTTTTTGTGAGTTCTTGAGTTTGAGATTGAATATATTTGAAATGTTCTTTTTGAGACGCTATGGTTACGTTGTAATAAATTTTTACAAGGAGGCAGGGAGATGAAGAAAAAGACACTTTTAATGAAGGCTTTGACATTCGTCATAGTCACACTGCTGGCGACCGGTCCGGTCATGGCCCAGCAGGTCAATGGCGTGCTCGGCTCGCCCAGCGCCACAGAAAGCATTAGCGGCAAGCAGCTCCCGCCGCCCGACCCGAAATTCGGCGGCGTAATCAAGGACGGCGCCCTGCAGTCCAAAGCGTGGTGGGCGCCGCGTGTGGTGCCGCCCAAACAGGCGCCCAACATCCTGCTCATCATGACCGACGACTCGGGCTTCGGCGTGCCCAGCACCTTCGGCGGCGTCATCCCGACATCAACGATGGATCGGATCGCGAAGACCGGTCTGCGCTACAATAACATTCACTCCACCGCGCTCTGTTCGCCCACGCGCGCGGCGCTCATTACCGGGCGCAATCACCACTCGGCCGGCTTCGGCGTGATCTCGGAACAATCGACCGGCTTCCCGGGTTACAACAGCATCATCGCCAGGGACAAGGCCACCATCGGTCGCATCCTGCTGGATAACGGCTTTGCTACCTCGTGGTTCGGCAAGGACCACAACGTGCCGGCGTTCTGCGCAAGCCAGGTCGGACCGTTCAATAACTGGCCCATCGGGCAGGGTTTTGAGTACTTCTACGGATTCGTCGGCGGCGACGCGAACCAGTGGCAACCGAATCTTTTCCGCAACACCACTCAGATCTATCCCTTCCAGGGCAAGTCAGGCTGGAACCTCATCACCGGCATGGCGGACGACGCCATCGAGTACCTGAATCGCATCAACCAGATCCAGCCGGACAAACCGTTCTTCTGCTACTACGTTCCCGGTGCCACGCACGCGCCGCATCACCCGACCAAGGAATGGGTGGACAAGATCAGCGCGATGCACCTCTTCGACGACGGCTATGAGAAGCTGCGCGAGCGCATTTTCGAGAACCAGAAGAAGCTCGGTGTGATCCCGGCGGACACGCAGCTCGAGCCGTGGCCCGCAAAGGTCCTCAAGCCATGGGACCAGCTCACCGCCGAGGAGAAGAAGCTCTTCATCAAGCAGGTCGAAGTCTTCGCCGCCTACGAGGCTTATAACGACTACGAAATGGGCCGTGTCATCCAGACCATCGAGGACATGGGCAAGCTCGACAACACGCTCATCATCTACATCAATGGCGACAACGGCACCAGCGCCGAAGGCGGTCCGCTTGGCACGCCCAATGAAGTCGCGTTCTTCAACGGCGTCAACATGATGCCCATTGACGTCCAGATGAAATGGTACGACGTGTGGGGCACCGAGCAGACCTACAACCACATGTCGGCGGGCTGGTCCTGGGCCTTTGATACACCCTTCACCTGGTTCAAGCAAAACGCCTCGCGGCTCGGCGGCATCCGGCAGTGTATGGCTGTCTCCTGGCCCGGCCACATCAAGGACCAGGGCGGCCTCCGCGAGCAGTTCATGCATGTCATTGATGTGGTGCCGACCCTCCTCGAGGTCACGGGCATCTCCGCGCCCGAATCTGTGGACGGCATCAAGCAAGCGCCCATTGAGGGCACCAGCTTCGCTTACACATTCGACGCGAAGAAGGCCAAAGAACCGTCCCAGCACAAGACCCAGTATTTCGAGATGATGGGCCAGTGGGCCTTGTATCACGAAGGCTGGATGTTGAGCACCAAGGTCAACCGCGCGCCGTGGGAAGCGTTCGGTCCAGCCAACCCCGACCCGCTCAACAACCAGGTTCTCGAGCTCTACGACCTGAACAAGGACTTCAGTCAGTCCCAGAACCTCGCCGACAAGCAGCCGGACAAAGTGAAGGAGATGAAGCAGATGTTCATCGCGGAAGCGAAGAAGTACCAGGTCTTCCCGCTGGACGCCTCGGTGGCCGGGCGTATCGTGGCCCCGCGTCCGAACATCACCGCCGGTCGTACGGAGTTCGTTTACACCAAACCTATGGTCGGCCTGCCGCAGGGCGATTCGCCGATGCTGCTGGACAGCTCATTCACCATCACCGCCGACATCGAAGTGCCGGAAGGCGGCGCGGAAGGCATGATCCTGACCTCGGGCGGCCGTTTTGCCGGCTACGGGTTGTACCTGCTCAAGGGCAAACCGGTCTTCTGCTGGAACATGATTGACCTCGAGCGTGTGAAGTGGGAAGCCCCGGATGCACTCGCGCCCGGCAAGCACACCATCGAGTACGACTTCAAGTATGACGGCCTCGGTGTGGCCACGCTCGCGTTCAACAACATGAGCGGCCTCGGTCGTCCCGGTACCGGCACGCTCAAGGTGGACGGCAAGGAAGTCGCCACGAAGACCTTGCCCAAGACCATCCCGATGATCCTGCAATGGGACGAGAGCTTCGACATCGGCTCCGACACCCTGACCGGCATAAACGACGCCGACTATCAGCCGCCATTTGCATTGACAGCGAAGCTGAACAAGCTGACGATCAAAGTGGACAGGCCGAAGCTGTCGCCCGAGGACATCAAGAAACTCGAAGAAGGCATGAAGCAAGCCGCCGACGCGAAGTAAGCTCGTTTCGGTTGTGAACCACGCGGGCCGTGTCCGACCGGGTACGGCCTGCGACTTCACCGTCGAACGTAACAAATCAACCAACCCAAACTGGAGGAGTCACATGAGAGTTATAACCCTAAAAGGCCGACGGGTCTCGCTGCTGGCAGCGTTGACGCTGGCCGCAGTCTATGCGTTACCGGCAGGGGCGCAAGAAGTCCTGCCCCGACCCGAGCAACCCTTTAGTGGCCGGATCGGACTCACGGCGCAGGATTCCGTCAAAGATTTCCCGAAGGAGGTCGTCGCTCCGAAGGGTGCGCCCAATATCCTGCTCATCCTGACCGACGATGTCGGGTTCGGCGCGTCGAGCACGTTCGGCGGGCCGGTGCCGACGGCGACGATGGATCGATTGGCGAAAGCCGGTTTGCGCTACAATAACTTTCACACCACGGCGCTTTGTTCGCCTACGCGCGCGGCGTTGCTGTCCGGGCGCAATCATCACTCGGCCAGCACCGGCGTCATCATGGAATTGGCCACGGGTTTCCCCGGCTACAATTCGCTGATGTCCAAGAGCTGCGGGACGTTCGCTGAAATCCTGAAACAGAATGGTTACAACACGTCCTGGTATGGCAAGAACCACAATGTGCCGGACTGGCAGTCGAGCCAGGCCGGGCCGTTCGACTTGTGGCCGACCGGGCTGGGTTTTGAGTATTTCTACGGTTTCATCGGCGGCGATACGAGCCAGTGGACTCCGGCGCTTTACGAAGGCACCAAGCCCATCGAGCCGCCGCACGACGCAAAGGATTATTTCTTCGACAACGACATGGCCACCCACTGCATTGACCGCATCCGCATGTTGCATTCGGTCGCCCCGGGCAAACCGTGGGTGCAATACTACGCCCCCGGCACCGCGCACGCGCCGCATCACGCGCCGCCGGAGTGGATCGCGAAGTTCAAGGGGCAGTTCGATCAGGGCTGGGACAAGGTCCGCGAGGAAACGCTTGCCCGGCAGAAGAAACTTGGCGTCGTGCCGGCGGACACGAAGTTGACCGCACGGTCGCCCGGCATTCCGGCATGGGATTCGCTCGATGCCGTGCACAAGAAGGTCGCCGCGCACATGATGGAGGTCTATGCCGCCGCGCTGTCACACGCGGATTACGAGATGGGCCGCATCCTCGATGCGATCAAATATCTGGGCGAGCTGGACAACACGCTGGTCATTTACATCCAGGGCGACAACGGCGCGAGCGCCGAGGGCGGCCAGAACGGCCTGCTCAACGAGATGACCTTCTTCAATGCCATCCCCGAGGACTTCGCGGAAGTCCAGCGCCGCATGGATGAACTCGGCGGGCCGAAGACTTTCAACCATTACCCGATCGGCTGGGCGCATGCGATGGACACGCCGTTCCAGTGGACCAAGCAGGTCGCCTCGCACTTCGGCGGCACGCGCAACGGCCTCGTCATCTCGTGGCCCGCCCGCATCAAGGACGTGGGCGGCATCCGCAACCAGTTCCACCATGTCATTGATATTTACCCGACCCTCCTCGAAGCCGTCGGCGTCCAGTCGCCATCCGTGCTCAATGGCGTTCCGCAAAAACCGGTCGAAGGCGTGAGCATGGTTTATTCGTTTGACGATCCCAAAGCTTCGTCGCGTCATCAAACCCAGTATTTTGAAATGCTCGGGAACCGCGCCCTCTATCACGACGGCTGGGTTGCCGCCACCACACCGCCCACGCCGCCGTGGTCGTCCTCGGGCGGCAATGTCAAAGTGCTGGATTATCAGTGGGAACTCTACCGGGTCACCGACGACTTCAGCGAAGCCAACAATCTCGTGGCGAAAGAACCGGCCAAGCTGGCTGATATGCAAAACCGGTTCTGGGTGGAAGCGGCCAAATACAACGTGCTGCCGCTGGACAACAGCAAGGTTGAGCGTCTCGACACCGCCAACCGCCCCAGCCTTACGCGCGGTCGTTCCGTGTTCACCTATTATCCGGGCCAGGTCCGCATTCCCGAAGGCGCAGCCCCGGACATGAAAAACAAATCCTTCAAGATCGTCGCCAGCGTGGAAGTTTCGGCGGACGGCACCGATGGCATGTTGATCACCCAGGGAGGACGCTTCGCCGGCTGGGGCTTGTATGTGCTCGGAGGCAAACCCGTGTTCTGCTACAACCTCGCCGATGTTGACCGCTACGTCGTGACCGGCAAGGACAAGCTCGCGCCCGGCAAACACACCCTCGAACTCGACTTCAAGACCGACGGCCCCGGCCTCGGCAAGGGCGGCACGGCCACGCTGCTCGTGGATGGCAAGCCGGCTGGTGAAGGCAAAATCGCGCGCACGCTGCCGTTCCGCATTTCGCTGGATGAAACACTCGATTGCGGTGAAGACACCGGCACGCCCGTCAGCGAGGATTACCAGGTGCCCTTCAAGTTCACCGGCACGATCGGCAAAGTTGTGATCCGGCTGGGCGACGAGAAACTCACCGCCGCAGAGCAGCGCGAGTTTGACGAAATCCGGGGCCGCGGCGTGATGGCCGAATAAATGATCAAGACAACTGCGCCTGCCGTGGCTATGCGGCGAGCGCGGCAGCCACGCAAGAAACTGAAAGGAACAAACATATGAAAACCACATGCTTCACCACCACACTCGCCTGCGCGCTCGTTTGCGCGCTGGCTTTCGCTATCAACCCCGCTCGGGCTGCTGACCTCGCAGGCAGCGTTCAAGGCGCCGCCAAGCCGATCGCTGACGCCTCGGTGACGCTCTACGCGGCGGGTGCGGGCGCTCCAACGCAATTGGCCCAGGCCAGGACCGATGAGCAAGGCGCGTTCAAGTTGACTTACGGCGAGGCTCCGGCGGACGGCGTCCTCTACCTCATCGCCAGGGGTGGCACACCGAAGGTCGCAGCGGACAAAGGACCGAACGACGCAATCGCGTTGCTGGCGGTGCTGGGCGGTACCCCGCCTAAGACTGTCGTCGTCAACGAATTCAGCACCATCGCTTCCGTGTGGACCTCGGCGCAGTTCCTGAAAGGTGAAGTGTTGAGCGGGACGAAGCTCGGCCTGCGCATCGCCGCGGGCAACGTGCCCAACCTGGTGGACCTCGCGACGGGTGGACTGGGTCCGGTGATTCAAGATCCGATCAACAGTGCGGAGACGACGACGCTGGCGACATTTAATACGCTTGCGAATTTGCTGGCGGGCTGTATCACGCGGGTCCAGAGCGATGCGGGCAACCAACTCTTCGCCGTGGCCACGCCTCCGGCTGGCGTTGCGCCCACCGACACGCTCATGGCAGCGCAGAACATCGCGCGCAACCCATCGAATCAAGCGCAGCAACTCTTCTCGCTGCTCGATGCGTTTTATCCCGTCCCCGCCGGGAAGCGTTGGCGCACGGCGCCCTTCATCCCTTATCTCGCCTTTGCGCCGAGTGCGTGGACCCTTTCGCTGGTCTATGCCGGTGGCGGGTTTAACTCGGTGGGTGGCCTCGCCTTTGATGGCGAGGGTAACGTGTGGGGCGGCGATAACTTCCTGGTGGGTGCGCAGTCCACGATCTACAACTCCTTTGGAGGCGGGGTTTCGAAGCTCGCGCCGAATGGCAAGCCCATTTCGCCGATGACGCTCGGGTATCGCGGCGGCGGCCTTGACGGCCCCGGCTTCGGCCTCGCCATTTCCGCCGACGACAAGGTGTGGGTCACCAGCCTTGGCAGCAAAACGATCTCCGTCCTCGATCTCAAAACCGGCCGGCCGCTTTCCCCTGAGACCGGCTATAACTTCGGCGGACAACTCGGTGCGATGCAGGGCATCATCGTCACGCCGAATGGCGACGTCTGGGCGCTCGACAATGACAAGGACCAGATGGTGTATCTGCCGAAGGGAGACGCCACCAAGGGGCGCATCCTGGGCCGCACCGTGGATGGCAAACCCGTGGACGGCACGCTCCAGGTCAAGGCACCCTTCCACCTCGCCGTGGATCAGCAGGATCGGATCTGGGTCACCAATAGCGGCTCCAACACGGTGACACGCTTCCCGGCGAGCGATCCCGGCAAAGCCGAGCAGATCAAAGTCGGCTACGGCCCGCGGGCCGTAGCCATTGATAGCCTCGGCAACGCCTGGATCAATAACACTATCGGCCATCCCGACACCAAAGAGAAATTGGCGTTGGTCGAGGAGAAGCTCAAATCGAAGGTTGAAGGCCTCTTCGAAGACTCGGCGTCAAAGGCCAACGCCCAAACCAAGATGTGGATCGCCCTGTATGATCTTATGGTTAAGTATCCCGGCGGCGACGTTTCCATGGTGCGGCCCGATGGCACCGTCCTGCCGCCGTTTGATGGCGGGAAGAGCATCATAGCGCCTTGGGGCATCGCTATTGACGGCAACGACAACGTGTGGGTGGCCAATTCGACGGGCCGCTCGGTCACGGAGCTGTGCGGCGTGCGTCCCGAGAACTTCCCGCCCGGCAAAAAGACCGGCGACCCGATTTCACCGCCCGGCGGCTACATCGGCGGACAGAAAATCATCACGGACGTCGCCATCGATCCCGCCGGTAACGTGTGGGTGGCGAACAACTGGGACCGGCCGGACGAAGGCATGAAGGAAGTGCCGGACCCGGCGCTGTCCACCCGCTTCGGCGCCAACGGCACCGTGGTCTTCTTCGGCCTGGCCAAGCCGGTCCGCACGCCGCTGATCGGCCCGCCGCGCCAGCCTTAACTTTCAACGAAACCAAAAGGAGACCAAAGACAATGAAACGTACGCTGTTTAATTCGGTGCTGGTTCTAGCCAGCGCCGCCACACTGCTCAGTGGTTGCGCGACGAGCAAAGACACCATCTCTCAGGCGGAGAAGAACGAGAAGAACCGGCCCGGCATCGCCGAGACCAAAGCTATCGCCGAGGAAGGCTTTATCTACGGCCTGCCCATCGTGATGAACTGCGCGGTCATGTATGAATACTGCGTGGACAAGAATTCAGACCAGTACAAGGGCCCCTTCAACAAGATCGTCAATGAAGCACGTGTCTTCACTTACAAGGACACGTCTGTCATCACACCCAATAGCGATACACCGTATTCCATGCTGTGGCTGGACCTGCGCGCCGAACCCATGGTGATCTCTGTTCCGGCGGTGGAAAAGAAGCGTTATTACTCGGTGCAGTTGTGCGACGGCAATACCTTCAACTACGGATATATCGGCAGCCGCTCCACCGGCAACGAAGCCGGTGATTACCTGGTGGCCGGCCCCGGATGGAAGGGCGAGACGCCCGCAGGAATCAAAAAGGTGTTCCATGCCACCACGCAATTCGGGCTAACAATTTTTCGCACGCAGCTCTTCAACGCCAAAGAGATGCCAAACGTGGTCAAGGTGCAGACCGGATATAAAGCGCAACCGCTCTCCGCATATCTGCATCAACCCGCCCCGCCCGCCGCTCCCGCAATCACATTTCCTAAGATCAATAAGGAAATGGTAAAGGAGAATTTCTTCGAGTATCTCGACTTTGCGCTGCAGTTTGCACCGCCGGGACCAGAGGAAATGGAAACTCGCGACAAGCTCGCGCGTATCGGCATTGGCCCTGGAAAGACCTTTGACTTCAAAGACCTTTCCTTAGAGCACAAAGTCGAAGTCGGTCTGGGTATGAAGGAGGGCGATAAAAAAGTGGACGAGTTTCTGGCCAACGCTTTCAAATCTATCAACGGCTGGAAGGTTGGCGCTGTGTTTGGCGACCGCGCCTTTTTTAACGGCAACTGGCTGCTGCGGGCCGCAGCTGCCAAGGGAGGTATCTACGGCAATGACGCAGTTGAGGCCATGTATCCCATGACCCGCAGTGACGCTGCCGGCAAGCCCCTCGACGGCAACAAACATAATTACACCATCACTTTTGCAGCAGATCAACTCCCACCGGTGAACGCCTTCTGGTCAATAACCATGTATGACGGCAAGACCCAGCTTCTGATAAAGAACCCGATCAATCGCTATCTCATCAACTCGCCGATGCTGCCCAATATGAAGAAGAACGCCGACGGCTCGCTCGCGATATACATCCAGAAGGATTCACCGGGCGCAAATAAAAAATCGAACTGGCTGCCGGCACCGGACGGTCCCATATATCTGGTGATGCGTCTCTACTGGCCGAAAACAAGTCCGCCTTCGATTCTGCCGCCCGGCGAAGGCACATGGCAGCCGCCGGCAGTTGAGATGGAGAAGTAAGTATATTAAAGCTGTAAGCCGCTTCGGCAATAATTTGACCACGGAACCGACCGGCTGCAACAGACTGCCCGAATTACCCAACAAAGGCGGACGATAAAAGGTGAAAAAATATGACTTCAGCGCCAATGATTAGTGAGCAAGCCGCGACAAAGTTCAGGTCACCGAACATAAGCCGTTCCTTCAGCAAGCTCGACCAGCTGGAAAACATGATGCTGCATGTTACCGAAGCTGGAGATGGACAGGCATTCATGGTGGCTTCAGCTTTTAAAGAAAGTAATGCGGCAGAGGCAGCGCGCGCTTCCTACGCAAAGATTGCGGAGGTGCTGCATGACAGCGGCATGGCCATCGTGCATGAGCGCATCTTTGGCAGCCGGAGCGTGGAGGCTGGTGTTATGGCAGCCCGAAGCGCGGCTCTTAATGCGTGGAACCTGTCCGACTGCGGACCTCTTACCTATATCCACGGAAACCCTCCCTGGGGACAGGGCTTTGCCGGCTTCATCATCCATGCTGTTGCAGCAGAGGAGTGCTGGACCATAAGAGACGGCAACATTCCCTGCGGCCGCGGATGGAAGCGAAACAACACAACCTTTATTGTTCTTCAGAATATACAGGGCAGTGATGACCTTTCATCTCACCCCCACCTTGCCTCCCCCATCAAAGGGGAGGGTGCTGCAAAACCCCAACAGGCGCGCCGGATGCTTGATCACGCCGAGCGGATACTGCGTGAAAACAACGCATCATATAATAATATAGTCCGGACATGGTTCTACCTCGCAGACATCCTTGACTGGTACCCCGCGTTCAATAAGGTGCGGAGCGAAAAATACGGCGAGTTCGGCATCATGCCGGGCCCTCAGGACCGGAGCCTGCTGCTCCCGGCAAGTACCGGTATTTCAGGCGAGACCTGTGCCGGCTCAGCATGCACCATGGATCTTATTGCTGTGATCGGGCCGGATGGTTCAACGCCCGTGGTCAGGCAGCTGTCCAATACAGAGCAGCTTGACGCGTTTCGCTACGGCTCTGCCTTTTCCCGCGGCGCGCTTATCAAGGATTCGGACGTGACCATTCTCCAGGTGTCAGGCACTGCGGCAATTGACGTGAAGGGAAAAAGCATGTGTGCGAATGACTTTCGCGGCCAGGTCAGCGCAACCCTGGAGAAAGTAGAAGCGCTCATGGACCAGGCCGGGGCAGGACTTAAGGACATCACCACAGCAACCATATACATAAAGAGGCCGGAGTACGTCGCAATATTCCGGGAGATAGCGCGGGAGCGCGGGCTGGAAGAATTTCCAGCCGTATGCATAGTAGCTGATGTGTGCCGCGATGAACTGCTGTTCGAGATAGATGCAGAAGCGGCGGTTGGGAAAAAGGGTCCAAGGGTTCGAGGGGCCGAGGGGTCGAAGGAAAGAATAAAAGAACAGGGTCCGAGGTGCCAAGGGTTCAAGGGGTCGAGTGAGGGATGAACAATAGGGTTCCAGGGTCAAGGGGTCCCGGGGTCAAGTGAAATGCTAAACAGTCATAACAGCAAATGACACAGATTTTTTTAAGTGTTTAAAAAATAAAAAACCGGCTAACCAGTCAATTACACAAAGAACACAACAATGAAAACCACACGCAAACCCGCCTTCGTGAACACTTCGTCGGGCAGGCAAAACCTCATCGCCGCCGCGCTCGTTGGCGCGCTGGCACCGCGCAGACCAAATGAATCAACCGAAAGGAGAAAACAGACATGAAACGAAGCATCCTCATCATCCTCGGGCTGGCCTTCGGGCTGGCAGCGTCAAGCTGGGCGCAAGAAGTCCTGCCCAAACCAGAACAGCCCTTCAAAGGCAAGATTGGCCGCACGGCCAGGGAGTCCACGCCGGACTTCCCCAAGACCTTCCACGCGCCCAAGGGCGCGCCGAATGTCCTGCTCATCCTCACCGATGACGTAGGCTGGGGCGCAGATTCCACGTTCGGCGGACCGATTCCGACGCCGACGTTTGACAAGCTGGCGCAGGCTGGCCTGCGTTACAATACGTTCCACACCACGGCGCTCTGCTCGCCCACGCGCGCGGCGCTCATCACTGGACGCAACCATCACACCGATTCCACCGGCGTCATCACGGAGATGGCCACGGGTTATCCCGGCTACAACTCGCTGATGTCCAAGAGCTGCGGCACGGTTGCGGAAATCCTCAAGCAGAACGGCTGGAACACGGCCTGGTTCGGCAAGAATCACAATGTCCCCGACTGGCAGTCGAGCCAGGCGGGGCCGTTCGATCTCTGGCCCACCGGCCTCGGCTTCGAGCATTTCTACGGCTTCATCGGCGGCGAGACCGACCAGTGGCATCCGGCCCTGTTCGACGGCACTAAACCCATCGAGACGCCGGCGCACGACCCGAAGTATCATATGGACTCCGACATCGCCGACCACGCCAGCGCCTGGATTCGCCTGCAGCACTCTCTGGCGCCGGACAAGCCGTTCTTCGCCTATTACGCGCCGGGCCTGACCCACGCGCCGCACCACGCGCCCAAGGAATGGATTGCGAAGTTCAAAGGCCAGTTCGATCAGGGCTGGGACAAGGTGCGTGAGGAAACGCTTGCGCGGCAGATCGCGCAGGGCGTCGTTCCCGCCGGCACGAAGCTCACCCCGCGGCCCAAGGAAATCCCGGCGTGGGATTTGTGCAGCGCCGACCAGAAGCGACTCTACGCCCACATGATGGAAGTGTATGCCGCCTGTCTGTCCTATGCTGATTACGACATCGGGCGGGTCATTCAGGCGGTCGAAGATTCGGGCGAACTGGATAACACCCTCATCATTTACATCATGGGCGACAACGGCGCGAGTGGTGAAGGCAGCTTGCAGGGCACGGCGAACGAAGTCGGTGTTATGGCCAACGGGGTGCCGGAAAGCCTCGATTACCTCGTGTCCATCATGGACGAACTCGGCGGGCCGCTGACCATGAATCATTATCCGGTCGGCTGGGCGCATGCGATGGACACGCCGTTCCAGTGGACCAAGCAGGTCGCCTCGCATTTCGGCGGCACGCGCAACGGCCTGGTCATCTCCTGGCCGAAGCACATGAAGCAGACCGGCGAAGTCCGTTCCCAGTTCTGCTCGGTCATCGACATCGTGCCGACGATTCTCGAAGCGGCCGGAGTCAAGCAGCCGAAGACGATCAACGGCGTGAAGCAGACGCCGATGGAAGGCTACAGCCTGGTCTATAGCTTCGACGCCGCCAAAGCGCCCACGCACCACAAGACACAATACTTCGAGCTGCTGGCCAACCGGGGCGTTTACGACGACGGCTGGATGGCCTGCACCACGCCGCTACGTTTGCCTTGGGCCAAGCCTGCCCCCGGCGTTGCCAGCCCAAACCCGGACGACTTCCAATGGGAGCTTTACCACGTCGCGGAGGACTTCTCGCAGTCGAAAAACCTCGCCGCGCAGAATCCCGCCAAGCTCAAGGAACTGCAAGGCGTCTTCGACCGCGAAGCGAAGAAGTATAACGTCTATCCGCTCGACGCCTCGTTTGCCGAACGCGCCGACGTGAGCATTCGCCCAAGCCTCACGCGCGGGCGCAACACGTTCACCTACTATCCGGGCGCGATCCGCATTCCCGAAGGCACTGCTCCGGACATCAAGAACAAGTCCTTCACCGTCACAGCGGAAGTGGAAATTCCCCAAGGCGGGGCTGAAGGCGTGCTCGCCACGCAAGGCGGACGATTCGGCGGCTGGGGAATGCTCCTGATGGACGGCAAACCGGAATTTGACTACGCGCTATCCCAACAGCCGCAGCATAAGTATCGTATCGTTTCAAACGAAAAACTTGCCCCCGGCAAACACACCCTCACGTTCGACTTCCAATACGACGGCCCCGGCTACGGCAAGAGCGGCACTGGCACGCTCTCCGTGGACGGCCGGCAGGTGGCGCAAGGGAAAATCGAACACACCATCGCCATCCGCTTCTCGGCCGACGAGACCTTCGATATCGGCGAGGACACTGGCACGCCCGTGGTCGAGGATTACGAGGCCAAGATGCCGTTCAAGTTCACCGGCGAGCTTAAGAAAGTCGTCATCGAGCTCGGCAAGAGCGGTCTCACGGCTGCGGATGAGAAGAAACTCGAAGAAGCCAAGCGGGTCGCGGCACTGCGGGAGTAACCGTGGCTGCCTGAGAGACTAAAAAAATACATCGGGCCGCACCCGTCGCAAGGCGGGTGTGGCTCCGGTAAAAAATGATCCGAATTCTGAGAAAATAAGGAGACGCAATGAAAACCACACGCATCACCCACACACTCGCCGCCGCGCTCCTTTGCGCGCTGGCCTTCGGGCTGGCAACGTCAGGCTGGGCGCAAGAAGTCCTGCCTTATCCCCCACAGCCGTTCAAAGGCAAGATTGGCCGCACGCCCAAGGATTCCTCGCCGGATTTCCCCAAGGGCGTCGAAGCCCCGAAAGGTGCGCCGAACATTCTCGTCATCCTCACCGATGATGTTGGCTTCGGAGCATCCTCCACGTTCGGCGGGCCGATTCCCACGCCGACGATGGATCGGCTGGCCAAGAACGGTCTGCGCTACAATACCTTTCACACCACGGCGCTGTGCTCGCCCACGCGCGCGGCGTTGCTGTCCGGGCGCAATCATCACTCGGCCAGCACCGGCGTCATCATGGAATTGGCCACGGGTTTCCCCGGCTACAATTCGCTGATGTCCAAGAGCTGCGGGACGTTCGCTGAAATCCTGAAACAGAATGGTTACAACACGTCCTGGTATGGCAAGAACCACAACGTCCCGGATTGGCAAACCAGCCAGGCCGGGCCGTTCGACTTGTGGCCGACCGGGCTGGGCTTTGAATACTTCTACGGCTTCATCGGCGGCGACACGAGCCAGTGGAATCCGGCGATCTTCGAGGGCACGAAACCCATCGAGCCGCCGCATGACGCGAAGAATTTCTTCTTCGACAACGCCATGGCCGACCACTGCATTGACTGGATTCGGATGCAGCACGCGACCGCGCCTAACAAGCCGTTCCTCGCCTACTATGCGACGGGCACGGCCCACGCGCCGCATCACGCGCCGCCGGAGTGGATCGCGAAGTTCAAGGGCCAGTTCGATCAAGGCTGGGACAAGGTGCGGGAGGAAACGTTCGCGCGGCAGAAGGCGCTCGGCATCATCCCGGCGGACGCGAAGCTGACGGTGCGTTCGGAGGGCATTCCCGCGTGGGACAGCCTGAGCGCCGACCAGAAGAAGGTGTTCGCCCACATGATGGAAGTGTATTGCGCGGCGCTCGCGCACGCCGACAACGAGATGGGCCGCATCCTCGACACCATCAAAGCGCAGGGTGAACTGGACAACACGCTCGTCATTTACATTCAGGGCGACAACGGCGCGAGCGGCGAAGGCGGCATGCAAGGCTTGCTCAACGAGATGACCGTGTTCAACGGCATCCCCGAAGACATGAAGGAAGTCCTGCGCCGCATGAACGAACTCGGCGGGCCGACCACCTTCAACCACTACCCGGTCGGTTGGGCGCACGCGATGGACACGCCGTTCCAATGGTGCAAGCAGATCGCCTCGCACTTCGGCGGCACGCGCAACGGCATGGTCATCTCCTGGCCGGCGCGCATCAAGGACGTGGGCGGCATCCGTTCGCAGTTCTGCTCGGTGATTGACATCATGCCCACGCTGCTCGAAGCCGCCGGTGTGCCCGCGCCGACGAGCATCAACGGTGTGGAGCAGAAACCCATTGAAGGCACGAGCCTCGTTTATACGTTCGATGACGCGAAAGCGCCGTCGAAACACACGACGCAGTATTTCGAGATGTTTGGCAACCAGGGCATCTACCACAACGGCTGGGTCGCCTGCACGACGCCGGGGGTTGCGCCGTGGGACTCGGCGGCCGAGGCCGAAGGGCGATTGCCTTCCGTCCTCGACTACAAGTGGGAACTCTACAAGGTCAGCGAGGATTTCTCCGAAGCGAACAACCTCGCGGCCAAAGAACCGGCGAAGCTCAAGGAGATGCAGGACCTCTTCTGGACCGAGGCGGAGAAATACAATGTTCTTCCGCTCGAGAACGGCCGGATTACCCGCTTCGATGTGAACATCCGGCCCAGCCTGACGCGCGGGCGGGACGAGTTCACCTACTACCCCGGCCTCGTGCGCATCCCCGAGGGCGCAGCGCCGGACACGAAGAACAAGTCCTGGCAAATCAAGGCCGAGGTCGTGATTCCCAAGGGCGGCGCGGAAGGCATGTTGATCACGCATGGTGGACGTTTCTCCGGGTGGGGTTTTTACCTACTCAAAGGCAAGCCGGTCTTCAACTACAACCTCGCCGGCGTCGCCCACTACAACATTGCCGGCAAGGACAAGCTCGCACCGGGTGCGCACACCATCGTCTATGACTTCAAGTATGATGGCGGTGGCCTCGGCAAAGGCGGCGTCGGCACGATCCAAGTGGACGGCAAGACCGTGGCCACGGGCCGCATTGAACGCACGCTGGCCTTCCGCCTCTCGCTCGACGAGACGCTGGATTGCGGCGAGGACACCGGCACGCCGATCAACGAGAACTACCACGTCCCGTTCAAGTTCACCGGTGAGCTCAAGAAGGTCGTCATCGAACTCGGCAAGAGCGGGCTCACGGCGAGCGATGCGAAGCAGCTCGAAGAGGCCAGGAAGCGCGCGGACATACGGGAATAACCATGGCTGAATGAGAAACTGAATCAATGCAATTTATCGTGCATTCTTGTTGGATGATAATTTAATGTTTAATAGTTTTTCAAAAAAAAACAAATAACCCATATTAATTGTGAATACCTCTTCTACAAAAAATACCATTTCAAATTCAGGCAGCACTGCCGGCACGCTTTCGTGGAGCATGGGTTTTGATTTTCCTGTGCCGGACACGCTGCTGATACGGCTTTCAGGAGACTGGAAAATCACCGACCGCCTTCCCGATGCTAAAGAAGTTGCTAAACAGATTGCATCGGGGGTTCGGGTGAAGAAGGTCGGTTTTAATACAGAAGCGCTTGCCGGCTGGGACAGCGGGCTCATCACCTTTCTGCTCAAGGTGTTTGATTTGTGTGCGAAGGCGGGCATTGAAGTCGCCAAAGACGGCCTGCCGCCCGGTGTCCGCCGGCTCGCGGAACTTGCCGCTGCGGTTCCCGAGAGAACAGGCGCCCGGAGAGATTTCACCAAAGAGTCTTTGCTCACCCGCATCGGCGCGCAGGCCATAGACTTCTGGAATTCAGCGGGCGAGATGCTCGCGTTCATCGGCGAAGCATCTCTTGCCTTTGGCAGGCTGCTCGTCGGCAGAGCACGGTTTCAGCGTTCAGACTTTTTCACCAGTTTGCAGTCATGCGGCGTGGAGTCGCTGGCCATAGTTTCCCTCATCAGCCTGCTGGTCGGTCTGATACTCGCATTTGTGGGAGCGGTGCAGCTCAGAATGTTCGGCGCCCAGATTTATGTTGCCGACCTGGTGGGCATTGCCATGGTGCGGGTTATGGGCGCTATCATGGCCGGCATTATCATGGCCGGACGCATCGGGGCCTCCTTTGCAGCTGAGCTTGGCACCATGCAGGTAAACGAGGAGATTGACGCGCTGGAGACCATGGGCATTTCACCCATGGAATTCCTGGTGCTGCCACGCATGCTTGCCCTGACCCTGATGATGCCGCTGCTCTGCATTTACGCGGACTTAATGGGCATACTGGGCGGCCTGATTGTCGGCGTGGGCATGCTCCAGCTCAATGTTTTTGAATATTTTAACCAGACCCGGGGAGCAGTAACGCTCACCTATATGTGGATCGGTCTGTTTCAGAGCGCTGTTTTCGGGGTGCTGGTGGCTTTGGCGGGATGCCTCAGAGGCATGCAGTGCGGCAGAAGCGCATCTGCCGTGGGCGATGCAACCACCTCCGCGGTAGTCACCGGCATTGTTTCCATCATACTGGCAACTGCCATAATAACCGTAATCTGTGACGTGCTGGGTATTTAAACGGTCATGAATACTGTTCTTGCAAAAATGGAAAGATAAATTAAAAATCTGGAACTCAAGAAATCAGGAAATTATTGTTTTTAGCTTTGTGAGTTCCTGAGTTCCAAATTCAATCTTCTTTGTTTCTTTTTTAGTCTTTGCGGTTAACTTTGGTACCGGCTTGTCCGGGTTAGGATCTTGTCCGGGTTAGGATTTATTAGAGGTTCACTTAAATAATTATGGCTCAACAGGAACCCCATATCATTGTTCAGAATCTTGAGATGGCGTATGGCAGCTTTGTGCTCCAGCGGAATCTTAATTTCACCATCAACCGCGGAGATATTTTTATCATCATGGGAGGCAGCGGCTGCGGCAAGAGCACGCTCCTGCGTCACCTGATTGGATTGAAAGAGCCGGCACAAGGGAAAGTGTTCTACGGCGATGTGAGCTTCTGGGATGCGGATCCCGACGTGCGCAACCGGATAATGACGGGCGTGGGGATTTTGTATCAGAGCGGCGCGCTGTGGAGCTCCATGACCCTTGCAGAAAACATCGCCCTGCCCATTAAAGCATATACAAATTTACGGCCGGCGGAAATAGAGGAGCTGGTTTCTTTAAAGCTTTCCCTGGTAGGGCTTGCCGGGTTTGAGGATTACTATCCGTCTGAGATCAGCGGCGGGATGCGCAAGCGGGCCGGACTTGCCCGGGCCATGGCGCTCGACCCGGATATTCTCTTTTTTGATGAGCCGTCAGCCGGGCTCGACCCGATCAGCGCGCGGCTGCTTGATGACCTGATACTGGAGCTGCGGGACAGCCTGGGGACTACCGTAGCGGTGGTCACCCATGAGCTGGCAAGCATCTTTGCCATCGGCAATAACTCGGTGTTCCTCGACGCGGATACAAAAACAATGATCGCGGGAGGGAATCCTAAAAAGCTGCTGGCTGAATCGCAGGACCCTAAAATTCGGGCTTTTCTAACCCGCGGTGAAGAAGGATTAAAAGTTGGCGCGCAGTGAAAATCAAGCTGTTTTAACTAACAGGTTGTTGAAAAAAAGGTTTTCTCTCAGGCTGGTCAAAAACATCCGGATGCAAGGCGCGCGAAATTCTGAGGAATGAGGCGTACTTTACCGTACGTCGCAATGACGAAGGATGAGCGCAACGAAGCAGATGGGTGTTTTTCAACAGCCTTCTATTAAAACAGAGAAAGGTCCAAGATATGAGCAAACAGGCAAATAAAACACTGATTGGCGGATTTGTCGTCGGGGCTATTGTGCTGGTCACGGCCGGAATTCTTATTTTCGGTTCAGGGGCTTTTTTTTCCGAGCGGCCAATATTCGTGATGTTTTTTGAGGGCTCTGTAAACGGGCTGAATGTGGGCGCAGCGGTGACGTTCAGGGGGGTTAAAATCGGTACGGTGCAAGAGGTCAGTCTGTTTTTTGACCGTAAAAGCATGACCATGAAAATACCGGTGCTCATAGAATTTGAACCCGAGACTATTATGCTGGAAGGTCAGAATATGCGCAGAGAACCTTATAAGAATGTCAAGATACTTATAGATCGCGGTTTGCGGGCCAAACTCCAGCTCCAGAGCATGGTGACCGGACTGCTCATGATAGAGCTTGATTTTTACCCTGACAAGCCGGCGCATCTGATCGGTTTTGATACCCGTCATGTTGAGATTCCGACCTTTTCATCAGGCCTGGACCAGATGATGAAGAAAGTGGAAAAGCTGCCGATTGATGAGCTGGTGAACAAGCTGACTTCCGCTATTGAGGGTATAGACAGGGCGGTAAACTCCCCCAAGCTCACAGAAAGCATGGAGTCTGTAAATCTTGCTTTGAAAGACATCAGGCAGATTGCAGCTAAGCTCAATGAAGAAGTCGGGCCGCTGGCAACCAACGTGAACAATACGATGAAGGATGTACAAAAGCTGGTTCAGAATCTTGACAGCAAAGTCACCGTCCTCTCAAAGGACCTCAATGACACCATAAAGGAATCCACCGCAACACTAAAGAATCTGCAGCAGGCAACAGCGCCCGGTTCGCCCGTTACGTATCAGCTTGCGACCACGCTGGAGGAGCTTTCAGCGGCAGCCAAGTCGCTGCGCCAGCTGACAGATATGCTGGAGCAAAATCCGGAGACCTTGCTTCGCGGCAAAAAAGATAAAGGGGGCTACTAACATGACACGTAAATATTTTTTCCAGGCAGTTACGATTGCGCTCTGCGCATCATCTCTCATGCTGTTCGGGTGCACCCGCAGCATGCCGCCAAAATTCTACCTGCTTCACCCGCTGCAGGAGGCAGCAGCTGAGAAACAGTCCGCTCATTCACTCTCAATAGGAGTAGGCCCGGTTCACATGCCCGAATATCTGGACCGGCCGCAGATTGTTACCCGCGTAAGTCCCGGCGAAGTCAGGCTGGCTGATTTTGAGCGGTGGGCAGAGCCCCTGAAAGGGAATTTCTCCCGCGTGCTTGGGGAGAACCTCTCGCTGCTTCTTGCAACCGACCGCATCAGCATCTTTCCGTGGACCGGCGCTCCGCACATAGACTACCGGGTTACGGTTGAAGTTACGAGGTTTGACGGCGCACCGGGAACCGCGGTGCAGCTGGACAGCCGCTGGTCTCTTATACAGGAGCAGGATAGAAAAACGCTCATAGAGAAAAGGTCCGTGATAACTATTCCCGCGGAAGGCCAGGATTTTGCTGGGCTCGTTGCAGCTCAAAGCAAAGCGGTGGCAGGTTTAAGCCGCGAGATAGCCGCGGTGATAAAGGCTGCTGCGCTGCGCAAAACAGATTAAGCGGCGGCTTCAGGGATATCAGGTACAAACAAAAAACAATCTCAGGATGATCAAAACGGAAGGAGGTGGAGAGGCAGAGTAAAGGTAAGAGGGGAAAAACACTCAGATGCCCATTCTGGCATCAAGCCGCTTTTTTCAGTGGCAAACAACAACATTTTTAGAGAGGAGAATAAGATGCATCAAAGAAAGTGGGCAACTTCAGTAGTCTTAGCTGTCATCGTTGTCGCTCTGGCATTCATCGCCGGCCCGACGCTTGCAGCGGATAAACCAAACATCATCCTTATCCTGTCCGATGACTTCGGCTACGGCGATGCCGGTGCCTACGGCGGCGGCGAGGGACGCGGCATGCCTACCCCGTCCCTCGACCGACTGGCAGACGAGGGGATGACCTTCTTCTCGTTCTACGGACAGCCAAGCTGCACACCTGGCCGGGCAGCAGTGCAGACCGGCCGTATCCCTAACCGGAGCGGTATGACCACCGTGGCCTTCCAGGGCCAGGGCGGCGGGCTGCCGGCAGCGGAATGGACCATTGCCTCGGTGTTGAAGACTGCCGGCTACAACACCTTTTTCACCGGCAAATGGCACCTGGGCGAGGCTGATTATGCTCTCCCCACAGCTCAGGGATACGACGAGATGAAGTACGTCGGCCTGTATCACCTCAATGCCTGGACCTATGCCGACCCGACCTGGTTTCCCGCGATGCCCGATGAACTTCGCGCAATGTTCCAGAAGGTGACCAAGGGGGCGCTCTCCGGCACAGCGGGTGGAAAGACCATCGAAGACTTCAAGGTGAACGGCCAGTACGTCAACACCCCCGAAAAGGGAGTCGTCGGCATCCCGTTCATCGACGAATATGTCGAAAAGGCATCGCTCGATTATCTCGACAAGGCAGCCAAGGCGGGTAAGCCGTTCTTTATGAGCATCAACTTCATGAAGGTGCACCAGCCGAATATGCCGCACCCGGACTTCGAGCACAAATCTATTTCCAAAAGCAAATATGCCGATTCCATCGTCGAGAATGATACCCGCATCGGTCGGGTCATGGACAAGGTGCGCAGCCTCGGCCTTGACAAGAATACCTACGTCTTCTGGACCACGGACAATGGCGCCTGGCAGGACGTTTACCCCGATGCCGGTTACACACCGTTCCGCGGCACCAAGGGGACTGTGCGTGAAGGCGGCAACCGTGTGCCGGCCTTTGCCTGGGGCCCGAAGATCAAGCCCGGCTCAAAGAATCACGACATCCTCGGCGGACTGGATTACATGGCTACCTTCGCAGCACTGGCCGGTGTGAAGCTGCCGGAGAAGGACCGCGAGGGGCAGCCGATCATCTTCGACAGCTATGACATGTCTCCTGTACTCTTTGGAACCGGCAAGTCAAAACGCGACATGTGGTACTACTTCACTGAGAACGAACTCTCACCCGGCGCATTCCGCTGGCACCAGTTCAAGTTTGTCTTCAACCTGCGCGGTGACGATGGCGCCCATACCGGCGGCCTGGCAGTGGACTCCAATCTGGGCTGGAAGGGGCCGGAGAAGTACGTCGCCACGACGCCGCAGATCTTCGACCTTCTGGCAGACCCGCAGGAGCGCTACGACATCCTCATGAACGGCTTCACCGAGAACACCTGGGCTGCTCCAATCATGGGCGAGAGGGTCAATGAGTTAATGAAGTCCTACGTCAAGTATCCACCACGTAAACTGCAAAGCGAGACTTACACAGGTCCTATCACGATCACAAACTACCAGAAGTTCCAGTGGCTGCGTGATCAACTCAAGAAAGAGGGCTTTAAATTGAGCCTTCCGGGTCAATAATCATTCGGCTGGCGGCACCGGGAACATCCCCGGTGCCGTCCAGTCGCTTACATGCATGAAAAAATCAATAAGGAGTCTACGTTGAAATCGCGTCGACCGTTTTTTCGAATAAGCCTTGTTGTGACTTTGGCGCTCTGCGCTTTGCTGTCCTCAGTCGTGTGGGTGCACGCCCAGTCAGACCCCTTGCCCTCATGGAACGACGGCGCGACCAAACAATCTATCGTGGAATTCGTCGAGAAGGTCATGAAGGAAGGCTCACCGGACTTCGTGCCGGTCGCAGAGCGCATCGCCACCTTCGACAACGACGGCACGCTCTGGTGTGAGCAACCGATTCCCGTTCAACTCTACTTCGCGCTCGACCGCGTGAAGGCGCTCGCGCCGCAGCATCCCGAATGGAAAACCAAGGAACCGTTTGCCTCGCTGCTCAAGGGCGATTTGAAAACCGCGCTTGCCGGCGGTGACCACGCGCTCATCGAACTCGTCATGGCCACGCACGCGGGCATGACCACGGTGGAGTTTGAGAAGATCGTCAAGGACTGGATCGCCATTGCGAAACATCCCAAGACCGGCAGGCTCTTCACTGACATGACCTATCAGCCGATGCTCGAAGTGCTCGCCTATCTGCGCGCGAACGGTTTCAAGAACTACATCGTCTCCGGCGGCGGCATCGAGTTCATGCGCCCGTGGTCGGAAAAAGTTTATGGCATCCCGCCGGAACAGGTCGTGGGCTCCAGCATCAAAACGAAATATGAAATGCGCGACGGCAAACCCATTTTAGTGCGGTTGCCGGAACTAAACTTTAACGACGACAAAGGCGGCAAGCCCGTCGGCATCAACCAGCACATTGGCCGTCAGCCCATCGCCGCCTTCGGCAATTCGCGGGGCGATAAAGAGATGTTGGAATACACGCAGGGCGGCAGCGGCGCACGTTTCGAGCTGCTGGTGCTGCATGATGATGCGGCGCGCGAATACGCCTACGGTCCGGCCAAAGGCTTGCCGGACGTCAAGCTGGGTGCGTTCACGCAGGCGGTTTACGACCAAGCGCAGAAAGAGGGCTGGACCGTGGTCAGCATGAAGGACGATTGGCAAGCCGTGTTTCCTCCCGTCGCCGCTGCGGTCACGGCCATTGACATCGCCTTGGAGCCGGACGCCACGATGATTGAGCACGCGGAGGCCGTCAACGCCCGCCTGCTCAATGTCTTCCCAAAGGGCTTCGCGCTGGACGCGTCGCACCGTCCCCACATCACGATGGTGCAGCGGTATGTCCGCACGGCAGACCTCGACAAAGTCTATGACGCCGCCGGCAAGATCCTCGCCAGCGCGAATGTGCCCGCCTTGAAGTTGCAGGCGGTCAAATACTACTACATCCCGAGCGGGACTATCGGCCTGTCGGGCATCGTGGTCGAGCCGACTGACGAGTTGCTCAAGCTGCAACAGAAGTTGATCAAAGCGGTGGCGCCTTACACGGAGAAAATTGGGACGGCGGCTGCATTCGTCACCCCGCCCGAGGATCCCGACATCAATCAGCCGACAATGGACTACGTCGCGGCGTTTGTTCCGAAGGCATCCGGCAAGCATTTCAATCCGCACGTCACCACCGGCATCGCCACCCAGGAATACCTGGATGGAATGCTGGCCGAACCGTTTGCCGCGTTCACGTTCTCGCCGGTGGGGGCGTCAGTTTACCATCTGGGCAACTACGGGACGGCCCGGACGAAACTCAAGGCGCTGGACTTGAAACCCTGAGGCGTCGAAAGGCTGGACCGTCATCAGCATGAAGGACGATTGGAAGCGCATTTTTGTGTTCGAACAGTAAACCGTTCACGATGGCACCCCACTTTGTCTCCCCTTGCCAATGGGAGATGCAGAGGGGTACTCGAAAGCTTTCGACACGGTCAAATTGCAGCAATACCTCTTTAAAAATATTCTTTAATCTGGAACTCAGGAAATCAGGAATTATTTATCTTCTTGAGTTTCTGAATTTTAATATTGTATAGTTTTAGCAACATTTTTTCTGCGTTCTATCAGCAAACTTTTAAAAACCTTAACAATCAAAAGGAGGAACAAATCATGAAAAAACTTATCGCTTTAGCCATCATCGCAATGCTCGTGCCGGCGTGTGCCATGCAGTACAAAAAGACCGAGCAGGAGATGAAACAGCCGATCAACTGCGCAACAGCAGAAGGGGATCTGCGGGCGCTGCAGTCGGAGAAGACCAATGTTGCGCAGCAGATAGCTGCAGGGGTGACGTCAATTGTTCCGGTGGGCCTGGTGGTAGGCCTGGTCACGGGGACAGCAGGAGCAAAATGGAGGGTAACGACCGGCGAGTATAACAAGATGATTGACCAGAAGATTGCCGAAATTAAGCAGACGTGCAACGTGCAATAACCATATATGAAGGGGGCCACGTTCGGTTTTTTATGCAGCAGCAGTCGTCGAGAAAATGCTCGCGGCTGCCGCTGGCCACATTGAGTGCCAGGGCCGTGGCCCGGCGGCGAAGTGGCGGAAAAGAGGGTAATTACCCTTTAGAAAGGGTAATAGAAAGGGTAATAACCAGCGGGCATTGCGCCGGAGAGACAGGACAAACAAACCCGCCTTCGTGAACACTTCGGCGGGCAGGCAACACCTCCTCGCCGCGCTCGTTGGCGCAGTGACAGGATAAATTGCAGTAATACATCCTAAAAAATATCCTTTAATCCGGGAGCCGGGAAATAAGGATTTTATTTTTTTTCTTCGTAAGTTCCTGAGTTCCAGATTGATAAATATTTGCTTTGAGTTCTGAACTTAGATTAGTCCGACCCGGCTAATCGGCCTCCAGGTAAACAGTAACATGCTAAATTGTTTACTATGGTAAACAATTTGAAAGAAGATGTTTTGCGGGGTCTCGCGGATGAATCGAACCCTGGGACCCTCGAATCCTTGAACCCTAAAAGGTTAGAATACCATTTATGCGATTGCCACTTTATATAGCTACAACTTTTTTCATGGTACTTATCCTTATATATCCCTGCCGCTCTTTTTCTGCGAACTATGTCGGTTCCAAAAGCTGCCGGGAGTGTCACGAGAAATTCTACCAGCTCTGGTCAACCTCCAAACACGGCCTGGCCATGCAGCCATACACGGCCGTATTTGCCGCAAAAGAGCTTTCGCCAAAGACAAACCAGGTAAGAATTGGGAAATTCGCATACCGTGCAGATATCACCGGCCTAACCGGCCGGGTGATTGAACAGGGGCCTGCAGGAATTAAAAAATACCAGATCGAGTATGTGCTGGGCGGGAAAAATGTTTATTACTTTCTGACGCCCCTGGAAAGGGGGCGCTTGCAGACCCTGCCGGTGGCCTATGATCTGAACAAAAAAAAGTGGTTTGACACCGCCGCAAGCGGCGTGCGCCACTTTCCGGGAGCCGGAAACGATCAGCCGGTGAGCTGGAAAGACCCTGCTTACACATTCAATACCAGCTGTCACAGCTGCCATGTGAGCCAGCTCTCAACCAACTACGACCTCAAGACCGACACCTACAAAACTACCTGGGCAGAGCCTGGCATCAACTGCGAGACCTGCCACGGCCCTTCAGAGGCACACAATCGCGCCATGCAGGTGACTCCCAAAGGTCAGAAGCCGGCAGACATTAAAATCATCAGCTGGAAAAACTTCACTGCCGGGCAAAAAAACGATGCATGCGCAATCTGTCACGCGAAGATGTCGCCGATCACCGCCAGCTTTGCGCCGGGTGACCGGTTTTTCGATCACTTTGGTATCGCAGCACTTGAGGACCCTGATTTTTATCCTGACGGCAGGGACCTTGGGGAGAACTACACCTATACGTCCTGGCTGATGAGCCCGTGCGCTAAAAGCGGGAAGCTCAATTGCGTCACGTGCCACACCTCAAGCGGCCGCTACCGGTTCAAGAATGAAAAGTTCAACGACGCCTGCATACCCTGTCACGAGGATAGGGTGAAGAACGCAGCAGCGCATACCCATCACAAGGCGGACAGCACCGGGAACAGGTGCATTGCCTGCCACATGCCGATGACCTCGTTTGCCAGCATGAACAGAACCGACCACTCGATGCGGCCGCCGGTCCCTGCAGCGACAATAGCCTATAAGTCGCCGAATGCGTGTAACATCTGTCATGCTGATAAGGATGCCGCATGGTCTGATACGTATGTCAGGAAATGGCGCACGCGCGATTACCAGGCACCAGTTCTCCACCGGGCAGGGCTCATTGACGCTGCCCGAAAAAGTGACTGGAACAGGCTTCCCGCTATGCTCGACTATATCTCGAGTAAAGATCGGGACGAAATATTTGCGACATCACTCATCCGTCTCACTGCAAGTTCCGGGGACGCGCGAACCGTTCCCATGCTGTTAAAAGCCATCAAGGACCCCGCTCCCCTGGTGCGCGCTGCAGCTGCCGAAGCCCTGCAGGGTGTGCCTACTAAAGAAGCCGCCCGGGCCCTTGTGGCAGCGGCAGGCGATGACTTTCGCCTGGTCCGGGTCCGCGCGGCTGCATCGCTTGCCGGTTTAAAGGACCTCCCGGCAAATGATGCTGAGAAGCAGGCAGTCGCAACAGCAGACGCGGAATACCGCGCCTCCCTCATGTCACGTCCGGACCAGTGGGACTCCTATTACAATCTGGGCAACTACTACGCGAACCGCGGCGATCTCAAACAGGCGGTTGCATCCTATGACACAGCGCTCAAGCTCGAGCCGCGGGCAGTGCTGGCCATGGTCAATGAGTCGATGGCGTATGCCCAGCTGGGAGAAACTCAGAAGGCCGGTGACTCGCTGCAGAAGGCATTAAAGATTGCGCCTGACAATGCGGCGGCAAATTTTAACATGGGCCTCTTGAAGGGCGAGCAGAATGACATGAAGGGAGCAGAGAAGTATCTCAAGGCAGCGCTGAAGGCTGATCCCCGGATGGCCCAGGCCGCGTACAACCTGTGCGTCATTATTTCAAAGGACCATTTGCCGGAGGCGATCGGCTTCTGCCGGAAGGCATGCGAGCTGCGCCCGGATAATCCGCGCTATGCATACACCCTGGCCTTTTACCTGTCTCAGCATGGCGACACGTTCGAAGCCATCAGGATGCTGAAGGCGATAACGCAGAATAATCCCGGTGATGCTGATGCAGCACAGTTGCTGAAGCAACTGTCAGGAGGCGATTAAAAACAACGGCCTCGGGATGGGCACGCTGGCGTTCAACAACATCACCGAAAAAATTGACTGCTTTACCAAAAGGGATAATACTCCTAAATAGTTTAACCAATAAGGAGTGACATCCATGATGGAGACGGTGCCCTGATTACTGAAGATCAATCCGCTGAAAGGTTAGACCGCCTTCGTATCGTGCCGTGGCGCAATTTCCTTAGAATGCTGTGGAACGGAGAAGTGATATCGTGAGGGAGAAGAAAGTAATCAGCAATCAGTAAAGAACTACTATGAATTCAGAGCACAGGAGTCAGAATAAGAACATGGGAATTCATTTAAAAGAAATTCGCAGATTGATCTGGAGACGTCTGGCCCCATCGATCATGGCCGTGGCGGTCAGTTTCTTCTTCCTGTCATCGGTTGCCATATATGCAGCGGAGCCGCAGAAGGCTGAAGCGCCGAAGGCCCCTGCGGCAGCTCCCCCGGAAGTGATCCCGGTTGCCGAGATCGCAACGCGGGCCATGGATGTTACTAATCTTCTCAGCGCCATTACGGCCAAATTCGCCTCCAGCGCTGAAATCGAGACGATTAAAAAGTCACTTCCCGAAATCAGCTCAAACATGGACCGGGAAGCAGTAAGAACCGTGTCTATCCTCCAGCAGCAGCCGTCGCTGGCAACGCTTCAGGAGCAGCAGCAGCTGTGGCAGCAGTTTCAGCAGCAGACAACCGGCTGGCTGAACGTGCTGACACAACAGGCCACCCGGATCCAGGATGAGCTGGACCGCCTGGCAGACCTGCAAAAAACCTGGAGCAGCACCCGTGCTGCCATGCAGGCTTCGAAGCAGCCCGGGCTGGTGCTGCAGCAGATTAACAGTACCCTCGCCGCCATCGCAGCAGCACAGGCACCCCTGCAGGCACAGCGCACGACCGTGCTTGATTTTCAAAGCCGTGTTGCCCGCGAGGTGGAGCGCTGCGGGACAGCCCTTGCGCAAATTAATCGAGTTGCGCAGATGGCGGTGGAAGGAATCCTGGTGCGGGACAGCAAACCGATATGGAGCGCCGAGCATTGGTCTAAGGAATTGCCAACGCTTGCCGTGCGCGGCAGCAAAATTGCTGAGGTATTCAGGATGGAGGCGCTCCAGTACATTCGCAACCCATACCGGGGAATGCCGCTGCATGCAGCGCTCTTTGTGGCGCTGATGCTTATGTTCTGCGCAGCGCGCCGGCAGGTTAGAAAATGGAAAGCAGCCAATGAGTCTGTGTCCCCGGCGCTCGAGGTGTTCGAAAACCCGTATGCTGCTGCGCTGGTTGCCCCGCTATTCATTGTTACCTCGGCCCTTTCTCTGGTACCCTCGATGGTGCGGGTGCTGTGCCAGATCATGGCGATTGTTCCGGTAATACTGCTGCTGCGGCCGGTGATTACTCCGCTGCTGCTCCCCGCGCTCTATATGCTGGCGGCACTGCATGTCTTTGATGCCCTGCGCCAGACCCTGGTTATTGTGCCATTGATTGCGCAGGTAATACTATCCATAGAGACGCTCGGGGCGATAGGCGTGGCAGGATGGATACTGAAAAATCTGCAGCCACGGGGTGAGGCAGCTGAGTCAACCGTCCTGCGCACCCTCCGGCTGGCGGCACTCCTGGCACTGTTTATCCTCCCGGTCGCATTGCTGGCTGGAATCACGGGTTTTATGCGCCTGGCCGGACTGCTGACAACCGGCATTCTCGCTGCAAGCGGCCTGGCGCTGGGACTGTATGTAAGCGTAAGAGTGCTCAGCGGCATAGCGGCATTAGTGTTACGCGTGTGGCCTTTGCGCATGCTGCAGATGGTGAAGCACTATCGAAATCTCCTGGAAAAACGAATAAAACGCTTGTTTGTTTGGGCAGCAGTTGCAGCCTTTTCGGCGCGCCTTCTTAATGATCTGGGTCTCCTGAATCCGGCGCTCTCCGCAGTGGATGCAGTCCTTTCTGCCAGGCTCGAGCGCGGCTCAATCAGCATTTCCCTGGGCGATGTGCTTGCTTTTGTCCTTGCGGTGTGGGTGTCGTATCTTGTTTCAAACTTCATCAGGTTTGTGCTCCGGGAGGACGTGTATCCCCGGACGCGAATCGCTCCGGGCATCTCCTTCGCCATTTCGAGCCTGCTCAATTATATAATCATTGCCCTCGGCTTCGTGGTGGGGATCGGGCTGATGGGCGTGAACCTCACCAAAGTGAGCGTGCTGGCCGGCGCGCTCGGCGTGGGCATCGGCTTCGGGCTGCAGAGCGTGGTAAATAACTTTGTTTCAGGGCTGATACTGCTTTTCGAGCGGCCGGTCCAGGTGGGTGACACTATCGAGGTCGGTGACCTCCAGGGCGAAATAAAACACATCGGCATTCGCGCCAGCACCGTGCGCACCTGGCGTGGGTCAGACATCATCGTGCCCAATGCCCAGTTCATCACCGAGAAGGTGACCAACTGGACGCTCAGCGATCAGCTGCGGCGCATTGATTTGCCGCTGGGGGTAAACTACGGCGCAGAGCCGCAGAAGGTGATCGCGTTGGTCGAAGAGGTGGCACGTGCAAACCCGCGGGTGCTGCGGGACCCGCCGCCCGATGCGCTCTTTCTGGGCTATGGTGACAGTACCATCAACTTTGAGCTGCGCGCCTGGACAGACCAGTTCAAAAACTGGCAGCAGATCCGCAGCGAACTGGCTATGGCTGTGTATGATGCGGTGTATGCGGCAGGGATGAGCTTCTCCTTTCCCCAGCGCGATGTACATATTATTCAGGATGAAAAGCCTGAAAAGAAGGAATGAAAAGGCAACAGGCACAAAGGCACCCCTCGACTACGCCCTTCGGCCGTGAGCTCAGGGCCGAACGGCTCGGGGCAGGCAGAAGAAAAGTGCTGAGTGTGGACGGGACACGGGTCACGAGCGACGAGTCACGAGCCACGGACTAAACAGGAGGGCATTATGAAATTGAAAAACAGATTATTGGTAGCTATGTTGTGCTTGGCGGCAATGCTGATCGCAGCGCCGCTACGGGCAGAGGATGAGGAAACGGCGCTGGCAAAAAAAATCCAGAACCCGGTGGCGGACTTGATCACCGTGCCGTTCCAGAATAGCACCAATTACGGGTACGGGCCGCATCATAATGTGCAGAATGTCATGAACATTCAGCCGGTCATTCCCATAAAACTGAACGACTGCTACAACCTGATCACGCGCACTATCGTGCCGTTTATACACCAGCCCTGGCCGGACACGCGGAACGGTATCGGGGACATTGTTTTCAGCGCGTTCTTTTCTCCTCGAAACGAGGATAAATTCATCTGGGGAGTTGGGCCGGTCTTTCAACTGCCGACCGGGAGTCCCAAGTATTTGCTGAGCCAGGGGCAATGGGGTGCAGGCCTGACAGCGGTCGCTCTGCTTATGGATGGCCCATGGGTGGTCGGATGCCTGGCAAACAATATCTGGTCATTTGCCGGGGACAGTAGCCGCAGGCCCGTGAACCAGATGCTGGTCCAGCCGTTCATCAATTATAATTTCGGGAGAGGCTGGTACGCTATCAGCGCGCCGATCATCACGGCCAACTGGCTGGCTCCGGATAAACGTGACGTGTGGACCCTGCCGGTGGGCGGCGGCTTTGGCAAACTGTTCAAACTCGGCAAGCTGCCGATAAATGCCACGGTGCAGGCTTACACGAACACCAAGCAGCCGCACGTGACCGGCCCTGACTGGACGCTGCGCACCCAGATACAGTTTTTGTTTCCAAAATAAAAGAATATTCCAAAAGCTGAAACTCAGAAAATCAGGAATTTTTTCTTGTGACTTTTTAGTTCCAAATTGAATAGCAGTATGCAATAGTTATCTCCGGATTATCAGTGTTTAAGCGTTAACAATAACCAATAATTAGAAAGGGAAGAAGCTATGAGAAAATTACTACACACAGTATCTATCGCAATCATCAGCCTGTGCCTGGCAGTCGGGTGCGCAGGACAAAAACTTGCGGTAAAGGACTATTCCGGGTTCCTTGGCGATTATTCTAAATTACAGGCCGGGCCTGAAGGCGGCGTTGACCAGCGCTATATCAAAGAGGGCGTTAATTTCAAGCAGTACAACAAAATTATGCTGGACCAGGTGAAGTTTTATTTCAAGAATGATGCAGCGGATAAGGGGATTGATGCGGATGCAATGAAAGAGCTGTCTGATACATTTAACCGGGCGGTCATAGATGCCCTGGGCAGTGCTTACCCCTTAGTTGCCAAGCCCGGTCCCAATGTGATGCGCATCAGGGTAGCCATAACAGACATGGAACTGCCCAACAGAGCACTCAACACCATTACCACCGTTGTTCCTGTAGGCCTGGCAATAAGCACCATCAAAAGCGGGATAACGGGGAAGGGGACGTTCGTAGGGGAAATCAGCATGGAGTTTGAGGTTCTTGACTCAACAACCAATGAGGTGCTGGCAGAAGGTGTTGACCGCAGGTCAGGCGGCAAGATTGACAGCATGAGCAAGTTCGGCACCGCTGATGAAGCTTTCAAATTCTGGGCGCAGCGGCTGCGCATATGGCTGGACGGGGTGCACGGGCAATAACATTTCCAATTTCTATTTGATGCTCTCATAAAAAGTCAAAAAACGGTCATTGCGGTGAACTGTAACCCAGAGCACAGCGAAGGAGAAGTGAAGCAATCTCTGCCCTTGTAAGTGCTCAAAAAGCTCGATTGCCGCGTCGCTCCGCTCCTCGCAATGACACGCGCCGGGACTTTTTACGAGACAATCATTTTTATAAAGATACGAGGCAGGACCATGAATCAAAACTTTGATAACAGAGGCAAGGCAGCCCGGCAATGCTGCAGCCTGTTTGCTGTAGTTCTCTGCCTCTTGTTAAGTGGGTGCTCCTCGCGGGAGCCGGCGCTGAGCGAAGCCGCGCGCTCGTTTCAAAAAGAGGCGCTGGATACGATCAAGCGCCTTGCACCGGCGTTTAGCAATCTCCTTGCACAGAAAAATACCGAAAAGTTGGAAGCAGCCTTTGAAAAAATAATCTCTGACGCAGGCCGGGGAGGCAGCCCCATAAAATTTAAAATCACCATCCTTGACCGGAACGGGATAAAAATTGCCGGCGGGTTACGGGATGACAATGAAGTTATGAACTTCTCAAGCTATGATGCAGCGAAAAAGGTTCTGCAACAGGGGGAAATGGCCTCTAATGTGTTATATCTGCGGGGATCGCAGGTCTGTGTAATAGGCGCTCCCCTTGTCCATGAGGGAACCATAGTGGGGGCGCTTGTTTTAGCTGTTTTAGCAACAGATTTAAAAGACCAATGGCAGGTGACAGAAGAACAGTTTAAGGCAATTAGTTTTAAATAAAGGATAAATCGGTGAATCGGTGAGTCGGTGAATAGGTAAATAGGTGGCCAGTGACTCGATCCTTAAACAACTGGGCACCCGTCCTTCGTAGCACTACGGAGGGTGAACGGGCGACAGGACACCCATCCTTCGTAGTAGCCTACTGCGGAGGGTAACCGGGCCACGGATTTGCTGAACGCTGTAAACCTTTATTTCAATTTCAACGTGAGGAGGAGTATTGATTTATGAAAAAGGTATTGTCTATAATTATAATTGTTCTTGCAGCAGCAGTCTTCATTGTGCCGCAGGGGTTTGCCCAGGAAAGTACGCAGAAAGCGGACACGGGTCAAACAGAGGCCCAAAAGGTCGCGAAACCGGCAAGCGAAAAACACCCGATTCTGTGCTACCTCCCGAACCGTATTTTTGACATGCTTGATATCGTCCGCCTGCGTCTCCGGGTAGGGCCGGGCCTGTCAGTCGGCGCGCGGGTGACCAAACTTACCAATGTGTTTGTCGGCGCCCACTCTTCATTATTTGTGGGGCTTTATGGCCCGCGCGGGGAAGCGGAGATACCCTGGCCGGTCGGCGTTGAGAACCACGGGGGCGCTGACGTCAGCCTGATTAAAGCATCGATAGCAGGCCCCTATATCGGACCGCTTGAAACCGGTTTTGAATTTCAGGCCGGGATCATAGGCATCAGCTTTGGCATTTGTCCGTATGAAATGCTGGACTTTGTTACCGGGCTGTTCTTCATCGACCTGCAGAAAGATGACTTCTGAGCCGGGGGCGCTCAGTTTAACTTTTATGCCTGAGATTGCCGCGTCGTCCGTAGCGTCGGACTTCTCGCAATGACTGCCTGCAGCCCCCGTCATTACGAGCGAAGCAAAGTAATCTCTTAATTCAGGGAGGGACATCATGGCACAAAAAAAAATATATTTTCTTTTACCGGTACTCTGCGCGGTTTTTATTGCACTATTGATTGTACCGGTGCAATCAGCGGCTCAGCTGGCCACACCTGACTACAGCGGCAGCCTGTGGACACGCTCAACGCTCACCGGCGATTGGGGGAGCGCACGCAATGAGCTGGCTAAAAAAGGCATCACCTTCAGCGCCTCAATGACTGAGATATACCAGGGCAATTTCACCGACGGGAGCCCAAGTGGTCTACCCCTGCTCAAAGGCAGCGAAGGTGATGAATACTGGCGCAACAGCGGTGCTGTTGACTATGAGCTGGATCTGGATACCGGCAAGATGGGGCTGTGGCCGGGCGGATTTCTCAAGGTAAGGGGTATGTCTGATTTTCGTAAAAGCATAAACAGCAAGGCCGGCTCTATCATGCCGGTCGATTCTGTTGCATTATTTCCCCAGCCGAATGGAAATTATACCGGGCTGACTGATTTCCTGTTCATGCAGTTTCTCTCCGAACACTTCGGGCTGTTCGCCGGCAAGATGAACACCCTGGGCGGTGATGCAAACGAATTTGCTCACGATTATAAAACCCAATTTCTAAACCTCTCGTTTCTGGTAAATCCGACCCTCCTCCGAACTTTCCCCTACAGCGCTGTCGGCACCGGGGCAATTTATCTCAACAAAACAGTGACCTATACCTTTACAGTGCTTGACACAGAGGGCAGCGCGATAAAGAGCGGTAATAAAACAGCAATGCATAACGGGACCTCAGTTGATACTGAACTGCGGTTTAAGACCTGCATACTGGGACTGCCAGGGCACCAGCTGTTTGGCGGGACTTGGAGCAACAAAAAATTCAATGACCTTGATCAGGACCCGCGACTTATCCTTAGTCAGATTCTCCTGCCTAACCGGGGTATCCCCCTGAAAACATACCAGGATTCGTGGAGCTTTTATTACAACATGGACCACTACCTGTATTTGAAGGAAGGTACGAAGGATCAGGGAATCGGGGTGTTTGCCCGCTACGGGGTGTCAGACGGGAAGGCAAACCCCATTAAATACTTTGCCTCATTCGGCATCGGCGGCAAAGGCATGATACCTGGACGCTGCCAGGACACATTCGGCGTTGGCTATTACCATCTGTGGTTTACTGACGAGCTACCGTCCATTGTAAAAAAGCGGTTACTCCATAACAATGAACAGGGAGGGGAGCTGTATTATAATATATATCTGACCCCGTGGGTGCAGCTGACGCCGGACCTACAAATCATCGAGTCCGCTGACAGGCGCGTTGATAACACCGTTATTGTGGGCGGATTGCGCATGCAGGTTAATTTTTAGCAGGCAGTTGAAAAACGCCCATCTGCGGCGTTTCCCTCATCCTTCGTTGTTGCGACGTACCCTGAAGTACGCCTCACTTCTCAGGATTTCGCGAGCCTTGCATCTGAGCATTTTTGACCAGCCTGAAAAAACAACTTTTTAGACAACCGGTTAGAGCGGGAGCCGCATCACTCTGACGCATAGCTGATGGCTGACAGCTGTTAGCTTTTAATAATTTTTCTCCGTGTTCTCTGTGGTAAATTTTAATAGAACGTAATTTAGCAACGAGAGGAGCGCCATGAAAAAAAATATCATCTGTTCAGCAGCAGCGGTCTGTGTGCTTCTTCTTATCATTTCCTCCGCTTACGGAGGCTGGGCTGATCGCCCGCAAGAGGGCAAGCAGATAGTGGAAAAAAGCAGGTTCATGATCGATGAAGGGCAGAAGATGAAGGCTGTTCAGAATCCGGAACGGGCCAAACTCACGAAACAGGGCCGGCTGATGATCAAGCAGGGCATGGAAGCCATGAATAACGGCAAGATGCTGAATACCGTGGATGGCAGGAAAAATATGCAGCGGATCGGGCAAAAGCTCCTGCAAAGCGGTAATCTGCTTGTTGACATGGGCAAACAGAGCGGCGCATTAACGCAGAAGGAGAAAGAGAAAATAATAAAGCAGGGGGATTCCCTGATGGGCTTCGGTAAGCTGATGCTCAATAAAGGCCAGATTATGGGCGGTGATTAAAAAACTCCAAAGTGAGACTAAAGAAAGGAAACAGGGGTATGGATAAAAGCAGAATGAATTGTATGTTGATTGTAGCAATGTGCATGCTGCTTGTGTGTCTTGCGCCGTTTATTGCCCAGGCACAGACAGAGCAGCAAAAACAGGAGCGGGCACAGGTAAGGGAAGATGTGAATAAGCAGCTTGAAGAGATGGGCATGCCGATATGCACCGGTACCGAGTGGCAAAAGGCGACCCAGGCAGAGAAAGTGGCGTTTGTGTGGGGTGTCTGCCATGTGGTGACCATTGAAACAGCTTTAATGAAAACACTGCCTTCATTGAAAGAAGAAAATTTTTCCGCCAAGGCCGCGGAGGGATTGGCCGGCATGAAAATAAATGACATCGTCCGCACGGTGGATGAATTTTATGCTGCCAACCCAACCCAGATGGGGAAACCGGTTATAGGTGTTATCTGGGATTTAATCGTCAAGCCCAAGCTGAAAACCGGTATTGCAGGCCACCCGCTGAAAAAAGAGTGATGCAGGCAGCATGAGAGGAAACAATAAAGAAGCGTTTGTTGTATAAGAATCCGGGAGGAAAACGATGAAAAAATTATTGGCAGCAGTGCTTGTTATAGTTCTCATTATGCCGGGGTGCGCGACCATGCAGGAATACCAGAAGACCACCATCGGCGCCGCAGCCGGAACCATACTGGGAGCGGGGCTTGGCTATGCGATCGGCGGGGGCAGGGGTGCGGCAGCGGGCGCGGTGCTGGGCGGCCTGGTCGGCGGCGGCATCGGGTATATGATGGACAAGCAGGAGAAAGAATTCAAACAGCAGCTGGCAGCATCGCAGGCGCAGACGCAGGCGGCAATCCTGCAGGGGGTTAGGAAGGAGCAGGATGCCATTATCCTGACATTCAAATCAGATGTGCTGTTTTCTGTCAACTCTGCAGCCATAAAACCCGCGGCCTACAGCTCGGGTGAAATCAGCCGGGTGGCGCAGATTCTCAATAAATACCCGGACACCACCATACAGATAGCGGGATATACGGACAGCACCGGATCAGAAACGTATAACCTGGGGCTTTCAGAGCAGCGGGCCAACGCGGTGAAAAACGCCCTGGTTGTTGCCGGCGTGGACACCTCCCGCATGACGACTATCGGCATGGGCAAGTCCAACCCAATCGCGGACAACAGCACCGCGGAAGGACGCATGATGAACCGCCGCGTCACCATCACGATTAAGCCCTATCAGCAGCAGGGTGTGTAGCTCAGGAGAAAACAGCATGCTGTCTCTGCAGAGGGGGTAGGTCCTGCGGAGCGAGGCGTTTTTTAAAGTGCTGCACAATCTCGCGGTTTTTGGTTTTTTCAGTTGTTTTTTTGTAATACTATGCTAAGAAACAACATTATAAGGATAGCTCATTAACCCAGGTATCGTAATTACAGGGGTTCGTTAAAAAACAACAATGCAGGGAGGGAAACACCATGAAAAAAACATTGATGTTTACAGCAGTAGCAAGCCTTTTTCTGTGTGTAATGGTTGCAGCCGTCCAGGCGGACTGGATGGACCGTCCGGAAGAAGGCAATCAAGTAGTTGCAGCCAGCAAGTTCATGATGGCGCAAGCGAAGAAGATACAATCGGCCAAGGCCATAGACCGGGCCTGGCTGGTTGATGAAGGACACCTGTTGATAAAACATGGTTACAATAACATAGAAAGCGGCGAGATGATGTATACGGATGAAGGCATAAGCTACATGCAGCAGGTTGGCCGAAAAGTACTGGAAGCCGGCCAGATAATGCTTAAAATGGGCAGGAAGACAGGCCCGTTAACACAGGAAGAAAAGAATACGATAGCAAAGCAGGTGGAGGGCATGAAGAGTTTTGGCAAATTGATGATCGAGAATGGTCAATTAATGGGGGGTAATTAAAAAGATTTGCTGCTCGGCAAGCAGCTTTGAAGATTTGATTAGATTGTGATCTGTATGAAGCGGCAGAACCAGAAAACGGTCCTGCCCTTTTTTGTTTGTGAAGAGCTATTAGCAGCTATCAGCGGTCTCGTAATCCGTAACCCGTGTCCCGTCGCTCGTGACCCGTTGTCTGAGGATCGAGTCACTGGTCACCCGTCACGAGCCACGAACCCCGAATCACTATTCCCTAACCCGCTCTACCGCAGCCAATACCTGCTTTGCCAGGAGTTTCCCCACCCGCGGATCGCTGTTAGGATGGACGCAGACCGCCCAGGTGCCGCGATACTGTTTCTGCACCGGCTTCTCCGGGTCAGGAGGCCCCAGCTTCTGGTCATACCCCAGGTGTCCGAAGTCGCTCAAGTCAAAGGCAAGCGATGGGTCCATGTCTTCGCGCTTTTCATCAAGGGGCGTTTTGCGCAGGGGCGGGTATTCCCCATCCTCGCATCCTCCCATGGTGAGACAGGCGCCTTCAGCATCCACCCAGTTTCCCCAGCAGTCAGCAAAGGGATGGCCGCAGCCGGGATATTTCACGTAATCCCCCTCTTTATATTTGAGCCAGGTTTTGACGCCGATCTCTTTTCCCACCTGGTTATAGAGTTCCACCATGCCGAGCACTGAATCAGCAAGCACCTGGGGAAAGCCGATCACGATGTGCTTCACCCCGCGGGTTTTCAGATACTCCAGGCCGTCCCAGTAGCGATAGCCGAATTCATCTGGCGGCAGGTCCGTCTTTCCAAGATAGAGGTACGAGTAAGCAATATCTTCTCCGCGCATGGCGCGGGTCCGCTCTATAAGCCCGTTCTCCGGATTCAGCTCTTTAACACCCCCATAAGCGCCAACAATATTTTCCGGGTCCATATCAGGATGGCGCTTCAGCAGCAGGTCCTTGATATTTCTATTCAGCACATTGGTATCATCTATCTTCGGGTCAAAATATTTTCGCTCCGCGGCAAAGAGCCCGTGATTAAAGAGCAGGATGCCGGTGTCGCGAACGCCAACGTCTTTCGAGAAACCTGCTTCAATGCCTTCCACATGGAGCAGCGCCAGGTCCGGGTCTGCCGCCATTGGGTTGGGATAGTCGCTTATATTGATCTTTGCAAACTCCTCCGGCTCTCCCAGCGTCGGCGTCCAGTCCGGGGGCTGTGTCGGGTATGCGCGCTCCATGAAGCTCTCCGGGTCATTCACCCAGAAACAGGGAACGGAGGTAGTATGCGCTCTGTTCCAGTCACTGAGCGCGCGTTTAGTCATCTGCACCACGTCAAAGGTCTTAAAGAAGCGCGGCCCGCCGACGGTCGTGTCTATCATAATAATACGTGACGCGCCTTTTTTCAAAAGCCGCTCCACCGGGCCGTCCCCATTGTAGCGGTCAGGCTTGCATCCGGGCCACGGGCCGCCCGGCGCATGCTCTCCGCAGTAGGTGCACTGGTGCTGCGCGTCTTCAGGGCCGTTATAGATGAAGCGCGGATACGGGTAGTGTTCCACGCGGTCTGCCGCCATCCAGCAGGCATAGTCCACTTCAAATTTCAGGCCGCGGCTGTTCTTGTCAAGGATCGCCGTCATATCCGCGAGCTGCATATCGGAAATGCGGTGAAAAGGGTCAATGCCGTTGACGCGCTCGTACTCAAATTCGTATTTCCTGATAAACTTGACGGCAAACTCGGTGGTCAGCACCATGGACCATGCGTCCGGATTCCAGATCACCATATTGTAAACCGGGTGATTAGGGTCATAGGAAAACATCTGCACCGACGCATCCCAGAGAAAGTGCGGATGGTATCTGTCCATGCCGCCGTGCAGAATATAGATTACACCGATCACATCATTTTGGGGAACCATTGGTATCCTCCTGAAACGCTATTACAGGTTCACTGTTGTTTCTGTTAAACAGATGTATAGCATAGAAGCTCTGCAATTGGGAACTGAGTTAGCCTGCTCATTAAATCTTTTTCTGAACATTATTTTTTTGCTGCACAGCCCGAGAGAGAACGGGGTCTTTTTTCTTGACGCATGCCGCCGTATTCCCTATAAGGGAATTGGTGAGTCGGTGAATGGGCAACAGAGAAATGTGGAATGCGGATTTCGGAATGCGGAATGAAATATGTGACGGGTGACCTGTGACTCGAGCCTCAAACAACGGGGCACGGATTTGCTGAAAGCTTTTTCTGAGTTCCAGATTGAACAGTAAATATATGAAACAGACGAGTTGCCGGCCATGAAAATTATTGCTGCGGTCATCATCGGGTTCTGCGGCTTTACCGGTCTCATCTATCTTTTTCAGGAGGCGTTCATATTTTTCCCGGTGACCATGGACCGGCAATCGCAGCAGGCCATTAAAAAAAGATTTCCCCGGGCAGAAGAGTTGACCATAGACACCGCTGATAATAAGAAGCTGCACGGCTGGCTGGTAAAACCTGAAGGCGCGGTGAAGCCGCCGCTGGTAATCTATTTCGGGGGCAATGCGGAAGAAGTGTCCTGGCTCATCGGTGAAGCGCAGTGGCTCAAGGGGTGGGCAGTATGCCTGATGAACTACCGCGGCTATGGGCTGAGTGAAGGGCGGCCGGGAGAGCAGGCGCTCTATAGCGATGCGCTTGCAGTTTATGACAGCCTTGCCCGGCGCGCTGATATTGATGCGGACCGGATTGTGGTGATGGGACGGAGCATAGGGACCGGAGTTGCGACATATCTTGCGCAGCACCGGCTGGTAACGGCGGCAATTCTAATATGTCCGTTTGACAGCCTGGTGAGCGTCGGGAGAAAACATTATCCCTTTCTCCCGGTCGCGCTGCTTTTAAAGCATTGCTTTGATTCTCTCTCCCGCGCTTCAGCACTCAGGATTCCCCTGCTTGCGCTGCTGGCGGCAGATGACACCATCATTCCCCGGGAAAGCTCCCTGCGGCTTATTGAGCGCTGGGGCGGCCCGTACACCATAAAAACAGTTGGCGGAGACCACAACACCCTGCAGGAGTATCCGGGATACTGGGAGAGCATCCGGGAGTTTCTTAATAAGCTGAGAGCTGATAGCTGACAGCTGTCAGCTATTTTCCTCCCAGCTTCCGCAAAACGCTCCGGTCGCCAATCTGCTTGATCAGCCCTGCAAGGTCCTTCTGCAGCGCGGCGCTGCCTTTGACTTTTATCTTCTCCAGGCACGCAGTCATCTCCCGCAGCTGTGCCTCAGTGAAGGTCGCTTGAGTTTCTCCTGGCATTGAAGACAGCACAGGCAGCACATTTAGTATACAGTTCTTCACTTCAGCCTGCAGCCCTGCGTCCTGCTTCAGTAGCGCTACCACTTCCGGAGAGTGCTTGTAATACAAGCTCACGTACTGCGCCCCGGCATCACTCTTCATCAGCACCGAATCCCTGAAGGCGCGCAGCAGGTTCAGCTTCGGGCTGTCTTTTCCCAAAGCCTGCGTGGCACTGCAGCCGCCACCTTCTCCGCCTCCTCCACCAAGCGCCAGGTCAACCTCCACCATTTCACCCGCGTCAAGCGTCACTGACTTTACTGCTGTCCCGTGCGCCTCCTCGCTGGCCTCTATGGTAAACGCCCCGGCCGGATGAATCATCGTATAGAATCCGCTCTCATCAGCGGAGCACGCGCCCCCGCCGTCCGTGGTCACTGCTATCCCGGCAAATCCCACGCCGGTCGTGGCATCAACCACCATCCCGGACAGCAGCGCCGTGCCCGATGAGCTCGTCTTCAAACTGAAATTCTTGTCGTCCTGACATTCATTCGTCACCCGGTACGTCCACTCTCCGGTCACGGCTCCCTTGATCTCTATCTCAGACAACACCTGCGTAATCGGAAGCCTCTGCTTCAGAAAACTCGTCCCGTCAGGCCGCAGTATCTCCAGATACGGGCTGCACTCTGCCGCCGCGCGTATTGGCGCGCCACCCAGCGACGCCTGCCCTCCGCCTAAAGACTGCTGGTACCGGAGCACCAGCGTCTGCCCGTTCAGCCGGTTCTTCAGCTTATAGGTATATACTGAGTTCCCCTCTGCCATACCATTGAGCTCGTTCACGATGGTGACTGATATCACCTTGCTGTCTTTCAGCCCCTTGGTGTCGGTCGCCGTCACGATTAATCCTGCCTGCTGCGGCGGCGTGCCTTCAGGCACGGTCGTGCGAAAACTGTAAATCCCGTCACCAGCCGCCTCATCTCCATTGGTCCCGTCATCATACATCTGCTGCTGTTTGTTCCCGCCAATCGACTCAAGGTTTATCTTTACCGAGCTTATATAACCTGCTCCCAGCGGATGATACACCCGCGCCACGAAGGTCACCGGCGTTTTGCCGTCTGCAACTATCCGGTCGCTGCTGGCATGCGCTTCCAGTATCGCAGGCTTCAACGCCGTGGCTTTGAAATCCATACCGCTCACGTCGAAGCTGATAACAGTCACAGTCTTACTGGCCGGTTCAAACACCATCCCTTCCTTCAGCGGCGTTACCAGATAACTGCCCGGCGATACCCCGTTGAATTGGTATTTCCCCTGAGCGTCCGTTACCGCCTGCTGCTCCATCCCGTTCAGAAATACCTGCACCCCTGCTATCGCATCACCGCTCACTGTTCCTGACACTGCCGCATCAAGCAGCAGCCGCTCGTTAACTTTTATGTAGCTCTCCCGGCACGTGTTGCTGTTCAGGCCATCCGGCCCGGTCACCGTCAGGCACACCGTGTAGCTGCCTGCCCCCGCGTAGCTGTGCTGCGGGTTCTGCTCAGTGCTTGTGCCGCCGTCCCCAAAACTCCAGCGATACGATGCTATGGTTCCCTTTGAGGTGCTGGTAAACTGCGCGCTAACACTACCCGTGCCGCTTACAGGGCTGGCTGTGAAATCAGCTTGCGGCGCTGTCTGGCTGACCGTTATAAACCCTTGCTTGATTATCGCTTTGTTCCCGTCCGGCCCGGTTACATTCAACGTCACCGTGTAGGTGCCTGCCTGTGTGTAGGTGTGGCTCGGGTTCTGCTGCGTGCTCGTGTTTGCACTCCCTGATGCAGTGTCCCCAAAATCCCAGCTCCAGCTGGTTATCTCGCCGGTTGAATTATCAGTGAACGTCACCGCAAGCGGCGGCTGGCCGCTTACCGGGCTGGCCGTAAACTCTGCCGCAAGCGGCGGCTTCTCTACCGTGATGTAACTGTTCTTTGTCCGGGTGTCGGTCTTGGTCCCGTCTATTCCCTTTACCGTAAGGCTTACCGTGTACTTTCCAACTGTGCTATAGGTGTGGCTCGGGCTCTGCTGCGTGCTGGTGTTTGCACTGCCTGATGCCGTGTCACCAAAATCCCAGCTCCAGGATGCGATACTTCCCACAGGGGTAGAGCTGTCTATAAAGTTCACCGTGAGCGGCGCAAAACCAGTCTGCTTATCTATTGAAAAACCGGCCGTCACTGTGCCCGGCAGCGTGGTCGTTGTGGTCGGTTTCACCGAGCTTGTTGTAACCGGCACTGTTGTGGTAATAGGCGCAACAGTGGTTGTTACAGACGGAGCTGTTGTTGGTGCGGTCGTTACTGTTCCGCCACCACCGCCACCACCGCCAGAAGAAGCGGTCGTGGGCGTGGTGGATGGTGTGGTGGTCGTGGTAGTTGTGCTTCCCGCCTCAACACAGAATACATCTGCATTGGTTTTAATCTCACTACCCGAGGTAACGGTTACCGTATAGCAGCGCGTTTCCGCTGTGGAGCTGATGGTGACTCTGGCAATGAGCCGCTCTGCATTTATCGCAACAACGCTGCCGGGCACCACGCTGACACTGGGGCTGCCGAAATCGATCAGGGAGGTGTCGGCAAAGTGCGTCCCGTAGCCATCAATAATAAGACCAAGAGTTTCCCCGGTGTAGGCGTAATCAGGCGTCACCTGAAGCGGCTGAACAGAAAAAGTACCCGGCACAGTAATCACTTCAGGTCCGCCGCTTAAGTCACCGTACTGCTGCAGCAGCAGGGGTTGATGCAGGGAAGAGGACGGTGCGCCAGTGGAAACTGTTATATCATACCAACCCGCGGCAGTACTTTCACTAATGGTAACCGGCACAATCAGCTGCGTTTGCGAAAATATCATGGGGGTGCCGGCAAGGATGCCGGGGCTGCTGAATGAAACCTGCGTCGTGTCATCAAAATGCGTGTTGTAGCCGTTTATAAAGAGGTAGCGGCTCTGCCCTGTCCAGCCGTTTTCCGGTGATATCGTCAGCCGGGGCCGTATGCTGAAAGAATACCCTGACTCTTCGCTCCCGGTCTTTACCGTAAGGTAGTTCCACCCGGGCTCTGCGTCAGCGTCAATGCTGATCCGGGCCGTAAGCTGCGTGGCACTTGTCACGGTGATTGCCGTCACTGTTATGGCTGAGTTAGGGAAGCTCACCATAGAACCGGAGCTGCTGAAGTGCGTTTGAGTGCCGACAATAGTTATCTCTCTGGTTTCGCCCGGATACCCGTAATCAGGCTCAACTCCCTGAATATAGCCGGACTCAATATAAAAGGCATCCGGCATGGTTATGGTGTTACTGCCGGTGGCGACCGTTACCGAGCAGTTCCCGAGCGCGGCAGAAGGCGCAGTAGCAATGGTTGCAATCAGCTGCTGGGTCTGCGTAATCGCCTTGACGCTGGTTACCGTAATGCCCGGATTGGAGAACGTAACCAAAGAAGCTCCGGTAAACCCGGCATTCCTGCCGTTAATAACCAGGTTCATAGTGTCTCCGGGATGGCCGTAATCAGGCATCAGCCAGAACGATGTTGCCGCTTCGCTGCCCACTACCTCAAATGCATACTGCTCAGAAAAAACCTCGCTGCCGGTGGTTACGGTCATAGTATAGTAGTCCGCAGCCGCAGCCGGGGTGATGGTGATGTTTGCCAGGATTTGATCGGAGTTGACAGACTTCACGCTGTTTACCGTGATGGCGGAAGTCCCAAAGGAGACCTGGGAGCTGTCGGTGAAATGCCCATATTGGTTGTAGATTAACAGATTGAGGGTCTGGCCTGCGTAGCCGTAATCAGGGTCAGCATACATATAACTGTCATATATATAAAAAACATCTTCCTGCAGCACCCTCTCGCTGCCGGTGGTCACCATCACAAAATTACTTTGATACAGGGCCGCTGCGGGTCCGATGGTGATGTTTACTGTGAGCTGGGTCGGGCTTATAAGAGTTGTGCTGTTCACCGTTATTGCCGGGTCGTCAAAGGAAACCTGCGAGCTGCCGGTAAAATGCGTGCCGTTGCCGTAAACAGTAACATCAAGGGTCCGACCAACTATCCCGTACCCTGGCGATACAGACAGGCTGTAGATGGTAAAGGCATTTTCATTCAACAGTTTTTCGCTGTCGGTTGCAACCGCCATAAAGAAAGTCTCGGGTCGTGCGTTTGCTGATATACTCCCGTCCAAAATAATCTGCTGCGTCTCCGTGATGACTTTCAGGCTGTTCGGGATAATGGAGGGAGAGCCGGCAATGCACTGGGTGGTTGAACCAAAATGGGTCTTGTAGCCGCTGATAACCGTCTCACCGGTCACACCCGGATAGCCGGTGGACGGAGAAACGATGATATTTGATCTGACCACAAAGCCATTCCAGTTGTTCATGAGCCTATTCCCGGTCCCGTCAAAATAGCTGACGCTGCACCACCCCTGGGGCGCAGTCGGGGCAATGGTGATATTGGCAAGCATGCGGGTTGGATCTATAACCGTCAGGCTGTTTATCGTGATGCCGGGATTGTCAAAGAACACCCGAGTATTCCCGTCAAACGGGGAATCGTAGTCATCTGTCGAAAAAAGAATATCCCTGGTTTCACCGGCATACCCGTAATCCGGCGCCAGTTCAGACCCCCATCCTGGGTAGTACACATTAAACGCAGCTCCATTATACAGGGTCTCTGCTCCGGTGGATACCACCACAAATCCATTGTTATAGTAATAGGCATCGGGCGCGATGTTCACCTTTACTATCAAAAGCGTCGGGCTGAGCACGGTGGTGCTCTCGACATCTATCCCCTGGTTGCCGAACATAAACTGGGTGGTGTCGTCAAAATGGGTATCGGTCCCGTACACTACAATATATTTTGTCTCTCCGCCATAGCCGTACTGCGGGTTCATGTAAAAGCTGCCGTACTGGCTGTTGACAGAAAAAGCGTCACTGGCTAACACCCGTTCGCTCCCGGTCTCTGCCATCACATAGCAGGAACCCGGCTGCGCATCCGGCGCAATAGTGATGTTTACAGTGAGCTGTACGGCATTGATGACGCTCGGGCTGCCGTTTATTGTGATACCGGGATTGCCGAAGTACACCCTTGTGGACGTGTTGAAATGGGTGTTGGCTCCGTAAATGGTCACTGCTTTTGTTTCCCCAGGATAGCCGTAGTCTGGGTCTGTGTGGATGAAGTAATAAGTGTTGTAAATATTAAACGCCTGCTCTTGAAATGCGCTTTCACTGCCGGTCTTCACCAGCACGTAGCACCAATCTCCCTCCTGCGCATCCGAGGCAATGGTAATCTTTGCCATTAACTGTGTGGCGCTGGTGACGGTGATGGCGTTCACTGTTATTGCGTTGCAGCCAAAGCTCACCTGGGTTACGCCAGCAGCAAAGTTTGTGTTGTCCCCGGTTATGTATACCTCTTTGGTCTCTCCCGGATAGCCGTAATCAGGTGACAGCGAAAGCCCCCTCACACTGCTTTGTATATAAAACCCGTATTCACTGAAAGCATTTTCAGCACCGGTCTCCACCAGCACAAAACAGTCGCCTTCCTGAGCATCAGAAGCAATGGCTATCTTTGCTTGCAGCTCCGTGGGGCTGACATAGGTCTGTGAGATAACGCTTATTGCTGAACAGCCGAAACTCACCTGTGAGCTATTGCTGAAATTGGTATTATCGCCCGTGATGGTCACTATTTCAGTTTCCCCCGGATAGCCGTAATCAGGATATGAGCTCAGCGCGGTAGCTTGCGGCTCAATGTAGAATGCATAATTGTTAGATACTGTCTCGCTGCCGGTCGTTACCAGCACATAGCAGGAATCCTGCCGCGCATCCGGGGCAATGGTGATGTTTGCCGTGAGATGCGTTGCGCTGTTAACGGTAGTGGAATTCACGGTTATGCCGCTGCAGCCGAAGCTCACCTGGGTCACGCCGTTAACAAAGTTTGTGTTGTACCCGGTTATATATACCTCTTTGGTCTCTCCCGGATATCCGTAATTGGGTGAGGCATAAGAAATATATCTGTCCGGTGTCTCTATCTGGAAAATATTATCGGCAAAGGCTGTCTCGCTGCCGGTCGTTACCAGCACATAGCAGGAATCCTGCCGCGCATCCGGGGCAATGGTGATGTTTGCCGTGAGATGCGTTGCGCTGTTAACGGTGGTGGAATTCACGGTTATGGACGAACAGCCAAAGCTCACATGGGAGCCCAAGAAGCCACTTGCAAAATGAGTATCAACGCCGGTTATGCTGACATCGAGAGTTTGTCCCTGCTCGCCGTACCAGGGGGAAACATAAATAGTCTTGATCGGAGAAGATGATGTTGTCGTAGTGCTGAAGGCTGCAGTCGTGGATGTTGTCGGGCCGGTTGTTGTTCCGCTTCCCGGCGCGAACTTCTGGATGCGATTGTTATATAAGTCAGACACAAACACATTGCCGGCTGCATCCACCGCGATATCAAAGGGGTAATAAAACTGTCCGTTGCCGGTACCAGCGGAGCCCCACTGGGTAAGGTAATTACCGTTATTATCAAATTTCTGTACGCGGTTGTTGTACGTATCAGCTACAAACACATTGTCTGCGGAATCCACGGCAACCCCATAGGGGTAATAAAACTGGCCATTACCGGTACCAGCGGAGCCCCACTGGGTCAGGTAATTGCCGTTATTATCAAACTTCTGGACGCGGTTGTTGTACGTATCAGCTACAAACACATTGCCTGCGGAATCAACCGCAATAGCTACCGGCTCATTAAAATATCCGTTGCCGCTTCCGTAAGAGCCCCACTGGCTGAGATAGGTGTTTGCAGAGTCAAACTTCTGAACACGGTTATTGTAATAATCTACGACAAACACATTGCCTGAAGAGTCAACCTCAATGCCGGTCGGGTAATAGAACTGGCCATTGCCGGTGCCAGCGGAGCCCCACTGGGTGAGATAGTTGCCTGCTGCGCTGAATTTCTGCACACGATTATTGTCAAAATCCGTCACATACACATTATCTGCAATATCCACAGCAATACCAACCGGTTGATAAAACTGGCCATTACCGGTACCAGCGGAGCCCCACTGGGTAAGGTAATTACCGTTATTATCAAATTTCTGTACGCGGTTGCCTGCCCCGTCAGCCACATAGATATTGCCTGCAGAATCAGCCACAATACCATAGGGATAATAAAACTGGCCATTGCCGGAACCATAGGAGCCAAAGGCAGTGATGAACTGATAGCCGCCGCCACCGCCGCCACCGCCGGTCGTTGTCGTGGTAGTTGGTACGGTGGTCGTTGTGGTGGTTGTAGTACCTGACCCGCCCACTGATCCGCCGCGCACTGGCCACGCGTAGTAGTTGCCGGACTTATTAATGCCGGGGTCCACGCCGCCGAACTGCAGGTTGATGACCCACGCGCTGTCCGTGCTGTTTGCGTTAGTAGTACTCCCCCAGTACTTGTCCAAATCAAGATTCTGAACATTGGTGAAGGGGTTCCCCTGCGGCAGGTTAGGATTAGCCTGTGAGTAGTCAAACAGACTTTCCAGTTCATTCACATTAGGCAGGCGCCAGTCTGTGTAGCCACCGGTATTTAACGTCTTCACATAGTCAAGCGCGTCCTGCCAGACCATAGAATTTCCTGCTGGCTTGGCATTCTTTGTCCACATGAGACCGGTGAGGTTATCTGTCACCGTGTAGTCATCATTGTCGGTGAACCTCGGACTAGGCCAAACAACTCCTGCCTGAATAGCACCATCCTGACCAGTTCCTGTGCAAGGTATAACATTGCCCGATGAATCCCAGCAGGTTGTCTGGCCGGTCTTTGGCAGGCAAATTGATCCACACGGTCCGCCGCGCACTGGCCACGCGTAGTAGTTGCTTTCGGACTTATCGTCGTTGCTCACGAAGCCGTCGCCCATGTCGACGAACCGCGCGAGGATAGCGTAGTCCACACCAGTACTAGACGACCAGTATCTGTCGAACTGAACATTGGTGAAGAAATTATCCAGCGGCAGAACGGGATAACACTGTGAGAAGTCAACCAGACTTTTCAGTTCATTCATATTTGGCAGGCGCCAGTCTGTGTAGCCAAAATTCTCATAGGTTCCATCATTCATGCCTGCCACATAATCAAGCGCTGGCTGCCAGAGCATAGAATCTCCTGCTGGATTGGCATCCTGTGTCCACATGAGACCGGTGAGGTTATCAGTAACCGTGTAGTCATCATTGTCGGTGAACCTCGGACTAGGCCAGGCAACTCCTGCCTGAATAGCACCATCCTGACCAGTTCCCGTGCAAGATATAACAATGCCGTTTGTATCCCAGCAGTTTGTCTGGCCGGTCTTGGGGAGCTGAATGGTGACATAAAAGCTTTCCGAACACTTCACCTGTTCGGTTCCGGTCTGCACCATCACATCACTGTAGCCGCTAGCGGTGTCTGCAGCTATGGTAATATTGGCAATAAGCTCTGTTGCGCTGGTAACGGTAATGGCGTTTACGTGAATAGCCGCGTTACTGAAGCTCACCTGTGAGGTTGCCTGGTCAAAGTGCGTGCCGGTACCGGTAATCGTCACGTTCATGGTTGTTCCTGCAGCCCCGTACGATGGATCAACATAACTGCAGCCGGTATACTGGAGAATAGTGCCGTTGTCGCCAACCGCATATACAACATTGGTTGAAGAAATGCCGAAGACGCCATTGAGATTTTCTGCTACGCCGCTGTTCATCGTGCTCCAGGCGCTGCCGTTAAAATATAATGTGGTGCCTGCGGCTCCTACCGCAAATGCCGGGTTCCCGGAACCTCCATCAGAAGTCCATACATCATTCAGGTTATTTGATGTCCCGCTGGTTATGCATGACCAGCCGGTACCATTTGAAGTGTAAAGTATGGCGCCGCTGTTGCCCACGGCAAAAGCCTGGTCAACATTAAACGCGCAGACACCGCTCAGCTGATTGGTATTACATGCTGGCGGCATTGGTATTACAGACCAGAAAGTATCAGGATAGATGTTGTGCAGTCCTTTCGCCGCTATCGAAGGGCTTGTCTGATAGGTTACCGCAATATTATAACCAATGTCATAGATGTTAGTCACTGTGCCGCTGGTCATGGCAGTCCAGCTTGCGCCGTTATATTTAATTATTTTCCCGCCATAGCCCGCAGCCACGTAATTTCCATAGTATGTTATTCCGGTCAGCTTGTTTGTTGTGCCGCTGGTCATGGTGTTCCAGCTGCTGGTATAGCGCACAATAGTCCCGCTATCGCCGACTGCAACAACATTGTTTGCAGCAGTGCCGTACACCGCATTCAGGTTGTTTGTCGTGGGGCTGGTCATGGTGCTCCATGTGCTGCCATCGCAAAACAGTATGGTGCCGCCATCGCCCACGGCAAAGATATGAGTTGCATCAGCTGCCCACACATCATTCAGCTTGTTTGTGGTGCCGCTCGTCATTGGTACCCAGTCAGCAGAAGCTGCTGTACCGCATACAGTAAGAACTAAAACAATCACCAGTAATAATGAGTTGGTTTTTTTCATGGTCTGTTCACCCCTTAGATTGTACGGCAGGAATTAAATAAAAAACCGCCAGCAGGTATTGACACACCTTCAAGCGGTTTCTCTCAAACTATTTTAATGAATATATTGATATAGATATAGCAGGCTGACATCGCTTCTAAACCCTCCGAAGCTTTCCTTGATACGGACTGGGGAGCTATCTCTCCAAATCTATCTCAGCAACCCGTTAAGTATCATATAGAAGTATTGTAAAAGTGTAAAGGAAAATATCACAATTTTTATTTAAGACAAGGTTAATGATATATAGTATTAATTTATAAAAAAAACTTATTTTAACCATGGGGGAGCAGAGGTTTTTTGCTGCAACTATCGCGTTCAGGTCATTTAAGCGTACAAGAATAAATTTGGTTTCGAAAACATGCTGATTATGCGCATTATGTATGACACATATATGCAGGTAATAGACGCAGTTAAATAAGCAAAACTGTCTTGAGCGCGGTTTTAAAAAAGATTAAAATAACAAAAAATCCGGGGTCTGGCTGAGGTGCTGCTCTCTACTCTGGTTTCTTATCTGCAGGGCAACCGCAGCCCGGCATACTGTTCTGTCCGGGAGCTTTCATGCATCATACTATAAAAGAGATTCTCTACACGGCTGAGGATATCAGCGCGCGGGTTCGGGAGCTGGGTGCGATGATAACCAGGGATTACCAGGGAAAAACACCGGTGCTGGTGGGCATTCTGAACGGAGCTGTCACGTTTATGAATGATCTGATGCGGGCCATTGACCTGCCGCTTAGCCATGACCTGATGGAAATGTCAAGCTACGGCGACCGGATTGCATCAAAAGGAGCGGCAACTATCCTGAAGGATACAATGCTTGACATCGAGGGGCGGGAGGTGCTCATTGTTGAAGATATTGTTGATACGGGTATCACCCTGCAGCGGGTGCTGGAGCATCTGGGGGCGCGCAGGCCGGCAACGCTTCGGGTCTGCGCCCTGCTTGACAAGCCGGCCCGCCGCCGGGTGGCAATCAAACCGGACTACCACGGCTTTACCATTCCTGATGTGTTTGTCGTGGGTTACGGGCTTGATTTTGCGGAAGCCTTCCGGGAGTTGCCGTATATCGGGGTTTTGAAAGAAAGCAATTTTTGCGGTGACAGATAAAAGGTACTACCACATACACCGAACGGGGTAGTGTGAAATAAGTTCATCAGGGGAAAGGATAACCATACTTTTGATAATTGCCTGACAAACCAGCAAGCGGTCAAAAGGGTCTTTGTGGATTTCCGGCAGCCGGGGTAGATAAAGGGTTTCCGCCTCTTCAAGAACCAGGCTTTTTATGCCATGCCGGGCTCGCTGTGCAGGGATAAAGTGATCGGGCTTTTTGGGAAGCGGGAGTCGCCCGATAGCGTGTTTCAGAGAAATTTCCCATACGGATACAACGCTCAGATAAATATCATGGGCAGAGTCTGAAAAAAGTTCCCGGGCGTGCGGAGAAAGCTTTGCATCGTCGGTTATGATCCAGAGGAAGGTACAGGTATCTAAGAGGATTTTCATGCCTCGCTGCCGTAGAAAGAAGAGAGCACTTCATCGGGCAGGGGTTCAAAGAACTCTGGAGGAACTTTGAAGGTACCCTTTGCCAGCCCAATCGGGCGGCGGGATTTTCTCTCAGGCGGGATGGGGCGAATTTCAGCTATGGGTATATTTCTTTTGCACAGGGTAATTGTCTCGCCTTTAGCCAATCGGCTCAGATAGCGTGATAAATGTGTCTTTGCCTCATGTATATTTAATTTAATCATAGTTCATTAATAACCTAACAAGTGAACTAAGTCAACCGGATTATTATGCGCTTTGTCATTCACGAGCACCACGCAACACATCTTCACTGGGACCTGCGCCTTGAGCTTGACGGCGCGCTCAAGAGCTGGGCCGTGCCCAAAGAGCCGCCGCAAGATGCCGGCATAAAGCGGCTGGCAATACAGGTGGAGGACCACCCGCTTGATTACATCGATTTTGAAGGCGTGATTGAAGAAGGCTACGGCAAGGGCACGGTTACTATCTGGGATGAGGGGGAGCTTGCGGTTGAGTCACGCACACAGATAAAACTCGTTTTTATTCTGCACGGGAAGAAACTTGCCGGGAAATTTACCCTGCTCAAATTTGCCAAAGCCGGGGAGAACGGGTGGCTGTTTTTTAAAGCTAAAGAGGGATAAATTACCGCAGAGACCGCGGAGAACGCAGAGAAAAACTTTTTTGTTCAGCTGCAGGGCCAAAGAGTTGCCACAGAAAACACCCGTCCTCCGACCCGCCTCCAGAAGCCTTGCGGAGGGCAGGAGCACTGCGGAGGGTGGACAGAATAGCACGGAAACTGCTTCTTGTTTTCGACTTCAGTGAATATCTGTGCAGTTCTGTGGCGAAAAGAATAACTTTTCGCGGAGAGCGTAGAAAAGAGGTTCTGTTTAAATCATTTCCAGAGGGGTGAATTTTTTGATGCTGCTAAAATGTTCGTCTAATGAAAAGAGTTTGCAGTTATTTTCCTGTGCAGTTACGGCAAGGTAGCAATCAATGAGATGAATATTGATCCCCTTTCGTTTCATGGAAAAGGAGAGCCTTCCTGCCTTCTCCCAGGTGTTTTCTGTGTGGTCAATAATCGTAAAAGCTTCAAAAAATTCCTCTATAATCGCAATTTCCTTTTCGGATTTGGCTCCCTGAATAAGCTCTGCAATAACAACCTTTGGGACACAGACATGGGCAGCGGCTAATAATTCATCAACCCTGTCAGAGAATTGGGAATCCCGGTCTTTGAAATAGGTGATCCACACGGAGGTGTCTATTAAGACTTTATCACCTTTCACGATGTCTGATCTCACTGGCGGTTAAATCAAATTCCATCCGGCCTTTCATGGATTTTATTTTTTCAACCTTCTTTTTGCGCAAGTACTCATCGATTGCAATCCGCACAGCCGACGCCTTGCTCCTGGTTTTTGTTTCTTTCATCAGTATGTCTAATTTGTCCTTCTCTATGGTCACTGTTGCACGCATTTTAATCTCCATTAAGTTCAGTTTATATGCACAAATATATCACATAATATTGTGCAGTTCAAGCAATACTATCCCGGCTTCCCTGGGCAGGGATGAAATATTTTTTTAAAATGATACGTACAGGGAGCAGGATAACGGTTTGCCAAGGCCGAGTGGCTCAGACGAAACGAGCTCACCGAAGGCAGAGACTGCAGAAAAAACTTTTCCTTAACTGCATGACAGCCATAATTAGCTTGACGCCGTCATGCAAATGTCATACAAGTATCATATGGTTGTTTTTGATGCATCAACTATTATTCTGCTTGCCAAGATAGACCTGCTTGAAACGTTTGTTTCAAATTTTAATGATCGGGTTTTAATCCCGGAGAAGGTACGGGAGGAGATCTGCAGAGAGGCAAGAAAAGAAACTCCGGCACTGACTAAATTAATCGCAGATAAAAAACTGCGAGTCTTAAAAGTAAAAAATGACGCCGTGGTAAAAAAACTTATGGAAGATTTTGCAATTGACGCCGGTGAAGCAGAGGCATTGGCGTTGGCTCTTCGGGAAAAAGCTGCGATTATCGCAACCGACGACAGAAATGCAATCAGGGCCTGTAAAATGTTAAAAATTGACTTTACAACCGCAATTGCTGTTTTGCTGCGGGCATTTAAAAAAAACCTCATTGATGCGGACGAGGCGCGGATAAAGTTGCAGAAACTTGCATCTGTTGCTCGATACAAACGAGTCATTGTTGAAGATGCAAAAAAACAGATCGAAGGAGGTGCTTAGCATGGCAACAAAAACTCTAAGCATACGTATGAATGACAAAGATTACCGGTTTCTCTCGGAACTTGCAGAGGAAGAAAGGGAAGATGTATCCAAAAAGGTGAGGGAGTTGGTTGATCTCGGCAGGGTGATGCTGGCTATAGAAAAATATAAAAAATCAGAAGCATCAGTAGAAAAAGCTGCACGGATAGCCGGTGTTTCAATTTCAAAGATGCTTGAGATATTCAGAGAGCATGGCGTTGAATCAAATCTCGATTATGAAGATTATCAAAAAGGATTGAAGTCACTGGGGAAAGTTTGGTAATTATTGAAAAAATAGCCACAGAAAACACCCGTCCTCCGACCCGCCTCCAGAAGCCTTGCGGAGGGCAGGAGCACTGCGGAGGGTGGACAGAATAGCACAGAAAATTTTTCTTGTTTTAAACTTGCAGGGAACCTCTAAAAATGTCATTCCCGTGAAAGCTTGTCCTCGAATGTTTTAGTCGGGGACGGGAATCTATAACTAGTTAAAATTACTGGACTCCCGCTTTCGCGGGAGCGACAGATTGGGAATTATTAGAGGTTCTCTTCAGTGAATATCTGTGTAATCCCGTGGCCTTTTTTTAAACTAAACCACAAATGCACTAAGAGCACTAAGTTTTTCCCTTGGTGTACTTTGCGCCTTGACGGTTATTTAAGGCCAATTACCGTTAAAGAAAAAAGCCCGCTATCGAAACTTTCCAAAGAAGACCTCCAGACCGTTAAAAAATCCCTTACCCTACTGAATAAAGTTTTCGCAAAAGTTTGAACTTTCACCGCAGAGCACGCGGTGAAGAATTTTATAAATTGACAAATTTCAGGTAGTCTTATACAAATTTCTTATTGAACGTGCCGGAAGGGCCATTTAAAATGAACTCCAGACTGAAATGGATACCGACTGCCTGACGTCGATGGCTTATGAGACAATAACCCTTGCGTATGGTGTGCTCGACGTTTTGCGCAGCGAGATCGGTGCCTATGCTTCAGGATGCAGCACGGAGGAAGAGTTCTTGCAGGGAGTGAGGAAACAGCTACAGGATATTTTGTCTGCCCCGCGAGATTACCTGGGCTTCTGGAATTATCTCGAAACGGTTGATATACGCCAGTTTAAAGTGGGCATCCAGGGACTCCTTGCACACGTGGAGAAAACCCTGTCCACGCCCTGTCAAGATCGCGGAGCAGCGGAGTGCATTTGATTCTATCCAGCAACAGGCTGCCCGGTTTATTGTAAGAGAATAATAATGCAGGAACAAACAGACCTTATTCAAATCATTCAATTACTCCGCCAGCACCTTCCGCTGCTTGCCGAGAAGTATCAGGTTGAATCCTTTAGCGTGTTCGGCTCATATGTTCGCCATGAGCAGCGCTCAGATAGTGATCTGGATGTGCTCGTCACCTTTCATGAACAGCCCAGCCTTCTGAAGTTTATAGAACTGGAAAACTATCTCTCGGATGTGATGGGTGTCAAGATAGACCTTGTGATGAAGGATGCGCTGAAACCCCGTATAGGGAGGCGTATTTTAAGTGAGGCTGTGGCAGTATGACCGCACCGCGCGTGCACTTCGATTATTTAGAAGACATCCTTGATGCTGCAAATAATATAGCGCAGTTTATTGAGGGCCTCACGTATGAGCAGTTTGCCCGCGATACCAAAACTGCGTTTGCCGTTATTCGTGGATTGGAAATAATAGGAGAAGCCGCCAAGCAGATACCGCTCTCTGTTAGAGAGCAACACGCTGCTGTTCCCTGGCGGGAAATGGCTGGGATACGGGACAAGTTAATTCATGACTATTTTGGCGTAAATTTGCTGGCAGTGTGGAAAACTGCGGCTGAAGATTTGCCGAACCTGGTTACCATAGTTCGAGGTATTCTGGCAGAAAAAGAGAAACCGGCAGAGCAATAGCTTTATAAAAAATGCAGAAGGGCAGAAGCATCTATATGAGCCTCTGTCCTTTTTTTGTTTAGCCACAGAAAACACCCGTCCTCCGACCCGCCTCCAGAAGCCTTGCGGAGGGCAGGAGCACTGCGGAGGGTGGACAGGACCACACAGAAGACGTTTCTTGTTTTAAACTTCAGCGAAGTTCTGTGAGGTTCTGTGGCCTAAGGATAACTCACCGCAGAGACCGCAGCCTACTTTTTCTTTGACACATCTGACTATTAATTCTATACTTTTTTAAAAGGGCACTTGATTTTTTTATAAACAATAAAGGGGATTTTTATGGAAACAACAGTTAGCAGAGATGAAATGAAAAATTTATTTAAAGAGGCTTTTTCAGAAATATTGAAAGAAAATAAAGCTTTCTTTCATGACTTTTTTCTGGAAATTGTAGAAGACATAGCAATGGGGAAAGCTATAGAAGAAGGCGATAAGGGAGATTATGTTGCTGAAAAAAGAATTTTCAAATATCTGGAGTCTTGATGAAAATTCTCTATGAGAGAAGTTTTGAAAGAGACATAAAGAAAATTAAAGATAAGAGGCTACGAGTCGAGTTGAGAGAGATCATAAAGGAGGCCAGAGACGTCAGTGCCCCTTCAGAAATAAGAAATCTTAAAAGCCTAAGCGAAAAACCGTTTTATTGCCGCATTAAAATTCATGATTACCGGGTGGGTGTTAAAATAAAAGAAGCACATAACCTTTATCAGATTCTTGCATCGAAAAGATATTTACCGGTATTTCCCATAGGGGAGAATCACTATGCAGAATTTTGTTTATCCTGTTACACTTACCCCTGACAAGAAAGATGGTGGCTAATTGCCACGCATTGAATCAGCCTTGGCAGCGATGGGGCAGAAGCTGGTTGTAGGAATGCAAACCGTTGTCTAACAGCAGGGAAACAGTAGATGCGCCCCAAACGATATATCGTATGGTCTAAAAATGAAATTGATCTCACTGATAGCTGGCAAAGGAAGTGGTATATTCAGCAAGTGTTGAACCATGGAAGGGCCGAAGATATTAGTCAGATAGACTGGGAGGAAATACGTTCACTAATGGGAGAACTGAATCTTTTACCTGCTGTCAGGAGGTTATGGGAGGATTATTTCAGTGCTCAAGGGTAAAGGCATTATATCTGCTATACAAAAAAGAATAATTGAATGTTTCAAGCAGTGTGCAGATGCTTCATTTTTTTACCTGAGCGGCGGAACTGCACTGGCTGAATTTTATCTGGGACATAGAAAGTCCTATGATTTAGATTTTTTTACCTCAGAGGAAAAATTGATTCTGCCATTCTCCCGAATATTAGTTCAGGCATTGGAAAAGAGCGGCTTTGCCGTAACAGTTGTCCGCCGGTTCAGTGCTTTTGCAGAATTAGAGGTGGCGCTTGAGAATGAAACCACCAAGCTGCAACTCGGTTATGATTCTCCCTTTCGATTCGAAAACGTCGCGGAGTCTGAACTCGGCATTACGGTTAATAATTATAAAGATATTACCGTAGATAAGCTGCTCGCATTTTTTGGGAGGGCGGAACCTCGTGATGCGATAGACCTTTTTTTTATCTTGAAGGAGGAGGATATCTGGAAATTGTTAGAGCTTGCAGCCCAAAAGGATCCTGGATTTGAATTATACTGGATGGCAGTGGCGTGTGGGAAGGTGAAGGATTTTCCTGATGAAATCCGGGTGTGGCCGGTAGAAATGATTAAGCAGACAACGGCTGCAGAAATAAAAAGTTTATTCTCCCATCTTTCTTTAGAGATAATGGATACGTTGAGGGCGCAAAGATAGAAGGTAATGGATATGAAGGTGAAAGGGTTTGTAGGCCTCGGCAGGGTGATGCTGGTCAGGGAAAAATAGAAAAAGTTAAAGAATTAGCCACTGAAAACACCCGTCCTCCGACCCGCCTCCAGAAGCCTTGCGGAGGGCAGGAGCACTGCGGAGGGTGGACAGAATAATACAGAATTACTGGACTCCCGCTTTCGCGGGAGTGACAGATTGGGAATTATTAGAGGTTCTCTTCAGTGAACATCTGTGTAATTCCGTGGCTTACATCTCAGCGCTCTCGGCGCACTGGTTTAATGTCACCTAAACTGAGCGATTCTTTTTTCATTCCAAAAAAATGCATTAGAAAGTGGTCCCTAATGCAATTCAGCAAGCCCTCAAATATTTTTTTCTAACCGGATCAAGCCTTTTTTTAAATCCAATCCTGTTACGGTATCCGCAAAACAACTGCTCAGTTTTTGAGCACTCTACCCCCTTGTGTCAGCTTTTTGTTCTGTTTTTATGATACACAATTATACAGTCAGATTTCCCGCTACATCTCCGGCAACGGTATAGGGTTATTACACAGATTCCATAGCTGTTCTACCTTGCACCTGTCCCATATCGCCTGTGACACCAGCAGCTTGATCCGGTTTGCCTCCTTCACCACCTTGGCTCCAAAATCTATCAGCGTGCGGCGAAATGTTGTCGCATAACTGTTCACCGGCACAACATCTCTGGATATATCTTCCTTGTAGCTTGCATATAAAAAATGCGCTATCACCAGCACATAATAATATGCCCCGTTCATCCCG
>Ga0209777_10000485_pt1 | contig 65954 bp, 57 predicted proteins | sample FrelakmetHBP12HB_FD_187147 | JGI IMG/M metagenome (GOLD analysis project Ga0209777, IMG submission 187147) | Freshwater lake sediment microbial communities from the University of Notre Dame, USA, for methane emissions studies -HBP12 HB (SPAdes)... | ecosystem: Environmental > Aquatic >...
CAGCCAGTACAGGGTTGCATACGTTCAGCACCAACAGCCAGGCGCTTACCGGAACATTTTCTATTCCTAGCGTAACGGTTAACGGTGTTACGTTGACCAATAACAACACATTGACTGTAGGCACTGCATTATCAGGAACGGGTGGTTTGACACAGGCGGCAAGCGCAACTCTTAATATTGGCGGCACCTCAGGCATCACCACGCTGACGGCAACAAATACCGGCAACACAGTCAATTACAACGGAGCCGCTCAAACAGCAAAAGTGACTACATATGATAACCTTACACTTTCAGGTTCAGGCGCAAAGACCTTCGCTACTACGCCAACTGTAAATGACGTACTTTCCATGGAAGGAACTGCATCGGTTGTCGTAACAACCGGAGTTGTAACATACGGCGCAAACGCAACACTGCAATACAACAAATTAGCCGCATACACGGCAACATCAGAAGAATGGATAACCCCGTTTACGGCAACCGGCGGCGTAATCATTGCCAATACAGGAAGGATAACCTTAGATACTGCAAAAACTATCAACTATAACCTTGCCATCGATAGTGGCGCAAGTCTTAACCTGGGTACTTTCACATCTTCCGCGAACTCGCTGACACTTGGAGGAAATGGACAACTGAACGGTTCCTGGGGTGGTACTGGTTCGGGAGCACAACACATAAATACTACTTACTTTGCAGCAGCAACAGGTATTTTAAATGTTACTAATTGTGGTGCTGGCCTTGCCGGCACCTGGAGTGGCAACACCAGCACTGATTGGAATATAGCAAGTAACTGGTGTGGTGGCATACCGACTGCAGCAACGAATGTTACTATTCCGTCAGGTGGTAATCAACCGAGTATTGGCGCGGCAGGTGGATTGTGTAATGACATTACCATTAATTCCGGCGCAACACTTACCATCTCCGGTTCCAATAATTTAACTGTCAGCGGCAACTGGACGAACAACGGCGGGACGTTAACACCCAATACAAGCACGGTTACGTTCAACGGCACTTCTCAGACTATAGGTGGTACCGGGAGTACAACATTTTATAACGTAAGTACAAGTGGAAGTGCGTCAGCAACAACAGGGGCGGCCCTGACGATCGGCGGCGCTCTTACCATTGGAGACGGCACTACATTTACGGCAGCTGGCTATAATTTAACTGTAACTGGTGCAACAACCGTTGGCGGGGGAACGTCGGGTACCTTAGCTTTTTTTTCAGCAACAAATCCCGCTAAGACCTTTACAGGTTTGGTAACGATAAGTAACGGTGCAAGTTGGACTGAAAGTGCGGCAATTACACCTACATTCAGCAACGGCATTACGAACAACGGCACTTTTACAGCCAGTACAGGGGTGCATACGTTCAATGGTACTGCAATGACCATTGGCGGGTCAACTACTACTTCGATTCCAACGGTAACATTTACAACAGGGTCGTCTTATACAAATAGCGGAACCTTGATTGTTGGGACACTCCTTACCGTTACCGGCACCGGTGTTTTAACTAATAACGGAACTATTACTGCGACGACTGCCCTATCGGGAACGGGTGGAGTAACTCAAGGTACAACTGGTATTCTCAACATCGGCGCAGCTTCTGCGATTACTACCATTACTGCAACTGCAATCGGCAACACTGTAAACTATACCGGCGCTGCGCAAACAGTACATTCAAATAATTATTATAATCTCACCCTAAGCGGAAGCGGAACAGACGTTATGCAGGCGGGCACTACCGCAATTGGCGGCGATTTTACTGTGACCGGCACTGTAACTACAACTACCGCAGCCAATTTAGCAATAACCGGCAATCTTTCAACCGATGATGGCACTTCACTAACCATTGGCGCCTTTACATTGAGCGTTGGAGGCACGACAACCGTTGGCGGGGGAACGTCGGGCACCTTAGCTTTTTCTTCAGCAACAAACCCCGCTAAGACCTTTACAGGTTTGGTAACGATAAGTAACGGTGCAAGCTGGACTGAAAGTGCGGCAATTACACCTACATTCAGCAACGGCATTACGAACAATGGCACCTTTACAGCCAGTACAGGGTTGCATACGTTCAGCACCAACAGCCAGGCGCTTACCGGAACATTTTCTATTCCTAGCGTAACGGTTAACGGTGTTACGTTGACCAATAACAACACATTGACTGTAGGCACTGCGTTATCAGGAACGGGTGGGGGTGGTTTGACGCAGGCAGCAAGCGCAACGCTCAATATTGGCGGCACCTCAGTCATCACCCTGACAGCAACAAATGCCGGCAACACCGTAAACTATACCGGCGTCGCTCAAACAGCAAACGTGACTACATATGATAATCTTACACTTTCAGGTTCAGGCGCAAAGACATTCGCCACTACGCCCACAGTAAACAACGTACTTTCCCTGGAAGGAACTGCATCAGTTGTCGTAACAACCGGAGTTGTAACCTACGGCGCAAACGCAACACTGCAATACAACAAACCAGCCTTATACACTGCAACATCAGAAGAATGGATAACCCCGTTTACGGCAACCGGCGGCGTAATCATTGCCAATACAGGAACGATCACCTTAAATACTGCAAAAGTTATCAACTACAACCTTGCCATCGATAGCCTTGCAAGTCTTAACCTGGGTACTTTCACCACATCTTCCGCGAACTCGCTGACGCTTGGTGGAAGTGGACAACCGAACGGTACTTGGGGTGGTACTGGTTCGGGAGCAACTCACAAAAATTCTACTTACTTCGGTACGACAGCAACCGGTTTTATAAATGTTAGTACGTCCGGTGGAACGTACAGCATTTCCGGGACAGTTTTCGAGGATATCAACTACGGCGGCGGCGGCGGGAGAAGTTTAGCCGGTTCATCGGGTGTAGGTATAGCAAATGTGCGTGTTGAACTTTACAGCAGCGCAGGCGCTTTTTTGTCATCCACAACCACCAATGCCAGCGGTGTCTATACGTTTTATCCAGAGAGCGTCACCTATACAGTGCGCGTTGCCAGCAACGGGTCAACCGGAATACGTTCTAACCGCACCAATGGCTCAACATGCACAACCTGCGTTCCGGTGCAGACCTATCGCAGCGATGCCTCCAGTGGCACGGTTGTCGCCGTTACCGATCATGTGGGCGGTCAAACACCGACTTTGGTGGATGCCGGGGACAACACCACCAGCGCCACACTGGCTTCGCTCACCACCGGGACAACCACGGCGCAATCCATCACCAGCGTGAAGATAGGCGCTGCAAATGTTACCGGCGTTGATTTCGGCTTCAACTTCGACACCATCGTCAGCATCCGTGACAGCGGCCAAGGCTCGCTACGACAGTTCATCACCAATGCTAACGTTCTTGGAGGCCAAGGGTCTCTGGCGCAGGTGGGTCAGACTTCCGGGCAGGAGACCTCGATATTCATGATTCCGAACGGTTCGGCCAATCCGGGTCAGAATACCGGCTATGCCAATCAATTGACAACCAGCGGCGCGAATACAGGCGCGGCGGTGATTACCTTGGCATCAGCATTGCCAACTATCAGCAGCGCCAACGTCAGCCTCGATGCAACCACCCAGACAACCAATGTCGGTGACACCAATTCCGGTACGGTCGGGACGGGCGGGACTGTCGGTACAACGGGAACGACGCTTTCGCCGTTCAATCGCCCTGAAGTGGTAATTTCGGCGGAAGCCACCCAGCTAACTGCCAGTGGGACAACGGTCATTATCAAAGGATTGGCAGTAGCCAATGGCGGCATCACCGTGAATGGCAACAATTCGCAGGTGCGTGATTGCCTTTCCGGTATGAACGCCGACGGCTCAGTCACGACGGTTTATAGCGGAAATTACGGTGTACAATGCGGGGCCGGCACAGGTATCCTGATCCACCATAACTACGTCAAGGTGAACGACAGCGGCATCCGGGGCGATTCACCGGGTGCGAACCTGACCATCGAGTACAACGAGGTCGATTCTCCGTACGGCACACCGGGAGGAGGTCACACCAACACCTTTGACGGTATCCTTATTGTCGGAACGGCAACCACTGTGACGGTACGATACAATCTCGTCAGAAACCAGCGCGGCGGCGGCCTCGAATTCGGTTTTGCCGGAGGAACGGTGATTAGCGGGAAGGCTCTGGGCAACACCATTTCCGGTAATGGTTTTGTCAGTGCCGGCACTCGTTCTACTGAGCCTGTTGGAATCGCCGCTTGGCAATTAAATGCAACAAGCGCATTAACCATACAGCAGAACGTCATAACTGGAAGTGGAGGGCCGGGGCTCGTCGTCATTTCTGCGACAAACGTGACAATCACCCAGAACAGCATCTTTTCCAACGGCCCCCTGGCCACGGATATAGGCATAGACCTTAACTCGGTCAGTGGTGATCCGAATACTTACACTGCCCAGGGAGTTACACTCAATGACATGAACGATGCCGATACCGGTCCGAACAATCTGCTCAATTTCCCCATCATAGAGTCAGCCACTATTTCGGGTAGCAACCTGATCTTAAAGGGTTGGGCGCGCCCGGGATCGGTTATCGAATTTTTTATTGCCGCCCCCGACGCGAGTGGTGGTTTCGGCTCAGGCAAAACCTATCTGACCACACTGACCGAAGGTTCCGCAGCCGATACCGACGCGACCTCCTCCACCTACGGCCCCGGGGCTATCAACGGCATTGCCCAGGGCACGGATACCACCAACCGTTTCCAGTTTACCATACCAAATCCGGCAGGAGTGGCCAGCGGCACCGTACTGACATCCACAGCAACTGATATAGCAGGCAATACGTCCGAATTTTCAGGAAACGTTAAGGTGACGGGCGGGGGGGCCACCCTCACAGTTGTCAAATCGGCGGACAAGTCATCGGTAGTGCCGGGGAATACCATAACCTATACGATAACAATTACCAATACCGGCACAGGAACAGCTACCAACGTAGTCGCGACTGATCCCGTGCCGGCCTATACTACTTATGTTGCTAACTCCACCCGTCTGAACGGAATAACCGTAGCCGGCGATGGAGTTACCTCCCCGCTGATTGCAGGATTACTGGCTGACGACAACGCCAGCCGTGGCGCCGGGGTGGCGGCGACCGGTATTCTGCCGCCGCATAGCGGAAGTGTTGGAGTTGCCACCGTAATTTTTAAGGTGACGGTCAACTAGCAGCAGGAATCGTAACGGAAGCGGCGCCGAGGTGAATTTTTCTATGAACTATAGAGTGCGCGTCAAATAGTCTATTAACGTTGCAATAAGCGAACTGTTATAAAAAAAATAAACGCAAGGAGGATTTATGAAAAAATTTATTCCATTATTGATAGCGCTGGTTTGTCTGATGGTATCAGCGGAGGTATTTGCCAAATCGCTTGTTTCTGTCAGCATGAAAGCGGAGCAAGAGGTAACTATCAACAAAGAGAAAAAAATGGTTGCCGTTAAAACGATTGATCCGGGCGACGTTGTTTTATACACGATAAGTTACGTCAATTCCGGAGATGAGGCGGCAACCAACGCGTTCCTGGATGATCCGATCCCGAAGGGGACAGTGTATATTATTGGCAGCGCCTTTGGAAATGATGCAGACATAACTTTTTCCATTGACGGCGGTAAAACCTTCAAGAAGCCGTCTCTGCTTACCTATGAGGTCAAAATAAACGGCAAGATGGAAAAAAGGGTTGCGTCTCCTGAGCAATACACCGATATCCGCTGGACAGTTAGCATGATTCCTGATCGCGGCAAAGGTCAGGTCGGTTTTAAGGTGCGGGTGAAATGACAATAAATATTTGTCTAAATAAATAAAAAATTCATAGAAAGAATAAGGAGGGAATTTATGATTTGATGAGTTCGTATGAAAGAAAGCGTTTATTTTAAATTTAAAACCGTAAACAAAATTATTAAAGGAGAAATTAACATGAAAAATATATTTATCAACATCAGAAGAGCGACAACGTTGAGGGCGATTGTCGGCAGTTTTGCGCTGCTCGCATTGTTGTCTTTTGTTCTGCCGCAGGCTGCACAGGCAGCCGGAGTAGGAACAAGCGGCGGCGCTACAATTTACAACACGGTCAAGGTGACTTACACATCCGGTACGACTACGCTCTTTGCGTCTGACCACATCAGTCTCACCGTCAGCACCGTGGCAACATACCCAACGCTCACCCCGTCCCCGACATCCCAGACGGTCAGTGCCGGCAGCGGTGCCGTACCCATTACCTATACTTATACCGTTTTGTCCAACAGTAATGGTCCTGACACCTATACCGCGTCGGGCCTGACTGACACCCAAACCAACATCTCAGCGGCAACCGGCGCGAGTATTACCACGTCCAGCGTTCACCTCTGGGCCGGAACCGTGATTGGTTCGACAGGTATTACCAGCATCACTGTTCCCTATAACACCACTACCGCCGGTGGCTTGGCAACGGGCGCCACCATTAAAATCGGCAATAACACATATACCGTGGGGACAATCACTGCCGGAACTGCGGCCTCCACAGATGGCTCCGGTAACCTGGTACCTGAAACTGGCGACACCGTGGCCCTGACGAAGATCGCCGGGTCCGACGTTTCTATCGCAACTGGTGCACAGGCGGGTGAATACAAAGCCGCCGCCTTGGCGATCGCTTTTACTACCGGCACGCCAACCACTCCGGGGACTGACGGAAGCTACGCCACCTCTTTCACAGTTACCACGACGAGCGTAGTGCCTAGTCAGGCAAGCGGTACGACAGGAACTAACGTGACAACAACTGTAGTATCGCCAACCTTAGGAATAACAAAGACAGTGAGTAGCAACGATCCGTTGGGGACTACTACTGTCAAGCCGGGCGATACCCTTACCTATACGATGACCGTGACGAATGCCTCCACCACTGGATCGGTAAGCAGCGTTACCGTGATTGATCCCGTTCCGGCCTATACTACATATGTGGCTAATTCTACCAGGTTGAACAGTATCACTGTGAACGGCGATGGAGCTACCTCACCGCTATTGACTCCGGGATTGGCAGTCGACGACAATTACTCACGTGGTGCAGGGGTTCTGGCATCCGGTACTCTGCATGCGCATGACGGCGGAGATAGCGGACGCCACGGAATTGCCGTAATAACTTATCAGGTGACGGTCAACTAACAGCAGGAATCTCAACGGAAGCGGCGGCCGGAAATCCGGCCGCCCCGCAACCGGCATGATTCGAAACCAACGAAGGTTGATCATGCCCTTTGTTGTACGAAAGAAAAAAGGAGTTATTTATGAAAACGATAAAAACCATTATAGTGGCCCAACTGGCGTTGCTCGGGATATTGCTGTGCATATCCGCACCGGCCTGGGCCACTGTGGCGGCCAACACGCAGATCACCAACCAGGCGCAATTGTCCTACTTCGATGGCGTTAACACCAAGACCGCCACCGCCAGTGTTACCGTCACCGTCAGCCTGGTAGCGGCCGCACCCACCATTGTTCCGGGACCGCCCCAGAGCACCTCGTACGCCGGCTCTGGGACGACCCTTACCGACAGTTATACAATTACCGCAACATCCAATGGCCCCGACACCTACAACCTTTCCGCGACGGTATCCGGTTCCACCAACACCACAGGCTCCACCGCCAATCCTACTGCTTCTACTGTTGTCCTCGGCGCCACGGTTACGACTGTTGGAAGTACTGGCACGGTCATTGTCGTCCCTTCCGATGGCGTTTCCGATGGCAAGGTTAACGGTATCGCCGTCGGCGCCACAGTAGTCATCAACGGTCAAACCAGAACGGTTCTCGCCATCAGCGACAACGCCAGCGGCACATCCACCATCACACTGAATACGCCATTGAGCGGCGGCTATGTGCCCGGCGCGGGAGTTCTGGTGGCTGAACAGAAGGTTGTTACGACCACAGTCACCGCCGGGACTATCACCTCATCCGGCACCGATGTGACTGTTTCTGACACCCTAACTGCGACATCCGGATCCGGTTCAGGTCCAGCGACGACATCCGGCTCTGTCCTCAACACCTTTACCAGCGGTGTGGGGACCCTTACCAAATTCGTCCGCAACGTCAACTCGGCCAGCGGCACCGGGACGCCCTACACTTACGGCGGCAACAATTATTATCTGGCCGGTGTTACGGCAAAACCGGGCGATGTTCTCGAGTACGTTCTGGTGGCCACCAATACCAGCACAACTGGATCCGTTTCGGCTGCTGTTGTTACCGATTCTCTACCGACAAGCTACGTCTCGCTGAAGACAGGGGTTTATCCCGGCGCGAAGGACGTCACCTATGTCGACGAAACCTCTACCGCACATTATCTGACGGCGGCGGCAAGCGATGATGCAGCCACCTATGCCGCCCCCACGCTGACGGTCAATGTTGGTGGAGCGACCCCGACAATTCCACCTGCCGCCGGAGGGACGATTCCCGCTACCAAGAGTGTTCTTGTTCTTTACCAGGTTACTGTTAACCCTTAAGGAATCAAGGCTGAATTATGATTTTGGGCTGGATGTATAATAAAATGAAGAAATGGTTTTCCGGTGGAGAGACCGGAAAACCCATCCGCTCGCCTTTTGCAGAGAGCGGTGAAGGCATAGCTTCGGTTAATTCCGGCCTGAATATGCTTTGTTCCTGTTTGCGTATTGCTCCAGCAGCCGCATTGGGGTTATTTCTGATTGCGGTCATCTTTGCTCCGTCTGCGGCCTTTTCTCTTACTCCCGTTCAAGGGGACAAGATCGTCAACAGCGCGCAACTCTCTTCCCCGGATATAACTCCGGCAACATCGTCGGTGACCGTAACCACTGTGATCCGGACAAATTCTGTTATAGAATTTCTCACCTATGCGCCCTCGCTCCCCGGAGTTGATATGGTCAACGTATCCACAACGGCGTACCGGACAGGCAGCGCCACTACAGATCCGTTTATCAACATGCAGGCACCTGTTCCTATTGGAACCACAACGCCCATTAATTTGAGCAATCCGGTGCCGCTGACAGCATCCACCCAGATCCATGAGGGAGAACCGGTCTTCATTCGTTTGACCGATTTAGATCAGAATCTGAATCCTCTGGTGGCCGAAACGGTTTTGGTGACCATCACCGATTCCAGCACTGGTGATATTGAGGTTGTCAGGCTTACAGAGACAGGCCCAAATACCGGAGTGTTTGCAGGTTACCTGCCCACCACCAGTGCCACTAGCGGCCCGGTGACCTCTTACAACGGCATCCTTTCTGTCAACACGGGAGATAAACTCACTGCCGGCTACGTTGATATAATGGACCCAAGCGATAAAAGTGTAGCAACGGAGATGGTTGATCCTTACGGTATCGTGTTGGACAGCAGCACAGGCCTGCCGGTCAACGGCGCCAAAATTACTATCCAAACTTCCACCGGAGGGTCGGTTACGGTTTTCGGCGACGACGGGGTCAGCACTTTCCCATCAACAATCACCAGCGGCGGATCGGCTACCGACAGCAGCGGGAAAGCGTATAACTTCCCGCCGGGAGGTTTCCGTTTTCCCTTCATACTGCCCGGCAGCTATAAGTACCAGATCACGCCGCCTGCCGGCTACGGAGCACCCAGTACTGTAGCGACCGCAACCATTCAAGCTCTGCCCAACGGGCCATTCACAATCGTTACCGGATCCCGCGGTGAGGTATTTGTCATCAATCCCGGTCCGTCCATGCGCATAGATATTCCAATCGATCCAACCGCCTCCGCCTCGCTCTGGCTGCAGAAGACCGCCAGTAAGGACTCCGCGGGACAAGGTGATTTCATTCCCTACCTGCTGACTGTTACCAATGGCAGTAAATTGATTGCCGCCGTTGGTGTTCAAGTCGTAGACACCATGCCGGTTGGCTTCCGCTACCGCGGCGGATCGTTCAGATTAAACGGAGTTCCCGCCGGCGATCCGGCTATTTCGGCTGACGGTCGAACCCTGACCTTTAATGTCGGCACTCTGGACAAAGGTGTTGCCGCTACGATTGATTATGTGGCGGAGGTGACGGCAGGGGCGCGCCTCGGGGAGGCGATAAACAACGCTATCGCCAGCTCTGCTGCCGGAGCAAAATCAAACAATGCCCGCGTTACTGTTATCATCAAAGACGATTTTATGCAGACCAACTCTATCCTGATGGGGCGCGTCACGACCGGTGCATGCAACGACAAAACAGGAGTAGGACCGGACGGTGTCGAAGGTGCGCGTGTCTATCTTGAGGACGGTTCTTTCGTTATCAGCGACAAACGGGGCCTGTTTCATTTCGAGGGAGTACGTGCCGGGCTGCATGTGGTGCAGTTGGATCTCGATTCACTGCCGGACGGTTACGAGGCCTTTGCCTGCACCGAGAACAGCCGTTTTGCCGGCAGGGCGTTTTCCCAGTTTGTTGAAACCCATGGTGGTACCCTTTGGCGCACGGATTTCCATGTCCGTAAAAAACCGGCAATAGAAAAATCAGTTTTAGTAAGTCCACCAGCTGCTCTTCAGCCGCTAAAAGGTGAAATTGTTCTGGAACTTGCCAACACAACGGAAGGGCAGAACATAACATACCGGATCGCCATGCGAGGGAGCACCCTGCCTGTTCAGGCAGCGAGATTGAACCTAATTCTGCCGGAGGGCGTGCTCTACGAATCAGGCAGCAGCATGATGGACGGAGTTAAAATCGCCGACCCATTGCAGATAGACAAGACCAGGCTGGCCTTCAGGCTCAATGATCTGCCGGCCGGTTGGCATCACGAGATCACCTTCCATGGAATGCTGTCTCGCGACAGTAAATCCGGCATACTAGTGACACAGGCTTATCTGGCCTCTGATAGTGATGCAAAAGCTGTGGTTATGACGCCGCCGGCCGAGACCATTCTGCAACTGGACAAGAACACAGAGATATCCCAGATGCCCGAGATTACTCTGCGGCCGCACTTCCCTGTCCGGGGCGCCGAACTCAACGCTGAAGACCGTAAAAAATTGGATGAACTGGCCGGCTCGCTGTCCGGTCTGCGCACGGAAAAAATCCAGGTCATCGGACACACGGATAATGTTCCTATAGCTCCAAGCCACCGTGGTCAGTACATTGACAATCAGGCGCTATCTCTGGGACGGGCCGCGAGTGTCGGCCACTACCTAATGGATAAGCTCCGGATTCCTCCTGAAAAATTGTTTATAGACGGCAAAGGGAGTACCGTGCCGATTGCCGATAACCGTACTGAAGCGGGAAGGACACTTAACCGGCGTGTTGAAGTACGTATAACGTCCAGCCAAGTTGTCGATCACTCGCATTTGCGTGTTCTCAAGGAGACCAGCGGTGAAAAACGAATAGAGACAACCTCCCCTAAAGATGCGCCGGAAGGCGGCAATAATAAATCTTCAACCGCCCTTGTTGGGTCGAGTCTTTCTGACACGACCTCCAGCATGGAGCGGTCCGCGAATACTGTTGCTTTGCCTGAAGATAACAAAGCAGTACAGAAGCAAGATAAAGAGCCTCAACGTTCAAATTCCACCGGCACTGCAGCGAATACATCTGAAACTCCATCCGGTGTGACAACGCCTGGAAAGCCGGGTTCAGCGTCACCGGAAGTTCCAGCAGCTTCCGCGCCGGAGAAGTCAGATGAGATCACCATCAAGGATAACGAGGGGATACTTTCCCCTGTTGATAATGACATTCTCATCAATAATATAAACGGAATACGTGTCTGTCTCGATTCCAGGCTGATCCCACGCCTGCTGCTTGACAACAAAGAGATACCGGCAGATCGCATCGGTTTTACCATGAAGGATGAAAAAGCGGGCAAGACGCTTTACAGTTATATCGGGGTTGATTTCGGTAAGCGTGGGGATCACGTTGTCCAATTCCAGGGCATCGACCCCTTCGGCATCTCCCGCTTCCAGCAGAAAATATCCGTAAAGCGCAGCGGAGAGATTGTTTCCATCCGGCTGAAATCGGCCCAGGGTAATTTTGCCGACGGCAAGACGCCTGTAAAACTGCGGCTGGAACTCTATGATGCTGACGGCACCCTTATTCCTGCCGGAGCAGAACTGGAAATTCGTGAAGGCACGCTCAGTCCGTTGAAGCAGCCGGACATTTTTTCTAAAATCCCGACTGTTGGCAGCTTTGCAAAAGTCCAGATGAGTAAGGATGGGGATGTCCTGTTTCAGCCGGTCAACAACAGCGGCCCTTACCGTGTTGTGCTCGGTTACAACAATGCCACAGTTGAAGCGGAAACCTATGTGCAGCCCAAGCTGCGCGACTGGATTCTAGTCGGCCTGGCCGAAGGAACGGCCGGATACAGCACTGTATCGGGTAACATGGAAAACCTTCAGGGCGCCGGGGCGGATCAAGATCTTTACAAGGATAGCCGCATTGCCCTGTTTGCCAAAGGGCAGATAAAAGGCAAATGGCTGCTGACCATGTCTTACGACTCTGCCAAGACAAAGGGAATCACCAGAACTGACGGGCTATTCCAGACGATCAACCCCGAGACCTACTACACGCTTTACGGCGATGCCTCCCAGCAGCAATACGACGCGGCCAGCGCCAAAAATCTTTATATCAAGATTGAGCGGGAGCAGTTTTATGCCATGTTTGGCGACTATGACACCGGTATGACCGTGACGGAACTTTCCCGCTACAGCCGCCGCATGACCGGCGTTAAAACAGAACTGCAAACCAAAAACTTCGAGCTTAATGCTTTTGCCAGCGAGACCGATCAGGTCTATGCGCGTGATGAGATTCCCGGCGATGGAACTTCGGGGATCTACCATCTGTCCCGCAAGAACATTGTGCCCAACAGTGATAAGATTACCATCGAAGTGCGGGATCGTTTCCGCAGTGAGATAGTGATTTCTTCCCGCTCCCTGACCAGCTTTGCGGATTATTCTATTGATTATGACGCCGGTACTGTAATCTTCAAGGAACCGGTTTACTATCGTGATCAGCAGTTAAACCCGATCATAATTGTCGCGGAATATGAAACTTTGTCGTCAGGCGGCCGGGATTATACCTATGGCGGACGTGCCGGCGTCAAACTTTTAGATCAGCGGCTGAAGGTTGGCGGCAGTTATATCCATGAAGGGCAGGGAGAACAAAGCAGCAATCTGTATGGTGTGGATACATTATTCAAACTGGATCAAAATACGAAACTCCGCGCCGAATTTGCCACCAGCGATTATGATGCCGGGTTAGAAAGCCGCAGCGGCAATGCCTATCTAGCGGAAATGTCACGCACCACCAAACCATTTGACGTGAAGGCCTATTACCGTGAACAGGCGCCGGGTTTTGGACTGGGACAACAGCCGGGCAGTGAGGCGGGCACCCGTAAATTAGGGGTTGAAGGCGCTTATCGCTTCCGTGACAGTTTCAGTGCAACTGGAGATATTTATCGTCAGTACGACCTGTTGAACGACGCGATGCGGGATGTCGCTGAAGGTAAAATGAATTATACCAATAAACTCTATAGTGCATATGTAGGATTTCTGCATGCCAATGACAATCTGGTTGACGGTAGCAGCCATGAGTCCAACCAACTGACGCTGGGGGCCAAGGTCCCGACTCTGTGTGAGCGTCTGTCCCTGACGATGGATTATGCCCAATCGATCGGAAACAACGACAACACCGACTTCCCAACCCGTGTAGTTCTGGGCGCCGAATACAAGGCAACCAAAAACATGACCCTGCTGGCCGCTCAGGAATTCACTTGGGGCACTGGCGCCACCACACAGGACACCCGCCTGGGCATGCGTTCCGGCCTTTGGGAAGGAGCTGCCCTGACCACCAGCGTCGAACGGCAGTTTAACGAGAATGACGATCGTGTCTTTGCCGATGTCGGGCTCAAGCAGACTTGGAAGGTCAGCGATGCCTGGAAGGTGGACGCCGGTCTGGAGCGCAGTCAGACGGTGATCGCCTCCCAGCACTACCAGTTCAATACGAATGTCCCACCGGCATCAGGCGCGACTGAGGATTTTACCGCTGTTTCCGGAGGGGCAACCTATCAGACCAAACAGATGACCTGGGATAACCGAATGGAAATCCGCCGGGCGGATAGTGAAAACAAGTGGGGTCTGATGAGTGGTATAGTCAAAGAGGTCAACGGCAGTTGGGCCTGGTCAGGCCGCGCTCAGGTTTTCCAGACCTCCGCTTCCACCCCCAACGGTGTTGACACGATCACGGCAGACCTGCGTTATGGTCTCGTATTCCGTCCGCCGCAAACAGAATGGATTGTGCTGAACCGCCTTGATTTCATTGTTGACAGGCAAAGCGGCGGCGTCAGTGCCAGTTCTGATTCTTGGCGGCTCGTCAACAACCTGCTCACCAACTATCGTCCCTATAAAGAATTACAGATTTCGCTGCATTATGGCGCCAAGTATGTGCAGGAAACAGTAAACGGGAGCGACTACAGCGGCTATACGGATCTTATCGGGGTGGAAGGGCGCTATGATATAAGTAAGGATTGGGATATCGGCTTGCAGAGCAGCATTCTTCATTCTTGGAATTCGGGCCAGCTTGATTACAGTGCAGGGATCTCCATCGGTTATAATTTGATGCAGAATGCCTGGGTAAGCCTTGGCTACAATTTTACTGGTTTTAATGATAAGGATTTTTCCCAGGCGAACTTCACAGCTCAAGGACCGTTTGTCCGTTTCCGCTTCAAGTTTGATCAGGACTCCGTTCGCGACGCGGCAAAATGGCTTAATGGGAACTGATTATAGAATAGAAAGAGTCCTAATTATCAAGCAGATGACTTAAAGTTTACGAACCGCTCAGGTGGCGCAACTATCTGCCCTTCCGGGAAGATTCGGAATCAATCCGATGAAAGATCATGCAGGTTTTAAAGAGGAAGCCTCGCCTGAGCGATAAATCGGTACAATTGTGTTCAGTCATTTATCAAACTGCACAAATATGTGCTTTAACTCCTTTTTGTAAAATTCATAACATACTGTATTTAATAGTCAATATATTATGGCAAGATAATTGCTATAATGTAGTGCCATATCTTATAGATGGGAGGCATATGATGGGTGCTCAGATCAGTGCAGGCGATACGGCCTGGATGTTAGTGTGTTGTGCTCTTGTTCTTTTGATGACGCCGGCTCTGGCGTTTTTTTATGGCGGCATGGTGAGAAGGAAAAATGTTCTCTCCACTTTAACTTTGAGTTATATCTTCATGTCCCTGATCGGAGTTCAGTGGGTGCTTTACGGATATTCTCTGGCGTTCGGTTCGGACATCGGCGGATTGATCGGGGGATTGAATTTCCTGGGTTTTCAGGGAGTCGGCGCCCAGCCGAATGCCGCCTACTCTAAAACCATTCCTCATGAACTTTTTGCTTCTTTTCAGATGATGTTTGCCGTCATTACGCCCGCGTTGATTACGGGCGCTTTCGTGGAACGTGTTAAATTCAAGAGCTTCCTGCTTTTCAGCCTTCTCTGGGCGACGCTGGTATATGACCCTCTTTGCCACTGGGTCTGGGGACAGGGAGGTTGGCTGAAGGAGATGGGTGTTCTCGATTTTGCCGGTGGGACGGTTGTGCATATTGCCGCGGGTTTTTCGGCTTTGGCGTTTGCTTTAGTCATCGGCCCGCGCAAAGGTCACGGCAATGTTCCGATGGAACCGAACAATATTCCGCTTACCGTTTTAGGAACCGGATTACTGTGGGTTGGCTGGTTCGGCTTTAATGCGGGCAGCGCCCTTGCGGCAAACGGCGTGGCGGTAAACGCTCTAGTGACGACCAACACCTCGGCGGCAACCGCAGGTCTGGTCTGGATGCTGCTTTCCTGGCTGGACGGCAGACCAAGCACTCTGGGGATCGCAACAGGAATGATTGTCGGTCTGGCCGCGGTGACACCGGCTTCAGGTTATATTACGCCTTTGGGTGCTATGGTTGTCGGGGCAGTAGCCGCGCCGCTTTCTTATTATGCGATGCGTTTCCGGGAGCGACGCAAGCTGGATGAATCGCTTGATGTCTGGGCCTGTCACGGCATGGCCAGTTCCTGGGGCACTATAGCCACGGGATTATTCGCTACAGTGGCCATTAACGCCGATGGGGCCAACGGTTTATTTTTCGGCAATGCTTCCCAACTTGGCATTCAAATTATTGCCGTCATTGTCACCATCGCTTTTTCCTTTGGGATGACCTATGTGCTGGCTAAGGCACTGAATATGAGTATCGGATTGCGGGTAAGCCCGATGGAAGAAGAAGTGGGTCTGGATATCAGTTCCCACGGAGAAAGATCATACTCATAGACAGCTGTCTTGATGGGCAGCAAACAATATATAGAATATTTTATTTTTATAAATTGGAGATTTTACCATGCTGAAAAAAATAGAGGCGATCATTCGCGAGGATAAAGTAAACGATGTCAGGGAAGCCCTAAACGAAATAGGAATTGTGGGTATGAATATGTTTGAAGTGCGGGGACATGGCCGTCAGGGAGGAATTCAACTGGTCGGACGCGCCGGAACCTATCAGGTCAACATGCTTCCCAAAATACAAATCAATATCGTCTTGAACGAACGCAACCTTGACGCTGCTTTGGAAGCGATTATCAAATCGGCTTACACGGGCGAGACGGGCGATGGCATTATTTTTGTTACACCTGTGGAGGATGTCATTCGCGTCCGCACGCGTGAGCGGGGACCGAGTGCAATGATGTATCCGGATGATATTGATGCAAAGAAAAACAAGTGAACCCCGAAATCCGATTTTCGTAGTGGAGCCCCCTCCGGCTTCTACCTGAGAGGGCTCTACTATTTTATAATGAAACTCAAGCTTTAATGAGACTCAAATTTCAAAAGCGTAGCGTATAACCTAAAGGTCACACGTTGAAATTTGTAAGTCGAATTATCCCACATGCGAAACTAAGTGGGACCAGCTTGCAGGTCGAATCAATAACACTCGCTAATATACTGACAAATTTATTTTAAAACTCCAAGCGCAATAATAACAGCATATAGAAAAGATGTTTTCAATAGCCCGATTTATGATATGTATTTCTTAATTGCAAAACCGTATCGGTGATAGAAATTAAATATCAAGGATTTCAATGATTCGCCTTTTGAACAACCGCAATTTTATTTTTCTTTTGGCCATAACGTTCGGGCTTGTCCTGCCGCAGGCGGCACAGTGGACAAAAATATTGATGATGCCCGCGCTGGCGCTGGTGATGATGCTGGCGACGATCAATGTTTCCAACGACTATTTCCTTAATCCCCGTGCGATAATTAAGCCTTCGCTTGCCGGAATCCTGATGACCTATGTAATTTTAGGCAGCGTTATTCTGCTTGTGTCGGCTTTGCTTATTGACGATCGCAATCTATGGATCGGATTTGTTCTGATCGCGGCAGTGCCGCCGGCGGTGGCTGTTATTCCTTTCACGGCCATTCTCGAAGGCAATGTCTCCTACACGCTTTCGGGCACCGTAGCTTCCTATCTCGCTGCTTTGCTGATCATGCCGCTAATGTTCTGGATATTCATCGGAACAGGTTTTGACAATCCTTATAAACTTCTCCGCATAATGCTTTTACTCATTGTTCTGCCGCTGGTTTTATCCCGGATTATTCTCTATTTCAACTGGCAGAACCGGCTCGCGCCTGTGCGCGGCTTGCTTACCGACTGGGGATTTTTTATCGTCTTGTATTCCATAATCGGCGTGAACAGGGATTTGATTTTCAGCCGGCCGCTTTCAATTGTGCCGGTAGCCGGGGTCGTTTTTGCCACAACATTTGTTTTGGGATGGGTCATTGAAAGGACCTGCATCCTTTTCAAGGTGGATAAAAAAAATATTATCAGCCTGGTTCTTCAGGGCACTTTAAAAAATCAGGGAATCGCGGGCGGAATGGCCATCGCGCTCTTTGAAAAAGAAGCCGCAGTGCCTTCCGCGATCTATAGCATCTTTATGATTCTCTACATCATATGGCTGGACTGGCGGAAAAGTAAGGGGTGAAACATAAAGTAGAAATAACCCGGAGCGCAGCGATCGGCTGCATTGCTCTTGTTATGCATTCTCTTTGATTAATTTATATCCAGATGAAATCTTGTCATATTTTTCAGTATATAATCCCTTTTCCTTGCAATATTTCTCTGTGTAATCTTGAATATCTTTTATTACTTGAGAAACAAGTATTACATGGCTGTTTATTTTTTCTAACGATGACAGCAAAACATCATATTGTTTTTCTGAATTTTTTTTCAAAGTATTTTGCAAATCTAAATTTTCAAGAGTGTTTTTTTGAATGACCAGTGATAACCTTCCTGTGAATGTTGCACCGGTATTTTTTGATGCTTGAAAGCTGAAACCTGTTGGATAAACATCATGCTTACCAAAATGCCATTTTGCTGGTTGATGATGTATAATATTTCTTAGTACCAATGAGAAATTTAACAATTCGTTTTTAATAAAATTGTTTTTTGCAGTTTTGTCATTATCAGTGAGAGAATGCAATGTAGTTAAATAGGCTTTAAATAACACCCATTGTTCATCGAAATCAGTGCTTTTGAAAAACAATGATGAAATAAGTCTCATTTCTCTCATGCATGTTTCTGTATTTGTCACTATTTCACCTTTTAAGCATAACGCATTGCTCATGGGGCGCGGTTTTTTACGCTCCCGTGCAGCAAAATGTTATATTTTACTTTTTCTTAATTTTATAACTCTAAACTTGAAAGGTAGGATTTCTCGCATAATAGGAATTGTATCCAGCTGACTTAGGTGCAACTTATCAGTTGTTTTTACCTCAATAAATTGCACATCTTCATTCTTTACCATAGTCAAATCAGGCCATCCAGTTCTAAACCTATAGGGATCCTCGTTGATTTTATTTGCCAAATTTATAAAGATACTGGAGTCTATTGCGTCAAATAATGCATCGGCAAATGAAACTGATAAATCTGGATATTCTATAGAGATGAATTTGTTATTAATTATTTCAGCAAAATTGTTTAAAAATGTTTGTTTATCAGTTTTTGAAATAGATTGGATAATTTCTGTTGATTTATCTTTTAATATTACTAATTGAGCTTCAAGATATCTTGAGCATGCATCATCTCGACTCCCAAAATAATTATGCCTGGATAATTCATTTAGCATTAGAGCCTTAAGGATAGTAAAAATAGATATGCCCTCATAGTGGCAACCGAAATAACCTTTATCATTAAAATATTTCAGCAAATTTTTTTCAGGATTACTATTATAATTTGGATCAATAATATCAAAATCTATGTTTATTTCATGGCATTGTTTTTCTATGGTTAATTCTGAAATTACATAATTTATTGCATTCCTAGATAATTTCCCGGATTGATCTATATAACTACGATCAAATAACGCCCTTAACGTTGATTTATTAATTCCTTCTAAGGAATTAGCTTCATAGCCCTTTTTCAAGGCCTCAATCATTTGGTCGGATAATTTTTTCAATTTTACGCAAAGCTCATAATTTACTGTAAGGAATTGTTAAATCTACCTTGGTGCCATCTTCTTTTATTCCCTTGATTTCAACTAATAATGGAGATGGTCCCCAATCGTCTGTTATCAATTCATTGATTAGTTTTTTCCCTTTGTATCCATGCATTTGCAACGCATTCATTCGCAGAAGAAAATGATCGCTTTCTTCAAACTCATCCAAACTTCCATCAACAAATCTTATTGTTATTTTTACCATATGATAGCCTGCAATGATTATTATAAATTAGATATAACTTTGAATGAGGGGTGGTGGCCCCGTCCCTCATTCAAAGTTATATCTTCTGAAACAGCCTAAACTCTTTCGATTCAGACAAATCGCAAAGCCCTTTCACCATTCCATACAACCTTGCAATTACGTTTGTTAAAGATTTATTTTTAAGCTTTTGAGCATTGCTAACCGTTGCGACAAAACTGTCAATTCTTTGTTCAATATTCTCGACATCTAAGATGTGCGCTAATTTATTCCTAATGGAGTTTAGATCCTTGACCTGTCTCCATAGCCACGCTGGTTCTTCATTTTCTAAACACATACTTTCTGCTATAGCTATGCACTGTGCGGCATTAAACCCGAATTTCTCAAACGCCTTTGGATTGGCGAGCCTAGAGTTAATAAACTGTCGCACCAGCCTTTCAATAAGTAGATGTCCTTTAAGTATAATCAGTACTGGATCAGCGTCTTTGTCTGGTAAATGATCTGTAAGTTCATTGTATGCCACCCAATCAGCTTCACTTGCACCAGCTAAGTCTTCTCTTAGCTTCAGGAAAAAGTCGAGAGTGCTTTGATCTTCCCTACCTGCTTCAACATACTCTCTACATTCAGCAATGTTTTTGTCCAATAATTCGAGTGATAACACGGCTTCCTCCGAAAATATAACATTGTTTATATGGATCGGTGTTGATATTGCAAATGCCACGATGCTGTCGGCATAACACCCCTCTACAGAAACTGCAATTCAATACCTAATAATTTAATATTAAACAACTATCAACCGGTTTTCTTTTTTATCGTCTGGAATGTTATGTGGATCGGCATAATGTCCCAATTTTACATTAAACAAAGACGGCAAGTATTCCTTTGACCAACAAGCTAGTCCCACATAGCTTCGCTGTGGGATAATTCCCAATAGCTAAAAGCTATTGGATAATTCGACTAACAAACTTTAATACGCTTCGCTTTTAAAGTTTGAGTCTCATTACGACCAACAAGCTCCAGTACACTTTGTTTCTGAAGCTTGGGTCTTATTATGCTATGAACCGTATTGTTCTTCAATCCACTTCTGGTAAGCGCCGGTTTTGATATTCTCCACCCATTTTTTCTGGTTTAAATACCATTCGACAGTTTTTCGCAGACCGGATTTAAAGGATTCCCGTGGAGACCAACCAAGCTCTGTATTTAGTTTGGCAAAATCAATCGCGTAGCGGCGATCATGGCCGGGTCTGTCCTGAACGAAGTTAATCAACTTGCGCCGCGGCTTTCCATCCACCGCTGGTTTGATTTCATCGAGAATATCGCAGATCATTTGCACGATGGAAAGATTTTCTATTTCCGCGTTGCCGCCGATATTGTATGTTTCTCCGGTTCTGCCGAAATTCATAATTGTCCAGATGGCTTCACAATGGTCTTCAACATAAAGCCAATCGCGAACATTTTTTCCGTCGCCGTAAACCGGCAGCGACTTTCCCTCCAGAGCGTTGAGAACAATCAACGGAATGAGTTTTTCCGGAAATTGATATGGACCATAATTATTCGAACAGTTGGATATTGTGGCGGGCATGCCGAAAGTTTTATAATAAGCGCGCACCAAATGGTCGGAAGCTGCTTTGGATGCCGAATAAGGGCTATTAGGGCTATATGGTGTATCTTCGCGGAAAAGGCCTACGGCTCCGAGACTACCGTAAACCTCGTCGGTGCTGACATGGTGAAAGAGTTTGAATTTATTGCCGCGGGCTTTGGCTGTTTCCAAAAGGTTGAAAGTTCCGATAATGTTGGTTTGGATAAAATCACCCGGAGTTTTTATGGAGCGGTCAACATGCGATTCGGCGGCAAAATGGCAGACGGCATCAACATTATATTGTGAAAATACTCCTTCCAGTTTAGCGGCGTCGCAGATATCCACCTTTTGAAAAATATATCTGGAAGCGAAAGCAGAAGTAATGTCGGCCAAATTTTCCGGGTTGCCCGCGTAAGTTAATTTATCCACATTAATTATTCTACCGGAGAAATCGCCCTTGTCCATTAAATAGCGGATAAAATTACTGCCGATAAATCCACAACCGCCGGTTACCAATAGATTACTGAATCCAATCCTGCTGTTGTTTTTTGTTGTCATCTTTAACTGCTCCTTAATACTGAAATCCAAGACTAATATCTATACCAATTCTAAATCAAAGCGCTATTTTTGTTGGCGTCGTTGTCGGCTTCCTCAACGTATGTAAAATACGCCTCGTTGCCTCCGCCTAGCCGCCTCAATATCATCTTTGATTTAGAAATGGTATTAATCATATATAGATACGAATTTGTAATTTTATTTCAGGAAGCCTTGAATAATCCTATTGACCGCTTGATCGTAAGTAAGTCCGAGACTCATAAGCTTGGTCAGTTGATCGTTGGCAATTTTACCGATCGAGGCTTCATGGGTAAGTTCGGCGTCGGGATGGAGCGCCTTGAGCGCGGGCATGGTTTCATTTGTGCCGTTATCCATAATAATGGCATCGCATTCAATATGGCCGAAGCATTTGTTCCGGGCTTCCATGTTGGCGTGAAAAATTTGTTTGGAATTTCCTTTCATTACCGAACGCGAGATCATATTGGCTCTGCTTCCGGAACCCTGCAGGATTATGTTGTTGGTAGATACCGCTCTCTGCTCGCCTTCGGTCAAAACTCTTTCCGTAATCAGTAGAAGGCTTCCGGGACCAAGAGTCGCTTCGTTTAACCGGTCGGCTTCATCAACACCGCTGATCTGGGTCAATTCCATTTCCGCCGTTGCTCCCTCGTCCAGAAATACTTTTGTTGTCGGATTAAGCGTGCGGCGGCCTCTTCCTTCTCCCATTGCAAAATGCTTTTCCACATAAGTTACCTTTGCTTTTTTTCCAACCTGAAAATCATGGATGCCGGCATGCCCTTCGGGCTCAGACGAGCCGCAGTGGATGCCGCAGCCGGCAACTATCGTTACGTCCGCGCCTTCGCCGATAATAAACGAATTGTATACGACATCAAAAAGACCAGCCTGGCTCAAAATAACAGGTATATGGACAGATTCGTTTTTCGTGCCCGGCTTAATGGTGACAATAATGCCGGTTCCTTCGGCATTGGTTTCGATATCAATATTGGCCGATATTTGCCTTTGAAGGAGCTTGCCGTTTTTTCGTATATTGTAAGCGCCTTTGGGCAATCCTTCCAGATCGGCGACTGTTTTTAATAATTTTTTATCTAAGGCATCCAGCATCTTGGTCTTCCTCGCATTTGTGATGATAAGCGCAAATACTCAAATCAGTTAACAGCGGCATTGCTTTTTTTAAATCTCCGGAATAAACAATCCGTCCCTTGTCGATAATTATCACTTCATCCGCCACGTCCAGAAAGGCCTTGTTGTGGCTGACAACAATTGTTGTCGTTTTCGGGGTGAGTTCTTTTTTCAAAAGGCTAACCATCGGACCGATTGTCCATAAATCGATACCCGTGTCCGGTTCATCGTAAATGGCCAGCTTCGGATTGGCGGCAATTGTCGTAGCCAGTTCGATTTTTTTAATTTCTCCGCCGGAAAGTGTGGAGTCAACTTCTTTATCAAGAAAAGACAGAGGACAGATGCCTACCCGGCCTACCATTTCCAGAAATTTTTTCTCGTCGTCAATTCCACTGACAATAGACAGTAAATCACGAAAAGTAATTCCTTTGAAACGCGCGGGTTGCTGAAAACTATAAGCTATACCCAGTTTGGCGCGCTCTGTAATGGAAAGTTTGGAAATATTCTTTCCCTCGAAAACAATAGAGCCCTTGGATATAGGATTAATTCCCATAATCAGCTTGGCCAGAGTGGTTTTTCCACTGCCGTTTGGTCCGGTAATGACGTAAAATTTTCCTTTTTCGAAAGTGAAATCTATGCCGTCAATGATATTGCGTGGGACACCATTGTCGACATCATCATCCTGTATGGTAAAAGATAACCTTTTTAATTCCAGCATGAATTTAATCCGCCCTTATCTTTAAATGTGTAGAAAAATATTTGTTAATGATCTGCCCTCGAATAATAGACAGCTCTGCGCACCACGTTGACACAATTTTGTCCAAAAAGCAACGGTGAAAGAAGTTTAAGTTCAGTGTAAATAGGCCTGATGGAAAGACAGCGAAAGCAGTTTGTTCAGATCGTGGTGATGTCAGCATAGAGAAGCTAATGAAAATAGCGCTTTGATTTATAATTGGTATTACATTGCCGAATATTTCGGCAAGTGTGGAGAATACTTCCTTTAGAATTAGTATAAAAATAATGGCGGCAACCGTTAGAAAACAGTTACCGCCATGATTTATGAGACGCACTGTAAATCATAAAATACGTCTCGTTTAACCTTAACCATTAAAACTTAAACAACCAACTTTTCTTTATTTCTTTTTCGCAACTTTTTTCTTTGGAGCTGCTTTCTTTACAACTTTCTTTACTGTTTTTTTCTTTGGAGCTGCTTTCTTTACTGCTTTCTTTGCTGTTGCCATTGGGTGAAGCCTCCTTTATAAAAATTGTTGGATTAAAAATACTTCTAATACCATCTTATGGTTTAATTTTACTTTATTTTTTTTACCACGTCAACAAAAACTACAAAAAAACATAAAATATTTTTTAATATATTTTTTGCAGCATAAAGATTCGCATTTTTTAACAGTTATAAAATGATCAGCAATGAAATTTCAGATGGTCGTTGCGTTGTCATAACATGCGCTGCAACCCCCGTCGTTACTGGATTTTCCGGATATTAAAAAAATAGATGCCTTAAACAACAGGGATAAGATCGCAGGTGAATGACGATTAAATCTTTTAAGTGTTTCTGATTCTTTATGATTTATTTTTTCTTGGTTTTTTCCGAAAATTTACAGAATATTATATAAAAAATATAAAAATTGATGTTTGAGTTGCATGAATAGAACAGACAAGAAAACACTGGAAAATTTTTTTAATCAGAGATAAGTTTTCCCACCAATATAGTGTTTAGTAAAGTAAGCCGTCGACAGGGAATCGATGCGGATTTTCTTACCATGAGATGAAGCATGAATGAATTGACCATTTCCGATGTAAATTCCCACATGCGAAACACCAATTTTCCATTTCGCCGAAAAAAATACTAAATCGCCTTTTTGTAAATCGCCGATGCTGTCCACGAAACTGCCAGCTTCAAATTGCCTTGCTGAATTACGTGGAAGATTCAAACCATTTAATTGATATACAGTCATTGTCAATCCACTGCAATCAAATCCGTCATCAAAAGAAGCGCCTCCCCAAAGGTAAGGAACGTCGATAAAATCATAAGCGGTTTTAACCAATGCCTCGCGAAGGTAATTCGTACCGTATTGCTTTTGTTTGGCTACAGTGTAATCTTCCGGCTGAACAATGTAAAATTCTTCAATTACTCCAGCTTCTATCAGGCTTTGGGCTCTTTGTCTGGCCTTTTCCTTTGTGGGGAAATTGCCGAAACGAACCTTGAAGAGCTTATCAGGCGCCACGAAATATGTGGCGTCCAGACCATGATCTTTCAGCGTTTCAGTTAAGCGCACCGCGTTCTCCACCTTTTTAAATGCGCCGGCCTGAATAGTATATTCCATTAGTTCCAATGCTTGCTTATGTCGAACAGCGTACAATGATTTCAACCGAGAAGTTCGACTGGCGCAGGACACGAGAAGCAAAGAAATAAAAAATATGATTATTATTTTCAGAAGACGATTGCTCATTGATTCATTTTTAATCATTTTTTAAAGTTTAGAAAATATAAGTATAAATTTATTTCCCCCAGTTTGCGAGTACATAATTTCTGGCTTCTTCCGGTGTCGTAATTCTGCCTTCCAATTGTTCGTCTTCTAAAGCTTGTAGAATTGCCCCGATAATTTTCCCCGGAGTAAATCCAAAAGCAATTAAATCATCGCCGGTAAGCAAGCGCGGCGGGTGCAAATCGTCCTGCGCTAAATTCTGCAGTTGATTGCGGCAAAATTCATAATTATCCAACATGCCGTGACTGGCAAGACAATCAAGGCGATGCAATTCCAAATGCAAATTAAAATCCGGCATGCGCAAAAATCGTTTTAGCCGGCCCGGACGCATTTTTTGGACATTCATAAAAACCATATGATAATGGATGAGATTGAGCACCGTTTCCCTCTGAGCGCGGGAAAATTTCAAACGCTGCATTATATCATCGGCAATTCCTTCGCCTTGTTTAACATGTCCGTAAAAATGCACACCGTTTTCATCTTCGCTGCGCGTGACAGCTTTGCCGACATCATGTAAAAGTGTTCCCCACGCCAGACATAGATTTGCATTGGTCTCTCCATCTTCAGGTAACAGCTCCAGCATCATCAAGGTATGCTGCCAGACATCGCCTTCAGGATGAAAACGCGGCGGTTGTTCGACACCTTTTAATTTATCTATCTCGGGTATAATTTCCCTTAAAATACCCGTATGGATCATTAATTCAAATCCGCGGCGAGAACCGCCGCGCGTGAGAATTTTACCAAGTTCTTCCTGCACGCGTTCAGCGCTGATCTGCTTTATCTTCACCGCGTTTCTTTCTATTGCTTTTTGCGTGGCGGAATCTACAACAAAACCCAAATTAGCGGCAAAACGAATAGCTCTCAGCATCCGCAGAAAATCTTCATTAAAACGGCTATCGGGATCGCCAATAGTGCGGATTATTTTTTTCTCAATATCAGCGCGGCCATTTACATAATCGACTATTTCATTAGTTCCCGGATCCATTAAGAGTCCATTGACTGTGAAATCGCGCCGGAATACATCTTCTTTGGCTGAAGAAAAATGAACATGGGAAGGATGCCTGCCGTCTTCGTAAATATCATCACTCCGAAATGTAGCCACTTCGTAAGGATGATTTTCCAGAATAACGGCAACAACGCCGAACTTTGCGCCAATGGCTATGGTGTGGTCGAATATCGCCATGACTTGATCGGGGCGCGCCGAAGTTACAATATCGTAATCACCGGGAACTTCACCGCGAATAAAGTCACGCACACAACCGCCGACAAAATATGCTTCATAACCTGACTGTTTCAGCCGGAGGACTATTTCTTCCGCATTCCGGCGATTGTCATTTCCCATTTTATTTATCGTCCATTCAAAATCATTAGAGGTTGCTGGATTACATCCTGCCCCTTAATGCTCAAAGCGGAAGTATTTATGATTTTCTTTTGCCTAACTTGATGGCGCATAATTCACCGCACATGGTGCAGCCTTCATCATTAGCGCTTTTGCTTTTTTCCAAAAGCGCAACTGTTTTTTCCGGATCGATGGATAAATCAACCTGTCCCTGCCAGTCAAAATTTTTCCGGCACTGCGATATTTTCCTGTCTCTTTCACGAGCGTGATTTACACCCTTGGCGATATCGGCAATATGTGCGGCAATGCGCGCGGCAATAACCCCTTCACGGACATCAGCTAAAGACGGTAGACGCAAATGTTCCGCGGGCGTGACATAACACAAGAAATCAGCTCCGGCAGCGCCAGCAATCGCCCCGCCGATGGCGGAAGTAATGTGATCATAGCCCGGCGCGATATCCGTCGGCAACGGCCCCAACACGTAAAACGGAGCGCCCTGACAGAGTTTCTTTTGCAGCTTAATATTGGCCTCAATCTCGGTCAGGGGAACATGGCCGGGACCTTCAATCATCACCTGAACTCCGGCGGCACGTGCCCGCTGGGCCAGTTGACCCAGAATGATCAGTTCCTGCAATTGCCCCTGATCCGTGGCGTCTTCTATAGCTCCGGGTCGAAGTCCGTCGCCGAGGCTCAAAACCATATCGTAGCGATGAGCTATTTCCAGAAGCCGGTCATATTCCTCATAAAGCGGATTCTCACGTTTATTACAATGCATCCAATTGGCAGTCATGGCGCCGCCGCGACTGACAATTCCCAATATTCTTCCCTGCTCTTCCAACGCTGCAACACTCAGCCTGGTTACGCCGCAATGAACAGTAATGAAGTCAACGCCATCTTTGCCATTTTCTTCGATTACGGAAAATATATCCTTCGCGGTCATTTCCGATATCGCTTTCTTTCCCTGTAAAATCTTTACAGCTGCCTGATAAATTGGCACCGTGCCGATGGCTACAGTAGATTTTTCCATGACCGCCTTGCGGATTTGCGCCAAATCGCCGCCGGTGGAAAGATCCATCACGGCATCGGCGCCCACTGCTATGGCGATTTTTAATTTTTCCAACTCCAGAGTCAAATCATTATTATCTTTGGATGTGCCGATATTGGCATTCACCTTGGTGCGCAAACCCTTTCCGATCGCCAAGGGCTGGATAGCCGTATGATTTACATTGCGGCAAATAACGATTGTGCCTTCGACCAGCCCCTGCCGGATATACTCTGCCTCTACACCTTCGGTTGCGGCGGCAATTTTCATTTCTTCTGTAATCAAACCCTTTCGGGCTTTTTCTAAATGCGTCATTTCTTCCTCCAAAATATTACAGCAACTTTTTCAACCTACATATTTATTACTATGTTTTTTAGTAGAAATATTTTTTCCAAAGACATTGACCGATCCATACCCATTTCCCAGAATTAAAGCATTCTCAATAGCGGCTGTTACCATAATTTTGCCCTGCCTAACGGCATCAACGATATTTTTCCCCTGAGCAAGCGATGCTGCCAGTGCCGACGCATATGTGCAACCGGTACCGTGAGTGTTTTTCGTATCAATCCAGGGAGAGGAAAACTCATAATAACGATCGCCGTCAAATAGAATATCCAAGGCACCCGATCGCCTACTTCCCGGCAGGTGCCCTCCCTTAATCAGCACATTTTTTGCGCCCAGTCTATGAATTATAACTGCCGCTTTCTTCATCGCGGCAATTGATCTAATCTTCATTTGCGCCAATGTTTCCGCCTCGGGAATATTCGGCGTCAGAACAAAAGCCAGCCGCAGCAGCTTTTTGATGAGTATATCTCTTGCCCCATCCTGCATTAAAGAATGGCCGCCCTTGGCGACCATCACCGGATCAACTATTAATTTTTCCAGACGATATTCTTTGACCTTATTAACAACAGATTCGACAGACCCTGCTGTTAAAAGCATACCAGTTTTAACCGCATCAACGCCAATATCGCTCAGCACTGAATCCAATTGCGCCAAAATAAATTTTTGCGGAACAGGATGTATAAACTGAACTCCTTGAGTATTTTGCGCGGTCACTGCCGTGATTACGCTCATCCCATAACAGCCGCAGGCGCTGACAGCCTTCAAATCCGCCTGAATTCCGGCGCCGCCGCCGGAATCGGAACCACCTATACATAATACTTTAAACGGCCTCATAAATCAAAGCGCCTCCGGAAAAATGTCTTTTTGCCAATATCTAATGACGAGAAGTTTTCCCTGCCGAGCATTAATGCTTGCGCGAGCGTCAGTAATAGTATTGCTAATGCCGCGAGACTCACCCATTATTAATGTTTCTTCTTTAAGAGGATAAAGAAATCCGGTGAGAGTTATTCCCGTAACTTTGGGACTGAGCGCGATAAGAGAAACGGTTTTTCCTGTTTCATTTATAAAGGCAACCTCTTTATCCAGCACAAAAGCTTCGCCATATTCGTCAATCAGATAAGTCCTGATTCCCTTTTTCTGTCCCTTATCAAGCAAGAACACATTGGACAGGGTGTGATCAATTCTACCGCCCAGAGCGCCCCAGATAAATATCGCCTCCGGTTTCAGACTCAGCGCGTAATCGAGTGCCAGTTCTGTATCGGTAAAATCTTTTTTTGCGGGATGTTTTATAATTTTTATTTTCTGGTTAGAGTAACTTGTCAGCGAAACAGGATCAATAGAATCCATGTCGCCGATGATTACATCCGGCTTAATTCCTAAATATTTAAAATGACGCGCACCTCCATCGCAGCAAATGATCAGGCAATTCTCTATTTCAGCCATCTTTTTGTGGAAAAATACAGGGTCAAATAAACGGCCGCCGCTAACAATGATTATTTTTTTACACACAAGCGTTTTCCTAAAAAAAACTGATACCAAATATCTTTACTGAGCGGACAATACTTGGGTCATGCTCAAATGGTGTAAACTCAACTTTCATCGGCAATTTGTTGAGGAAATTTATTACATTAACTCGTAAAAAGCAAATTGTTTAATTGTACAAGATAGTTTCAGTGCGGGAGTTACAATTAAAATATGTTATACCAAAACGTATTGATAATACACCTACTCAAGCATCTTTATTGCCCCACTGCAGCGGGACAGTTCAAATAATGAATTACAGTTTTCTGCGTAACTGTAATTCGAGTTTCACTGCTGCCTCGTTATCCTTTACCCGAGTGTGCAATCAAAGGGCGCGGAATAAAAATAACTTTTTACTCTACCGGAAAGTGACGCTTTGCAGGCGGCAGCTTCAAAGCGAATGGTATAATAACTGCGTCAGACAGCCTTATCATCAATCACGCGAAAGATACAGAGGGCTTGGTTTGTCAGAGGGCTGGAAAACTTACAAGCGCATCAGCGATTAGCGCGGTAAAATACATTTTCATTTCACCCGAAAATAATTAATATTTTTCTTCTTCCTTGTTAATTAAATACTTGGCAGTTGCGGCATTTGTTGAATAATCCTGCTTTTTGCCTTTTTCTAACTGCCGCAGAACTTTAATATCTGATTTCCAGACTATATCTCCGGGGGCGATAAAACAGAAACTTCCCGGTGTATGGGTTGAACTTATAGCGTTGTTTTTATAATAAAAATAATTTTTACTTATTTCCGTGGGGAAACTGCGCATTGTAGGCGGGATATCAGTAGGGATGAACCAGAGTTTGATCTCACGTTGAGCGTCTTCCGGATTTGCGGAAGCATGAATAAGATTATCTGATCTTTCTCCGATAAATTTCCCATTTTCATCATACAACGGAATTACAGTTCCCAGCGCGCGAATGCAGCCGGGCTTTTGCTGTCTTGCCTCGTGAGGATTCGTATTTCCGCAGATTTCTCGAATATTCTTGATGGCGTTTGGTCCCCGATACAATATCGCTATGACTCTGCGTTTCGAAGGATCATCCGGATAATGAAGATAACCTCTGATGTAGTCGAGAAGTGATGGGTAAAAAAATTTTCCTTTATGCTCAGCGTAATGTTCTTCGGCCAGTGCTAGATTTACGGAAACAACTTTCAGCGCCGCGAAACGCAGTCCGGTGTGAAATTCAGAAAATTGCGAAAGTATATATCCGGTTAATGAATTTTTAAGAGCGTCAGGTTTTATGAGTACAAGCGAATTTTCAATATTTTGTTTTGTCATTTATATTCTCCTTATTATTGAAATATGTAATAGTTTGAAATAGTTTATAATTTGATAAAAGATTTCTCTTGAGTGTCGAAAGTATAGGAGAAGTTACTTTTTGTGTCAATGTATTCTTTCATGAAATTAATTAAAGGACAGAGGAAATATTAATCCAAATTTTGATTTGCAATCCAAACATTCAAGGAGTCCAGCGCTTGACTTACATGAAGAATGTTTCTTTCTTTCTTTTTGGATTTCTTTTCAGGCAATGAATCCAGTAAACCCCAATTAATATTCATTGGCTGAAAGCGCGTGGAAGATTCAGGAGCAACTATATAATTCAGTAGCGCTCCGATTGCGGTTTGGACTGGCGGTGGTTGTAATTTATTTCCTTCAATAATAAAGGCGGCGTTCAGTCCGGCTAGAAGTCCCATCGCTGCCGATTCAGTGTATCCTTCAACTCCGGTAATCTGACCGGCGAAGAAGATATTTTCATTGTTTTTAAGTTGCAGAGAGGGGAGCAGAAGGGAAGGGGAATGAATAAAAGTATTACGATGGATACTGCCGTATCTGGCGAATTGAGCGTTTTTAAGTCCGGAAATAAGGCGGAAGACACGCCGCTGTTCAGGCCAGGTCAGTTTTGTCTGGAACCCGACCATATTAAAAAGCGTGCCGGCAGTATTTTCCCGGCGCAATTGAACAACAGCATAAGGAAGGGAACCTGTTTTAGGATCGATAAGACCTACAGGTTTCATCGGTCCGAAAGCCAGACTCTTTTCGCCACGGGAGGCCAATACCTCTATCGGTAAACAGCTTTCAAAATGGCGGATTTCTTCAAAAGGTTTTGCGGCGACCTTTTCGCCTGTCAGCAATTCCTGCCGGAAGCGTTCGTATTCTTCTTTATTTAACGGACAATTCAGATAATCGGGCGTTCCTTTATCATAACGCGATGCCCAAAACATTTTATCCATATTAATAGAGTCCGCTTCGACTATTGGCGCTATGGCATCATAAAAATATAAATAAGAACTGTCCAGCATTTGGGCGATTTCTTGTGCCAGTGCATCAGAAGTGAGCGGTCCTGTGGCAATTATCGTTAATGAATCTTTCGGAATTTTAGTAACTTCAACCCGGCTCAAGGTGAAGTTCTTTTGTAGCCTGAGTTGTGTTTCTACCTCTCGGGCGAATAGAGTGCGGTCAACGGCCAGAGCGGAACCTGCGGCAACCGCTGTGCGATCCGCCGCCATTATTATTAATGAGTTGAGACGGCGCATTTCTTCTTTAAGCAATCCGGGAGCATTATCGAGGCTGTTGGACTTAAGAGAATTGCTGCAGACTAATTCCGCTAGGTGTTCCATTTTATGAGCGGGGGAAAACTTTTGCGGCTTCATTTCATACAAATGAACCGCGTGACCGCGCCGCAGGAGCTGCCAGGCCGCTTCACAGCCGGCCAGTCCACCGCCAATTATTATAACAGGAGATGTTTTCATGCCCCGGATGTTGTTTTGGACATTTTCTGGATGTTCTTGCATTCAGGATAACCAGTGCATCCCAGGAACTGGCCGTAGCGGCCGCGCTTGATGGCCATAGGTTTGCCACACGTTTCACAAATTTTATCGGTTAGTTGTGCTTCCTGTGTAGTTACTTTGCCATCCTTGCTAATTTTTTTTATGTTTTTGCACTCGGGGTAACCGGTGCAGCCCAGGAACTGGCCATAACGGCCACGCTTGATTGCCATAGGTTTGCCGCACAATTCACAAACTTCGTCGGTTGCTGGCGCTTCCTGCACGACGATTTCGCCATTTTCATTTTTTGTCGCGTTCATAGTATTCTTGCATTCCGGATAGCCCGAACAGGCGAGAAACTGTCCGAATCTTCCCTCTTTGACAATCATGTTTTTGCCGCATTTGTTGCATTTAACTTCCGTTGTTTTTGTTTCCATGTGTGTTACCTTGCCATTTTCATCATGGGTGAAATTCATGGTGTTCTTGCATTTGGGGTAATTAGAACAGCATAGAAATCTTCCGTTTTTCCCCCATTTAATCACCATGGGAGAGTTGCATTTTTCACAAACCAGATCGGTTGGAATTGCCTCTTGTTTGATGTTTTTCATTTCGGTTTTGGCTTTTTTTAGTTCGTTGGCGAAAAGCGCATAGAATTCCTTGAGGGTTTCCAATCTTTTGCGTTCGCCGTTTTCGATGGCGTCAAGTTTGTTTTCCATATCCGCGGTAAAGGTCAGGTCCAGAACTGTCGGGAAACTTTTTACCAGAAGCCTGGTGACCATGATGCCCAATTCAGAGGGGTGAAATTTACCTTTTTCCAGACTAACGTATTCGCGGTCCTGAATAGTGGAGAGAATAGTAGCGTAAGTGCTGGGCCGTCCGATTCCTTTTTCTTCGAGTTCGCGCACAAGCGATGCTTCCGAAAAACGCGGGGGCGGCTGCGTGAATTTTTGTTCCGTATTCAGATTAAGGAGTTTCAGCTTTTCTTTTTCACTGACTTCCGGCAGAAGCTTGTCGTTACCGTTGCCGTTTTCTTCTTTATCGTCTTTGCCTTCGGTATAAACAATGGTAAAACCGGGGAATTTCATTACCTGTCCCTGCGCGCGGAAAATACAATTGGCGCCTGCTATATCAATAGTCGTTTGATCATAAATCGCCGGGTTCATTTGGCTGGCGACAAAACGGTTCCAGATGAGTTGATAAAGTTTAAATTCATCGGCGGACAGATATTGTTTGATATCTTGCGGCTTGTAGTCCATTTTGGATGGACGAATCGCTTCATGGGCATCCTGCGTTTTTTGCGAATTCTTGTAAGAATGAGGTTTATGTGGAAGATAATCAGAAGAATAACTTTTCTTGATATAATCCCGCACATCTTTAATCGCCTCTTCGGCTATCCGGTAAGAATCGGTTCTCATGTACGTTATAAGACCTACAGAGCCTTCTTTGCCCAGTTCAATGCCTTCATAAAGTTTTTGAGCAACGCTCATGGTTTTCTTCGCTGTGAATCTGTGCCAACGAGAGGCTTCCTGCTGTAATTTACTCGTCGTAAATGGCGGTGGAGCCGTGCGTTTGACTTCTTTCTTATCAAGTTTTTCAACGCTAAAATCGGCTTCACGGATTTTAGCGGCAAGTTTTTCGGCCTGTTCACCGTTTGCCACTTTGGCTTTCTTGCCATCTACCTTAATCAGTTTAGCTTCAAAAGGAGGCGGATTATTACCTTCGAATTGCGCTACCAGATTCCAGTACTCTTCAGGCACAAACTTATTTATCTCTTCCTCTCTGTCGCAAATTATTCGCACGGCTACCGACTGCACTCGCCCTGCGCTCAGTCCTCTCTTGACTTTATCCCACAAAACGGGACTTATCTGATAACCGACCAGTCGATCAAGAATGCGCCGTGTCTGCTGTGCCTCATATTTGTTGAAATCCAGTTGCAGGGGTTTCTTGATAGCTTCCATTACCGTGTTCTTGGTTAAGTCATTAAACAGAACACGATAAATATTTTTGCCTTTGGCATTGATGATTTCCGCTATATGCCAAGCGATTGCTTCGCCTTCGCGGTCGGGGTCGGGGGCGAGGTAAATATTTTCGGCGTTCTTCGCCGCTTTTTTCAGATCATCAATAGTTTTCTTTTTTGTTTCGATTATCTTATAAGTTGGTTCGAAATTCTTTTCCAGATCAATACCCAGAGTGCTTTTCGGCAAATCTTTTACATGTCCCATAGAAGCCACGGCGTTAAAATCGGTACCGAGAAATTTTTTAATAGTTTTAACTTTAGTGGGAGATTCCACAATTACCAAAGAATTCGCCATAGACACCCTCTCGCTTTTTGAATGAAATTAATTTTTGACGCCCCTATAAGCATAAGAAAATAATTTGTAAAGATATATTTATTAATAAAAATCTAATTTCTTTAATGAAGTGTAAGGAAATTGGTACCTTAATAAGACCTGGGCGTCAGAAACAAAGAGTCCTAAAAATTACAAGTCGAGTTATTCCTCGCAAGTTATATATTGAGGGATAATTATTTTTTTACTGAGAAAAACTTTCCCGGATGCTGTTGAATAATTCCTTTTAATTCCATTGTCGTCAATGTACTTAAAATATCGGCAGACGATAAGCCAGTGGAAGAAATTAAATCATCAATGTGAACGCGGCCGCCGGAAATAAAGCCAATGATTTTTTGATCAACAGCACTCAATATTTCGGATGATTTAGCTACAATGGATTCGGAATTGCTAATAGAATGCGGTTTCAATGCAATTGTTCTTTCGACTTGGGGCAAAATTTCTTCCAGGATATCATCGGTATTTTCAATTAATTTTGCGCCTTGCTTAATCAATTTATTTGTTCCGCGCGAACCTGCGGCATCGATACTTCCGGGCACGGCAAAGACTTCTCTTCCTTGTTCCAGCGCGAGCCTGGCTGTAATAAGAGAACCGCTTTTTTCTCCAGCTTCTACGATTACAACACCATAAGACATACCGCTGATGATACGATTGCGTATTGGGAAATTGGCTGAACGTGGCGGTGTGCCTGGTGGAAATTCAGAAATAACCGCGCCATTTTCAATGATCTCTGCAAACAATTTTTTATTTTCCGGTGGATAAATAACGTCTAATCCACTGCCTAGGACGGCGATAGTCCTACCATGTGCGGTTAGCGCTCCGCGGTGTGCTGTGGAATCAATGCCCCGGGCCATGCCGCTGACTATAGTTAAACCTTTGAGGGCAAGTTCGCGGCTGATTTTTTCCGTCGTATATTTACCGTAGGTGCTGGCCAGTCTAGAACCGACTATGGCAATATTTGTATCATCTTTATTTAGATTGCCTCGAACATAAAGAAAAGGAGGGCGGTCATAAATATTCATGAGTTTTGCGGGATAAAGATCATCTTGATAAGTAATTATATTAATTTCATTCTTATCGAGAAGTTCAAATTCTTCTTTAACTTTCTCCCAGTCCTTAAAACTGGCGATTGCTGTGGCGATATTCTTGGAAATTCCCGGGGTTTCTCTTAATTCTGAAACCGGTGCGGTAAAAATAGAGGGTAGAGAACCAAACTTATCCACTAATGCCGGAAAAGTAATATTGCCGACACCCGCGATAGATTTTAGTGCAATCCAGTATTTTAAAATATTATAATTCATAATTGTTTGATCAGGAACACACTCATCAATCTCCTCTTTGGTGGATGTGGCCTTCACGAAAAATTTGATGCAAGCTACATCTTGTTTGCCGGGTATGTCAAGTATTTTGAATTCTATGATGGGGCTGTTGAAAAACGCTCATCTGCCGTGTTACGCTGCAAACCGCACCACTCAACGTATATCCATCCGTGTGACCTTTAGGTTATACGCCTCGCGGTTCGGTTTTTTGCGCGCCTTGCATCTGGACATTTTTGAACAGCCCCCAAACAGGGGATTTTTCAATAACCCCATGTTTGTTTGGTTATTACTAAAGCGGAAAGTATAAAACCTTGAAAATAGTTGCTTAAATTTAATCTTTGAGTTAGTAACTCATTATTATTTCTTTTAAGTTAAGGGGTATTTATGTTGAAGATAAAGAATTATTTTATCTTTATTATTGTTGTACTGATTGTTTATCCATTTACATCTGTTGCTCAAAATAATATAAATCCAGAACAAAATCAAAATATTATTAATCAAAAAGTTCAAAGTACTGTGAACAATGATGAAAAGCGTTTACGGTCAGTGCTGACAATAACGCCACGGGAAATTAATATAGGAACAATTACTGCTTACAAATCCGATGAAGGAGTATTTACATTAAAGAATTTGGGTTCAGGCGTCATTGATTGGTCGACAGATGGACCGGAAGGGTGGGAGAAATCAGAAGAACAGAAGTTATCGAGCATGGTAAAAAATAATGCTGATTCTTTGCGCGTTGAAATCCGTTTGCTGTCCGCTAAATTAATAAATGACAACAACTCTAAAATTGCACTTCACAATGTAGAGATGAAACTAGAAGTTGGCAGTGAAGCGCTCATCTGCCATAAGGAATTTTCGGCAGGTACTCATAAAGAAGAAATTAAAATTAACTTTGCGGGTGGGCAAAAAAAAATATTTGTCACGTTTGTAATAGTTTCTACTCAAAAATCTCCCTTAATTAATTTGAATCCTTTAAGGTTGGATATGGGCAGTATCTTGCCGGATAAAATCGTTTCCAAAAAAATAATATTAACCAACAGTGGTAAAGAAATGTTGACTTGGTCGGTGGCGGCGCAAGAACATAATAGTAACGAGACTCTTACCAATTTTAAAAAGGGTAGATATATATCATTTGTTAATGAAGAAGCGCAGGGAAGTGGAGTTTACACCTTGCCCGGGCATTTTAAAGAAACAGTGGAATTAACCGGCAAATGGACGGAAAGTAATGGTTATCCCTCGGGCGCGGAAGGCGATAACTTCATAAGGATTAATTTCAGCGGAACAGGAATAATTCTGTATTTATTAGCTTACCCTGACGAAGTTAATTTAACCGCATATCTTGATAAAACTCTAATTGATGATCGTAAATTGTTTGACGACCTTAAAGAAAAAAATGGAGAATTACTGGTTGCGGAAGGCCTTGCCGAGGGATTCCATGTTCTTACTGTTGTTAGTAAGGATAGCCGTTTGGTTTTTGAAGGCGTAAAAATATTAGGAGAAAACATTTTTTATCTTCCTGCCGATAGAATAAACATTGTGCCTAATTCCGGCGCAACAACCAGTCAAAATAATTATATTAAAGTTACTTTGAATACAAGACAAATGACTTCAGGTTATTATACTGATGATATTGTATTTGATACCAATAGCGGTGAAGCAATTGTTGAAGTCTTTGCGCAAGTGATTCCCGATAATACAGTGAAGGTTATTGATATTTATAGATATTACAATGGAATAGATTATTTATTTACAGCCAATCCTCAATCGGAAGCAAAGAGACTAAGTCAAAATAATTACGCAAAAGAAGGAATTGCTTTTCGGCTTTTCAAGCCGGAAACTCCGGGAACGACTTGCTTCTACCGCTGGTATAATCCGCAAAAAAAGGATCACTTTTACAATTATGATCCTAAGGGAGGCGGCAAGAACCTGCAGGGATATATATTTGAAGGTTCGATAGGCAATATTGCAACATCCAGATTGACCAATACCAGAGAGCTTTACCGGTGGTATAATTCGAAAACGGAACATTATTTTTATTCAACGGATCTCCAGGGAAGAAAAATTAATAAAAAAAGATACCGGTTTGATGGTATCGCCGGTTATGTTAAATGATAGGTGCTTTTTCAGTTGAATTTTTTATGTAGTTATCCGATAAATACAAATCTAAAATTGTTTACAATTTCATCAGCATTAGGTCTTGACAAAAGAAGATGGAGACGATAAGACGCTAAATCTTTTTGGCACATGGTTAAAAAATGCGCCTGTAGCTCAGTTGGATAGAGCAACGGACTTCTAATCCGTGGGCCGAGAGTTCGAATCCCTCCAGGCGCACCAAGGCGAAAATGGTGGGTGTAGCTCAAATGGTTAGAGTGCCGGGTTGTGGCCCCGGAGGCTGAGGGTTCAAGTCCCTTCACTCACCCCATTAATAGAATGATTAAATAATGAGCGCCCGTAGCTCAGCTGGATAGAGTCGCAGACTTCGAATCTGTTGGTCGTAGGTTCGAATCCTACCGGGCGTGCCAGAACATAAAGAGAGAAAAAGGGCCCTTAGCTCAACTGGCAGAGCAAATGACTCTTAATCATTAGGTTGTCGGTTCGATTCCGACAGGGCTCACCAAATAATATTAGGCACTTAGATGAAAATCTAGGTGCCTATTTTTTTGTCTTGGCTAAAGACTGGCTAAAGTTGACCACGATAATAGATATGTTATGATATAAATAGTTATATACCCTGACTTATACACATCTATATATAATCAATAAAAACACCTTAATAAAATTTTTGACCGGACTTCCTTGCAAAAACTAATAGTGGCGGAAACATTGTCGCTTTACCCCGCAATAGCGCGGCAAAACCGACAGCTCTGATTTTTTAGCTGGCAACATTAGCACACGCATAAAAACCCAGAGCTGTCGCTTACGCGCCAATGTTCCGCCATAATGGAATAATAAATTTATGACCCCAAGAGAACAAATTATCGATCAATTAATGACCATAAAATACGGATCAATAAATAACTTCTTTTCCATCACCGCCAGAGATCCCAAAGGCTCCATGCTTCAGGTATCAAAATATTTTAATGATTTTGTCAAGCACGGCTATATCCGACCGTTAGCCTATGACCTTACACCCCGGAATAGACGAAAAGAGATATTCCATACCCCGACCCTAAAAGGAGCTAAATACGTGGGCCGAGAAGCCGAATATAAATATAAAGAGATCAGAGCAACCTCTACTGTTAGACACGACAGCATGAAATATGACATTGCCCTGTCTTTGGTCAGGTTATACCCTGATTGGAAATTTGAGTTTGAATACGAAAAAGAATTCGGCGGCAAGAAGTGCGATATTTATATTAAGGCCCGAAAAGGCGAAGCCACCCTCTATTACTGGGTAGAGATTGAACGAAAAACCGAATGCTACAAGGGAGTAAAGCAGAAAGCCGAGATTTTCAATAAAGTGAAAAGCAAACTTCCATTCGGAACCAAATGCCTGTTTGTCCTTTCCTACCTTTACCACGATCCGCTATTGCGACCGCAAGAGTATAAACTAAATCCAATAATAGAAAGCAGAATAGAAACGAATAACAAACAATTCAATCGTTTTGTCAAATCAGCTCCCAAAGATTTTCTTTATCTTAATTTTATAAACTTTCACCGGTTAAATGAAGCGGTTTGGTTTGATCAAGGCCACCCAAGAAAATTAATTCAATAATATAAGATTTGCTCTCCTGACAGTGAGTGTCAAGATAATCAATATCTTTCTTAAGTATTATTTTTCCATTTTGTCGTTTAATGCTACACAAATATCGGTAATCATCAAAGTTAATTGATATTATATTGACACAGACGGATGTTTTTCTTATAGTCTTCCTACAAAAAAACGATTCATTACATAAATAATGGATGTTGAATGAAAATTAAAATATCTGTCGTTAATATTATTAGAGAATATAGATATGTTAATTACTCATTTATAATTCTTATAGCATTGTCATTTATTTTCTTTACACCCCCTTGTCAAAAAACCATTTCATCATTTCATATTAATACATTTAATTGTTTTCACAAGGAAGTGACAGGGCATCTATGCAAGACTTGTGGAATGACTAGGGCTATGAGTGCCATAATTGTTGGCAATTATAATTCAGCTATAAAATATCACCCAAAATCACCTATCATTTTTATGCTTCTTATTTTAGAATTAGGAATGCGACTTTTACCAATATTAAATAATCATGTGCTTATTCCATGGCTTGACATGACACAATTGATAATGGTTTCTCTTGTTTCATTAATATTTATTTTATAAATACTATTAATGTAGCGCAAACATTGATCATTAAATCAAAAAAAGGGGGGGCAATTTGTATGGAAGAAGATTTAAAAGATTCTGGTACTGTTACGGCGATGTCAGTTATTGGATTGGTTTTTGGTTTAATAGGCATGCTTGGTTCTTTTATTCCTTGCATAGGATCACTTGCCTTTTACATAGGAATACCTGCCGCTATTATATCTGGCATTGCATTAGGAATTGCTTACTCACAAAATGCGAAAAGAACATTTGCGATTGTTGCATTAACGATTAGCTTGATTGGTGTTGTGATCTCAGGCTTTCAATATTTTTCAATTATTTCAGCCGGTAAGCAAGCACAGAAAGAGATGGAAAGATGGGGTAGACAATCCACCACAACCCAAACCGAAACACCCACTCCGCGCCAACCAATATCGGAGCCCGGACCACAAGTCGCTATCATAACAAAGGAAGCTGGCAATGAGAACGCAGAGGCAGCGCGTAAAATCTTTCAGACGACATATGTTAAGTTCCTTAAAGAACGCAATAATTACAGTAATGTCATAAATCTAAAAAATGATAGAGACTGGCGTACAAAGGAAATAAAGTTGCTTAAGGGTGCGGAAAACTTGGTAAAAATAGAAGGCCCAAGTTATGGCATAGTGATCATGTTGTTCAATAAAAAATTGAAATTCGACAATAGATGCAATGGCATTTATAACCCTCTCGTCGGCTTTCCTGAAAAGACAGGAAATCCAGAACCATCATATTGGGGAATATATGAAGAGGACAACGAGACACTCTGTCGGCAAGTTATTTTTGAACCTTTCTATAGAGACGAAAAACTGGAATTACTTCTTCCGGCAACATATCAACATGACTTTAAGATTTCATTGAGAGATGCAGAACTAATGAACTAATCCTGCAGGTTCTATATTGGTATGATAGATATCTCGAAAGAATACAGATATGTTAATATGGGTCTTATTTCTTTTATGACGTTATTGATTATCCTGTTTTGGGTTGTCCATATTCCAAACTCACAGAGTTCCGTTTTGTAAGTTCGTTAGTGCCAACGTGTTTCGTCAAGGAACAGATTGGTTTGCTATACCCGACATGTGTCCTAAGTAGAAGTATTGCAGCCTTTTGCTGCGATGACCTTGCAAAATCGATAGGCTTTCATCCTTACGATTATCTTCTTGTTCTCTTTTTTTACCTCCATGTTTGTTTGAGAACCATACTATTTTTCATCACACAACCATGGTTACCTTGGATAGATATGGGACAGCTTGTATTGATTATAACTTTTGATATCTACCTTCCTGATAATCGCCATCAGTTTTTCAATCATTTTGAAAAAATAGTCCTTTCAATTCCAACATTACCTTTCCTTGTCTTTTAATCTTAGCAACAGCCCTTCGCCAGTAAAGGGTAGTCTGCCCACAGTCTACGCTTCGCTCCGAATGTGGACAGCTCCAGCCCTTGACAGGCGTGGGCTCCCGTTGCTTTCCGGTTATCAGACGGAAAGGAAGCGGTCTTTCGGTCTTTAACAATTCAAAATCCGCTTTTAGGAGGTTTTTATGTCATGGAAATTTATTGATCCCCAAAGCGTTAATTCGCGCATGTTTGCGTTATCAGAAGTCCATGCAGTCAAAGTTAAAAAATTTGACGGCAATGGCGACGTCAGGAATTTCAGCCTTAAAGGCTGGATTACTTATGCCGACTTAATGGACATTGATCCGCGCACGGGAAAGAAACTCGAACGTTCAGAATGGTTTATTTTCGCAGCCAAAGGAAGGAGGGAAGTTTATGTATAGTCCAAAAATAACAGAAGAGCTTATCCCTCATCTTTACAGATGGGCGAAAAGCGATGGAGTCAAAATGACAGTATTGGTTAACCGAATAATTGAAAAGGAAGTCAGAAAATATCTGAAAGGAGGTGATAAGTATGCAGGACAGAATCAAGCAAACCCTGTCGAGTATTCTGGACGTGTTTAAATCCGGCCAAATCCCTGAGAAAGTCGCATTCGCAGCCTTTCCCCCGTTTAAAGTCCCGTCAGTCAAATGGAGCTATTTAAACCATATCTTGATGATGATCAACGAAACCAGTGACGCGCGAGGATTTAGGCAATGGCTGGATGTCAACAGGCATGTCAAGAAAGGAGCGAAAGCTTTTTACATCTTTGCCCCCAGGATAAAGAAAGAAAAAAACAGTGAGGGCGAAAAGGAAGAATCGCTTGTCGGTTTTTTAACAGTCCCTGTTTTCAAGGTTGAAGATACCGAGGGCGAGCCTTTGGACTATGAGCAGACCGGCATAAAAGAATTTCCTTTAATGGATAAAGCAAGAGAATGGGGCTTAAGCGTGTCGGCAGTTGGCAACAACGGCAGATATTGGGGAGCGTATAACGGGCGGGAAATAAAACTGGCCACTAAGGAGGAGTGTGTCTTTTTTCACGAACTCGCCCACCATGGACACAAGCTGGTTATCGGCGAATTAAAGCAGGGCCAGGACTGGAAACAGGAAATCGTGGCCGAATTATCGGCAGAGGCTCTCTGCCGTATTGTGGGGCTTAAAAAAGAGACCACAGGCAACAGCTACCGTTATATTGAGAGCTATGCCAAGGAAGCGGGTTTAAATCCGGTAATGGCCTGTTTGCAGATTTTGAACGAAACCGAAAAGGTTTTGAAACTCATCTTGCAGGAGGCCAACAACGAAACTGTTAAGGAGGTAATAACATGTTAAAAAAAATCGGCGTGCTTTGGAAGAAGAAGGACAAGAACAAGGAAGAGTTTTATTCGGGCAGTCTTGATTTGGGAGTATTGGGAACCGTCCAGTTGGCGGTATTCCCGAACAACAACAAAAAGGAAAACCAGCCGGATTTTGCCATCAACTTAATGAAGGATAACAGACAATAGTTATCCACAGAGGGATTAAACCAATCCCTCTTTTTTATTAGTCTATACTTTTTTGGAAGTGCATAACTTTTGACTGCTTCATTATTTGGCTTATTTTAGCTTAAATTAAATGCCTCTCCAGAACTTGTCTTATCTATACCATTTGCTATAATTAAATTATAAATATTAAATCCCGCCTTATGAAAATCAAAATCTCAAACAAACCTTATGCCGTCGTCTTTATCAAATTACCCTGGGAAACCAAGAAAGAATTTTTGGGGATACTCGACCGCATTTGTTCCGACCAGTCCAAAGTTGGCCGACAGCTTATTACCGACTGGATTAATAAAAAAAATAATAAATTTAATAAAAACCTATGACAAAATCAATAAACCAACCCTTATGGGAGCGCCGACGCTTTGGCGCAGGCAAGCGCAACTATCTCAAAGAGGGAATGATACAATACGGCTACTGGGATAAAGCCGATGAAGATGTTAAAAAATTAATTGAAAGTATAAATAAAATTTAAAAAATATATGGACAAAAAAACAGAGCGTATAAAGCATTATTCAAGCGCCTTATTAGAAATTATAGATAATGTTGACGAGTTTTCCAGAGGTGATTTACAGTGGGCGATAGAGGCTGAATTATCTAAACTTATAGAAGAGGTTGAAGAAAATTCAAACGTCGATGAGTGGTTAGAAATCGGCAGAAAAAACAATTATAATTAACTTAAACATATGTATAGCACATTAATTGACAACAAACTTTTAGAACTCTTAACCGGCAAAGATTTACAGGGAAATAAAATTGATAAACCTTTTGAAGAAATGTGGAAAGAATATATAGAATTATTAAGACAGTTTGAAACTAATTATTAATATAAACCTATGAATGATCAAACTTGCCCCAATTGCGGGGATGAAATGAAATGGATTCCGGCAGGTGTCAGCAAACGCACCGGCCAACCATACAACGGCTTCTGGTCTTGTCCAAACCGTTGCCCTAAAACAAATCAGGGCGGTCAAAGTTTTCAGCCCAAGCCTAACCAAGAGCAGTCTTTTGAAAAAGCCCAGGACAGAAAAGACGAAACCATGAGAATTTTAAATTCCAAAAACGGAGCTGCCAGCATAGTCGTGGCTTTAATTGAAAAGGATTTTATCCTGCAAAAAGACATTGAAAAGAATTTTGCCAAATACTGCACCTATATTTACGAATATGAACCTAACGCTAATGATGAAATCAGAATAGAGGATTTACCATTTTAGACGGAATTAGGCCGGTAGAAATATCGGCCTTTAAACTATAGTTAATGTTAGAAGTTAATTATAAAAACATTTTTTATTGATGTTAATTATTTTATGAAAGACAGCCTGAAGAACAAACTGTTTGAGGCTATCAGGGGAGATTATCCGAATGTATATTCAATGGAAAGATTGAAGGCTTTATTAACAGGGATTAATGATGAGAGAATGGTCATTAAGGGCAAGGCTTTTAAAGAAAGCAATATGGAAAAGAGACTTAGGGAGCTAACTTGGGAAGATGATAACGGCTACGCGCCTGTACGACCGATTAAGAATGAACGAGGTTATTTGATGGGCTATGTCTATCAGGAACCGCCGAGAATAGAGAATATTAAAATTGAAGGAGGTATGCAAGGGCAGATGTTTGAGACTTGCAGTAGATTTTAAAATTTTGTTTAAAAATATATGGAGTTTAAGAAGTGCCCTCATTGTGAGAGGGAGTTGCCTAAAACGGCATTTGATATTCATAAAAAGGAAAAATGCGGGGTTTTTTGGATATGTAAAGAATGTAGAAAGATTTATGACAAGGGGAAGCCTTGGAAGAAGTTTAAGACTAATTGGAAAAAGAAACCAGCAAGATATTTGTCATTGAAGTATGACGGTATTGGGAGAAGAATTAAAGTTAAGGATAGTTATAAAAATAGAAAATTATTATTTACCAGACAAGAATTTATTGATTTTGGAATGAATGATAGGAATTATTTAAGGTTGCACGAGCAATGGCTTAAGGCTGATTGTATAGTGAGATTATCACCGTCGGTAGATAGAATAGATAATAATGGAGATTATGCGTTAGACAATATTCAGTTTTTGACGTTATCAGAGAATACTAAAAAAGGATTTATTGATAGAAGAATTTGGACCCAAGCTAACCCACCCTATATTTGATGCCTCACTTCTGGCAGCAACTTAGTCGGATAAAATCTTGATTTTTTATAATGTTTATTTTATCCTCCCTCGTAAGCCGCTCAGTAGTTCGGCTCATTGCCTTATATGCGCCTTGTAAGAAAGGTTTTAATGGACAAAGCAACCCTTTATCCCGATTTAGAGCCAATCGCTGCCAGAGCCTCTTATAAGCAGATATTTGACTTATTATACATAGTTGCCCAGGTTAGATATGCCACCTTTAAACAACTTCACCCTTTAAACCACCGAGTAGTTATTAAAAAAAATCTTGAATACCTTGTAAAATTAGACTACCTTTCCACTATCAACCTTGTAAAAAACGCAAAAGCGTTTCATATTACTGATAAGACAAGACAAATCCTTGAAAAAGAGGGTTTTAATGTTGAAGTTATCCAGAAGAAATTTACAGGGCAAGACCTAAAACACGCCCTTAAAATCACCGATTGCCTTTTAAAGTTACAAGCTCAAGAAAATTTTTACAAGGTGTTTTACCAGATATTCAGGGAGCCGCCGGAGTATAAACAAGAATTTTTACGGCCTGACGCTTGTGTAATTTGGAAAAAAGACGGCGCTTATAAAATAGAGTTTATTGAAGTGGAAACCGAAAAGCCGGATTGGGAAAATTACTTGTTGGTTAAAAAAGAGAAATACGAGAGGTTGGCGCACGACCAGAACATTTACCGTGTCTGGTGGAAATATTATCACGAGAGATTAAATTTACCGCTTTGCCAAGAAGCGGATTTTTGTTTTTCGGTTAGATGTTTCGGAAATATAAAAAAGAATTGGGAGGGCTGGCAATTTGTCTGAATATTGGTCTGAAAATAGCTTGAAAGGAAGGTATTTAAAAGAGAAAAAAGATTTTTATGCGGATATACCAGATACTAAGAAAGAGGGACGTTTTAATAAAATAATGAATGATGTTAAATTTCATAGGTTGACAGCTCAAATTAAGAATTTTATTTGTCCTAATTGTTTGGAATCAATTATTTTTAAAGAACTTATTTTTAAATGTCCTTTCTGCCATGAGATATACGGAAAAAAATCTAATGATATTGGAGAAATTTCAACAAATAAATTTTTTAATGAACTACTTAAATCTGGTCAACAAGATAAAGAGGAAGTAATAAAAGGTCAATCATTATTTGATCAATGTTCTAAATGCGGCGGTAAAATAAGATATGTTGAATGTTATCGTTGTCACAAGTCGATAGATTTATTTGCTCCTTATAATGAAGAAGAATTGGAGGCTAAGAGGTATGAGTAGCCTTAGAGATATTTATAAAAATAAACAATTAATTATTGAAAAATCTAAAGAGACTCAAAAAAGTTTTTTTAAAAGATTATTTTGGCCTTTTGGTGTTTTTAAAGTTCTAAAAATTATGAATGAAACCCATATTTTTAATTTTATATGTCCTCATTGTTTAAAATCTATTCTTTTGGAAAATTTATCTTTTATATGTCCTTTCTGTGATGAAAAATATGGTGAAATTGCAGAAACAATTGCCGAAAAATCAGAAAACTATTGGTTATATAATATTGCTCATAAAGCTGAAATTATAGAAAAAGAAAAAGTATTGTTTGATAAATGTAATAAATGCGCAGGTAAAATTAGATATATTAAATGTTATCATTGTGACAAGCCGATAGATTTATTTGCGCCTTATAATGAGGAAGAATTAGAAAGGAAAAGATATGAGTAGCCTTCGGGATATTTATAAAAAAAGTTTTGATGATTATAATGATAAAATAAAAAATAAACCAAAACCGCCCCGTATGTGGCCAGGGATTTTATTAGGTGGGATTATAATGGCTTGCGGTGTTTGGAGGGGAAAATATGTTAATGATAATTCTGACATTATTGGCGTAATTATAATTATAATTGGATTTATCATATTCTCTTTCGGGTTTTTTAGGGGGTGGGGAGAAGAAAAGATTATTGCAAGAGACAGGATAAAAAAATTTATTTGTCATAATTGTTTAAAATCTGTTTTAGTAGAGAAACTAGATTTTCAATGTCCATTTTGTGAAACTAAATATGGTGAGTTGAGTAACAACGCATCTAAGGAAGAAGTAGACAGTTTATTGGGGCTCATTGCTAAAAGCATGATAATTTCTGCGGATTTTGAACAAAAAGAAGCAGCTTTATTTGACAAATGTGGACAATGCGATAGAAAAATTCAATTTGTTGAATGTTATTATTGTCATAAACCAATAAATTTATTTGCTCCATATAATAAAGAAGAATTAGAGGCTAAAGTATATGTCTGATGAACCAAAATTTGTTGCCAGGACAATAAAATATTCTCCTACCAAAATAGAACAATCTAAAGGTCAATTAGACAATTTTTTACATTCAGAAAAAGTTTTTTCAAAAATAAAAGATGTCGCGCCAACTATTCCCACGATTGATATATCAGTAAGCACTACGGTATTTAAACGGAACATCCAAAAGGTAATGGATGAAGAACCATTGACCAATCATTTTTTCCTTTTTTCGTCTCGGCGGCGCAGTGAAAAAATAAAGTTGGAGCGAGAACGGGTTAATGACCTTTTATGTATAATTGACAGAGCTATAGAAACAAATCGAAATATTATACGATACAATGTTGATGTTTTTATAACGCAACAGACATTGGAGCGACTTGCCCTTGAACACGCAGTTAATTTAGAAAAATACGCGAGATCAGTATTAAGAGAAGAAGATTTACTAGCGAGGCTTCATATTGATAATTTGGATAAAGTTGATGATGACGCAGACGAGAGAAAAGAGAAAATAAGGGCTATTAAGATTGCCAATGATAAGGTGATAGCTGAAATTAATCATATGCAAGCTACGACAAGAATTACAAATGCTCAAGCTGATATATTAGATAGAATTAAAACAGAATTAAATCTTTCAAACATTACTTCTTCCCAAGCTTATGTTTTAGTTAAAGCCCTTGATCCAAGGGCTAGCGCGGATACTGAATTTTCTGCTAGAGAAGCTATGATCAATGCTGACATTGACCGAATGAAAGAAGAAACAGCAAAAACCCATCAGCAGGTGGAGCAGGAAAAAATTAATACCGAACATAAGAAATGGAAAAATGAACGGGAACGAAATAGACCAAAAGAATGAATTACTACCTTGACCTTGGTTATCAATTAGACCTTGAACATAAAGTCCCAGCTCTTTATTCATTAAAAGACCGTATGCACCATTTTTATATCTGCGGTGCATCTGGCACGGGCAAATCCGTTTTTATGGAGCGTATGGCTCATTATGATATGAGCAAGGGGCTTTCCGTTATTTATATTGACCCCAAGGGTTATAGCGCAAAAAAACTTTATCACCTCTCGGATAAATCAAAAGTCCGTTATGTTTCAAAAGACAATCCAATTATTGTTAATCCGTTAAATAAAAAAGGCTACCCGTTAGACATCATGATTGAAGAATTGGTCAGAATCATAGATGTTATTACCATCCTGACCAGCCCCAATCCCGAAAGCACAAAACGGATGAAAGAGCTTTTAAATAAGTCAATCAAAGCTTTTTCAGAGGAGCAAATTAATTTTAAATATTTGTTTGATTTTCTTGAGTATCAAGATGTTAGAGACAGGCACAAATTTTTAGATGCCGACCTACAAAAATATTGGAAGGAATTTGATAAAAAACAGGGGCAATATTACGTCAATCGAGAATTTCACGACACCGCCAAATCTATTACTTCCCGAATTGACCCGCTGTTAAACAACGAACAGTTGAAGCCTTTTTGTAATGGAGAAAACGAACTTTATATCTCTGACCTTTTAAAAAACGGACAATCTTTACTCGTTGATATTTCGGGTCTTACTCTCGAAAATATGATTTACGTGGCTAATCTAATTTTTCATGCCGTGGCGACTTATATTCTATACGACAAATTGAAAATTCCCCTATTGGTTTACGTGGATGAATTTCAAAGAGTCGCTTCTGACTTAACCATGGATATTTTAGAATTTGGGCGTGATGAATTAGTAGGTTTTACGCTGGCGCACCATAGTTTATCCCAAATGAAAAAAAAGGAAATTATCAAATCTATTACTTCTATTGTGTCAAATTTCGCTATTTTCAGATGCGGTAAAGAAGAGAGCGAGCTTTTATCTCCTTACTTAAAACTTAAAAACGAACTTATGCACCTTGAAAAATTTCAAGCGTGGCTTAAGCTTGATACGGATTATATCTTAATTGAAACTTATCCGCCCATGATGAAAGACCCACCGGATATAGACTTGCCTAAAAAACCACAATCAGCCCAACCTTTTTATTGTTTAAGAGACGAATGGATTCCGTATTAATCCTTAATGCTATAATTAATATATGATCCCCCGTTAATTCACCGGCAAAAGCTATTAGCGGAATTACTGCCAATAAACTTGTCCTCAAGTGGGGAAATATGCCAAAAAGGCGTATTACTCGCAAGTGAACGGCAGGCTGTAGTTATAGGCACTTATGGGGTAGCCGTATACTCATAGGGCTTACTTGGGATTAAAAAAAGTGGGGAGGCTAAAAAAGCCCCCCTACTTTTTATTTATAGCCGGTATGCTATAATTAAAGTATCAGATAGTCTCAAATCTTCCTATCCTTTCCCTATCATCAATTTTTAAAATATCGTTCATTACAATTCAGGAGGCTTTATGGATAAATTACTTAAATGTTATGCGTGCGGCCAACCTGCTACTCATTGTTTCAAGGCTCGTTATTACATTATCTCTCTAATTGATCACGACCCAAATGATTTTCTTCCCATTTGTGATGAATGTAATGAAGCGGTGTCAATCAAAGTAAAAACTTACAAATTATTTAAAGTTTTAGAAGGAGGCAAAAATGGCGAAAAATAATAAGCATAAGATGTGTGCTTATTGCGGTCAGCGTGCAGTCTATTGTTACTATGACGATTTAATTGATAACTTAATTTATATTTGTAGCGACTGCAATATTACTGTGTCGGAGGTTTACGATTATGAAATCGTAAAATTTGTTCAAACTTTTAACGGAGGACTTTATAAAGGAGGTAAAGAGAATGGACAGGTATGGGTTTTTGGATTTTAAAGAAATCAGTCAAACGCCATTTAAGCAGATATTGGATGCCCTTACTCTCCAGTATCGCGAAGACAACGGCAAGTTGGTTTTGGACAATGCTATTATTGACATTCAGAAAAATCTTTTTTTTAATCCGCACAGTAAAAAAGAAGAAAACGGCTCGGTTATTAAGTTTGTCTCACTTTATAAAAATTACTCACTCCGGGAAGCTGCTTTTTTCATCAAGGAACTGGCCGGGAAACCCACAAAGGAAGAGCATAAAATCCCCGAGCTAACCCTTGTTTATCATCCCTACCTGGCAGATTATGCACCGGAAGACCTTTGCAAAAGCCTTAATGTCGGCATCTGCAAGGAAAAAGGCATTATGGCTAAGCGTATCTGCTTTAAAGCAGGGGAGCATTATGTAGGCTTTAATCCTGAAAATAAGGATTGGCTCTTTCCCAAGACCTTTAAGCGGAACACCCTTTGGAATATTGAGAATTGTGACAAAGATATTATTCTCATTACCCGCGATCCCTTTACCGCCTTAAAGCTTATTACCAAGGGTTATTATTACGCGGCTTCAATTATGGGAGCTGCGCCCACCGAAGAACAAAAAGACATCATCAAACGCTATGACTATGCGTTTTGTGATTAACCACCGAGGAGCGCCATTTGACGCTCCTTTTTTCTTTTGCTATAATTAAATCAAATAAATAATTTTAAATAGTATGACCAATAAAGACTTGGAAATCTTAAATAGCCTTTCCGAGAGAGATATAGTCTGCTGGCTTTATTTTAGCTGTCTAAAAGTGAAAATCCGAGAAATTGCTCGTCTTAGAGGCCTTAACCGAGGCGTTGTTTTTTATTCCATTAAGAAATTCCGAAAAATTGAACATCAGGAAGAGTTAATTTCTATTTTTCAAGAACTGTTCAATGATGACAGGCACTAATAGTGTGCTAAAATTAAATTAGAAGGTATGATTTGCTCATTAGGGAAAACATGTCTTTTCTTAAACAATCTTATTTTATGCTGGGTAATAATAAAAATTATAATTTTGACGTAGGTAAAGATATTGAAAGAATCGGAGTATTTTATATCTTTGCCCGTTATATCTTTCCGACAATTGTTTATGCAATCCTTTCAATAATCGCAATCGCCTTGGTTATTTATTTTCTTATTTACCTTGCCAATAATCCAATCACTTTTATCAATAATTCAAGTTGTTTTTAATAAATCCTATACTTGATCACAAAAAGGTAAAGTCCCATTAAAATATTTCAAGGTCATCAATCTGCTGGAATCACTGACTGCACCTACAAAGGGTTATAATCTACTTATAGTCAATGTTATCTGTTACCGACTGAAATATTGCACAGTCCTGTCACTATTTTCGAGCAAAGGTTAAAATTATTTTTTTGGCAAAAGCATAGTCCCGGATAATTGCTGCATTTCCATCTTCATAGGTCTTTGCAGATTATATTTTTTAGTTAGATAATCTATGACGTCGCCATGATTTCGATCAAATTCAGGACCAACTGAGAATACTTTACTTCTAATTTCATCGTCAACAGGGTCTATGACAGCATTTTGAAAAGCTTCTCGTAATTTGCATTTCTTAAATTCTTTGTATCTGGGAGATAATGTATTCAGGCATAACTTCATCTCCTGATCATCTGAAACTATTGCACTGTCTAAAATGTTTCTATGAAAATAGAAATCGCTATTATTGAAATAATAGCAATACATTAAAGGTTTGTTGTCACCCCAATCAGCTATATATTCTCTGCCGTATAATGTTGATTCGAAATCTTCAACCTGAAAATAAGGATTATGACCTTTAGCGTGTAGCCAAACGAGTTTGAAATCAGCTTTAATTTTAGATTTCTTGAGTTGTCTGCATGCTGATTCTACAACCCGTGATATATGAATCTTTCTGCCGACAGGATTAATTTCTTCGAATATTTTACCGGATAGAAGTTCTTCTTCTCGATATTTGAGAAATTCTTTCTTTGTCCATTTACTTTTTAGTTCGATGAGATATTTATATTTCCCACATTGGACAAGGAAATCAGGACTTTTTTCCGTGCTCTCTATTATCTTCTCAACTTTCAATCCTAGTTGAAATTTTATGCAATTCATTACGACATTTTCTAAATTCAATAAATTATCTCCCATTTTGGCTATTATCCATCTGTCTTCCGCTTAGGCAATCAATCATAGCACTCATACACAAGTGTTTCCTCCGTTTTTTTTGAAGGGGTATTGGGGTTGTGAATTAAAAGGATAATGGGTTGAAACTGGCAAGAAATAATGATTTGAAAAAAATTGATTTAATCAATCTTTTCAAGTATTAATATATATCGACTGGTATTCTATAAGGGATTTAAAAATAGCATATGAGTACAAATTTGATAAATTGAAACTATTATATAAAACACCCAAACAGGATTATCTGCAAATGCCTACTCATTTAAAAGAAATTATAATTGTTGATGATGATGAAGAATTTTTGACAATTATTGCAGACGCTTTAAGTATTTATAAAAATTATTTCAATATTCACACGGCAGTGAATGGTAAAGAAGCCTTAAATATTTTACATACATTACGAGTATTTAATTTGGTGGTAACTGACTTAAACATGCCTTTGATGGATGGATTTGAACTTCTAGCCTATATGAAAAGAAACTGTCCCCAAATCCCTGTAGTCTTAATTACAGCTTCCGGTACTCCAAAGATTGAAAAAATTGTCAAGGATATTGGTGTTTTTCGTTATATGGAAAAGCCTATAGATCATCCTTTAACTAGATTATTAAAGGAAAGATGTTATAGCCCTATGTTGACTAATGTTTTCATTAATGAATTGGCACTGCATATTTTTAAGGGTTTAGGAATTAACCCTAAAAAAACAGATTTTACGCAAGTGAATCTGGAAATATCAAGTGACCAAATTATAAGAGGTCGTAAAATGGCCCCTGTAAGCAACATAACTTTTTACAGGTTTAAAAAATCTGCCGTGAAAGGAAATGCTGATGCACAATTTCAAATTGGTGTTGAGTATTTTGCGGGCAAAGTAATCAAGAAAAACGATAGTGAGGCAATGAAGTGGTTTAAAACAGCCGCTGAGCAAGGACATGCTGAAGCAAAATTATATCTTGGTCACATGTATCTCAGGGGTGACGGAGTAAAAAAGGATGTTAGAGAAGGAGTAAAATGGATTAAAAGAGCTGCTGAACAAGGGAATAAGGATGCACAATTTTATCTCGGTCATATGTATCTAAGTGCTGACGGAGTAGACAAGGATGAAAGTGAAGCAGTAAAGTGGTTTAAAAAAGCCGCTGAGCAAGGGCATACCGGGTCTCAAGAAATTATAAAAAATTTGCAATAGTAAAATCTTTTTTATGCATATTTGATTTCTACAGGTTACTCCTTTTATTAATTGTTTTTAAAAATAGTAGTTGTTTCTAACACCATTATTCTCTCAATATGCTGTCAAAGAGTCTTTCAATTTGATCTTCTTTTCATACCACCATCTTGTTATGCGTTGACAGGTAACCAACAAATTTTCTAAAAGTTTCTTTTGAGTTTCTCATATTTTTTTAACTATCATTTATTTATGGTTGGAATCAATAATTTTCGTTGAGACATACGATTTGTTTAGTACAAGGAAGTAATAGTGTAACGTAAAGATCATAGGAATGTTGTCAGAGCTTATCACCAGACTTCAGATAATATCCTACAACATTCAGATGATCATTTTTACGGTAATATTTAGGGTCAGCCAATTTAACCTGGTTTAACTTTTTCACTTTTATCATTTTACTATCATCCTTTGATTTCATCACTTGGACACCTTTTGTTGTTCTACTTTCAACAGGATTTATTTGCGATGTATTAAAAAGAATAATTTTATTGATACTGCTTACGGCTACTAAATCAATATCATCCTTAATATGTTCAATAAAAATCAATTTAGATTCGTTATTGAAGGCATTTTTAAGTTTTTTCCTATTATATTCTGTCTGATAACTTTTAAGGATAATTTTAGCTACTTTTCCATTTTCAAAAGCTACCACAAGCCAACCAGAATAATCATTTGTTGCTGTTGTATAGATTTCCTTTTCACCTCGTTCGTAATCAATTTTTTCTAATGTCTGCAATCTTTCGCCAATTCCTTTTTTCTGTACTTTATAAACATTAAACGCAGATGTAAAAATCAATATTTCCGCATGATTTGAATCGTCTGATAATTTTGTTAGTACAGGTTTTTTGTTTACACTATCAATTTTTGATGGGTTCTCCATCTCAAATAATTCATCAAATAATCCTTCTTGATTGTTTTTGATTTTTTCTGAAAGGCTTTGCGTTTTTGTTTTTGGAATATTTATTTTGGATATTATTTTCTCGACTTGTTCTTCATGGCTATTATTAAAAGCGTTTACATCAGCAAATTCTTCATTCTGATTAATATTAGCATTAAGAAGTTTCCATAGAGGCTCAAGCGATTTTTTTCTATCAAGGTGATATTCTGACTTTCTTATTCTAAAAAACTGCCACCCACATCTTATTAATTGTTTTTCTCTCATTAAATCATTTAAATATTGTTCAGGACCATGAACTTCGTCCCCATCACATTCGACAGCTATTTTTGTTCCATTACTTAAAATCGGCACTAAATCTATATATCTCTTTGCCTTTACTACTTCATATTGTGGAATAACGCCAAACCCTTGTGAAACAATGTCATTATACACATCAACTTCAAACCAACTTTCAAAAGGAGGAGGTTGTGTTCCCAATCTTCTTTCAATCTTATTATAATAGACTAATCTATTTTCTTTGTAATTAATAAAATGATTAAGAAGTTTGTATCGTAAATCATTTGGATTGCTCAAATCTTCTAACTGAACTGAATGGAAAAGCCAAACTTGTTCTTTTGCTCTACTGACTGCAACATTATATCTTCTTCCATCTTGAGGCGTAGTCAATGCTGCCCTGTTATGATTATGAGCAGTAATTAAGCTTAAAAACATAATATCTCTTTCATCACCTTGATAGCTTGCTGAAATACCACAGATGATTTTCCTCTTTTGAATTTCTTCACTGCCAATTTTATCCAATAAGCGACTTTCAATGAGCTTTGCCTGAGCATTACCTTGTAAAACGATTACTCCAAATGTTTTCTCTTTATAATTTTCATCTTTTACAAGTTCAGCAATTTTATCAGCGATTGCTTCTGCCTCAATTCTATTTGTGATGTTTTGATATGCCCCATCGATATAACCATTTTGGCAATACACAGTTTTTAAAGGTTCTAATCTCTTTTCTGAATATTGCTTTAACGGGTATAAACCTATTCCATCAGGCGCATAAAAATGTTTATTACAAAACTCAATTATCTCAGGCATACATCTGAAATGTTCCCGCAATACGGTCATTCCATTACAAAATCTTTTTGCATGGTCAAAAAAACTAAAGTCCGTTCCGTAATAGTTAGCAAAAGGAATATCTTTCAAGTGCCTCTTAATGTGAGGTTCCATAACATTCGCATCTACTCCAACATATTCAGGAGATGTTTGTTTGTCATCTCCGACAATAATTATGTTTTTAGAAATGTAGAGTAAGAAAATTGCATCTGCCCCCAGTTGACTTGCTTCATCAATAATTACATAATCATACATTCCCTGTTCGGGATTTATTGTTTCTGCAACCTTATACAAAGGCATAACCCAGCACGGAACAGAATCTTTGCATTTTTCCATTTGAAGCTGTGCTTCCTTTCGGAATTTCAATGCCCGTTTTCCTTTTCCAGTTATGCCAATCTTTTTTACTGCTTGCACCCATGCTTGCAAATGCTGGCGCAATAAGAAATTTTTATTCAAACCATCTAATACACTAAGCCACGCTTTCTTTGAGGCAATTGTAGAAATTAGCTTTTCCTCTTGCCGTTCAATGTCTGATAATTTGCAAGAAAGCATTGTTTCGTAATCTTCAGCTAAGAGATTTAATATTTCAGCAAAAGCATGTTTGAAGTGAATGGCGTTTTCAAGTTTTCCATAATTTGAAGAATCAAAAGTGTTCTCTAAAATATCTTTCACCATTACGGGGAAATGTTTGTGAAGATTGTCTTGAAGTTTTTTGTAGTGATTATATTTTTCTTTCTCTGAATTCAAAGTATCAATTTCTAAGAGATGTTGTTCGTATTTGTCGCTATCAATATTTTCAATTGTCTTTGTTATTGCTGTTGCAATCGGATGAATATTCGGCATTGAAAGATATTTATTTGCTTCTAATATTTTCCCCTTAAATGCTATTACTTGCGCGATTAATATGTTGAAATTAACCTCATCAATCAAGTTCCAAACTTTTGTGCTTTCATAATCTTGAATCATAATTGATGATAATAATTTTATCTTCTCTTTTATTTTGTCCGCTTCTCCAAGTAAACTTATTAAACTTTCTATGTCCTCTTTGTGTTTCCTGTAAAATTTATCTTTTTCAAAATATGACTTTCCATTCGCTTTAATTCCCCAAATTGTTTCAAGTTCTTCAAACTCCTGTTTTATTTTTATGTCTGCTAAAACAGTTTGAATTTTTGCTGCCGTATCGCAATCACTTCCATTTACTTTTACTTCTCTAATGAAATATAATTTTTCTTTAATGTTTTTTGGAAGTAATGATTTTTTAATACTGAACCGAAAACCTGATAAACTGTTTCCCTCGTTGATATATGAAAGTAATGCTTGAGCATCACTTTTTACTTGAATTAAGCTCTTGTCATTTGAATATTTAATTTCTACACTTTTATCATAATGTTTGAGTATCTTATCCGGCATTTCAAGTAATGTTAAATTTGTTCTTGAAAGCATGTCTTTCCAATAATTAAGATTGTTCCGATAATCATTTATAACTTTTGATTTAAAAGGAGAGATATTGTTTTCAATTTTTGACAATAAATTAAGAAGTTCCTGCAACTGTTTTTTTAATTCAGGATAATCTTCACATTTGATAGTTATGTGCACTTCTTTTGAAGGATATTTTTGAACTAAGTCATTTGCTATTTTTCGATATTCTTTAAGTTCAGTAAGCAAAAAAAGTTTTTCTTTTTGCGGAACAATGAAATTGAAAATGCAGCAATCGATACCTTGATAGAATCTTGTCAATGAATTAAAGTTTTCAATGTCAGTAATTAAATTAATTTTATCGATGTCGGTAAATTCATCCTTGAACCAAGCGAAAATGGGGATTTCTTTTTCAATTCTCTCTGCTATTTCTGATAGTGTTCCCTGATAATAGCGATTTATGTTTTGCCTTCTTGTAGACTTCTCTTTTACTTTCAGCCATTCGTTTTTTGTATTTGCTTTTTGTTCTTTTAGCAAAGATAAATCTTCTTCTTTTTTTTCAATCTCTTTTTTATAGCCGTTAAGATTTGTAATTCTTGAAAGTTCATCATTGATTGCGTTTACACTAGCATCAAGGTCTTGAATAGAAGTTGAATCACCACTCAAAAGATTTACGGTTAAATTTTTAAAATCTTCCGGCAACTGATTTTTCAATACTTCCAATGCTCTCTTCGTGTAAGCTGTAACTAAAACTTTTTTGCCGTTGGCTAAAAGGTGACAAATCAAATTTGCAATAGTGTGAGATTTCCCTGTGCCTGGAGGTCCCTGCACCAACACTTTATTATTTCGTCTTGCTTTCTCTATTATTTCAATTTGCTCATCGTTGTATTTTTTGGGGAAGTAAATTGTTTCATCATTCAAAGAAACTGGATTTTCATTTTCTGAATCGCTTGGAAAATCTTCGGGATTTTCTAGATAACCGATGATGTCATTTATTGAAGGAATGTCTATTGAATTATCTGAACTGCTGATGTTCTCAATAATTTTTTCGTACAATGCAGTAAAACTTCTTGTATTTCTTTTCCGCAATATTAATGCTGGTGCAAAATAAACGGTTGGTTTTTTGGGGATTTCTTTCGATTTTGCCAAATCATCTTTTGATTGTCCATCTGTTCGCAATCTGTCTGCAAAAATTTGAATAGCTTCTTTAATCTGATTGTCAAATGGACTGTCAGAAATATTCTTCTCTTTGAGAAATTCAGCAACCTTTTTCTCCGCATCAATTATATCTGCCGCATCAAACTGATCAAACAAGTCAAGTATTGCATCAGTTTCAATTTGGATTTCATTCTCAATGCTTGGTGAAACTTTTACAAATGATTCTCTTGCTGAAAATTCAAAAGTGATTTCTGCTTTTGATGTTAGAATGTGTCTGCAAATTAAAGGTGTGTTTGCATCTTCTTGAAAATGTAAAAGTCCAACTCCAACTATAAGTTCAAATTCTTCTCCAAACTGTTGGGCTTTGTTGTAAATACTGAAAAGACGTTTGTATATCTTACTTTGTTTTTCATAATCAGCAAGTTTGGCTTTATAAGTTTCAAATTCCTTTTTGTAAAAATCTAAATCATCAATCCATTTGTTGTTGAGATAAGTTTTAAATTCAGTTTCTACTTCTGCTCTGTCAGCTAAGGAGATTGACTCACCATTTTTAAATATAGTGTCCATCAAAACTGGAAATTCGTTCTCATTTTTCAAACTTTCTTTTTCAATCCAGTCCGTCAGTGTGTCACTTATCTTTGGAAATGTTGGTGGTTGTGGTTCATTTTTCGGTTTGATAATTTTTAGCCAGTAATCAGCATCTTGATTGTAATTTGGAAAAGTGATGGAGTCAAAAATGTCATATTCAGGTATGTCTGTAAACCAAAGTATATCGGGGTATTGCGTTTCAGAACTCTCAATATTTCTTACAGGATTACTTCTAAGTTTTGAAAACTCAAGCAAGTAATTAAATATTTGTAAGTATTTTTCTTTTTTCATTGTTATTCTATAAAATTCAAATTTTTTGATTTGAGATAGGATATTGCTTATTCATCTTTTAACTATAAGAATTTTGGCTTTGCATGTCAATTAAATAGTTACCGTAAAATATGTGGTTTTTATTTTTGTCGTCGGGCTTGAATTGTGCTTATTACGGATGAAAATCAAGTATAATTTTCAAGAACGTCATTTTACTGCCTACAGCTTGCTATATTGTAGTTCAGGATTGAAGGAGTAATAAGATACCTATATTCATAACCCATATTCAGAAGTGGCGGCTGAACTATACTTGGTGCTTTTATTTGATTTATCAAGAACCGCAATAATTTAAATCTCAAGGTTATCCACACATATTAAGTATTTTTTTATTAACATATAAGAAGTTGCCAATTTTTTCCTAATATTAGCTAATTTGACAAAAACAAAAAAATACCTAATAATTAAATTAGATGATCGGCTATGTGTAAGGTCTGGCCTATCATATCTCGCTAGGGAAACTTTTTATCCTTTCTTGTTCCGCAAGGATTAATTAATAAAATTGACGGCGCTTTGGCTTCATACATAAAAATGAAGCTGGAGCGTTCGTCAATCAACTTTTTAAAATCGATAAATTAGCCCCTATTTGCCCCGCCTTGCGTTTTTTATTAAATTTATGTCCCTTATATCCATATGAAAGAAAGTGGCATTATCACGGCCATTAATCATTATCTAAATTATCTGGAAAATCAGGGAAAGCTTGTTTTTATCCGCAACAACTCCGGCGCTTTCATAAATCCAAGAGGCAATTTTTTTAAAATGGGCAGGCCCGGCAGTCCAGATTTCCTTATTTTTTTAAAAGACGGTAAGAGTTTGCACCTTGAAGTTAAAAACGAAAAAGGCAGACAAAATGTTCGGCAAATAGATTATGAAATGAAAATTGCCAATCTTGGCCACCGTTATTGTATTGTCAGGAGTGTTGATGAAGTCGAAAGACTTATAAATTCCTAAATACTCCCTTCCTTTCCCTTTCCCAATATTCCTTTAAAACTTATCCTTTTGACAACAAATTTTAAGGAGGTTGTCATGAGTAAGAAAACTACTTTATTCGGAGAATTAAAAAGACAGGGCGGTTGGCTTCTACAGGCCTGCACGACAGATGTTTTAAGAGAAGCGACAGGGCTGGGTAAAAAGAAAAAGAAAGAAAAAGGCCATATTCATTATCACTTTAATTACCATTTTCACCAAAATAAAAAGCCCCGTCGCTAAGACGGGGCGGTTGGGTGATTAGTCAAGATCATGGCGGGATTTTTTCTCGCCAGTCTTGCTAATCCGGGGTTGGGGTTTCTGAGCCTTTTGTTTGAGCGTTTGAGTGAAGACTTCCCTATCAATCAGCCAAACACCGCCGATCTTGAACGAGCCTGGAATTTCACCGGCATTAAGCCGTTGATAAATCCATTTTAAAGAAGCTCTCAAAATTTCGGTTAAATCGTTTGGCGTTAAATAGGGTGTCTCGGGATTAAATGCCATATGGCCTCCTAATCCCAAATCCTCACAAACAATAACACCCAAATTTTTTAAGACTCCAAACCAACCTCCACTTGAAGATGGTTAATTTTAACCGCACCTTTAAAAATAAGCAAGGAGGAATTTATGAAAGAATTACAAGAATTGGCGCAGAAAAGATTTGACGAGTTAACCAAACAAAAAACGGCGATAGAAGCGGAATTGAAACCTTTAAGGGAATATCTAAAAATTACCGGCGCTATGGCAAAGCGCGGACGAAAGGCAGGTGAGAAGGGTGGGGCAATACAAAAGGAAAGTTAAGAAAGGCGAAAGGTGGTTTTACTCCGGCCAATATCTCGGACAGAAGTATTTTAGCCGAGCCATTTACCTAACAAAGCAGGAGGCTAAAAAAGCGGAACGAGCAAGGATTGAACAGCTTGACGAGGCGATAAGAAGTCCTAACAGCGGAATGAGCCTTTTTGATTTAATGGAAAACCGGCTTGATTATCTCAAGACCAATAAGTCGGCTATGTATTACAGTGACAACAAACGCTACTTTAAAAAGGCTTTGGATTTTTGGGGCAGAGAAAGACAGGCAGGCGAGATAACCAAAAAAGAAGTCAATGACCTTTTATTAGTTGAAACCAAACGCTTGAAAGGTAAGAAGCGGCAGAACTATGCCGTCAACGCTTTAATCCGTTCCCTTAAAGCCCTGTTCAATTACGGCATAAGGGTTTATGACCTTAAAACCAATCCGCTTATATTTGCCCCTCAGCACTCCATAGACATCAAATTGAAACATATACCCACTAACGCCGAGATAAATGCTGTACGGGCAAAATTGAGCGATAACCAGATTTTTTTATTTGACTTCGTTGACCAGACCGCTTGTAGAATTTCAGAAGCTATTAGATTTAAAGCCGAGGATATGGACGGCGACCTAATAACTTTATGGACAAGAAAGTCAAAAAATAGTAATCTAACTCCGCGCAGAATACCTACGCCCGATTGTTTGAAAGATTATAAGGGCAAAGGAAAAGTATTTCCCTGGACAGACCACCCCGGATTCTTGGAAAAGAAAATCAAAAAGCTTGAACAAAAGAAATGGAATTGGCACAGCTTGCGCCACCGCAGAGCTTCAATCTGGGCCCGTGATAAAATGTCCTTAATAGAAATCATGCAACGGCTAGGACACAGCAATTTACAAACGACACAGAAGTATTTACAGCTTTTGGGCTTTACTTACCGCTAAAGTTTGGCTAAAGAAAATTGTTAAAAGCAGGGTTTTATGAAGAAAATCTTCCTAAATATTCCTAACAGAAAAGTTACTGTAATTAAGAAGTTATAACCATTTTAAGCACTTTGCCAAAATGTCCGTTTATGACTCTTAATCATTAGGTTGTCGGTTCGATTCCGACAGGGCTCACCAATATAATCAAGGGGTTGCAGATTCATTAATTTGCGACCCCTTGTTTATTGTATAGTTTTTGTATAGTTGGGGTTTCATTGATGGCGTTGTCTAGTATGTCAATTGCTTTTACTTTGTGAGATGGTGCAAGGTGGGCGCATATCGAAGGGTCATAGTCAAAGTTTTGTGACCTAATAATTCCTTAACAGTTGTTAAATCTATTCCTGCCATGATCAAATGAGATGCAAAAGTATGTCTGGTATCATGGAAATGAAAATCTCTGATTCCTGCCCGTCTACAGGCGGCATGGAAGGCGGTCTTCATATCCGTGTAACAGTTTCCAGTTTTCGGATTGTAGAATACATAAGGTACATCTATGCGTCTGAGAATCCTGTTTAATGTATCCTTCACAGTCTGATTTATTGGAATCTCTCTTCTCTCACCATTCTTAGTTTTGTCCAAAAGAATAAAATTATGTTTGAGGTCAATAGAATCCCATTGCAGAGTTAAAATTTCATTCTTCCGCATACCAGTATTAAATGCCATGACGACAATTGGTTTGAGATGATTGGCACAGGCATTGATTAATTGTTGACATTCCTCTTTGCTCAAGTATCTTAATCTGCGATTATTTTCCTCTAACAGTCTTACCTTTCTGATACGCTTCAAGGTTTCCTCTTCCACCATGTTCCAATCAACTGCCTTTGTGAACATATGTTTGAGTGTGGTAATATGGCAATTTATTGTTGCTGGCTTATTCCCTTGCTTTGTTCTGTCTGTTTGGTACTGTTCAACTAACATCGTATTGAATCGTCTCAAAGGCAAGTTGCCGAAAGCAGATTTCATCTGTAATATATAACTACACTTGCTTTGATAACATCTTTGGCGTTCTGCCCACCTAATATACTCTGCGGACAATTCATGAAATGTATAGGTGCTAATTTTTTTTATTTCAGGTTGCTAGCCTTCTTTAATGTCGGCTTTTCTTTTGTGGAGTAATGCTCCTGCATCCCTCTGCTTGGCTGACAAGTGGATACAAATCTTTCTTTTCTTTCATTTTCACCCCCATTTACGCTTCGTAGTTGTTACGTATAATGAAATGGTTTTTTGGAGAGAAAAGTGGGAAAGATTTTAAAAATATTTTAGATTTCTTTTGCTGATTGTTGAAGTGCTTTAAGGATGATTTTGAACTTGTAACGAATTTGGTCTTTGGTTAGGTTATATTTTGCTGCAAGATCTTCAAATGTGAAGCCCCCAAAATAATCAAGAAGTAGTTCAAAATCTTTTTTTGCGATATTTGCCTTCTTTATAATCGTTGACAGATCGTGAGTGAGGTACGCCACTTGATCTATTCTTTCTCTTATTTCGTCAATTTCAACATTAGTGTACCTCTTTAGCGTTTCGTCTTCATCTTCCTTCGGGTACTCAGATTCAGGCGATGTATAAGAAGGAACAGAGGTGACATCAGTTGCTTTCAGAAAATAATAATCACGCAGCACCTGATATAACTTACCCAACACATAACTCTTGCCATCACCTCCGAACAACCATGTGGTGAGATTTTTCCGAGAACTCATATTCTGGGGTATGTAACAGGCGCTAAGAATCCGATCAACAGTTTGATTATCATTCTTATTTATCGCAATCTCACTGTTTATCGGGGTATATGGGTCGAGCAAGGTGGCAATGTAAGGCACAACAACATCGGAAACCTTCAGAGCAAGCGGGAATATTGAAGCAGTAGCCTCCATGACCTGATCAGATTGTAAGAGTTCAGCATTTTTTTTCAGTAAATCATGATAATCTACTTTTATGCCATCTTTCTCCTGAAGGTTAAAGCATTCAATTACATCAGCCATGGATTCAATCATTTTGATTAATTTATGTATATTAACAGGTTCTTTGAGCGATTCCCTGACGTTATTCAGGTATGTTGTATACTTGTCGACAATGCTAGGAACATATTCGCCAAAATAATAGAGAAACACATCACCAATTCCTCTGGGAAGAGGCAGAAATTCCGATTTCCGCCCTTTACTTATAGAATCCAATATACTTTTAGCGGTAAAACCATTTATGATAAATGCTAAATATATTCTTGCAAGTTGGCGAAAATCATTATCATCAGCATCATAAGGGTGCTTTTGATCAATCTTTTCTAAATATTGCCATGTCATTTTCGTTAATACATTGTTATAGATTTTCTTGTCTTCAGATCTCATTTGCTCTTGCCATGTCATCATTTTCAATACTTTGTCATAAGTTTCTTTGCTTTCGGCTCTTAGTGAATAAAGAGATATTAATTCATCACTTGCTTGATTATCTCCATTCTGTGCTTTTTTGATCGTGTAGCACACGAGTATTTGATCTAATAAACTTCTACTCATTATTCTCTCTTGGCTTAGATGTGGTAGCCAATCTTTGTATAAGCTTCGTATCGATGTTCTGACAAAATGGTCTTTTATTAAAGTGTTAGGTCTTTTTGATTCGGGCAGAAATTTTATGTAATCAACTGAGATTATATCAGCGCTAGTATCAAGATCCCCGAATTGCTGCAATTTCCCGTCTTGTAAAATCATCCAACCGTCAGATGTATTTTCAAGCGAAGAGAGATTAAGTTCTTCCTTTAGATTGATATAATCGTCACGTGCAAATTTATGTTCCATATTAGGGGGAAACGTATCATCTTGCAAACTGATAATAGGCTCCAGAAGCAGTTTGAGTTTTTCTTCTCTTCTAAGGTTATCCTGTTTCTTAACTTCTTCTACCGCTTTGAAGTATCTGATAAGTTTTTCTTCTAATTGATCCTTTTCCGTTTCCATTAAAGCCTTGGACTCCTTTCAACCAGTACAATTGGCAAAATTTCCACTCTTTATGAAGTTCGATTTTTATCTTTATTACCACAATATGCGAAAGACTATAAGCATTTATTCTCTGATAATTATGGAATGTTTTGCTTGCAAAAAAAAGATGCCGTGTTATTTTGATATTAAACTTATCGGAAAAAGCGAAGTTCGGATATTAATTGTTATGCTCTGCGATAAAAAACAAAACACATGATCCGTGAAGAATGCACCAAAGAGTTATTGAGTGAATACGCTCGGCCTTGGAAGTTATTTACATTATTTATTGGGCTTGCACTTTTAATTGTAGGTTCATTCTACTATCAGATACCTGACTGGGATGTTCCAATAAGTTTTATTATGGCGCTCCTTGCATATCTAACAGCATCATGGAGCATGCATGTTGTTGTAGAGCGGCAGTGGAAGAAGTTACCTCTAATGTTGTTTTATACTTGGTTCTCAATAGACGGTTGCTATTGGTTCTATTGGCATTTTAAAAATCCTCAAACTCTGAAACTAATGCGAGATGCCAACTTTTTTACATCACTTCATAATTATGAGCAACGCGTAAAAGACCTAAAAATCGTCACATCGTGAAATACCCTTAAGGGCAGCACCCTGTATAGTTGCAAAGCAAGCTGGCACGCTTGTGATGACGAATCAAAGATTTTTATGAAACCCTCCCGCAGAATACCCCGTCCTAAACTTACCCCAAAATAGTAGACACGTAATATCAATAAATATAGGATAAATTAGCAGGGGGTAATTGATATGCGAGATAAGGGTAAGAAGCGTTACGATGATTCATTTAAGCGGGAGGCGGTTCGT
>Ga0209777_10000486_pt1 | contig 65815 bp, 51 predicted proteins | sample FrelakmetHBP12HB_FD_187147 | JGI IMG/M metagenome (GOLD analysis project Ga0209777, IMG submission 187147) | Freshwater lake sediment microbial communities from the University of Notre Dame, USA, for methane emissions studies -HBP12 HB (SPAdes)... | ecosystem: Environmental > Aquatic >...
TGAGATCGTGCCCGACTCCACGAGCCGGCCGCACGTCATCCCGTCGGACTCGGGCACGATCTCATCCCTGCTGCTGGCCGAAAGGAGATCGAGGGCGACCGCGAGGTGGCGCCTGGACTCCTTCTGCTTGCCGAGCCGTTTGTAGAGGCCGCCCAGCGCATGATGAGCGAGGACGAAGTCCTGCTCGAGGTAGAGGACTTTGCCCAGCGCGGCGACCGCTTCCTCCAACCGGCCGAGTTCATCGCAGATGGCCGCGTACAGGAAATGCGCGGCGGGGTCGGTGCGATCGGCCGCGATGGCGTTCCGGCACGACGTGAGCGCCTCCTCGAGCCTGCCCTGGTTGGCGTGGGTCCGCGCCAGCACCAGGAGATCGTCACGGGGTGACGCCATGATCGGCGTGATGGGCGGGGCAGGCGCGACCGGCGCGACCGGCGCAGGTGGCTCGGGTGCGACGAAGAATGCGGGCTCGGTCACCGGGACGGCGGGCGCGGGGGCGGGCGAGACAACTCCCGGCCAGGATTCGACGCGGGTCGGCTGCGAAGTCTTCCGGAAGAGAATGGTCCCACCGACGTTCTCCATGGCGAACATCGGAAACAGGGAAGCGCTGGCCTCGGCGGGGTTGACCAGGAGACAGCCACCGTCCACCAGGCAACGGTGCAGCGCCTCCGCGACCCGTCGCTGGTGGCCGGGAGTGAAGTACATGAGGACGTTGCGACAGAAGATCACGTCCATGGCGTTGGTGTGGTTGTGGAGCGACGGGTAGGCGTCCTCGGCCAGGTTGAGGTAGTCGAAGTGAACCAGGTTCTTGACGGTCGGATCGACCGTGAACTTCTTGTCATGCGCGGGAGAGAAATACCGCTCGCGAAGCCAGCCGGGGGCGCCGCGGAACGACCATTCGGAGTAGACCCCCGCCTCGGCCTTGGCAAGGAACTTCGGGTTGATGTCGGTGGCGAGAATCGAGACGTTCCACTCCCCAAGCTCCGGCAGCGCACGGGCGCAGGTGATGGCGAGGGAGTACGCTTCTTCCCCGGTGCAGCACCCGGCGCTCCACAAGCGGACGGTCCGACCCGCTTCGGAGCGTCTCGCCACGAGCGGCGGCAGGATCTCCCGCTCAAGCACTTCGAAACTGGCCTGATCCCGGAAGAAGTAGGTCTCGCCCACGGTCAGGTGGCTTGCCAGCATCTCGATCTGCCGGGTCGTCAGCTCCCGGGTTCTGAGCCAGGACGCGCAGGCTTCGGGATCTCCCAAGCCCAGTTCCCGGCCGGCGGTCTCGAGGCCGCGAGCCAGATCGGGCCAGCGCTCCTCGGGGAAATGCAGGCCCATGCGCTCGGCGATGAAGCCGCTCGCCTCGCACAGCAGGTCTCTATCGAGCGCTATCATCGCTGTGCCCCGTCCCACCGCTCAGGGCGCGGTCGATCGCCGTGTCCTCCTCGAGGGAGAGCAGGCGCTCGAGGTCGTGGATCAGGATCAGCCCGTCCTCGAGTTTCACCGCACCATCAACGAGCTCGAGTCCCGGCAGGATCTCGGCGGCAGGCACAACCTTCTCCGGTGAGCTATCGATCACTCCGTTCGTTTCATCGACCAGCAGCGCGACGGTCCGCTTCCCAGTCGTGGCGACGATGAGGTGGTCGGACAGACGAACATCGCGGGGAGGGTGATTGAAGCGCATTCGCACGTTGATTACGGGGATGACCACGCCGCCGAGATCGATGATGCCCAGGACGATCGCGGGCGCCTTGGGAAGCGGCGTGATGGCGACCACGCGGAGGCACCGCTGCACGCAGGCGAGCACCAGAGCGTAGCGCTGGTCGTCTAGCGAGAAGACCACAAGAGGCCGTTCCGTCGCCTCGGCCAGCGTCTCCATCGGCAGAGTTGCCAGGATTCTCCTATCGCGCGTCCAGGACCTCGCGCACCTTCCGCGCGAGAGCGTCGGCATTGAAGGGCTTCGGCAGGAACGCGACCCCTGCCTCGAGCACCCCGTTGCGGAGTACCGTGTCGTCGGAGTACCCCGACATGAAGAGGACGCGCACGCCGGGGCGGATCGCCATGAGCGCTTCCGAGAGGGCGCGGCCCGGCATCCCCGGCATGATGAGGTCGGTGAGGAGCAGGTGGATCTCCCCGGGGAGTTCCCGCGCCAGCTCGAGTGCCGCGTGCCCGTCCGGCGCGGGAAGCACGCGGTAACCACTCTTCTCGAGGACCGCGACCGCCGCCTTCCTGAGCAAGGCGTCATCTTCGACAACGAGCACGGTCTCGTGCCCTCCACGCGGGTGCTGTGCGCCGGGCGCCCCGTCCATGGTGTCCGCCGGCTCGTCCGTCCGGGGCAGGTAGATCTTGAACGTCGTGCCCAGCCCCGGCTCGCTGTAGACGTTCACGAACCCGCCGGTCTGTTTCACGATCCCGTACACGGTCGCCAGGCCGAGGCCGGTCCCTTTCCCCGGTTCCTTGGTGGTGAAGAACGGCTCGAAGATGCGCGCTTGCGTCGCGGCGTCCATCCCGATGCCGGTGTCGCGCAACTCGATCATGACGTGGCGGCCCGGCGTCGCGTCGGCGTGCCCGTTGAGGTACACCTCGTCGAGATCCACGTTGGACGTGGCGATCAAGAACTGTCCCCCGGAGGGCATTGCGTCCCGAGCGTTCACCGCGAGGTTCAGGATGACCTGCTCGATCTGGCCCGGGTCCGCGCGCACGGGGCCCAGGTCCGGCGCGAGCGTGAACGAGATCACCACATCCTCTCCGATGAGGCGCCGCAGCATCTTCTCCAGTGCCGCGATGACCTCGGTCAGGTTCAGCACGCGCGGCTGCAGCACCTGCTTCCTGCTGAAGGCGAGGAGCTGGCGCGTAAGGGCGGCGGCCGAGAGCGCCGCGTCCCGGATATCCTCCACGTCCGCCCGCCGGGGATCGTCGGGGTCGAGGTCGCCGAGCAGTAGATCCGAGTCGGTCGTGATGACCGTCAGCAAGTTGTTGAAGTCGTGCGCCACTCCGCCCGCCAGTCGCCCCACGGCCTCCATCTTCTGCGCCTGGCGGAACTGCGCTTCGACGTTCCGCTGCTCGGTCACGTTCTCGACGAACCCCTCGTAGAACTCGGCCGCTCCGGCCGCGTTCCGCACCGTACGCACGTGGAGCTGGACGGTGAGGGGCGTGCCGTCCCGCCGCTTCCAGGTCACGTCCGCCAAATCCTCGTCTTGGTCCGCGTTCTCCCGCACCGCGCGGGCACGCTCCTCCGGGTCGGCGTAGACGTGGTCCTGGATCGTGAGACCGCGCAGTTCCTCGGCGGAGTCGTAGCCCAGCATGGTCAGCATCGTCCGGTTCACGGCGACGAGGCGCCCGTCCACGGTTGAGCGGTAGATGCCGAGGGGCGCGTGCTCAGCCAGGCCGCGGTAGTCGGCCTCCGAGCGCCGGAGCGCCTCCTCGGCCTGCTTGCGCTCCGTGAGGTCCCGGGCGACGACGTGCAACGCGGGGCGGTCTTGCCACACCAGCCGAGTCACGCCGAGTTCCACCGGCACCGTGGAGCCATCGAGCCGGACGAAGCGATCCTCGAAGGGAGGCACGTTCTCACCAGCCAGTACGCGTTGCATTTGGCTCCCGGCAAACTCGTGCTGCACGGGCTCAATGATGGCGGACACCTCCCGGCCGATCAGTTCCTCCGGCCCGGCGGCGCCGAACAGGCGGGCGGCGGCGGGGTTGGCGTAGACGTTCTTGCCGTCTTGTCCCACCAGCACGGCGTCCTGCATGGACTCCGCCAACAGCCGGAAGCGTTCCTCGCTCTCCCTCAGGGCCTCCTGCGCGTGCTTCTGCCCGGTTATGTCCCGGGCGACCCCGTCCAGGCGGACCCCGGCCTGGGGCCCCACGACGACCAGCGCGACCTTGAGCTGGAGCCACCGCCAGTCCCCGTCGGGCGCCCGGAACCGGCACTCGGCGGCCTCCGGCTTGCCGGCCGCGACGGCGCGATCGAAGGCGTCGAGCACCGCCGGCAGGTCGTCCGCGTGGACGCTCCGACGCCACAGCGCCGGCTCGGCGATCAGGGCGTCGGCGGTGTAGCCGAACACGGTGGCCGCGCCCGGCGACACGTAGAAGAGGTTGCCCAGCGAGGGGTCCACGCTGAACAGGGCGTCGGGGATGGTCTCGAGGACCGTCTGCAGGCGCTCCTCGAGAGCGCCCGTGTACCGACCCAGCTCCGCCTTGGCGAGCCGCAGCTCCGCCTCACTCTGGCGCAGCTGCCGGTTCTGGAGGACGGCCTCCTCGAAGGTGGAGATCAGCAGGTCGAGCACCTGCTGGTGTCCAGGGTCCACCGTGATCTCGCGCCCCATGAACATCACGGTCATGCCGATCCTGACCCGGTTCTTGGCGCGCAGCTCCCGGGTGGCGAACAGCATCCGCAGCCGCTCCAGCAGGTACGACGGTTCGTACGGCTTGCGGATGAAGTTGTCGGCGCCGCACTCCAGCGCCTGGATGATGTCCGCCGGGTCGGAGAGGCTCGTCAGGAGGACTACGGGCACGTCGCGGTGCGCGCCCGCCTTGATGCGTCGGCAGAGCTCGAAGCCGTCCACCGCTCCCGGCATCACGATGTCCGAGATGACCGCGTCGGCGGGGAGCGCCTCCAGCGCGGCGATCCCCCGCTCCCCGTCGTATGCCACCTCGGCAGCGTAGCCGGCCTCCGCGAGCACGTAGCGAAGTTGCTCCGCCTGCGTCCGGCTGTCCTCGACGATGAGGATGCGCTTCGCGCTCATGATCCCTCCGCCACCAGTTCCGTGAGCCGCCACCCGATCTCCTCGGCTCCGAGCACCCCGTCCACCGCGCCGGCCGGCAGGCCGAAGCGGTGCTCGTCGAGCGCGAAGACCAGCACGTCAGCCATGGTGGTTCGTCTCTGCAGGCTTCCCCGCTCGGCGACACGCCTCCAGCAGGCTGTCGAGCCCGGCAGCCTTGTAGAAGAAGTAGTCGGCCCCCAACTCCGCGCACCGCGCCCGGTACTGCGGTTCCGGGTAGTTCGTCAACACGGCGACGATCGGCGGCGGATCGAGGCGCTTGACCGCTTCGAGCACGCCAAGGCCGCTCCCCTGCAGTAGTCGGATGTCAAGGACCACGAACCGCGGTCGGAGACGCCCGATCTCCGCGGTGGCTTCGTCCTCGCCACTGGCCCATCCCACCACGCGAGCGCCCGCCTCCTCCTCGACCGCCGCGATCAGCCGCTGCCGGAATGCCGGTGAGTCCTCGACGATGAACACGTCCACTGGCTCCTGTTCTCTCCCCGGCGGTGAAGGCCCCGTGACTGCTTCCGGAGTTAGCATCTAAACGTCGGGCGATCGGGCCGAGGGCGCAGTCAGCGCGCGTCCCGTCCCGTCGTACGACCTGGCCTACGATTGAGGAGTGTTTGTGTCGAGATTAGTCGGCGAGGCCCTGTTCGAGCGCGTAGCGGATCAGTTCCGCGTCGGACTGCAGGTTCAGCTTCCGGCGGATGCGGCTGTGGTACGTGCTCACGGTCTTGCGGTTCAACGCGAGGTCGGCGGCGATGGCCTTGACGCTCTGCCCCTTGGCGAGCCGGACCAGGACGTCGAGTTCGCGGTCGGAAAGCAGTTGGTGCGTGGGGCGCCGCCCTCGGCCGACGACCTGCGCCGCCAGACTGTCGGCCAGGGCGGGACTGACGAACGCCTCGCCGCGATGCGCCTTCCGGATGGCCTCGACGAGCAGGTCCGACGAGCGCTCCTTGGAGAGGTACCCCGCCGCCCCCGCCCGCAGCACGCGAACAGCGTACTGGTCCTCCGGGTGCACCGAGAGGACGACCGTGCGCACCGACGGGTGGTCCTCGCCGAGCCGCTTGAGCAGATCGAAGACGCCGGGACCGGGCATCGAGATGTCCAGCACGAGCACGTCCACGGGCGAAGCCGCCAGGGCACGGAGGACCTCATCGCCGCTCCCGACCTCGGCCACCACGCGGAGGTCGGCGTGCTCGTCGAGGAGTCGCCGCAGCCCCTCCCGTACCACCGCGTGGTCGTCGGCGAGGAGGAGGCGGATCACCGATCCGTCCTCGGCGCCTCTTGGCGCACGGGGGGGAAGGTGGCGCGCACGGTGGTGCCCGCGCCGGGCTGGCTGGTGATGCTGAGCGCTCCTCCCTGAGAGGCCACCCGCTCGCGCATCCCGACGAAGCCGAGCGACAGAGGGCTGTCCGCGGCCCCTTCCGGGAGGCCCTGCCCGTCGTCGCGGACCTCGATGGTCAGGGCACCCTCCTGCTCGCCGACGCGTACCCAGGCATGCGTCGCCCGCGCATGACGCGCCACGTTGGTCAGCGCCTCCTGCACGATCCGGTACGCCGTGGCCGCCAGGTGCGCGGGCACGACCGACTCCTCGATCCAGGGGTCGAACGCGATGCGCAGTCCGCTGCGCTGGGCGAAGTGCTCGGCGTACCACTCCAGCGCGGGCACGAGGCCGAGGTCGTCGAGGATCGACGGGCGCAACTCGCTGACGATGCGCTGCCCGACCGTGATCGTCTCGTCCGTCAGCGCCACCGCCGCGTCGATCCTGCGCCGGAGCGCCGTGTTCCCCTTGGGGAGCTTCCGGCCGACCCACGTCAGGTCGAGGCGCAGGGCGGTGAGCGCCTGGCCCAGCTCATCGTGGATCTGCCGGGCGATCCGGATGTGCTCCTCCTCGCGCACGGAATCGAGATGGCGGGCGAGGGCGCGCAGCGAGGCCTCGGCCTGCTTGCGCTCGGTGATGTTGCGGATGATGCCCTCGACGCCATCAATCGCTCCGGACGCGTTGCGCACGTAATGGCTGCTCACCGCTACGGCGAACGGGGTCCCATCCGTCCGCACGGCCGTCGTCTCGTAGTCGTACACGAACCCGCGCTCGCCGATTGCCGCCAGCAACGCCGTCCGTTGGCTCGGCTCCTGCCAGAGGGACTCGATCGGCCGTCCGATCATCTCGTTGGTCGAGGGGAATCCGAAGAGGGGCGCCGCGGACGGGCTCATCATCGTGATGCAGCCGTCCCGGTCCGTGCGGTAGTAGACGTCGTTGAGCTGCTCGATGATGCTGCGGTAGCGTTCCTCGCTCTCCCGCAGCGCCTCATCCGTCCGCCGGCGCTCGGTGATGTCGCGGAAACTCCACAGCCGGGCCGCTGGGTGTCCGTCCTCGATCAGCGGGCGGGAGAACCGCTCGAACACGCGACCGTCCTTGAACGCCACGGTGTCCCAGTCCTCGACATCCTGCCGGTAGAGACTCTGGACCCTGGCCAGGAAGCCCTCGGGGTCCACGAGTTGGTCGAGGACGAAGTCGAGCAGCGCTCCGTCGTCCCTGGAAGAGGCCACCGCGTCGGGGATCCGCCACATCTCCCTGAACCGCGCATTCGCCAGCAGCACGCGTCCGGCTTCGTCCACGACGAGGATGCCTTCGGCTGTGGCGTCCAGGATGGCGTCCAGTTCCCCGGAGGCGCGAGCCAGCGCCTCTTCCGCCCCCTTGCGCTCGGTGATGTCCTGGAGTGAGCCGTACAGACGGACGGCGCGTCCGCCCGGCGACATCTCGGCGACTCCACGCGCCACGCACAGCCGTGTCTCGCCGTCTTTCCGATTGGCCCGGAGTTCAAGCTCGTAAGGCGTTCCCTCGGCGACGGCTACCTCGACGGCCTGCCGCAGGCGAGCCATGTCGTCCGGGTGATAGAAGGCCGGATGCTCGGCGAAACTCGGCGCTCCTTCCCGCGGATCCCGCTGGAAGATCCGGAACAACTCGTCCGACCAGGTCACCGTGTCCGGTGCGACATCCCATTCCCAGCTACCGACATGAGCAATGCCCTCGGTCCGCGCGAGCATCGTCTGCTCGCGGCGCAACGCCTCCTCCGCCCGCCCGCGCTCGGTGACATCGTACGCGAACACCAACAGGTGCTGCTCGCCTCCGGAATGGAACGTGGAGAACCTGAAGTTCAGCCAGACGTCTCTCCCGAATGTCGTTACCAGATGCGACTCACGTTGCTGTTCGGTGTCGGTGGCGAGTGCCTTGAGTGCCGCGTCATAGGCCCCTGACTCCTTCCAGGATTGGATTCGATGGAAGTCCTGAGCGAGAAGCCCGGCCACATCCGTGCCGACTATCTTCGCAGCGGCTTCATTGGCGAAGACGCACTGGCCTGACTGCCTGTAGGCCAGGATGCCGATGGAGGAGGTGCCCAGGATGCTATGGTTGAAGTCGAGCGCATCGGCAGCCTCGCGCTGGCTCTCCCGCACCATATCCTCCGCCCGCTTGCGGTCGGTGATGACCTCGAAGACGGCGACGAAGTGCTCCGGCGCCGGCCTGTAGGCGCTGACGTCGAACCAGTCCCCGAGCGCGCTGACGAAGATCTCCACGTGCTCGGGCGTACCGGTCGTGGCCACCCTGGCGAACAGGGCGAACAGCTCGGGGTCCGCCTCGCGGATGCCCGGGATGACCTCGCTGACCCGCCTGCCAGCGACGTTCCGCAGGCCGGTCTGCTCCTCGAAAGCGGCGTTGACGTCCAGGTAGATGAAGTCCACCGGTTCGCCGTTCTCGAAGAGCATCTGGCAATAGGCGAAGCCCTCCGTCATGCCAGCGAAGAGCAAACGGAAGCGCTCATCGCTCGCGGCCAACGCCGCTTCCGCCTCGTACAGTCTCCGGTAGTGAGCCTTGGTGGACCGTTGGGCGATGGCGATGGCGGTCGCGGCCGCCGCCAGCACGAGCCCCAGGAGCAGGGCGAACACCAGGGCGACCCGTGTCCGCCACACGGCCAGCGCCTCGGCCTCGTCCACCTTGGCCACCAGGAACCACGGCGTGCCCGGCACCGCCCGTAGCGCCGCCAGGACATTGACGCCGCGGTAGTCCACCGCCCGCACCACCCCTTCTGCGCCGAGCACCGCCAGCACAGCGGGCGCGGCCCTGCGACTCAGGGAGATGCGAGGGTGTAACGCAAGGGCAGGCTGGAAGCGCCGTGCGCTGAGGAAGAGCACGGAATCGCCGTCCCGCCGCACCAGCACGGCCTCGGCGCTCGGGCTGGGGCTCGGCCACGAGGCGACCAGGCGGAAGATGGAGTGTCGTGCATCCACCACGTGCACCACGGCGCCCAGCGGCTCGGTGGCCCTCGCGTTCGAGGCGAACAGCGGCGCCACGACGGCCAGATGGGGGATCGAATCGCCGGGGGAGAGGTACACGTCGCCCATCGTCGGACGGCGATCGCGGAACGCAGCACGGAGGGCTGCGGCCTCGTCCGCGTTGAGGACGCCCCGGCGTCCGCTCGCCGCAAGGACGACGCGTCCGGCCCGATCCACCAGACGCACGTCGTCGAACCCGTAGTGGTCCTTGGTGCTGCGGAGGCGCGTGAGGATGTCGGCGGCGTATTCGGCCTGGTGCCCCGCCAGCCACCGTGCGACGGCCCTGGCGAAGAACGGGTCTTCCTGCAGGACTGCGGCGTCGCCGAGCCGCTCGGCGCGCCAGGCGACGATCTCGTCCACCTTGGCCTGCGCGATGGCCAGGAGGTTGGCGGTCGCGATATGCTGGAGGTACTGCCGCTGGGCGAAGTAGAACCACGCCCCGGCCGCGCCGAGGGCGGGTAGCCCCAGCGCGAGCGTCGCCACCAACCAGCGAGGCGGACGGCCCATCGGCGAGCCTCTGTGTGCTTGAACCGCCGAACGTGGCACGCCGCGGGGGCTAGCGCAATACCAGCCGTCGGCCGTCAGCCGTCAGCCGTCAGCAAGGCGCTGTCGTTCTCTGACGGCTGATGGCTGACGGCTGACGGCTCTTCTAGCGCGGCAGGACCTCGAAGACGTCCTTCAGCGGGATCTCCAGCACCGGTGCCTCCGGAACGACCTGCCACCGCAGCACGTCGGTCACGATCTCCGGCGCCTCGTCGTCCGGGTGCCACACCTCGACCAGCCGCCTGTCCGCGTCCACGATCCAGTACGTGCCGACGCGCTGCGCCTGGTAGAGCCGCCGCTTGACGACCCGGTCGCCGCGTGTGCTGGTGGGCGAGAGCACTTCCACCGCCAGCAGCAGGTGCTTGTAGGTACTCCAGTCTGCGGACACGTCTTCCGGGGGGACGACGAAGACATCGGGCTGGACCACCGTCTCGTCGCCCCACGTGATGTCGGCAGGGCTGTACCACACGGTGGCCGGCCGCCCCAGGCCGTCGAGGTAGTCGCCCAGACGTCGGTACAGCTGACCGGCCACGCACTGGTGCAGCGCCCGTGGCGCCGGAGTCACGAGCAACTCGCCGTGCACCACTTCGTAGCGGTTCCCGTCCGCGGGGAAGGCGAGCACCTCCGCCACGGTGTACCGGCGGCCTGAAGAGATGGCGGGCATGGCCATACGATGGGGCCTCGGCGGGGGAGAGCACAAGGGAGCGGCACGCCCGAAAATGGCGCCGTGCCTCGGCTATCGGGCTACCGGAATCCTGCGCGAGGAAGGCGTTTCTCGGCGGCAAGGGAGCGGTCGGCCGTCAGCCGTCGGCCGTCAGCCGTCAGCCAGGATGAGAACGCGGCCCGGGGCGGGAGTCCCGGGCCGCGCGGCGTCAGGCGCTGCGGTTCATCCCTCGTCGATTCGGACCCGCCGCCGGACGTCCACCTCCTGCATGCGGTGGAGCGCGTCCAGGAAGTGCAACTGCAGGGTGCCCGGGCCCTCGGCCCGCTCGGCCGCCATCTCGCCGGCGATACCCATCACCGCCATCGCATGGGCTGCGGCCCGGAGGGGATCCGGGTTCACGGCGGCGAAGGCACCGATGAGCGCGGTGGCCGTGCACCCCATCCCCGTCACGCGCGCCATCATCGGGTGGCCGTTGCGGACGCGGAGCGTCCCCCCCTCGCCGACGATGACGTCCGTCGCCCCGCTGACCGTGACGACGCACCGCCAACGCGTGGCCACCGCGAGCGCCGCGTCCACCGTCTCGTCCGACGCGCGGGTGCTGTCCACGCCCTTGGTGCCCCCGGCCGCACTGGGGCCCGCCGCGGGCGCGAGCGAGGCGATCTCGGACGCGTTGCCGCGGACGATGCTCGGGCCCACCTCGTCGAGCAGCCGCAGCGCCGTGGCCGTGCGGTAGCGCGTCGCGCCGCTGCCGACCGGGTCGAGCACTACGGGGATCCCGCGCCGCCGCGCCGCCTGTCCCGCCCGCACCATCGCCTCCACCCACGACGGGCTCAGGGTGCCGATGTTGAGGACCAGCGCCCGGGCCAGCCCCACCATCTCCTCGACCTCCTCGATGGCGTGCGCCATCACCGGCGAGGCGCCGAGGGCGAGGAGGGCGTTGGCGGTGGTGTTCATCACGACGTAGTTCGTGATGTTGTGCACCAGCGGGGCTTCGGCGCGGATGCGGGCGAGGTCGGTGAAAGGCATGGCCAATAGCCTATGGCCGAAAGCCGTCAGCCGAAAGCTCGCCCTGACGGCTGGCGGCTGACGGCTGACGGCTTCCCATGGCTCCGGAGGAGGGACTCGAACCCCCGACCCGCCGGTTAACAGCCGGCTGCTCTACCGACTGAGCTACTCCGGACCGTGCAGCCGCGAATGCTAGACAGCCCGCCGGGGCCCGTCAACCGGCGTCACTTGAAGACCGTGTACGCCACCAGAGCGAAGGTCGCCATCTGCAGCAGGAGCCCCAGGTCCTCCTTCGTGAACCGCTTGCGGGGCAAGACGATGTGGTCCCCCGAGCGGACGCCGAGGTCGCGGAGGGTGGCGCGGCCGATGGCCGGCGCGTCGAGGGTGAGCCGCGTCTCCTCGCCGTTCCGCACCAACTGGATCCGGCGCTGGTTGGCGTCCCTCGTCGGGCCCCCCGCCAGGGCGATGACGTCGTACACCGTCATCGTCGGGTCGATGCTGTAGAGGCTTGGCCGCATCACCTCGCCCAGCACCGCGATGCGGAACAGCGGCACCACCACGATGAACGGGTGCTGGAAGAGGGACTCGAGCTCGTGGTTCAGCCGGTCCCGCAGCTGCCGGACCGTCAGCTCCCGCACGTTGATGGCGCCGACGATCGGGTAGAAGAGGTCGAAGTTCTCGTCCACCGGGAACTCGCCCGACAGCTCCTCGTGTCCCCACACCACGATCTTGACGACGTCCCCCGGGCGCACGGCGATGACGCGGAGCGAATCGGGGGCGGAGGGCGGGTTCTGGGCGGCCGCCGGCGCGGCGGCGAGACCGGCCAGGAGGGCGACGGCGAGGGCGAACGTGGCGCGTGTCATGGCACGAACCTTAGGGGCCGCCGCGCCGGTCGTCAACGCGCGGGGCGTCGGCGCGGCGGGCGAACGGGCCGGTCGGCACGCTCGGGCGGCGGCCACCCCTCGCAGGGACGGAGTGCGCCGTGCAGATTGGGGCACGCCTATGACCACTGAGACGCCCCGCGCGGTCCCGATCCGCGCACTCGTCCTGTCCTTCGCCTCGCTCGCCGTGCCGGTGGTCGCGGTCGCGGTGTTCCCGGATTGGGTGCAGGACGACCAGGGGGTGCTGCTCTGGCTGACGGCGCTGGTGCCGGCGTTCCTCTTCGCCTACTACCGTGGCCTCCGGGGGGTCGCCCTCGCCCTGGCCGGCGGCATGGCGGTCCTCGCGGTGACGCAGGTCGCCGTCCTCCTGTTCGGCAAGGCGGCCCCCAACTGGTACCTGCTGCTGGCGGTCGTCGCGATCTACATCGGCATCTGCATCGCCCTGGCCGTGTTCGCCGAGATCCTGCATCGGGAGCGCCGCGCGGCCGAGGCGCTGGCCCTCGTGGACGTGCTCACGGGCCTCCCCAATCGGCGCCATGCCGAGATCACGCTCGACGCGCAGTTCGCCGCGGCCCTGCGCGGGCTGCCACTCGCCGTGGTGATGTTCGACCTCGACCACTTCAAGGCGGTGAACGACCGGCACGGGCACGAGGCGGGGGATGAGGCGCTGCGTGCCTTTGCCGACGTGCTGCGCCGGAACACCCGCCGCATGGATCTCTCCGCCCGATTCGGCGGCGAGGAGTTCCTGGCGGTGCTGGGGGGCAGTGGGATCCAACCGGCCGCGGTGCTCGCCGAACGGGTCCGCGAGGGCATCGAGGCCGAGCGCTTCTCCTGGGGCGGGCTCACGGTGAGCGCGGGCGTCGCCGCGTACGAGGAGGGCATGGGCTCGTACGAGATCCTCGTGGCGACGGCGGACCGCGCGATGTACTCGGCTAAGGCGGGCGGCCGGAATCGCGTGGCGGTGGCGGAGCCCGTGAAGGCGGTGGCGCCACTCCCGGCGGCGGCGGTGACGCCCGCGACTCCCAGGCCGCGGGCTGGAGGCGGCGAGGCCGTCATGGTGATTGACGACGACCCGAACATGCTAGGGGCGGTCGGCCGGCTGCTGCGGCGTGCGGGCTACCGGGTCGAGGAGACGGACGACGTCGACCTCGTCATGCGCCGCTTCGGCGAGGCGGCACCGCCCGACCTGCTCGTCACCGACGTCATGATGCCGCGCATGAACGGGCTCGCGCTGGCGGACCGGATTCTGGCATCGCATCCGGGCCTGCGCGTGATCTACCTCTCGGGTTACCTCCAGAAGGAAGTGTCCTGGGCGGGGCTACCGGGTGCGGTGACGGGGTTCGTGGCGAAGCCCCCGGACCCCGAGGCGCTGCTGGCGATGACGAGGGACGTGCTGGATCGCCCGGTGGCGGCGGGCAGCGAGCCTGGCGTCGGCCCGCTCAGCCGTGCTTGATGAAGGTGCCCTCGCGCAGCTCGTCGTAGGCCAGCTGCAGCTCGTCGGGGGTGTTCATCACGATCGGTCCGTACCAGGCCACCGGCTCCTCGATCGGCCGCCCTGACACGAGCAGGAACCGGATCCCCTCGTCCCCCGCTTGCACCGTCACCTCGTCCCCGGCGTCGAACAGCACCATCGAGCGATTCCCCGTCAGGTCGGGGACGGCTTCTGGCGTGGCCCCTCCGGCCGGCTCACCGACCCGTTCGGTCACGACGGCGCGCGGCGCCGAGGCGTCGCGGAAGGTGCCGGCGCCGTCGAACACGTAGGCGAAGGCGTGGCGCGAGGCCTCCACCGGGATCGTCTTGCGTACCCCAGCCGGAACCGACACGTCCACGTAGCGCGGGTCGGCCGCCACCCCCTCGACCGGGCCCGTCTTCCCCCAGAACGAGCCGCAGATCACGCGCGCCTTCGTGCCGTCGTCGTCGGTCACCTCGGGGATGTCCGGCGCCGCGATGTCCTGGTAGCGCGGATGGGTCATCTTGAGCGCCGAGGGGAGGTTCGCCCACAGCTGGAAGCCGTGCATCCGGCCCCGCGGGTCCCCCTTCGGCATCTCCTGGTGGAGGATGCCGCTCCCCGCCGTCATCCACTGCACGTCGCCCGCGCCGAGGTTCCCCGAGTTCCCGAGGCTGTCGCCGTGGCTCACCGTGCCGGCGAGGACGTAGGTGATCGTCTCGATGCCCCGGTGCGGGTGCCACGGGAAGCCGGCGAGGTAGTCCTCCGGGCGCTCGCCCCGGAAGTCGTCGAACAGGAGGAACGGGTCGAAGTCCGTGGTGGTGCCGAACCCAAAGGCACGGCGCAGCCGCACGCCGGCGCCCTCGATGGTGGGCTTGGCCTGGACGACGCGCTTTACGGGACGGATGGACATCGGGGCTCCTGGCTGTGGCACCTGGGCTTAGAGATAATACTACAAATCTACTCGGCTTTCTCCCTCGCGTCGGCCGTGTCCTGCCCCAGCGACTGACGGCCCGACGATCATCGACAAGTTCCGACAGAGCAGGCGGTAGTCCTTGTTGATCTCCAGGCTCCGGAGCTTGGCCGCCGTCTCCGCAGGGAGCCGATCGGGCGGCACACGCTGGATGAAGAGGGTGGTCTCCTGCTCGGAGAACTCGGCCCGGTCCTCGAACCACTCCACGACGGCTCGGTTCTCGGGGCAGGCGGTCTGGCATCTTAGGCAACCGATCAGGCAGTGGTGCCAGGACGGGTCGATCCAGCCCGGGAAATCGCCTGCGGCCTCGTTGTGGTAGGTGAGGCAACGCTCCGCGCGGAGCAGGAAGCGGTCGTTGGTGATGGCCCCGGTCGGACAGTGCCGCAGGCAGGCGACGCACGATTCGCATCGGTCGAGCGCCTTCGGCTCCCGCCATGGATCGTCCTCGCAGGGCAGGTCCGAGAAGGCGCCCACGAGCTGGAGGAAGCTCCCCCTGCCGGGGACATAGCAGATGTTGTTGCGGCCGTAGTCCGCCAGGCCGCTGCGCACGGCGAGCGTCTTGAGCGGCAGCCTCGGCTTCGCCAGGCGGTAGCCGTCCTGGCGCAGCCAGGCCGCCAGGACGGCCTGGACGCCCTCCGTTCTCGGCGTGTAGCTGACGTAGGTCGGCGGCGCGACCACCGGCAGACTCGCGCCGCGCCAGTGGAAGACGATTCGCATCTGTGGTGTCGGCACGGCCACGACGACGATCGAGCACGCGCCGGGGAGGTCCGCCGGGGGATCGAAGGAGAAGGACGCGAGTTGCTCGCGGTAGAGCGCCTCGTCGAGGAGGCCGTGCTCGTAGCGACCGCGGATCGCCTCCTGGAGGTCGGCGAGGTGGCGGATGGGGACGATCCGGCCCTTCCATCCCCGCTTCTCGATCCTGGCGAGCAACCCATCTGCGCACGGCTGCATCGGTCTCATGCGATCACCTCCCGCGTGCGGCGCGCGGGCCACGCGTCCGCAGGTAGTGCCGCCGCGCCTTGGCGCGGTTGCCGCAGTCGCCCATTTCACACCAGCGCCGGCTGTGGTTCTTGGTCGTGTCGAGGAACAGCCAGCCGCAGCCCCGGTCGTCGGCGCACTGCCCGATCCGGCTTCGCCGCTCCGAGGTCAGCAGCTCGGCCGCCGACTCGACGATCGGCCAGAGCATCGCATCGAGGGCGCGATCGTCGCCGGTCCAGGTCCAGAGGAGGCCGCCGCGCCCCGGGACGACCCGTGAGCGGCGCACAGCGGAGGCCAGAGCCCGGTTGAACGCAGCGAGATCGGCCGGATCGGGAGGACTGCCGCGCAGGAGCTTGACGATGATCTGGTAGATGGCCTCACGAAGGCCGATGGCCCGCCGCAGCGTGGCCTGCGCGGCGGCGGGGCGCCGCCGCGCCTCCCGGAGGAGTCGTGCGGCGCGGGCCGTGTCCAGCAGGTCCGCCCGCCGGCACCAGGCGATGAGGTCCTCGTAGCTCTTCAGGCTTTCGTGCGGTCTGGTGCTCGCGTGCCAGTCGGCGGTGTTGGCGAAGTCGAGGCACAGCGCTCCTGCGACGAGCTTGGGCGGGTTCGGGTGTGCCGCGCTGCGGGCCATGGGCAGTAACCTTCGTAACGTTGATAGAAGGTTATCACCGGCCTGGTGGGCGTGCAAGGGGCGCTTCCCGGGCGGGCGGAACGCGGCGGCGGCACCGGCCGGTGCGGCCATCATGCCGAGGCCCCGGATCGGGGTTGGACTCACCGGCGCGTCATGGTCCTTCGGTGCGGCGGGTCCGGGGTCGAATGGCTGGTGGAATGCTCGCACAGGATCGCGGAGTCGATCCCGCCATCGGCCCCGCCTCGGTCAGGGCCCTGCGCGCTCCAGTCGGATGGAGACGCTCCGGCCGCGGATCGTCAGGGTGCCTCCCATCGCCGTCTGAAGGGAGAAGCCCGGGGTTTCGATCAGCAGCGCGGTGAAGGAGCGCTCGCCGTCCGCGCCTGGGCTCAGCGCGGTGCCGCCCACCTCCAGCCGAGCAAGGTCGGGGACGTAGAAGGTGATGCGCCGTTGCCGTCCTTCAACGATCGCGTCGAGGAGCGATCGTCCTTCGACCTTGAGGAACAGCTCGCCGGCGGGACGCCGAAGGGTGTACACGACGAACCGCTCGCTGAGGACGGTCCGCCCCTCGTCCACGGCCCAGCGCGCGCCGGTGGACGACCGCGAGCGGCTGGTCCCGGAGGCGGGGAGCTGCACCTCCACGCGGAACCCGGGCTGCGCCTCGAACGCCGCGAGGGCGCGCTGGTACTCCCCGGCGTACTCCGTGACGAGGCGCTCGCTCGTGGCGAGGATCGCCGCGAAGCCGTAGCGCCACTCCGCCTCGCGTTCCAGCACGCCGAGGCGCGCGGGGGAGAGGTGGAGCGAGGACTCGAGGAGGCCGGCCGTCGTGAAGGAGTCGGCGGCGCTCGCGGCGGCGGCCTTCCAGGCGACGCCGAAGAAGTCGAGGAGGATGCCGACGGTGGCGGCGACGGGGTAGATCCGGTTGCGGGGCACGTCGCCGGGGCGGAGCGCCCCGTCGGTGAAGCGGGTGGTGAAGTCCGCCGCGAGGTAGCGCCCCGCGGTCAGGGTGTCGAACCAGGGGCACTCGCCCGCATCTGCGGCATTCCGCGAGCGGCAGAGTGCGGCGAGGGCGGCCACCGCCCGGGTCTCGACGTACTTCGCGGTGCCCTCGGTGATCTCCTTCGCCCGCTCGTACTCCCGCAGTGACTCGCCCGTACGCTCCCACCGCGCGTGGCGGACGGCGACGAACATCCCGGCGAGGTGGCGCGCGGTGGCGGTGTCGCGCGCCTCGGCGGCGAGCCCTGCGTCCCGGAGGATGTGCATCTCCAGTGCCGCGAGGGCGTTGTTCCGGGCGTCGAGGATGGGGTACGCCTCCTCGGCGGGGATGTCGATCTCGCGGAACGCCGCGTGCTGGAACTGGTGGAACGCCTCGTGGGCGATGAAGGCGAAGAGGTAGCGCCAGGGCGAGCCGAGCTGCCGGGCGGTCTCGGTGAGGATCGGCACGGCGACCACGGTCGTGTCGCCGGCCGGGTAGTCGAACACGAGCTGGCCGGCGAATCCCTCGATGGGCCCGGTGCGCAGCAACGCGGGGGCGCGGAGCGCCGGCCACTGGGAGGGATAGGGGACGAAGCCGGCGGCGGCGCCGCGCCGATTGACGAGCACCGCCCACTGGTCCGCGTGGTAGACGAGGAACGGCTGGGTGGAGAGGTCGTAGCCGGGCCAGAAGGCGTCGTGCGACTGCCGGAAGACGTCTACGACGGCGGCGACGGCGGCGAGGCTGGCCGAATCCTCGCTCGCGGGGCGCGGGACGTCCTGCGCGAGGGCGGGGGCGCTCGCGGCCGCGAGACAGAGGCAGGTGGTGGTCAGTGCGCGCATAGTGCCTGTGACTTGGATGCTGGCGGCGTGGAGAGCGTTGTACGCGGGCCGGGGGGCCGACGCTCACTCGGCAGCGGCGCCGGCGCATGCCCTCTCACCCCCGACTTCTCACCTCATCACCGTCTCACCTTCTCACCGCGAGCATCTCCTTCAGGAACTTCCCCGTCTCGCTCCTCTTGCACGCGGCCACCGCCTCCGGCGGGCCCTCCACGACCAGCTTCCCGCCCTCGGCGCCCGCGCCGGGCCCCAAATCTATCACCCAGTCGGCCCGCTTGATGACGTCGAGGTGGTGCTCGATCACCAGCACGGTGTTCCCCGCGTCCACCAGCCGGTCCAGCACCCCAAGCAGCACCCGCACGTCGTCGAGGTGGAGGCCGGTGGTCGGCTCGTCGAGGATGTAGAGCTTCCGCCCCTTCCGCTTGCCCGCGGCCGCCAGCTCCCGCGCGATCTTGAGCCGCTGCGCCTCCCCGCCGGAGAGCGTTGTCGCGGGCTGGCCCAGCCGCAGGTAGCCGAGCCCCACCTCCGAGAGGTGCCACAGCACGCGGCCCAGCCGCTCCTGGTGCCGGAACCGCCGCATCGCCTCGTCCACCGTCCACTCCAGCACGTCGGCGATGGAGAAGCCCTTCACCTTCACCTCCAGCACCTCGCGCTGGAAGCGGCGCCCTCCGCACGTCTCGCACGGCACGAAGACGTCGGCGAGGAAGACCATCTCCACCTGGACGTGGCCCGCGCCCTCGCACGCCGCGCACCGCCCGCCGCCGGCCACGTTGAAGGAGAAGGTCCCCGGCGTATAGCCGCGGGCCTTCGCCAGCGGCTGCGCGGCGAACAGCTCGCGGATGTCGTCGAACCCCTTCACGTACGTCACCGGGTTCGAGCGCGGCGTCCGCCCGATCGGCGACTGGTCCACCAGCACGACGCCGTCCAGCTGCTCGAGGCCCTTGAGCGTCCGCACCGCGCCCACAGTCTCGCCGAGGTGCTCCTTCGCCGAGTGCTTCCCCTCGAAGTGCCGCTCGAGCTGGCGGTACAGCACGTCGTCCACGAGGGTGCTCTTCCCGGAGCCCGACACGCCCGTGACCACCGTCAGCGTCCCGAGGGGGATGCGAACGCCGAGGTCCTCGAGGTTGTGCGCCTGCGCGCCCTCGATCACCAGCCACCGCGGCCCTGCGGTCCGCCGTACCGACGGCACGGCGATGCGCTTCTCCCCCGCGAGGTACAGGCCCGTCAGCGTGGGCGAGCGCTCGAGGTCCGCCACCGTGCCCTCGAACACCACGTTCCCGCCGTTCTCACCGCTCCCCGGGCCCAGCTCCACCACCCAGTCGGCGGCGCGGATCGCGGCGGGGTCGTGCTCCACGGTGAGCACGGTGTTCCCCGCGTCGGCGAGGCGGCGCAGGAGCGCGAGGAGGCGGCCGGTGTCCTTGGGGTGCAGCCCGATGGTCGGCTCGTCGAGGACGTACAGCGTCTCGGTGAGCTTCCCGCCGAGGGCGTTGGAGAGGGAGATGCGCTGCGCCTCGCCCCCCGAGAGGGTCCGCGTCTGGCGGTCGAGCGTGAGGTAGCCCACGCCCACGTCGCGGAGCACGCCGAGCCGCTGGGTCAGCTCCCCGAGGATGACCTCGGCCACCTCGCGCTCGAAGGGGGTGAGCGCGAGGCCGGCGAGCCACGCCGCGAGTTGTTCCACCGGCCGCGCGGAGACGGCGCCGAGGGTCTCGCCGCCGACCAGGACCGCGAGCGCCTCGGGCCGGAGCCGGGCGCCGAGGCACGCCGGGCACTGGAGCGCCATCTGGTACTGCCGCAGGAAGACGCGGATGTACTGCTTGTAGCGCTTTCGCTCCAGGTGCCGCAGGAAGGGGAAGACGCCGACGAAGCGTCCCTTCCGGCTGTGCAGGAGGAACTTCTGCGCCGCGGCGGGGAGCGTGGCCCACGGCACGTCGGTGGGTATGCCCGCGTCGCGGCACGCCTGCTTGAGGGTGCGCCGCCGCCCGTCATAGCGCGGCTTCGTCCACGGATCGAGCGCTCCCTGGGCGACGGTCTTCGCCGGGTCGGGCACGACCAGCCGCTCGTCGTACTCCAGCACGGCGCCGAAGCCGTTGCAGCCAGGGCACGCGCCGGTCGGGTGGTTGAAGGAGAAGAGGGCGGGGGAGAGCGCCGGCGCCGGCGCGCCGCATGAAAGGCACCGCGGGGTGGCGCTGAAGCGCTCGTCCGCGCCCCCGCCCCCGATCGGCAGGACCAGGGCGAGCCCGTCCCCCTCGGCGAAGGCGGTGCCCACGGCTTCGGCGAGGCGCTCGGCGTTCGCGGCGTCGAGCGCCAGCCGGTCCACCACGACGAGGACGCCCGGCGTGGACGCGAGGTCCAGCCCGTCCGGCAGTTCCTCCAGCCGCAGGATGATAGGGGCGGCCGGCGCGGAGCCGGGCTCCGGCGCGCCGGCGGGCGCCGTGCGAGCGGAGCGAGCCGTCCGACCGTCGGCGCGCCGGGGTCCGGCGATCGCGCCGGCTGCGGGCACCGCGATCCGCACGAACCCCATCGCCTGGAGGTTCTGGACGATCGCGGCATGGCTCGCCTTAACCGCTGGCGGCAGCGGGAAGGCGATGATTGCCGCGCCGCCGCGCGCCACGAGCCGGTCCACGACCTGCTGCACCGTGTCGGCGCGCACCTCGCCGCCGCAGAGCACGCAGCGCGCGCGGCCGATCCGCGCCCAAAGGAGCCGGAGGTAGTCGGCGACCTCGGTGGCGGTGCCGACGGTCGAGCGGCTCGAGGTGGTGGGGTTCCTCTGCTCGATGGCGACGGCGGGGGCGATCCCCTCGATGGCGTCCACCGCCGGCCGGGGCATCCGCTCGAGGAACTGCTTGGCGTAGGTGGAGAGCGACTCGATGTAGCGCCGCTGGCCCTCGGCGTAGATGGTGTCGAACGCCAGGGACGACTTGCCGGAGCCGGAGGGGCCCGTGAGCACGACGAGGCGGCGGTGCGGCAGGGTGAGGGTGAAGCCGCGCAGGTTGTGCTGGCGGGCGCCGCGGATGACGAGGGTACGGTCCACTCTGGCCGAAGGCTAGCGGCCCGCGGGGCGCGGCTCAAGCGAGCGCTTGGACCGGCTTCCGGGGAGCCTCGGGCGCGCAAGGGCCCCGGCGCCGCGGCGGGATGGCCGGTCGCGGGCCCCGGCGCTAGTTTCCGGCCCGATGGCGTCCAGAACCACCGCCCGCCTGCTGAAGCGCGGCCTCGAGATCTTCGCGCTGCTCTCGGTCCTCGCCGTCGTGGCCCTCCTGGTGTATACCGGGAAGTGGGCCGCGACGGTGAACGCTTTCCTGCACGTGAGTCCGTGGTGGCTGCTCGCCGGCCTCGGCGTCTCCTCCCTCGACTGGTTCGGCGGCGGCGTGCGCATCTGGGTGCTGGCGCGGCACGTCCATCCGAAGACGCCGTTCTGGGGGATGGTGGTCGCGGGCGGGCTGAGCGCGTGGGGTTCGTACCTGACGCCGGCGCAGACGGGCGGCGGCCCGATGCTGATCTACGCGATGCGGCGCTACGGCGTGCCGCTCCCCGAGACGCTCACCTCGTCGCTGATGGACTTCATCGCCACCGTCGTCTTCTTCGCCGTCGCCGGGCCCACCGCGATCATCCTCGGCGCGGGGAGCTCGCTCGCGAGGCACGGCATCCCGATCCTCAACATCTCGCTCTACGACGTCTTCAAGGCGAGCGCCGGGATCTGGCTCGGCATCGGCCTCCTGGTTTTCTTCGTCGCCGCCTTCCCGGGCGTCGCCCGCCGGCTGCTGCACGTCATCGTGGACTGGCTGGGCCGGCACCGGCGTTCGTGGGCCGTGGCGCGGGTGGAACTCCTGCGCAGCGGCGTGGACCGGACGCACGAGTGCGCGGTGGCCTTCTTCCGGGGCCGGGGCTGGTTCGCCATGGGGCTCGGCGTCCTCGCGTCCGCCCTGGCGCATGCCAGCAAGTTCCTCGCCGGGTACGTCGCGCTCCGCGCCCTCGGCCTGCACGCCGACTTCGTGGACGTGCTGATCCTGCAGACGACGATCGCGTTCCTCCTCTACTTCGCGCCGACGCCGGGCTCCTCCGGCGCGGCGGAGGCGCTCTCCGCCGCCCTGATGAGCGTGTACGTGCCTAATGCCCTGCTGACGGCGTACACGATCCTGTGGCGTTTCATCATGAGCTATGCCACGGTCATCGTCGGCACGTTCGTCTTCTTCCGGCTCCTGCACGGCAATCTCGACGAGGCGGCCGCGCCCGCCGAGGCCGCCGCCTCCGGGTGAGCGCCCCCGCCCCCGCGGCCCTCCACGAGGAGGAGGCTCTCGGCAAGCCGTACGACGCCGCGCTGATGCGGCGCCTGCTCCGGTACCTGGGCCCCTACCTCGCGCTCACCGTCGTCGCGGTGCTGATGCTGCTGCTGGTGGCGGCGCTCCAGCTCGCGGCGCCGTATCTGACGCAGCTGGCCATCGACCGCGCGATCCCCGCCCGCGACCTCGGCCTGGTGCGGCTCCTCGCCCTCGCCTTCCTGGCCGCCAACGCGGCCGAGTTCTTCCTCGACTACGCGCAGACGGTCGTCACCGCGGTCATCGGCCAGCGGGTGATGGTGGACCTGCGCCTCGAGATCTTCCGCAAGCTGCAGCGGCTCGGCGTCGCCTTCTACGACCGCAACCCCGTCGGCCGGCTGATGACGCGAGTCACGACCGACGTCGAGACGCTCAACGAGCTGTTCACCTCGGGGGTGGTGGCCCTCTTCGGCGACCTCTTCACCCTGGGCGTCATCGCGGCGTGGATGCTCGTCGCCGACTGGCGGCTGGCGCTCGCCTCCTTCGCCGTGATCCCGTTCATCTTCCTCTCCGCGACGGTGTTCCGGCTGCGGGCGCGCGCGGCGTACCGCGAGATCCGGGTGCGGATCGCGCGCATCAACGCCTTCCTGCAGGAGCACCTGTCGGGGATGCGGGTGGTGCAGCTGTTCGGGCGGGAGGCGCGCGCGGCGGCGGCGTTCGATGCGGTCAACCGCGCTCACCTCGACGCGAACCTCGCCTCGATCACCCTCTACGCGCTCTTCTTCCCGGTGGTGGAGTTCCTCACCTCCATCGCCGTCGCGAGCCTCCTGGTCTACGGCGGCGCCCGCGCCCTCGACCACACCGTCACCGTCGGCGTGCTGGCGGCGTTCCTGCAGCTGGTCCGGCGCTTCTTCCGGCCCCTCCAGGATCTGTCCGAGAAGTTCAACATCCTGCAGTCGGCGATGGCCTCGTCGGAGCGGGTCTTCGCGCTCCTCGACGAGCGGGAGACGGTGCGGGACCCGGCGGTGCCGCGTCGGCTGCCGCGGCCGGTGCGCGGCGCCGTGGCGTTCGAGGACGTCTGGTTCCGCTACCCGCAGAGCGCGCGGGGGGGGGAGGAACGGCCCGGCGCCCCGGAGGCCGCGGCGGGAGAGGGCGCCCCCGACGACGGATGGGTGCTGCGGGGCGTGTCGTTCACCGCCGAGCCGGGGCGGACGGTGGCGATCGTCGGGCACACCGGCGCCGGCAAGACCACGATCATCAACCTGCTGCTCCGCTACTACGACGCGGACCGCGGGCGCATCACGGTGGACGGCGTGGACGTCCGCGAGCTGGCCCAGGACGAGCTGCGCGGCCTCATCGGGCTGGTGCAGCAGGACATCTTCCTCTTCACCGGCGATATCCGCGCCAACATCCGGCTCGACGCCCCGGTGAGCGACGCGGCGGTGGAGGACGCGGCGCGGCGGGTCGGGGCCGATCGCCTGATCGCGCGGCTGCCCGCGGGCTTCGCGCACCGGCTCGACGAGCGCGGCCAGAACCTCTCCGTCGGCGAGCGGCAGCTGCTGGCCTTCGCGCGCGCGCTGGCCGTGGATCCCGCCATCCTGGTGCTCGACGAGGCCACCTCGTCGGTGGACGCCCAGGCGGAGGAGCAGATCCAGGCGGCGATCGCCGAGCTGATGCGGGGGCGCACCAGCCTGGTGATCGCGCACCGTCTCTCGACCGTGCAGCACGCCGACGCCATCCTGCTGCTGCACCACGGACGGCTCCTGGAGCGGGGCACGCACCGGGAGCTGCTCGAGCGGAACGGCCTCTACCGGCGCCTGTACCAGCTCCAGCTGGGCGCCGATCTGGCAGGGGTGGAGTAGCCCTCGCGCCCTGCGGCGCATCGGCTTGCCCGGGCTCCGGGCCGCCGCTACGTTACCCCGGTCATCCCTCCGCCTGAGGATCGCTGATGGCGTTCGTCGAGTTCGGCGGCACACGGCACCCCCTGCCCGCCGGGGACATGCTCGTCGGCAAGGGTGCCGACTGCCACCTCCGGCTGGAGGGGCCGGGCATCGCGCCGCGGCACGCCATCTTGACCACCGCCCCCGACCAATCGGTCGCCATCCGCAAGTACGACGACACCGTGGAGGTGGACGTGAACGGGGTGCGGCTCGGGCCGCTCCCGCAGCCCCTGCTGCACGGTGACAAGATCAGCATCGGGATGGTGGACCTCCTCTTCGCCGACGAGCGGAAGAGCGGCTCCACGCAGTACATCTCGGCCCTCAAGCTGCCGCCGGTCCCCGACAAGCCGAAGCCCGGTGCCCCGGGGAAGGCGACCACCGGCACCGGCGGGCGCGTCGTCTGCCTGACCGATGGCCGTGAGTACCAGGTGATCGGCGCGGCGCTCGTCTTCGGCCGCGACGCCAAGGCTGACGTGGTGGTGCCGGGAGGGCAGGTGTCGCGGCGGCACGCGGAGATCGTCGCGACGCCGCACGGCTACATGGTGGTGGACTACAGCACCAACGGCACGTGGGTGAACGGCGAACGGGTGCAGAACCAGCGGCTCCTGGCGCGCGCCGACATCGTCAAGGTGGGCGAGGAGGAGTTCCGCTTCTACGCCGACCTGGCGCCGGTTGCCCCGCCGGCCCCGCCCCCGCCGCCGCCGCCGCCCCTCCAGGCCGCGGCGCCGCCCCCGCCCCCGCCCCCACCGCCGTCCGCCGCGCCGGCGCCGCCTTCGGCCGCTCCGCCCGCCTACGCGCCGGCGCACCTCTCAGACACCGGCTTCATCCCCTCGCCAATGACGCCCGTGAGCCACGTCTCGCCGCGCACCGGCGAGGAACTGCTCGACCTCGACCTCGACGTCGCGGCGGCCGCTCCGCCGCCCGCGTCTCCGGAGCCGCCGGCGGTCTCGGTGTTCCAGGCGCCGCCACCAGCGCCTCCGGCCCCGCCGCCGGTCCCGGTGTTCCGGGCCCCGCCGCCCGCTCCTCCGGCCCCGCCAGCCCCGCCGGTCGCGCCGCCCGCACCCGCGCGCACCTCCGCGCCGCAGGCGCTGGCCAAGTTCGTCATCCGTTCCGGCCCGCAGAAGGGCGAGCGGCTGTATGTGAAGGTCCCGATCGTCAACATCGGCCGCGCCGACTACAACGACATCGTCCTCGCCGACGAGTCGGTCTCTTCCCAGCACGCCAAGCTGACCCGGCGCGAAGGGATCTGGATCCTCACCGACCTGGGCTCCACCAACGGCACGCTGGTGGACGGCGAGCGGATCGACGAGGACACGCCGCTCGCGCCGGGGAACTTCGTCCGCTTCGGCGACGTCCAGCTGGTCTTCGAGCCGACCGACGACAACGCGGCCGTGAACGCCCCCAAGGCGACACGCGCCATCCAGGCGATCAAGCTCCCGCCGCCGCCCCCCAAGGCGGACCGGTGAGCGTGCGCCCCCGCTAGGCGAGACCCCGCGTGCACATCACCTGCGCGGCGCGCACCGACGTCGGGCTCATCCGCACCGGCAACGAGGATAACTACACGATGGTCCCCGACCGGGGGCTGTTCGTCGTGGCCGACGGGATGGGCGGGCACGCCGCGGGCGAGGTCGCGAGCGAGATGGCGGTGCGGGGGATCGCGCGGGACCTGACCGCCGCGCGCGGCGCGAGCCTCGACGAGACGGTGGGGCGCGTGACCGCCGCGATCCGCGCCGCCAACGCCGCCATCTTCGAGCGCACCCTCGTCGAGCACGACAAGCGCGGCATGGGCACCACGGCCACCGTGCTCATCCTGTACGGGAACCGCTACCTCATCGGCCACGTCGGCGACAGCCGGGCCTACCTGCTCCGCGAGGGCGCTTTCCACCAGCTCACCAAGGACCACTCCTACGTCCAGGAGCAGGTGGACGCCGGGTACCTCACCCCCGAGCAGGCGCGCACGCACCCGTACTCGAACGTCATCACCCGGTGCGTCGGGGCGGCCGGCGACGTCGTGCCCGACATCTTCTCGGGTACCTGCCGCGCGAACGACGCCTTCCTGCTGGCGAGCGACGGCCTGACGGGGATGGTGGAGGATGAGGCGCTGGCCGCGATCCTGAAGACGCAGGGCTCGCCCGAGAAGTGGGTGGACCGGATGGTGGCGGAGGCGAACCGGCGCGGCGGGCTCGACAACATCACGGCGATCGTCGTGCGCATCGACGAGGTGGACGCCCCGGCCCCCGACCCGGTGACCACCCAGGACGTCGCCGTCACCCCGCGCGACTAGGTTCCCGACCGCTCCTCGGCCGCCAGCACGTCGTAGAGGTCCTGCTCCCTCATGCCCACGCGGCGCGCGGTGAACACCCGCAGCCGCCGGGCGCTCTCCGCCAGGTCGCCCGCGAGGCGCGGCAGGTCCATCCGCCCCGGCCAGCCGCCCCGCCCCAGCCGGTCCACCGCGCCGTCCTGCCGCACGATCGCGAGGTCGAGCCCCAGCATCGCCGCCTTGTGCGGGTAATCCACGAGCACCGTGCCCGGCGGGAGCCCCGCCCGCGCGGCGAGCGCGTCCTCGGCCCGCGCAAGGCGCCGCGCGTCCGCCCAGACCCATGCGGGCACCGGGGCGGCGAGGTCGCCCGGCGCGATCTCGAGCGCGCGCTTGTGGAGCCGCCGCTCGCGCAGCGCCGCCGCGAGACCGGTGCGGTCGGTGGCCGCGAGGTCGTGCATCAGCGCGTCGTCCGTCGCCTCGGGGAGGCGCGCCGGGTCGAGCGCGCCCGCGCCCGCCGCCTCCCGGACCAGCCGCCGGAACATCGCCGTCGCGCTCCGAACCGCGTGGTGCCAGTAGACGTTGCGGTACATCTGGTACTTGGCGAAGAGGAGCGACTCGAGCGCCGAGAGCCCCTTCTCGAGGACCCCCACCGTCCGCCGGCCCCCCTCGTCCACCACCACCAGGCAGGCGAGGAGGCGGTCCACGTCGATCTCGCCGTAGGGCACGCCGCACATCAGCGCGTCGCGCTTCAGGTAGTCGATCTTGTCGAGGTCGAGGGAGCCGGCGATGAGCCCCGCCAGCGGGTGGGGGCTCGTGCCGCGGATCAGCGCGCCGAGGCGGGCCGCCGGCTCGGCGAGGCCGGTGGCGGCCAGCGCCTCGGCGAGGGGCCCGCGCGCGAGGTGCGCGTCGGCCAGCGCCTCGTGGGAGGTGAAGCCCTCCTCCTCCAGCGCGTGCGAGAAGGGGTAGTGCCCGATGTCGTGGAGGAGCGCGCCGATGCGGATGAGGAGCGTGTCGTCGGGGCCGAAGTCCGCGAGGTCGCCGCGCTCGGCGAGGCCGGCGAGGGCGCGGCCCGCGAGGTGGTACGCGCCGAGGGCGTGCTCGAAGCGCGAATGCGTGGCGCCGGGGTAGACGAGGAACGCGTGGCCGAGCTGGCGCACGTAGCGGAGGCGCTGGAAGGCGGGGGTGTCCACCACCCGTGCCGCCGCGGCCTCCAGCCGGATGTTCTTCCAGAGAAGGTCCCTGACGATCTCCCGGCCGCTCGCGCCGCCCACCTGACCTCCCGGGCCCGCCACCGGCGTGGGCCCCAACGCAGAGGCCCGGAAGCTAACGCCTCCGGGCCTCCGGGCACCACGAGCGACGGGCCGGCTAGCGCCGCGCCGCGCGCTCCTGCGCGTCCACGGCCGCGATCACCGCCATGTTCACGACGTCCTGGACGTCGGTGTCGCGCTGGAGGATGTGCACCGGCTTCGCCATGCCGACGAGGATCGGGCCGATGGCCTCGGCGCCGCCCAGCCGCTTCAGCAGCTGGTAGGCGATGTTCCCCGCGCTGAGGTTCGGGCAGATCAACACGTTGGCGCGCTCGAGGAGCCTGCTGAACGGATAGCGGGCCTTCAGCACCTCGGGACTCAGCGCCGTCTCCGCCATCATCTCGCCGTCCACCTCGAGGTCGGGCTCCGTCTCGTGGAGGATGCGCGCCGCCTCGGCCACCTTGAGGGTGTCCTTGGTGCGCGCCGAGCCGAAGTTCGAGAACGACAGCAGGCCCACGCGCGGCGTCAGCCCGAGCGTCCGGACCAGCCGCGCCGTCTGCGACGCGATCGCGGCGAGCGTCGGGCCGTCGGGATCGTAGTTCACCGTGGTGTCGGCGATGAAGTAAATCTCCTTCTCCTGCACCAGCATGAACACGCCGCTCGCCACCCCGCCGGCGTCGGTCCCCACAGCCTGCAGCAGTCCGTGCATCTTGTCGGGGTAGTACTGCTCCATCCCCGAGACCATCGCGTCGGCGTCGCCCGTCGCGACCATCATCGGGCCGTAGTAGTTCGGGTCGGTGATGATCTTGCGGGCCGCCTCCACCGTGAGCCCCTTGCGGCGGCGCCGCTCCCACAGCGCCTGCGCGTAGCCGTCGCGGGCCAGCGCGGTGCGCGGGTCCACGACCGTGATGCCGTCGAGCGCGATCTCCACCTCGCCCGCCGCGCGCGCCACCACCTGCGGGTCGCCGAGCAGCGTGGGCATGCCGATCCCCTCGTCCTTCACGATCCGCGCCGCGCGGATGATCCGCGTGTCGTGGCCCTCGGGGAAGACGATCCGCTGCGGCGCGTGGGTCGCGCGCTCGGAGAGGCCGCGCATGAACGCCCGGGCGTGGCCGAGCCGCTCCTCCAGCGCGTCGCGGTACTCGGCCATGTCGAGCTTCTTGCGAGCCACCCCCGACTTGATCGCGGCCGCCGCGACTGCCGGCGCCTCCCACAGGAGGACGCGCGGGTCGAGCGGCTTGGGGATGAGATAGTCCCGGCCGAAGCGCAGCCGGTCGAGCCCGTAGGCGTGCATCACCTGGTCGGGCACGTCCTCCTTGGCGAGCGCCGCGAGAGCGCGCGTCGCCGCCATCTTCATCTCCTCGTTGATCGCCGTCGCGCCGCAGTCGAGCGCGCCGCGGAAGATGAACGGGAAGCCGAGGACGTTGTTCACCTGGTTCGGGTAGTCGGAGCGCCCCGTCGCCATGATGGCGTCGGGCCGCACCACCTTCACTTCCTCCGGCATGATCTCGGGCGTCGGGTTCGCCATCGCGAAGATGATGGGGTCCTTCGCCATCGTCTTCACCATGTCCGGCGTCACGGCGCCCGCCACCGACAGGCCCACCAGCGCGTCGGCGCCCACCATCGCGTCGGCCAGGTTCCGGGCCTTCGTCTTCTGCGCGAACGCCTTCTTGTACTTGTTGAGGTCGGTCCGCTCGCTGTGCACCACCCCCTTGGTGTCCACCAGGGTGATGTGCTCCCGCTTCACCCCGAGGTTCACGTAGTGGTTCGCCGTGGAGATCGCCGCCGCCCCCGCGCCGCTGAATACGACCTTCATGTCGGCCAGCTTCTTCCCCACCACCTCGGCCGCGTTGACCAACGCCGCGCCGGAGATGATCGCCGTGCCGTGCTGGTCGTCATGGAACACCGGGATCTTCAGCAGCTCCTTCAGCCGCTCCTCGACCTCGAAGCACTCGGGCGCCTTGATGTCCTCGAGGTTGATGCCCCCCACCGTCGGCTCGAGCATCTGGCAGAACTTGATGCACTCCTCGGGCGTCGGCGCCTGGATCTCGAGGTCGAAGACGTCCACGTCCGCGAACGCCTTGAAGAGGACGCCCTTCCCCTCCATCACCGGCTTCCCCGCCAGCGCGCCGATGTCACCGAGCCCCAGCACGGCGGTGCCGTTCGACACCACCGCCACGAGGTTGCCGCGCGCGGTGTACTTGAAGACGTCCTCGGGGTTCTTCTCGATCTCGAGGCACGGCTCCGCCACGCCCGGCGTGTAGGCGAGGCCCAGATCGCGTTGGGTCTTGCAGGGCTTCGTCAGGCGGATCTCGATCTTCCCCGGACGTCCCTGAGAGTGGTAGTCGAGCGCATCTTGGCGGCGGACAGCCATGGGCACCTCGGATGCCGCGACCGGGCCGTGTGGCCGGCCGCGCGCGGGGACCTGACGGTGGACCTGCTCCACGCCCCCTGGCGCGGGGCCTCCCGAAGTGTGGGAGACCGGGAGTCTGTGGACGTGTGGCACCGCAATCCGCGTGCCGCCCTTGGCCGCCCCTCGGAATGACGAGAGGATTCGTCTTATTTGGCGGAGGGGCCGGATCCCGGCCGGCCCACGGCCGTGCTTAGGGCGTGAGCGGGGCGGGCTTGATCGTGGCGGTGGTGTGGTACAGGAGCTGGAGGGTGTAGCTGTCGTTCAGGCTGAGGGTCGTGCGGTGCGGTGTGGGATACATGATGTCCCCCGGATTGGTGCTGTGCGCCAGGATACCGAGGGCGTGGCCGAGTTCGTGGGTGGTGGTCATCCGAAAACACCCGGAGAGGGCCACGGAGTCCCGGCCCGCGAGCGGGGCGATGTACGACCGGACGGGGCCGTTCAGCGTCAGGGTGGAGTCGAAGGTGCCGTCGGTCCGCCCGGTGCAGGCGCCCACCGAATCGGCGCCGAGGGTGATGGCCCCGGTGGGCTGGGGAGGAAGGGTGGAGACCCGGCGCACGATGATGTCGGCGTGGGTGGAGTCGGGGGTCGGGGTCAACGATGCCTCGCCGCAGTGGAACGCGCCCAGCCAGGTCAGGCGGCCGGCCTCCACGTCGGTGGGCGCGTCGCCCGTCGGCTCCGCGTACACGCGCACCGGCATCCGGTTCGCCGGCCAGTGGAAGACGAGCGAGGAGTCGCCGCCGAGGTAGAAGCCGTAGGAGTAGCCGTTCGAGTCGAAGCAGGAGGTGGGCTTCTCGCTGCACGCGGCCGCCGCGAAGAGCAGCGCGAGCGCGGTGGTCGCGGCGCGGGCGGCGGCCCCGGACGTCACGCCGCGCTCCGGCCGCCCGCGACTTCGAGCCCGAAGGCCAACTTGAGGAGCCACGCGGCGAAGAGCACGAGGCCGAACGTGCAGACGATGACGGGGCCCGTCGGCAGGTCGAGGACGTACGAGACGACGAGGCCGATGGTGCAGGCCACCATCCCCGTGCCCCACGCGAGGAGGGGCATCCAGCGTGCCGGCGGCTGGAAGAAGAGGAACGCTGTTACGGCAGGCACGACCAGGAAGGTGAAGACTAGAAGCACACCGGCGATCGGCACGGAGAAGGTGACGGTGAGGCCGAAGAGCGAATAGAAGACGAAGTCCCACCACCGGACGCGGAGGCCGCGCTCCGCCGCACCCTCGGGGTCGAACGAGATCGTCTCGAAGCGGCCGCGCAGCAGGAAGAGGACGAGTCCGATCACGGCGTAGGCGACGGCGTCTTTCGCGATCGTGGGCCAAGTGACCCAGAGGATCGCGCCGATGAGGCTGTCCTTGATCAACTCCGCGCCACGCGGCGCCTTGTCGGCGATGACCATCGCGGCGGCCGAGGCCATCACGTAGACGATGCCGATGATCGCCTCCTGCGGGACGCGCGTCCTCTTCCCGTGGGTCCGTGTCGCCGCGAGGATGGCGGCGCCCGCCACCGTCGCCCCGACGGCGACGAGGTGGGCGACGTTCGACTCCGGGGCGATGCGGAAGAGGAGGCCGGTCGTGGCACCGAGGGCGGCCATCTGGGCCAGCGCGAGGTCCACGAAGATGACGCCGCGCGCGATGACGTGCAGGCCGAAGTAGCCGTGGATCGCCACCAGCAGCATGCAGGCGGCGAACGGTGTGAGCATCAGGTCGATCATCGGGTCCCCGCGGACGCGAAGGCCCGCGCCAGGTCGGTGATCCAGCGGTCGATGAGGTCGAAATAGGTGACGACGCCGGGCGCACCCTCGGTGTGGTCCGGCTCGATCACGGCGGTGGCGCCGGTCCGCTCGGCCACGGTACGGATCTCGTCGCGGTCGTAGAAGTTCGCCGCCATGATGACGGGGATGTGCCGGTCGTGCATCAGGGCGATGATCTCCTCGACGTGCCGCGGCGTCGGCGGGATGCCGGGCTTCGGCTCCACGTAGCCGGCGCACGCGAGGCCGAACCGGCGGCTGAAATAGGAGTACTCCATGTGGTAGCACACCATCTCGCGCCCGTTGAACGCCTGCGCCTGCTTCATCCACCCGCCGAGCCGCGCGAGGAGCGGCTGCCCTTGGTACGGCGTCGTGCGCAGGAAGTCCATCACGCGGTCGGTGCGCGCCAACTCGAAGAGCGTGGGCGCCGTCAGGATGCGCACCAGGTCGTCGCCGTAGAGCGCCCGGAGGATGCGCGCCTCGAAATCCTGCTCGCGTCCCGCGAAGTAGGGGCCGTTCTCGGGCGCGACCCTCTGCACGCCCGCCAGGATGTTCCGCGCGATGATGATCGCGTTGATGGGATCGCCCTGGAGGTGCGGGTTGCCATCCACATGGATGTCGCCCTGCGCGCGGCTCGTGGAGGTCGGCACATCCATCAACCGGACCCCCTGGAACGCGGCGACGTAGCCGCGGCCGCCCTCGCGCACGTTGACGTTGTTGGCGCGGTCGAGGAGCGCCGGTACCCACGCCTCGAGGTCCATGCCGGTCGTCACGAAGACGTCGGCGTCGCGCAGCAGCGGGACGAAGCTCGGCCGCGGCTGGACAAAGTGCGGGTCCTCGTCCCCCTGGCTGATGGCGGTCACGGTGCCGCGGTCGCCCACGATCTCCCGGGCGATCGCGGCGTAGGTGGTGAGGGTGGTGACGACCTTCACGGGGCCGGCGGGTGGGACCGGCGCGCCGGGGAGGGACACGGCGGCGGTGAGGAGCGCGACGAAGAGCGTAGTCATCAGAAGAGCTCGTGCCGATGGGGACCGATCGACCAGACGATCTGGAGGCCGAGGCGGTCCGTAGTGGTGTCGAGGAGGTCCCGGTGGTGCGTCCACTGGAGCCGAAGGAAGACGAACTCGCTCTGCCAGAACGTGAGCGACGGCGTGACGGCCCACTCGCTGCCGGCGACCGCCGGGTCGGGCGACTCGACCCGGTCGTACCGCACCGCGGCGGTCCAGCGCAGGCCGAGCTTGGTCTGCGCGTCCACGTACCAGCCGTAGCGGGTGGGCCCGACCCCGTCCACCAGCCGGTGGAGCTGGAACAGCTCGCCGCGCACCGTCACCTCGCGGCGGAGCGCCTTGTTCGGCGGCCGCCAGGTGAATCGCGCCGCCAGCGCGCCGAGGCTGGTCTCGATGCGCGTCTCGCGCATCGTATTGCAGCCGCCGGGCGGACACGGCGGGTTCCACGCCGCGCTGTCACTCCCCGTCCCGTAGAGCGTGGTGACGCTCACTTGGCCGTAGGTGGACCGGCTGAACTGCCAGAAGCCGGAGAGCTGCCCCAGCACGCTGGGGCGGCCGCCGTAGTGCCCGAACAGCTCCTCGTCGGTCCCCCTCGTGACCTGGGCCGTGAGCTCGAAGGTGCCGAGCGGTCCCGAGATGGGGAGCGGCGAGTAGAGGGAGAGGCCGGTCTGGGCGAGCCCCTCCTCGCCCACGAAGCGCTGCAGGACCAGTGGGTATTCCCCTTCCGGCAGGGCGTGCGTGTGCCAGCGGTTCAGCTCGCCGAGCTGCTGGCGGAACTTCCCCACGTCGAGCCGGAGGTGGCCCGGGAGGCCGGTCCAGTAGACGTAGGCCTCCTCCACGCTGATGTCGTTCTCGCCGACCCCCATGAAGATCTTGGTCACGGAGAAGGGGTCGAGGGCGGACTGGAAGCCCAGCTCCATCTCCTTGAGCGCGAACGACTGGTCCTGCGGCCCCGGCCGCACCAGCGCGGACCGCACGTCGCCGGTCACGCTGATCTCGGGGTTGTAGGCGTTCGGGTTCTTGCCCCCGGTGTTCCGGCCGATGAGGCGCACCGTCGTGTCGCCCGATGCTCCTGCGGCGGCGGCCGCGGCGGCGCGGATGGCGTCGAGGTCTCCGCCGGCCGCAGACGCGCCGGTGTCGCTGGCGCGCGTGCGGGCCAGGCTGTCGAGTCGCGCCTCGAGCGCGCGCACCGTGGAGAGGAGCGAGTCGAGGGTGCGCTGCTGGCGCCGTTGGGCAGTGGTGTCCGGCAGGCCCTGGGCCAGCGCCGGGACGGCAAGACACGCGGCGGCTGCCATGAGGGCGGCAAGCCGCTTCAGGTGATGCATCGGTGACTCCCCTTCGGTGGTGGTAGCGGCGCCGGCAGCGCGCGCCGGCGGATTCGTCAGGCCATCAGCGAGGAGGGTGGCGGGCGCTGGAGAATACGCCACTGCGGAAGCAACGCTCGGGGTGCTTCAACGACCCCCGTCGGATCGACCCGAATATCCCGCGTGGCGAGGGCCAGGGGCCGGACGGACGTGGGTGCGAAGCTGCCAGCTTGCAGCAGGCAGATCGCACACGCACTCGGGTCGTGCAGAGGTTGGCTCGCGCCGGACCCCTCAGACGACCACGCGGCGCGGCCTGTCCCAGCGTCGCAGGCGATGGCGTGCACGATCGGCCCTGCCGCCGCGACCGTGAGGTGCAGGGCGGCGAACAGTGCCGCGAAACCGCGGAGCGTGGCGGAGCGTGGCATCACCAAGGGCATGGAATTCGGCACTAAGCTAACCACTACCCGGGTCCGCCCGAAAGGTCCGGCGGGCGCTCGCGCGCTGGCGCGCGAAGGCCCGCAGTCGCCGCAGCATCCGCCGGTCGTTGGTCACCATGTCCTCCCCCTTGGGCGTCTCGATGATCCGCACCACGTGGTCGAGCCGCGGGTCGGTCATCAGGCGCCGGAACGGCTCCCGTCCCAAGGTCCCCTCGCCGATCAGCGCGTGCCGGTCGAGGCGGCTGCCCCGCGCGCCGCGCGAGTCGTTGAGGTGGAAGCAGACGAGCCGCTCCAGCCCGAGGATGCGGTCGAAGGCGCCGATCACGCCGTCGTAGTCCGCCGCCAGGTCGTACCCGGCGGCCCACAGGTGGCAGCTGTCGGCGCAGAAGGCCACGCGCCGTCGGGCCGCCCGGGGCATCGCGTCCGTCAGCGCGCGCAGTTCCTCAAAGGTAGCGCCGAGCGCCGTCCCGCTCCCGGCGGTCGTCTCGATGGCGACCCCCACGCGCCCCGGCACGGCTGCGAGGCATCGCGCGTACGACTCGGCGTTGCGCCGCAGCCCCCCCGCCCGCTCGTCGAGGAAGTTCCCCGGGTGGGACACGACCCACGGGATGCCGAACGCCGCGCAGCGCCGCAGCTCCGCGACGAACGCGGCCTCCGAGCGCGCGCGCAGCGCCGGGACGGGCGAGGCGAGGTTGATCAGGTACGAGTCGTGGCTCACCACCGCGCGGATGCCGTGGGTCTCCATGGCGGCGCGGAAGGCGCGCGGCGCGGCGCGGTCGGGCCGCGGCTCGCGCCACTGGTTGGGCGTCTTGGTGAAGACCTGGATCGCCGTCGCGCCGATCGCGTGGCCGCGCTCGGGGGCCCGCGCGACGCCCCCCTGCGACGAGACGTGCGCCCCGAGGAGGATCTCGCTCACGGCTCCGCCGCGAAAGCGTGGCGGCCGATCAGGGGGACGAAGCGGCAGGCGCCTTCCGTCCACCGCCGGAACCCGCCGCTGCCGCGCTCGGCCACGGTGAGGATTTGCAGGCTCCGGTCGCCCACCGGCACCGCGATCCGGCCCCCCGGGGCCAGCTGCGCGAAGAGCGGCTCCGGGATCTCCGGCGCCGCGGCGGTGACGAGGATGCCGTCGAACGGCGCCGCCTCCGGCCACCCCTCGGTCCCGTCCCCGACGCGATACTCCACGTTCCGGTACCCGAGGTCCCTCAGCCGCTGCGCCGCGGAGGAGGAGAGCGCGCCCAGTCGCTCCACGGTGTAGACCCTGCGCACGAGGTGCGCGAGCACCGCAGCCTGGTAGCCGGAGCCGGTGCCGATCTCCAGCACGCGGTGCGTCCGGCGCGGGAGGAGGGCCGCCGTCATCAGCGCGACGATGTACGGCTGGGAGATGGTCTGTCCGCAGCCGATGGGCAGCGGGGCGTCGTCGTACGCCGCGTGCTGGAGCGACGGCGGCACGAAGGGGTGCCGCGGCACTGCGGCCAGGGCCGCGAGCACCCGAAGGTCGCCGATGCCGCGGCGGCGGATCTGCTCCTCCACCATCGCGTGGCGCGCGCGGCGCTGCGGGTCACGCGGCACGGCCGTGCCTCCCCGCCGCGATTCCTTGCGGGGTCATGGGCCGGGGCGTACGTTTGCTCCGCTCCAGCGCGATCCCCGAGGACCCGTGACCGATCTGATCCGCCCCCATCTGCTGCTGGCCGGCGAGCCGGCCGCCCGCCCCGAGGGACTCGAACAGTTCCTGGTGCGCGGCGGCTACCTCGTCGATGAGGTCCCGACGGGCCAGGCGCCCCTCCAGGCCGCCGAGCGCGAGGCGCCGGACGCGGTCATCCTGTGCGTGGGCGCGGCCGACGACGAGGCGATCCGCACCGTCGGCGGGTTCCGCGGCTCCGCGGAGTGGACCGACATCCCGGTCGTCGTCCTCGTCGCCGCGGGCGACCCCGAGGCGGTGGCGCGCCTGTTGGTCGCGGGGGCGAGCGACGCCGCGGGCGCGCCGGTGCACCTCGGCGAGCTGCGGGCCCGGCTCGACCGCCAGCTCGAGGCGCGGCAGGCCATGCGCGAGCTGCGCGAGACGCTGCGCTCCCGTGATCTCCTCTTCGACATCTTCCAGGAGGTCTCCGCCGCACTGCGGGCCGAGGAGATCTTCCAGACGCTGGTCCGGCGCGTCGGCCAGGCGTTGAGCCTGGCCCACTGCTCGTTCGTCCTCACGTCCCCCGGCGAGGCTTTCGGCCGGGTGGTCGCGGTGTACGAGAACCCGTCGATCCGCGACCTGCGTGTCGAGCTCTCCCTCTATCCCGAGATCGAGGAGGCGCTGCGGACCGAGCGCCCCGTCGTCATCCAGAACGTGAAGGAGCATCCCCTCTTCGCGGCGATCCGGGACAAGTGGGCGGCGCAGTCGCTGGAGGTGAACGTCCGCAGCGCGGTGGCGCTGCCGGTGTTCGTCCAGGGCTTCCCCGCGGGCGTGTTCTTCCTGCGGACCGGCGAGGGCGACCCGGAGCTCACGTCGCGCGACGTGGCGCTGGCCGACACCATCGCGCAGGCGGCGGCCAAGGTGCTCGAGAACGAGGACCGGCGCGCCGCCATCTACCGGCGGCAGATCAACGCCGGCGCCCTCGACCAGCTCACCGGCGTGGCCAGCGTGGACGCGCTCGACCGCCGCCTGAAGGACGAATTCGAGCGGGCGCGGCGCTACCGGCTGCGCTTCAGCCTGGTGCTGGTGGACGTGGACAAGTTCCGCGAGATCAATGAGAAGTTCGGGAACCCGGCGGGAGACCGGGTGCTGGCCGAGCTGGGCCACCTGCTGCAGCGGGAGCTGCGGGCCCCCGACTTCGTGGCCCGCTACGGCGGCGACGAGTTCGCGCTGGTGCTCTCGGAGACCGACGTGCGGGGCGGCCGCAACTTCGTGCAGCGCCTCCGCACCCTGGTGGGCAAGCACGCCTTCCCCGACGTCGGTGGAATGGTGCCGGTACTCTCCGCCGGGATCGTGAGCTATCCGCATCCCGACGTGCTGCGCGCCGAGGACCTCTTCCCGCTGGCCGAGTCCGCGCTGGCGAGCGCCAAGGCGTCGTCCCCCGACCGCATCGGGGTCGCCGCGACGTCCGCGGCCTAGCGCGCGTCCCCCACCCGGACGGGGCCTCCGGCCGCCGTCCGGAACGCCTCCGCCATCATCCGCTCAGCCAGCCGCAGCTCCGCACGGAACCGCGCCATCGTCGTGTCGTAGTACTGCAGTTTCGAGAGGTCCGCTCCGTGAGCCTCCACCGCCCCACGCAAGTCCGCCACCTTCCGCTGGTGCCGGTCGGCGGCCTCGCTTAGCCCCCGCAGCGCCTCCCGCATCGCCAGGAGTACCCGCCGGCGCCGCTCGCGGCGGCGGTTGAGGGCGGTGGCGAGGTCGTCGATGGAGACGGCGATGGGTGGGGTCGGCGGCACCAGCGCCACGGGACCGCGCCCCAGCTCCGCGGCGATGGACGCCTCGTCGACGCCCGCCGCGCGCAGCCGCGCGACGAGGTGGAGCGCCGCGGCAGCGGCCGGCCCGTAGCGCCGCTTCCCCGCGACGGTGCGGCAGGGGATGAACTCCGCGAAGCGGGCGGCGTCGGCCCACAGGGCGCGCTCCGGGACGCCCAGCGCGCGAGCGATGGCTCGCAGGGACCGGAACTCCGGCAACGGCATCACGACCCGTCGCGGTCCGCCTTGAGGAACCGACCGATCACCGACGTGCGGCGCCTCGTGCGGTTCTCCTCCACGGCACCCTCAGCCTCCGCGGTGCGCTGCTCCAGCCTCAGCTTCGCCTCGCGGAGGCGGTCCACCAGCTGGCGTTCGGAGTCGAGCTCCTGGCGCAGCCGCTCGATCTCGGACGGGTCGGCCAGCCCCGGCATCGGGGGGCGGGGCACGCTCTCCAGCGGGACCGTCGGCGCGCTCACGGGCCTCGGGCTCAGCTCCTGGAGCCACGAGGGCGCCGGCGCGGGGCGGGGCTCGCTCGCGGGTTCGCTCACGGGCGAAGGCACGAACGCCGCGGCAGGAGCCGGGGGCTCGGCGGCCCCACGGCCTAGGGCCGGGGGTGCGGCGACGTCCCCCGCCAGGAACGCCTGCGGCTGGCCCGCTCCGAGCGTGAACCCGGTGTGCTCGCCGATCTCGGTCAGGACCTTCTCCTGGCTCTCCAGCACGCCGGTGAGCCGCACGATTTCCTGGGCCATCTGCCACAGCGCCTCGCGCTGCTCACGCTCGCCGTCCACGATGGCGGCGAGCAGATCGAGGTTGGTGACCTCCGCCGTCTCCCTCGCGTGGGCGCGGCGGCGCGGCCTCGTCGGACCGGCCACCGGTCGGGCCGCAGGCGCCGCCGGCTCGCCGTCCATCTGGCCGAGGATCTCGGCGTGCGACAGGCCGCTGCCGTAGCCTTTGGCGATCGAGCGCAGGACCGCAAGCGCAGCCAGCGGATAGCGTCGGCGGCGGCCCGTGCCCACGGACGGGATGTGGTCGAGGAAGGCGTCGCGATAGTAGCGGACCGTGGACTCGGGCAGCGACAGCTGGTCGGCGAGTTCACGCAGGGTGAAGAGGGGCTCGTCGGGCATGCCGCGAAGATATCCGCGGTTCAGGGAGGCTGCAACCGGCTGCGGTCGTATCGCGGAAGCGCAGGCCACTCGCTGCGCTCGGCGCCGCTACCCCGGGCGGGCCTCCCAGGCGCCGGCCGCGCCGCGGAAGTCCCGGCCGCAGCGGGGGCCGTGCATCGGAGTGCGGTCGTCGCTCACCGGGGCCGGCGCAGCCACGTGACGGGGTCGAGGGCCTGGCCCCCCTGGCCGCGGATCTCGAAGTGGACGTGCGGACCCTGGTCGGAGTTGGCGCCGCCCGAATGGCCGAGGCTCTGGCCCTTCTCGACCGCCTGCCCCTGCCGCACCGCGATGTCGCTCAAGAACCCGTAGAAGCTGTAGAAGCCGCCCCCGTGGTCGAGGAGCACGGAGGGACCGTAGGTGCCGAGCGCCTGGGCGATGCGCACGGTGCCCGCCGCCACGGCGTGGACCGGGGTGCCTTCGGGTACCGCGATGCCGATCCCGTTCCAGCGGATGGTGGTGTTGTTGGGCAGCTGCGCTCGCCCGAACCGGTAGATGATGTCGCCGGTCACCGGCCAGTCGAGCTGCCCGAGGTCGGAGGTGGTGATGCGCGCCGGCCCCGTCGCCGCCCCCGCCGCCTCCGCCGCGCGGCGCCGCCGCTCGAGGGCCGCGATCACGTCGTTGACCCGCGCCTCATCACGCGCCAGCTGTTGCAGGCGCGCCTCCATCTGGCGCTGCTCGCGCTGCGACTGCTGGAGACTCGTCTCCCGCTGCTGCTCCAGCTCCCGGAACCGGTTGTTTTCCTCCGCCCGCTCGTCGCGGCGCCGCGCCAGGTCGGTACGCACGTTCAGCAGGTCGTTCCGCTGCTCCGCCACCCGGTCGCGCAGCGCCGTCACGTCCCGCACCAGCTGCCGGTCCTGTCGGCTCACCAGGTAGAGGTACTTGTAGCGGGAGAGGAGGTCGCCGAACGACTCCGCCGCGAGCAGCACCTGGGCCCCGAACAGCGGCCCGCGCTTGGTGATCTCGGCCAGGCGGTGGTCGAGGATGGCGCGCTTCTCGGCGAGAGCGTCCCCGGCGACGATCAGGTCGGCGGTGATCCGCTCGATCTGGGAGCCGAGGGCGTTGATCTGGAGGTCCAGCTCGGAGACGATCCGGCCGGTCGTCTCGACCTGATGCTCGATGTTGGTCAGCTCGCTCGAGAGCGAGTGCACGCGGCCCCGCAGTCGCTCCATTTCCTGCTGGAGGCGCTCGCGCTCGCGCCGGATCTCGGTGAGGCGTTCGCGGCTGCGCTGGAGGCTGGTGTCCTGGGCCGGGGGCTGCTGGGCGGGAAGGGGGGCTGCCGGGAGGGCAGCGCCGAGGCCGAGGGCCAGGGCGAGCGCGGCGACCCGCCAGCCGGGGTGGCGTCCTGTCGGGGCCTCGGTGCGCCGGTCCGCGGGTCCGCCGGTCACACGCTGCGGAGGTGGCGCCCGACGCTCAGCGCGCTGCCGGCGAGGCCGAGGAGGCCCCCGGCCGCGACGCCGATCGCCGCCTGCGCCGGGGTGAAGAACGACGCCCGGAGCAGCGCCTGGTTGATCAGGGCCCATGCCCCCGCGGACAGGCCGAGGGCCACGAGACCGCCGAGCAGGCCCTTCACCAGCCCCTCGAGGAGGAAGGGCAGGCGGATGAAGGAGTCGGTCGCCCCGACCAGCCGCATGATGGCGATCTCGCGGGCGCGCTGGAGCACCGCCATCCGGATGGTGGTCCCGATGATGATGATGGCCACCAGCGCGAAGGCGGCGCCGACCACGCTCCCCACGGCGCCCGCGATGTCACGGAGCCGGTCGAGCTTCTCCACCCAGTCCCGGCCGTACCGGACGTCGTCCACGAAGGCGAACGACTGGAGCCGGTGGGCCACTTCCGTCACGTGCGCGGCGTCGCGGAAGGGGGGCTTGAGGCGCACGTCGAAGGAGGAGGGGAGGGGGTTCACCTCGAGGTCCTGGAAGATGTCCTGGAACTCGGTGAGGTCCCGCCGCGCCCGCGCCAGCGCCTGCTCCTCCGTCACGTGCTCGACGCTCTCGACCTCCGGGAACGCCTCGATGTCGGCCTGGGCGAGGGCGAGGGTCTCGATGGGGGTGCCGCGCTTCAGGTACGCCACGACCTCGACGCGCTCGGCCACCGAGCCGATGGCGCGTTCGATGTTCACGGCCACCAGCCCGAAGAGCCCGAACACGAAGAGGGAGAAGGCGATCGTCGTGATGGACAGCGCCGAGAGGAGCGGCGCGCGTCGGAAGGCGAGGCCGGTCTCGCGCAGCACCAGGTTCACGGGGCCTCCTCCGCCGCGGGGGCGTCCCCCGCCGAGTCGTAGACCACCTCGCCCGTCTGCAGCTCGATGAGGTGCGCCCCCGGCAGGCTGCGCACCAAGTCGAGGTCGTGGGTGGCCATCAGCACCGCGGTGCCGGACGCGTTGATGTCGCGGAGGAGCTGGAAGATCCCGCGGGTCGCCCGCTCGTCCAGGTTGCCGGTCGGCTCGTCGGCGAGGAGGACCACCGGGTCGTTGACGAGGGCGCGGGCGATCGCCACCCGCTGCTGCTCGCCGCCCGAGAGCTCCCGGGGGTACTGCCCCGCCTTCCCCGCCAGCCCGACCTGCGTCAGGACCCGCATCACCCGCGGCCCGATGGTCGTGCGCCGGGCTCGGGTGACCTCGAGGGTGAACGCGACGTTCTCCTCGGCCGTCCGGTCCTCCAGCAGCTGGAAGTCCTGGAAGACGATGCCGAGGCGGCGCCGCAGCCGCGGCACGTCGCCGGCGGCCAACCGCGCGGTCGCGAAGCCGGAGACGCGGACCTCGCCGCTGGTCGGCCGGTCGGCGAGATAGACGAGCCGGAGGGCGGTGGACTTGCCGGCGCCGCTGTGGCCGGTGAGAAAAGCGAACTCCCCCTTCTTGATGTGGAAGGAGGCGTTCTTCAGCGCGGCGCCGGTCTTGGGGTATTCCTTGGTGACGTCCGTGAACTTGATCACGGCCGCAATCTAGGACGACGGCTAGGCGGCGGCGAGTCCCCGGGCGAGGTCGGCGATGATGTCGTCGGCGTCCTCGAGCCCGAGGGAGAGGCGCAGGAAACCGTCGGGGATGCCTGCGGCGGCCCGTTCGTCGGCGGTCATGCTGGCGTGCGAGGTGTAGCGGGGTTCGGAGACCAGCGACTCCGCGCCGCCCAGGCTCGGGGCGTGGGCGATGAGCCGCAGGGCGCGCAGGAACCGGTCGGCGCCTTTGCCCCCCGACGCCAGCTCCAGGCCGACCATGCCGCCGAAGCCGTCGAGCACCTTGGCGGCGAAGGCGTGGTCCGCGTGGCTCTCGAGCCCCGGGTAGTGGACGCGCCGCACCTTCGGCTGGTGCTCCAGCCACGCGGCCACCCGCAGGCCGGTCTCGTTGTGCCGCCCGACGCGCACCGCGAGGGTCTTCAGCCCGCGCTCGATCAGCCACGCCGTGTGCGGGTCGATGGACTGGCCCCACACGCGCATCTTGTTCCGCACCTCGAGGATGTACACCTCGCCCCCCGCGACCGCTCCCGCTATCACGTCCGAGTGCCCGTTGAGGTACTTGGTCGCCGAGTGGATCACCACGTCGGCGCCGTATTCGATGGGGCGGAAGTTGACCGGCGACGCGAAGGTGGAGTCCACCAGCAGCGGGATCCCCTCCGCCTTGGCGAGGACCGCGAGCCACGCCACGTCGAGCACCCGCATGACGGGATTGGTCGGGGACTCGACGAAGATGGCGCGCGTGTTCTTGCGGAGCTTGGACCGCCACTCCCGCCGCTTGTCGGGGTTCACGAAGCTCGTCTCGATGCCGAGCCGCTTGAACTCCTCGACGAAGAGCCGGCGCGTCCCGCCGTAGATCCACTCACTGGAAAGGAGGTGATCGCCCGGCTGGAGGATCGCGAGGTGCGCGAGGGCCGTGGCGCCCATCCCGCTCGCGACGAAGATGGCCGCTTCCGCCCCCTCGAGGCGGGCGAGCCGCTCGGCGACGCTGATCTGATTGGGGTTGTTGCCGTACCGGGTGTAGAGGACGTCGTCCTGGGGGCCCGTGGCGGCGATGAAGGTGCTCGTCTGGTAGACCGGTGGCGACACCGGGTCGCCGATCGCCCGCGGTGCGCCGTTCCCGTGGATGGCGATCGTCGAGAGGCCGGCCTTGCGGCTCTTCACCTCAGGCGGCCGTGAGCGGGACATAGCGGTCGTCGGCCTGGCGGACCACCCCGGCGGCCACCGCCGCCTGCAGCGCCTGCCGAGCCTCGGCGGGGGCGAGGCGCAGCGTCGTCGCCACCTCCTCCGCGCCCGCGTTCCCCAGGTCCACGACCACCCGCCACGCCGCGGCCGCCGCGGGCTCGACCTCGCCGAGCAGGCGCGAGCGCCCGTCGCGCTCCTCGGCCACCAGGGCGAGGCGGCGCCGCCGGAGCACGTGGTCGATCTCCTCGGCGTGTCCCTCCCCCAGCCCGCGGATGACGAACCACTGGCCTGCGCCGGGGGCGACGCCGCGCCCCAGCACCAGCTTGGCCACCACTTCGTCGGCGCAGGAGCAGTCGAGGACGCGCACGGAGGAGAAATCGAGGACCACGGCCGCGCCCGCGGGCCGCTCGGAGAGCTGGGCCTCGATGCTGCTGCGGACCTTGGCGCCCGTGGAGCGCGTCACGAGGTCGCTGAGCGGCGCCCCGACGCTCCTGGAAAGGACTTCCCTGAGGTCGATCTCGGTGATCACTGGGCCTCTCGCTCCACGGCCGGCACCACCAACTGCACCTGCGCGCCCGGGAACGGCGGCAGCCCGTCGCGCAACGGTTCGTCACGTTCCCACGCGGGCACCAGCGCGATCCGCGCCGTCCCGCTCCGGATGCTGATCTTGCCGTGCCAGCGATCCAGATAGCGCCGGATCCCCGCCAGGCCCTGGCCGCGGCCGGGATCGCGGAAACGGCTGACCCCCTGGATCAACGCGGCCTCGAGGGCGGTGGCATCGCCCCACCGGTCGCCGAACCGCTTGCCTTGCGTCGCTTCGAGCGTGTGCCGGAAACCGACCCCGGCGTCGGCGACCGCGATCACCACGACCCGCCGGCCGAGAGCCCGCCAACTGTACGTCTGCACCGCGACCCACCCGCCGGTGCCGGCGTGTTCCACAATATTCTGACACGCCTCCGAAAGCGCCATACCGAATCCCATCGTCGCCTTCGGGTCGAGGCCCAGCTCGCTGGTGAGGATGGCGGCGGCGCGTTCCTGGATCTTCCCGACCACGGCGTGGACGTCGTCCGCGCCGGTCACCGGCGTGACTTCGAGGAGGACGTTGCGCTCGGGGTTCGGCTTCACGCGCGGGACGCTGCCGTGGATCTCGAACAGGTCGGCGGCGTGGGCGAAGAAGCCGGCGCGGGCCCAGTAGTGGGCGACCTCGCGCTCGGCGGGGACGGTGAGGAGCGGCTTGACGCCGGCGCGCGCGAGGAGCGCCTGGCCGGCGCAGAGGAGGCCGATCAGTCCCGCGGGGGACGCCCACTCGGTCGCGTGCGCGTCCACCAGCACGCGCGCGTCGGCTTCGGCGCCCGCGAAGCCGGCGGCGAACTGGTCGAAGGAGCGTTCGTCGAACACCTGGGGGACGTCGATGACGTAGGTCATGCGGTGGCCGCCTGGGCGAGCGCCCCCCGCAGGTAATGCTGCAGGCCGGTCGCGCCGCGGTAGGTCACATTGCGCCGCGCCATGAGGTTGGCGGCGGCGAGGGCGGGCCCGAGGTCCTGCCCTGCGAGCAGGCTCGCGGTGAGGGTCGCGCCGAAGACGTCGCCGCACCCCGTCGGGTCGCCCTCGAGCGGCCCGCCCTCGGCGGCCACGCGCGCGGTGCGCACCACGCCGCCGGGCGCCACGGCCTCGGCGGCGAAGAGCCCGGTGGTCCGCGAGGCCACGTAGACCGCGCCGCGCGAGCCGAGGGTGACGACCACCGCCCGCACGCCTCCCTCCAGCGCGAGCGCGGCGAGCGCCAGCGGGTCCGGTCCGAGCTGGCCCATCTCGTCCTCGTTCACCTGGGTCACGTCGAAGCATCGCAGCCAGGCGAGTGGCGCGTCGAGGGGGCGCAGGTGGCGCTCGCCGTCGCCCCGGATGCCGAGGGAGAGGCTGTGGAGGTCGCCGTAGAGCGGCCGGTGGAACGCGCGGCGCAGGGCCTGCATCGTCTCCAGCGTCGCCTCGAAGCCGGTGATGAAGTTCACGTACAGCGCGTCGAGGTCCGCGACCATCGGGCCGAGCTCCGGCCAGGTCCACGGCGGGACGCCGCCGCGCAGCCCCTCGCAGCGCCGCTCCGACGACTGATAGAAGAGCTTGACGCGGGGGTTCGGCTCCGGGACCTCGACGAAGCGGGCTGCGGGAGGGACCCGGTGGAGCGCGCGGAGGAAGGCGTCCGCCCGTCCGGCGAGGTCGCGGCCGACCTTCACGAGGGGCACGATCTCCCAGCCCTCGGGGAGGGCCGCGTCGAGCCCGGCGAGCGCGTAGCCGATGCCCCCCCATTCCTCGAGGGGTGGCTCCGCGGGGTCGCGGCCGACGATCGTGTCCCAGACCATCGTGCCCAGGACGCCGAGCCGCTTCAGGCCTGCCCCCACGTCTGGAGCTTGAACGTCGCGGCGGCGCCGAAGACCCCGGCCGTGCCGGGGAGCGCGCCCGGCAGGATGCGGCACCGCTCCACCGCCGGCTTGAAGGCGCGCCGCTTCACCTCGGCGCGCAGCGGCACGAACAGCCGGTCGCCCGCGAGGGTCACGCCGCCGACCAGCACGATGACATCGGGATTGAAGATGTTGACGAGGTTCGCCACCCCGGCGCCGAGGAACTTCGCCGTCTCGCGGACCAGTTCCAGGGCGTACTCGTCCTCGTGCCGCGCCGCCTCGTACACCGTCTGGGCCGTGATCCGCGAGAGGTCCCCCGCCACGAACTCGGGGAGCCGCGTCTCGGCCCCGGCGGAGATCCCCTCCAGGGCGCGCGCGGCGATCGCGGGCCCCGACGCGTACGCCTCGAGGCAGCCGTAGTTCCCACACTTGCAGAGGCGCCCCGTCGAATCGATGGTCGTGTGCCCGATCTCGCCGGCGATGTCCGACGCGCCGTGGTAGATCCGGCCGTCGATCACGATGCCGCCGCCGATCCCGGTGCCGATGGTGAGCCCGACGACGTACCGCGACCCCTTCGCCGCGCCGACCCACCACTCGCCGTAGATGGCGCAGTTGGCGTCGTTGTCGAGCGTCGCGGGGAGGTGCACGGCGTCGCTCACCAGGTCGCGGAGCGGCAGGTCGCGCCATCCCAGGTTCGGGGTGAGGAGCACGATGCCGCTGGCACGGTCGAGGGGCCCTGGGGCTCCCACGCCCACCCCCACGATCGCGTCGCGCGTCAGGCCCGTGGCGCGCAGCGTCGCCTGGATGGAGTCCTCCACGAGCGCAACGATGCGGACGAGCACCCCCGGCGCGCCCTCCTCGCCGTGCGTCGGGTCGGTGCGGATCCCGTGGATCTGCGTCCCGTCCTCGCTCACCGTGCCGACCACGATGTTGGTGCCGCCGATGTCCACGCCGACGATGTATCGCACGGTCACATCCCTCCGGTGGTCCGGACAATCTGGAGGACGGTCCTCACCTCGGCCAGCACGCGGCCGATGGCGATTTCGCGCATGCACTTGTGGTGCACCAGGGGGCACACTGCGGGCCCGTGCTTGTGGCAGGGTCGGCACGGCAGCGGATCGGGCTCCACCACCCGCGACCAGGGCGCGCGCGGCGCGAAGCCGAAGATCGGCGCGGTGGGCCCGTAGATGTCGACGGTGGGCGTCCCCGTCGCCGAGGCGAGGTGGACCGGCGCGGAATCGTTGGAGACGAGGAGCCGCGCGCGGCGGATCAGCTCGGCGGAGCCGAGGAGCGAGAGCCGGCCGACGCCGTCGGCCAGCGGCACCGCGCCGGCCAGCGCGTTCCGGATCGCCCGGGCGTCGGCGCGGTCGCCGGGGCCGCCCACGATCGCCAGCGGGATCTCCTGGCCCAGCGCGCGCGCCAGCTCGGGGAAGTACGGCCAGCGCTTGGTGGCCCACTGCGAGCCGGGCGCGAGGACCACGTACTCCCCCGCGATCCCCGCCTCCTCGAGCAGCGCCTTCACCGCGGCCTTCTCGGTGGGGCCGGGGAACACCTCGGGGTCCCTCCGGTCGGGTGCGCCGTCGGCCAGGTGCAGGAGCCGCTCCACCTGGTGCGGCTCGCCGCGCGCCGCCACGGCGTGCGTGTACAGGAACGCCCCCGGCGCGTCGCGCAGCCCGATCCGCCGCGGGATGCGCGCGAGGAAGGCGAGGAGCGCCGAGCGCAGGCTCGCCTGCGCGTGGTAGGAGACCTCGTAGCGCCGCCGGCGCAGCAGCGCGATCAGGCGCCACATCCCCCGCACGCCGCGGTCCTTCCCCTTCTTGTCGAAGACGATCACGTCGCGGATGTGCGGATTGTTGGCGAGCACCGACGCCGCGGCGGGGACGACCACCACATCCACCGGCGTCTTGAGCCGCTCGGCGGCGCGGCGGATGAGGGGCGAGGTGAGGATGACGTCCCCCGGGAAGGCGGTCTGGATCACCACCCCCTTCGCGGGAGGCCGCGGCGCGAGCGCGGCGAACCCCGTCGTCGGCCGGCGCCTCGGCGGTGGGGCCGTCATTCCACCTTCAGCACGGCGAGGAACGCCTCCTGCGGGATCTCCACCGTCCCCACCTGCTTCATCCGCTTCTTCCCCTCCTTCTGCTTCTCGAGGAGCTTGCGCTTCCGCGTGACGTCGCCGCCGTAGCACTTCGCCGTCACGTTCTTCCGCAGCGGCCGCACCGTCTCCCGGGAGATGACCTTCGTCCCGATGGCCGCCTGGATCACCACCTCGAAGAGTTGCCGGGGGATCAGCTCGCGCAGCTTCGACGCGAGCTTCCGGCCCCACTCGTAGGCCTTGTCCCGGTGGATGATCACGCTGAAGGCGTCCACCGCGTCGCCGTTGATCAGCATGTCCAGCTTCACCAGGTCGCTCGGCTTGTAGCCGGCGAACTCGTAGTCGAGCGTGGCGTAGCCGCGGGAGAGGGTCTTCAGCTTGTCGTAGAAATCGAGGATGATCTCCGCCAGCGGGAACTCCCAGTCGAACTCCACCCGTGTCGGGTCGAGGTATTTCATCCCCAGGTACGCGCCGCGGCGCTCCTGGCCCAGCTTCATGAGGCCGCCGATATAGTCCGCCGGCGCGAGGATGCGCGCCGTCACGTACGGCTCCTCGATCCGGTCCACCTCGGAGCCGGTCGGCATCTTGCTCGGGTTCTCCACCACCGCCTTCGTCCCGTTCGTGAGGTAGACGTCGTACTCCACGTTCGGCACGGTGGTGACCAGGTCGAGCCCGAACTCCCGCTCGAGCCGCTCCTGCACGATCTCCATGTGCAGCAGCCCGAGGAAGCCGCACCGGAAGCCGAAGCCGAGCGCCACCGAGCTCTCCGGCTCGTAGTGGAGGGCGGCGTCGTTGAGCTGCAGCTTCGCTAGGGCGTCGCGCAGGTCCTCGTACTGCTCGGTCGCGGTCGGGTAGAGCCCGGCGAACACCATGGACTTCAGCTCGCGGTAGCCGGGGAGCGGCTCCGCCGCGTGCCGCTCCACGTCGAACACCGTGTCGCCGACCCGCGTGTCCTTCACCTCGCGGAAGTTGGCGGCGAGATACCCCACCTCGCCGGCCGTGAGCTGGGCGGTGCGGTGCTGCCCGAGCTGGAGGTAGCCGACCTCCGCGACCTCGTGCTCCCCTTCCCGCGACCCGAGGGCGATCCGCATCCCGGAACGGATGGTGCCGTCCACCACCCGGATGGAGGGAATCGCGCCCCGATACCGGTCGTAGTAGGAGTCGAAGATCAGCGCGCGCAGCGGCGCCGCGGGGTCGCCCCCGGGAGGAGGTACCCGGCGCACGATCTCCTCGAGCAGCGCCGGAACCCCCGTCCCCTCCTTCGCCGACACGAGGAGGATCTCGTCCGGATTCGCGCCGATGAGCTCGTGGATCTCGGCCTTGCGCTTCGCCGGCTCCGCCGAGGGCAGGTCGATCTTGTTCAGGACGGGGAGGATCTCGAGGCCGGCGTCGAGCGCGAGGAAGAGGTTCGAGAGGGTCTGCGCCTGGATCCCCTGCGAGGCGTCCACCACCAGGATCGCCCCCTCGCACGCCGCCAGCGAGCGCGAGACCTCGTAGGTGAAGTCCACGTGGCCGGGGGTGTCGATCAGGTTGAGCTCGTACTCGAGGCCGTCCCGCGCGGCGTACTTCATCCGCACCGCGTTCAGCTTGATGGTGATGCCGCGCTCCCGCTCCAGGTCCATCGTGTCGAGGACCTGCTCGCGCATCTCGCGCCGGGAGAGCGTCCCCGTCGCCTCGAGCAGGCGGTCGGCGAGGGTGCTCTTCCCGTGGTCGATGTGCGCCACGATGCAGAAGTTGCGGATGCGGGAGGCGTCCATGGAGGCGTCAAATATAGCCCCCTTGGCGCCGAATACTCACGGTGGCAAGTGCGCAGTGCCAAGTAGTGTGCAGACGCGCAGACGCCAAGTGGTACGAGAGTGCGCAGGGGGCGGTGCGGAACGTGCTCCTGCGGCCGGCCGCTACCGCGCGCATCGTCCAGTTCCCCAGACCCCGGCCCGGCCGGCCGCTACGTCACGTACCGGGCGACGAGCCCTCCTAGGGTCATGTTCTCGGCGATGGCCGTGTGCGGGATCAGGACGTACTGCCAGGCCTTCCCGCCGTGCGCCTGCTCGTACGCGGTCGCGTGGGCACACCAGGCGACCGCGGCTTCCTTCTTGGCGATGACCTCGGGGTCGTCGAGCTGCCCCTCCGCCTTCGGCTCCAGGACGTACTTCCCATCCTCGGTCTCCGCCACGAAGTCCGGGACGTACTCGGCCTGGCCCGTTCCCAGGCGATAGAAGATCTCGACTTGGCCCTTTGCGGGACGGAACCACTTCTGCGCTTCGCGGTCGAGGATGATGGCAAGGATGCGCTCGGGATCCGACTGGAATCGCGTCGTCGGGAAGAGCGCGCGGTGGAAGCCGCCATAGCGGTAGCTGGCAATCGTCGCGCGCTCGTCCGGCGCCTGGCGGAAGTCGCGCACCGCCGCCCCTTCGGGCTCGGTGTACGCGGTCGCCTTCAGTTCCGTGAAGCCCCGCGTGACCCGGACCTCGTACTCCGCCGCCTCCTCGACGGCGTGCTCCTGCATCTGCGCGTGGACGAGCCGTGCGATGTCCCGCTGGTAGTACTGAAGCACGTTGCGCGCGCCGGCCTCGTCCAGGTACCCGCGGAGGTGCCGGACCACCTGGCCGGCGAGGTCGTACAGGTACTCGGCGTGGTCGTCGTAGGAGACGTCGTCGAAGGCAGTGAGTCCCGCCACGACGTAGTCCTCGAGGCGCCGGTCGTCGGCGGCCTCGCCGCCGAGGTGGAGCCTCTCGACCTGGCCCGTGCGCAGGTGCTGGGCCAGTAGATCATTCGACACCGGCTGGTACCTTACGCCATCCAGCGCCAGCGCGAAGAGGCGGTACCCGGTCCGCACCTCTCCCTTGGGGACGACCAGGATTCTCGGGATCGAGATGCTCTCCCGTACGGCGAGGTCGAGCGTGGCGTCCACGATGCGCGACACGTCGGCGGGTTCAGCCAGGCCGGCGAGCGCCAGCTGCTCGGGCCGGAGCTTCTCGGCGACCCTGGCATGGATGGCGGCTCGGGCTTCCGGTCGGGTCGCATACTCGAGGGTCGGGGTCTCGTCAGGCCGGGAGCCCTGCTCCCACAGCACGGTCAGGGTCGCCTGCGCGACCTGCTCCTCCTCGGGCCTCGCGAACGCGCGCGGGACGTCGGCGCCGGCCACGATCGTGCTCGGGGTGACGCCTTCTGGGACGATGCCGAGTTTCGAGGATAGGACCGGCTGCGAGACGACCGTCACCGTCCGCCGGCCCATTGCGCCGGGGTCCAATTCCACGACGTGGAGCCTGATGAGGGAATCGGGCCGGTTCGCCTCGTCTATGATCTCCTGGAAACGGTCGTGCGCCACGATGTTCAGCCGGTCCACCGCGCTCACTCCAGTGCGCCGTCCGTAGGGGAGGCGCAGCCCACGCCCGATGGACTGCTCGATCAGGGTCCGCGCGTTCGCCGCTCGCAGCGGGACGATCGTGTACAGGTTGGTGACGTCCCACCCCTCCTTGAGCATGTTCACGTGGATCACGATCTCGGTCGGCTCGTCGGCGTGCTCGACCTTGAGGAGGCGCTCGATCATCGCCTCCTCGTCGGCCCCTGTGCGGCTCGAGTCCACCTGGATGGCACGCCCCCGGTAGCGCCCGTCGAAGAACGCGGGCGACTCGATCCGCGCGAGGAGCTGGGCGGCGTGCGTCGTGTCGCGCGCGATGACCAGGAGAAACGGCTTGACGATCGGCCGTCCGGCCTCGCGGGCGTAGGTCTCGAGCTCGACCTTCACCCCTTCGTGCAGCCGGATGCCGTCCTCCAACTTGAGTTGCTCCAGCGCTTCCGGCGGCATCCCCGCCGGGTCGAAGTCCCGGCGCGTGACGACGGCAGGCTCTTTCACGAAGCCGTCCGCCAGCGCCTGGGCGAGGGGATAGTCGTAGATGACATTCTTGAAGCGCACCGGCCCCCGGCCCGTCTCGACCTGCGGCGTGGCGGTCAGCTCCAGGCCCAGGACGGGCCTCAGCTCATTGATCGCCCGGACCCCGGCGGACGCCCGGTAGCGGTGCGACTCGTCCATCAGGAGCACGAGATCCGGCAGCCCGGCCAGGTAGGCGAAGTAGCTCTGGCCAATCAGCTCGCGGAGCCGCTTGATGCGCGGTTCCTTCCCGCCTCGCACCTCGGAGTTGATCTTCGAAATGTTGAAGATGTTCACGTGGCAGGGCGCCAGCCCTTCCAGCAGGGCGCCCGCCTGCGACTCGTAGTTGTCTCCCGTGATGATGGCGGGCGGCGTCGCGGCGAACTCCGCGATGCCCTTGAACACGTACTTGGGCGTGTTGGGGGTGAAGTCGGTGATGAGCTTGTCGTAGATGGTGAGGTTGGGCGCGAGCACGAAGAAATTGCGGATGCCGTGGGCGAGGTGCAGGTAGCCGATGAACGCGCCCATCAGCCGCGTCTTGCCGACGCCCGTGGCGAGGGCGAAGCAGACCGAGACGAAGTCGCGCTCGAAGTCGGTCACGCCCGGGAACTCGCTCCGGATCACGTCCAGCGCCGCCGCGATGTCGCAGTCCTTCCGCGGCGGGACGATCTCGGCGAGACGATCGAGGATCTCCAGCGAGCGCCGCTGCGGGGGCCGAAGGCTCAGTCGGCCCGCGAGGGCGTTGACGTGCGGGTTCACGCCGGGTCTCCGGCGTCGAATATCTCCTGCTGGCCCGCCGGCGGCGGCGCCTTGGGGAGGTTCGCGACGTTCAGGCTGTAGTCGTCGTGCCCCCACTCACACCGTGCCAGCACCTGCTTGGGAATCTTCTTGACCGTCAGGTTGGGGTAGGCGCCGGCCGCGCGGAAGGCGGTGCACAGCACCAGCAGCGTGCGCTCGGGGCCCACCTCCTCGCTCAGCTCCTGGAGCTGGGCGTGGGTGAGGTGCGCGGTGGTCACGTAGAGGAAGTCGCGCTCGGTGGAGCGCCCCTGCTGCCAGTAGACCGCGTCGCTCGGCGCGTACGTGAATCCCTCGAGCTTGCAGAGCGCCTCGGCGAGCATCGCGGCGTTGTACGTGGTGTTGATGACCCAATTGCCCCACTTGTCCTTCTCGAGGAGCGACGGGGCGACGCGGTAGTAGCGGAAGCCGCCGCCGCCCTTCCACTTGGCCGCCTCCGTGATCCCGCCCGGGTCCTCTCCGTCGATCACCTTGAGGAGGCGGGGGATGATGTGCGTGTGGCAATGCTCGCCGAGCTCGACCATGATCCAGCGCCGGCCCATCTTGTGGGCGACTGCCCCCGTCGTCCCGGAGCCGGCGAAGGAGTCGAGGACGATGTCCCCGGGATTGCTGGCGATGTGGAGCACACGGTGAATGAGCTGCTCGGGCTTCGGTGTGGAGAACGGCGTCTCCCCTGGGAACAGCTTGGTGAGTTGGGCCTTCGCAGTGCCGGTGGTGCCCACCTCGTCATGCGTCCAGATCGACGACGGCACAAGCCCGGCGCGAACCTCGGACAGGAACTTCTTCACGCGCGGGGCATTCTCGCCGGACGCACCGAACCAGATTCGGCGGTCCGCGACCATCTCAGCGAAACGGGCTTCCGTGTAGAGCCAACACCTCCCGGCGGGCGGATCGATCTTCCGTCCCGAAGGGGAAGTCACGGTAAAGAACTGGGCCTGTCGCCTGCCCTTCTCGGCCTTGGCGTGCGCCGGCAGCGATGCCCAAGGCCCCCGCGGATCTTCGTCGGGGTTCGCGTATCTATCGAGCTGACTCTCTGACGCCGGCAGCGGATTGCGCCCCTCCTGCCAGCGCAATCGGTCCTTCCCATATACCAGGACGTTGTCGTGAACGGTGGAGATGTCAGTGCGGTTCTCTCGGGTGTGCGACTTCTGCCAGATGATGTTGGCAACGAAGTTCGTTCGGCCAAACACCTCGTCGCACAGCACCTTGCAGTAGGCGTGCTCGTTGTCATCCAGCGTGATCCAGATCGACCCGTCCTCGTTTAGCAGCCGCCTCAGAATCTCCATCCGATCGCGCATCAGAGAGAGCCAGAGCGAGTGCTCGAGCCCGTCGTCATAGTGCGTGAAGGCGGAGCCGGTGTTGTACGGTGGATCGATGAAGATGCACTTCACCTTCCCCGCGAACTCCTGCTCCAGCGCCTTGAGGGCGAGCAGGTTGTCCCCGAAGATCAGGCGGTTGTCGAAGAGGTCGTGGTCGGTGACGCGGTGCTTGGCGTGGTAGGACTTCTCGGGGTCCTCCAGCAGGATGCGCGGCTCGAGACGCGGCCGGTTCTCCTTCCCGATCCACGTCAGTTCGAGCTTGGGCTTGTTGGCCATCCCGGAGCGGCTCCCTTCACATCTTCGTCGGTCCGTCGAGATGCCTTCGGGGGCTCTCCGGCGGCGCAGGGCGCGGGCAAAGAGATTGCAGGCGCGCGGCGACGGGTCAATAGCCCTCGTGCGGCCGCGGGCTAGCGCGGCGTCCAGGCGCGCCTGGTAGGTCAGGCCGAGACGGCAGGTGGCTGGCGGTCTCGCCGGCTCGTGACGCCGAAGCGGCCGCACCTTCGGCGCACTCGCAAGCGCTTGTCCCACTTGAGATTGGCCAGTGTGCGTGCAATCTGAACATCTTCAGTTCAACAAGAACTCGCCCAATGGGCCTGGTGGGTCGGCACGCAGTGTCGGGCCCACCAGGGCGGCACAGGGAGGCGGCTCTTGACAAGACCAGGCGCGTAGTCGGAATAGAACTTGCTGGGTATCATTCGCACAGGAGCCGCAAGGGCTCTCGAGAGAGGAAGCGATGGCGGAAAGCCGATTGAAGCGCGAATTCGAATACTACCTCGCCAATCAAGGCGACTTGGTGAAGAAGTACAACGGCAAGTACGTGGTCATTCAGAACCGCTCAGTTATCGGCGTCTACGACGATCAGGCGACGGCAATCGAGGAGACCGCGAAGAAGTACGAGCTTGGGACGTTTCTGGTGCAGAAGGTCGAACCCGGTGAAGGGGCATACACGCAGACGTTTCAATCCCGCGTAGCGTTCGGCTGATAGATGCAGGACTTCCGTGCCCTGACGGTCACAGGTAGTGGCCCTCTTCGTGTATTGGTCTCCGATTGTCACGCCTCGGCGGCATTCGACGCGCGGCGGCAAGCCGGGACCCCGCCCGCGTATCATCCTTTCAAGGCGATCTGGGATACGGGCGCGACCGCGTCCGTAATCACCCAGGCGGTGATAGACGCCTGCTCGCTCAAGCCAACTGGCATGGTGCGAGTGCACGGCGTCCACGGTGCGGAGCTCGCAGAGACCTTTCTGGCGAATGTCGGGCTACCCAACGGTGTGGCGTTCCCCAGTGTGCCCGTGACGCGGGGCAAGTTGGCTGGCGCGGACATCCTCATCGGCATGGACATCATAACCACCGGCGATTTCGCCATTACCAACGTCGGTCGGAAGACTGTCTTCTCCTTCAGGATTCCATCTATAGAGACCATCGACTACGTGCGTGAGGCCGCACAACTCTCCAAGGCTGGCAACAAGGGCAACCCCTTCTACCGCGCCTTGCTCAGTAAGAAGGGGCACCGCCGGTAGCATCGCCTACTCCACAGCCCTGGTCGGTTCCATCATGCGCTGTGTCCCCTCAAGGCGCCAGCCGTCATTCCTGAGTCCCGCCGCCATCGTGGGTGGACGAGGCCCTCTACTTCGGCCACGTCAGGGTCGGGCCGCCTCATTTCGCGGGGGCCCGCCGGTTCCCTGGCGCGCAGCGTGATCTGATCTTCACCCCACCCCGTTCAGTTTCCCCCAATTCTCGAACGCCGCCTCCAGCGCCTTCTGCGCGGCGTCGAGCTCCTTCCCGACGGCGGCCGCCCGGCGCACGCCGTCGCCCGTGAGATAGAGGTCGGGCTCCGCGAGGGTCTCCTTCAGCCGCGCCACCTCGGCCTCGCAGTGCGCCACTCGCGTCTCGGCCTCCGCCAGGGCGCGCCGCGCCGCACGCTGCGCCGCCTCCTCCTGCTTCCGCACGTCCTGGGTGCGGCGCATCTGGCGCTGCTCCTTCATCCGCCGCAGCGCCTCCTCCTCCTGCGCCGCCACCCGCGCCGCGTGCGCGCGCTCGGCGCTCGCCGCCTCCCACTCCGCGAAGGTGCCCGGGTAGTCGGTGATGCGGCCGTCGTGCAGCAGCCAGACCCGCGTCACCAGCGCCCGCAGCAGGGCACGGTCGTGGCTCACGAGGATGACGGTCCCCTCGAACGCCGCGATCGCCTCCTCCAGCGACTCGATGGACTCCACGTCGAGGTGGTTGGTCGGCTCGTCGAAGGCGAGGAGGTTGGCCCCCTCCAGCTCGAGGAGGGCCAGCGCCATCCGCGCGCGCTCGCCCCCCGACAGGGTGCCGCAGCGCCGCAGCACCGAGTCCCCGGAGAAGCCGTAGCGGCCGAGGTGCCCCTGGACCTGGCCGCGGGTCCAGCGGCTGCGCCGGTCCGCGATCGCGTCGTAGAGCGTCGAGCCCTCGGGCACCTGCGCGAGGTCCTGCCGGTAGTGCCCGAAGGTGACCGACTCGGGGATGCGGACCTCGCCCTCCTCCGCCACGCGCTCCCCCGCGAACACCCGCAGGAGGGTGGATTTCCCCGCGCCGTTCGCGCCCACGAGCCCGACCGCCTCGCCGCGCCGCACCGTGGCGCCGAACCCTGACAGCAGTACCCGGTCGCCGAAGGCGATCCGCACCCCGTCCGCCACCAGCACCTGGTCGCCGCCCCGCTCGCGCGCCTCGAGGCGGACGGTCATGACGTCGTCCTCCCCCGGCGGCGGCCCGAGCCGCGGCAGCCGCGCCAGCCGCCGCTGCCGCCCCACCGCCTGGCGGCTGTTCTGCCCGGCGAGGTTCCGGCGGATGTAGTCCTCCTCCTTCGCGATCCGCGACGCCTGCTGCTGGTACGCGCGCTGCGCGGCGAGCCGCCGCTCCGCGCGCTGCGCCACGAACGCCGTGTAGCCCGCGGCGTACGCGGTGGCGGTGCGCGCCTCCAGGTGCAGGATGTGGTCGCTGAAGCCGGCGAGGAGCGCGCGGTCGTGCGTCACGAGGAGCACGCCGGCGTCGAGGGAGCGCAGGTACCCCTCGAGCCAGAGCGTCGTCTCGAGGTCGAGGTGGTTGGTGGGCTCGTCGAGCAGCAGGAGGTCGGCGGGCGCGGCGAGCTGGCGGGCCAGCGCCACGCGGCCCCGCTCGCCGCCGCTGAGCGTCGCCACCGCCTGAGTGCGCGCGGCGTCGGGGTCGAAGCCAAGGCCGTGCAGCACCGCGTCGATGCGCGCGGCCGCCGCGTAGCCCCCCTCGCGCTCGAACCGGTGCAGGTCGCGGTCGTAGCTCTCCAGCGTGGCGCCCGTCACCCCATCGCCCGCCGCGGCCATCGCCTCGGCCTGGGCGGCGAGCGAGCGCTCCAGCGCGAACAGCTCGGCGAACGCCCCCGCCGCCGCCTCCCACACCGTGGCCGCGTCGCCGAACTCGCGGTACTGGTCCATCACGGCGATTCGCAGGCCGGACGCGCGCGAGATGGTCCCGCGGGAGGGCTCCAGATCGCCGCGGATGAGGTTGAACAGCGTGGTCTTGCCGGAGCCGTTCCGCCCCAGCACGCCCCACCGCTCGCCCCCCTCCACAACGACGCTGACGTCCCGCAGCAGCTCGCGGCTGCCGAACGACACCCCCACGCCGGCGAGCGAGACCAGCGTCATCGCGTCCCGCACTTTCGCGCCGGCGTCAGAGCAGCCGCCCCTCGTCGCCGCTCTCCGCCCACGGCGAGAGCGCCGCGGGGTACGTGGCCATCAGGGTGGAGGGGGCGCGCACCTTCCGCCCCTCCAGCATCGCGCGCAGCATCAGGGCGTTCGCCGGACCCTTCCCCTCGAAGTGGTTGTTGGTGACCACGTACACGTCCGCCACCCCGCTCGCCGCCGCCACGGCGCGGATGCGCTCCACCCACGGCGCGAGCTCCTCGGCGGTGTACAGGTAATCGTAGCGCTGCGCCGCGTCCTCGTGCTCGCCGAACCAGTGCTCGTAGTTGCGGCCGTGGAATCGCACGTAGCCCACCGCGCTCGTGGCCTCCGCCGTCGCCGTGAGGGACTGGCCGATCACCGGCTGGTCGATGTTCGCGAAGCCGAAGCCGAGGTCCCGCAGTTGCGCGAGGTGCTGCGGCCGCTGCCAGCTCCCGTGCCGGACCTCCACGACCACGGGCCACGCCGCGAAGTCGCGGGCCAGCTCGCGGAGCCAACCGCGCGCGTCGGTGCCCGGCTTGAACGACCACGGGAACTGCGCCAGCACGGCGCCGAGGCGCCCCGCGCCGGCCAGCTCCTCCAGCCCCTCCGTTACCATCCGCACGTCGTCCGCCGACCAGCGCGCCTGCCGCTCGTGGGTGAACCGCTGCCACAGCTTCACCGTGAACCGGAACGCGGGATGAGGCGCGACCCGCCGCGCCCACGACGCGTACGTGCGCCGCGGCTGCGGGCGGTAGAATGTCGAGTTCACCTCGACGGTGTCGAAGTAGTCCGCCAGGAACGCCAGCGCGTCGAACCGGCTCGGCACGTCGGCCGGGTAGAGGTGTCCGGGCGAATCGGGGTACGACCAGCCGGCCGGGCCGGTGCGGATCACGGCTTCGCCGCGCGCAGGGGAGCCGAGGGCATGCCGCCCGGGAACCAGGATGGGCGCGTGTCCGCGTTCGCGACGGCGAGCGCCGTGTAGTACGCCAGGCGCGCCACCCGCGCCGCCTTGTCGGGGTCGATCCGCCCGACTTCGTCGGCAGGCGTGTGGTAGTCGGCGTGCAGGCCGGCGAAGAAGAACAGGAACGGCGCGTCGGCGGCGGAGAAGAACGGCACCTGGTCGGATCCGAAGGTCGGCCCCGACGTGAGAGACAGCCCTTCCTCGGGGTGCGCGGCGTTGGTCTGGAGGACCACGTCGCTGAGGGTCGAGCGGCCGAGGCCGCCTACCTGCGCCGAGTCCGGCGCATTGCGACTGATCATGTCGAGATTCACGACCGCAACGATGTCCGCCAGCGGGACGCTGGGATGGTCCACGTACCACTGGCTTCCCCAGTACCCCTCCTCCTCGCCCGAGACGACGAGGAAGAGCACGCTCCGCCGCGGGTGCGGGGCGTTCGACGCGAACGCCTGTGCGATCTCGAGCACCCCCGCGGTGCCTGAGGCGTTGTCGTCCGCACCGTTGTAGATGGAGTCGAGTCCCAGTGGCGTGCCGACCCCCTTGTGGTCCACGTGGGCGACGACGACCACGTACTCCCGGTTGAGCTGGCCGTCGCTCCCGCGGAGCAGCGCCGCGACGTTGGGCGCGGAATCGGCCCCGGTCGTGCCCGGCGGCACCGGGAAGCGCTGGATGTAATTGTCGCCGCCGAACGCCCCTGTCAGACCGAGGCCACGGAAGTACGCTGCGATCGTGGCGGCGGCCTTGTCGAGCTCCCGGCTCGGCGTGGCGCGGCCGCGCATCGAGTCGTCGGCCAAGCGCTCGACCCAGCGCAGGATCTCAGGTGCCGTGATGGTGGTGGCGCGCGCCGCGTTCCCCGCGGTGGTGGGCTCGTGGCATCGGGCGGCCGCGAACACGAGCCCGGCCGCCGCGACGAGGAACTGCAGAAGGCGGACGGGCTGGCGCATGGCAGTCTCCGGGCCGGGAGTTCTCGCTCGGCACGTCAATATGCTCCGGCGAGCGCGCCCGGCGGAAGCACCGTTGCGCCGGGCGCGCCACGCGGTGTCGCAGTTCGCTGACGGCCGACGGCTGACGGCTGACGGCTAGTTCGGCCCCTGCACGATCCGCTGCCGGGCCGCGGGATCCCACGCCGGGGCGGCCGTCGTGTTCGCCACGTCGAGCGCCACGTAGAAGATCATCCGCACGATGCGCGCGGCTTTCTCGGCGTCGATGAGGCGCATCTCGTCCTTCGGGGTGTGCAGCTCGGGGTGCACGCCGTTGAAGAAGAAGAGGACCGGGATGCCGTGCGTCGCGAAGCTGTAGTGGTCCGACTGCATGAAGTAGCGGTTGTGCTCGGGGTCGTCGACGAGCCGCATCCCGAGTTCGGGGTGGTCCTGGGTAACGCGGTTCGCGACCTCGCCGAGCGTGGACATCTCCTTGCCGAGCGTGGCGATGCTGTCGCGCCAATTGCGGCCGATCATGTCCATCTGGAGATCGGCCACCGTGCTGGCGAGGGGCCGCTCGGGGTGCGCGGCGTACCACGCGCTCCCCCACAGGCCGCGCTCCTCCCCCGAGACCGTCATGAAGATCATCGAGCGGCGGGGCCGGGGATGCAGCTGCGCGAACGCCTGGGCCAGCTCGACCACCCCGATGGTGCCGGAGCCGTCGTCGTCGGCGCCGTTGCAGATGGAGTCGGCGCCCTGGGCGGTGCATCCCTCGCCGCCGCCGGCGACGCCGACGTGGTCCATGTGCCCGGTGATGAGGACGTACTCGTCCTTGAGGCGCGCATCGCTCCCCTCGAGGACGCCGATGACGTTGGGGCCGCTGGTCCGGTCGGTGACGCGCGTCCCGCCGTGGAGCGTGGCGGCTATTCCGTGCAACGCTCGCACGGCGTGCTGCGCCGTGTCGCGCAGGGCGACGAGGTCCTCGCCGGCGGCGCGCAGGACGTCGGTGACGCTCGTGTCCCGCATCAGGAGGAGTGGGAGCGGGATCAGGCCGGCGAGGCCGGGCACCTCGTACTGCGGGGCAAGGGCGTCGCGGGCGCGGGCGGCCATGAACCGGGCCGGCAGGTTGAAGAGGAGCACCCAGGCCCGGACTCCGGCCGCCGCGCCCTTTGCCAGCGCGCCCATAAGCCGGCCCTGCTGCATCTGCGCGGCGAGGGGGAGCACCTGGAAGATCACGGCGCCGCGGACGTCCACGTCGCCGAAGGGCCGCTCGTCGTTCGCGGGGAGGCCGGCCATCAGGACGACGGGCGCGCCGGAAATGCCATCGGGGAACGTTCCCACGAGCACGGCCAGGTCGGTCCCCAGCGCCCAGCGGCTCTGTACCCCGGGGCCGGTGGCGGTGAGGGCACTCCCGGAATCCGGCTGCGTGCGCAAGATCGGATAGCGCTGGACGAACGTCCCGTCGTCGCCGCCGGGGCGCAGCCCGAAGCGGCGGAACGCGTCGGCGATGTAGGCGGCGGTCTTCTCGAGTTCCGGGCTCGGCGTGGCGCGGCCGCGCATCGAGTCGTCGGCGATGACCGAGAGGCGCAGGCGGAAGTCGGCCTCGGTGATCGTCTCCACGGCGGCGCGGAGCGCCGGAGTGGAGGGTTGGCGGGGGCCGCCCTGGGCGGCGAGCGGCGCCGCGGCGAGGAGCGCGGCGCAGGCGAAGAGCAGGGAGAGCCGGCGATGCATCGGCGGATCCTGGACGGGGTGAGGCCGGGGCGGGAACGGCACGCGCCCGGCGTACCGGAAGATACGGCCGGGCGCGTCCCGGGGTTTCGGAGTCTCCCTGCTGCCGGCTGCCGATAGCTGACGGCTGACGGCCGACGGCTGACGGCTGACCGCTAGTTCCCGGGCTCCACGATCTCCCGTCGGCTCTCCGGATTCCACTGCGGCCGCGCGGTGGCGTTGGCCACCTCGAGGCCGACGTAGAACACCATCCGGACGATCCGCGCCTCCTTCTCCGCGTCGATCTTGTCCACCGAGTCGCCGGCGCGGTGGTAGTCGGGATGCGTGCCGTTGAAGAAGAAGAGGATCGGCACGCCCTTGCGGGCGAAGTTGAAGTGGTCACTGCGGCGGTAGAAGTTCTGGTCCGGCCAGATGTCGTCGATCAGCCGCATCGACAGCTCCGGGTGCTCGTGCGTCACCTGGTTCGCCACGGCGCCCAGCGACGAGTGCTCCTTCCCGATCGCGACGATGGTGTCACGCCAGCCGGGCCGATTGTCGTAGTACCGGCCGATCATGTCCATGTTGAGGTCCGCCACCGTCTGCGCGAGCGGGAACTCGGGGTGCTCCACGTACCAGTTGCTCCCCCACAGCCCGCGCTCCTCCCCCGACACCGTCATGAAGACCAGCGTGCGCCGCGGATGCGGCGTGAGGCGCGAGAACGCCTGCGCCAGCTCGACCACGCCGATGGTCCCCGACGCGTCGTCGTCGGCGCCGTTGCAGATGGAGTCGGCCCCGATGGCGGCGCAGCCCTGGCCGCCGCCCACCACGCCGATGTGGTCCATGTGCCCGGTGAAGAAGACGTACTCGTTCCTGAGCTGGGGGTCGCTCCCCTCGAGGACGCCGACGACGTTGGGGGCCGTCGCCTCCCCGATCACCCGCCGTCGGGCGCTGATGGTCACCGTGACGCCGTTCAGCGGCCGCACGCCGTGGGCCGTCGAGTCGCGCAGCGCGGCGAGGTCCTCACCGGCCGCGCGCAGCACCTCGATGGCGCTCGAGTCGCGCGCGATCAGCAGCGGGATCGGGGCCGGCCCGGCGTTCTGCGGGACGTCGAGCGCGTACTGCGGCGCGAGGAGGTTGCGCCCCTGCGCGGCGATCAGAGTGGACGGCACGTTCGCGAGCACCACGATCCCGCTCGCGCCCGCGGCCATCGCCTGCGTGACGAACGGGAGGATGTTCCGGCGGTTCATCAGCGCCGAGAGCGGCAGCTCCAGCACGAGGATCGCGCCGCGGACGTCCACCCCCCCGAAGGGCTGCGCCGTGTCCGACGGCATCCCGACCACGAGCACCGCGGGCGCCGTCACCGTGCTGTCGCTCACGGGGAGCGGCGCGATGGCGGCCGCCTCGCGCCCCAGCGCCAGCCGGCTCGTCGCTCCGCGCCCCATCAGCATCACGAAGGAGGACGAGTCCACCAGAGTGCGGCGGATCCGGTACCGCTGGAAGAACGTCCCGCTGTCGCCGCCCGGCCGGAGCCCGAACGCGCGGAATTGCCCCGCGATGTACGCCGCCGTCTCGTCGAGCTCGGGGCTCGGCGTGGCGCGACCGCGCATCGAGTCGTCGGCGATGACGCTGATTCGCGCCCTGACGTCCGCCTCGGTGATCGCCTCCACCGCGCGGCGGACCGCCGCCGCTGACGGGGGCCGCGGCGCGGATTGCGCCGCAAGGGGGAGCGTGCCGAGGCATAGCAGCGCGGCGGGCACGAGGGCTCGGAGGCGAGGCGTCATGGACATCCCGGTGGAAGGAGTCGGTGCTTCGGAAGAAAGACCCCGGCGTACCGCACTGATACGCCGGGGAAGGTATGCGGGTTTCGGCGGAAGCCGAAGGGGCGGCTCAGCCCGGGCGACGGCGGCCCTCGCCTCCCGAAGAGGGTCGTGACGGAGCCGGTGCGGAGCGCGGAGCGGGCGCGGAGCGCGGTTCCGCGGAGCGCGGCGGCGGCGAGGACCGGGGCTCCACGACCCGGGGGGCCGGGGCCGCGCGCGGCTCGCTCGCCTGCACGGGTCGCGCGGGGCGGCCGAGGTAGACGGGTTCGCTACGCCGGCCGGCATCCGGGGGCACCGACTGCGGCGCGCGGCCGCCGGACTGCGTCTTGGGATCGATGTAGACGGCGCGCGGCCGGTCGTCGAGCGGCTGGACGTAGCGCGGCAGCGCCTGCGGCGCGCCGTTGGCCGGCCTGACCGCGCGGCGCCCGTCGGCGCCGCCCTGGAAGACCTTCGAGATGCTCGCGTCGGACGCGACGCTCGGCACGGTCTCGCCGCGGCGGCCCGGGACCTGGGCGCTGCCGGGGATCAACTGGATGCGCGGCGTGGGCGTACGGCCACCCTGGAAGTCGGTCGCGGCGCCGCCCTGGTCGCCGATCGCGCGGCGGCCGCCGGGGACCGGCACGCTGCCCACGCCGCCGATGTCCGCCCCGCGCACCCCGCGGTCGGCGGGACGTCGCTGGCTGGGGTCGTCGGTGCGCCGGTCGCGGTAGGCGATCGCCGGCGCCGACTGGTCCTCACGCGCCTTGAAGGCGTACGCGCCCCCGCGGTCGGCCGGCCGAAGGTACACTACGCGCGTGCCGCCGTAGTACCGGGTCGGGTACCAGTAGCTGGGGTAGTAGTAGAACGGGTCGCGGTACACGAACAGCGTGTAGCGCGGGCACCAGGAGCCGTACGGGTCCCACGCCGCGAAGCCGACGTAGCTGTGACAGTCGTAGCAGAGGAACCGCGGATAGTCGTAGTGCCGCTCCACGTCGTACGGCAGGAGGTGCGTGTCGTAGTCGGTGTAACCCGGCGGGATGATGCGCTGCACCAGCTCCTCGAGCGACTGGTACGGGTCGCCGTGGATCCGGCCGCCGTCGGAGACGAGTTGCGGGTCCCAGTGGTTGGACGTGGTGAAGGGGCCGTAGGCGAACGCGCCCGCCGAGGCGACGCCGAACACGTACCCGACGCCGGGGTCGTCGTCCACCGCGAACGCGTCGTGCTGGCCGTAGTTCGGCACATCGTAGGTGTAACCGCCGCGGACGTAGTTGTCTTCCCACGGCTCGCGCGGGAAGAGCACCTGCACCCGGCCGTCGGTGTCCACGCGGAAGATGGTGACATAGGCGTCCTGCTCGGTCCGGAAGAAGATCCGGACGCGCTCCCCGCGGCGGTACACCTCGCCGTGGGAGGTCCAGAGGCGGATGCCCGGAGCGGCGGCGTCGCCGGGGTACGCCGGCGTGCTGCGGAGCGCGTTCGCGGGCCCGGCCCCTGTGGCGTTGAGGCCGAGCAGCGTCGCGGCGATCAGGCTATGGAGGAACATGGCAGCCTCACCAGGCGGGTGTTCGTCCCAAATGAGGAGCAGGGAATGTGCCACCCCCTCGTCGAAACGCAACTGTCGCGGTATCAAGCGGTTGGCTTCCGCGCCCGCGGCCTTCTAGCTTACATCGTGTCCTTTATCCGTGACAGGACCTGCCCGCGCCGGTGAGCGCGCAGCGGCTGGACCTTCTCGATCCCTACACCGTCGCGGGGCTCGGTGGCATCGAGCTGGTGGCGCGCGGCGTCGTCGAGGGATTCCTCTCGGGGTTGCACCGTTCCCCCTACCGCGGCTTCTCCGTGGAGTTCGCCGAGCACCGGCCGTACCAGCCCGGTGACGAGCTGCGCTACCTCGACTGGAAGATCCTCGGCCGGCGCGACCGGTTGTACGTGAAGCAGTTCGAGGAGGAGACGAACCTCCGTGCCACGTTGGTCCTCGACGTCTCCCGCTCGATGGGGTGGGCCGGAGCGCCGGAGCGCCTCACCAAGTGCGGCTACGCGGTCCGGCTCGCGGCCGCACTGGGGCTGATCCTCCTGCGCCAGCGGGACGCCACCGGGCTCATCGCGTTCGACGACGCGGTCCGCGTGACGCTGCCGCCCAAGGCGCGCGCGGGGCAGTGGCACCTCCTGGCGCGGACCCTCCAGGGCCTTGAGCCCGGCGGCGGGACCGCGGCCGAGGGGGCGCTGCGGCGCGTGACCGGCCTGCTGCGCCGGCGCGGGATGGTGCTCTTCATCTCGGACCTGCTGGTGGAGCGGGAGCTGCTGCTCACCGCGCTGCGCTATCTGCGCCACCGCGGGCACGTGGTGACGGTGCTGCACGTGATGGATCCTGGGGAGGTGGACCTCGCGCCCTCGGGTGAGGCACGGTTCGTGGATCCCGAGACGGGAGAGGGCGTCGTGGCGGCGCCCCGCGACCTGGGCCCCGAGTACCGGGCCACCGTGGAGCGCGTGGTGCGCGCCTGGCGCCGCGCCTGCCGCACGAGCGGCATCGGCTACCACCAGGTGACCACCACGACGCCCTTCGGCGACGCCCTGCGGCGCGCCGCGGCGCCTTCCGCTCGGGCGGCGGTGTGATCTTCCTCCAGCCCCTCGCGCTCTTCGGCCTCGCGTTCGCCCTGGTGCCGCCGCTGCTGCACCTCTTCCAGCGCCGCCGGCCGCCCGACGTCGAGTTCCCGTCGGCGCGCTACCTCCGGCAGACCGCGCGCGAGGCGAGGCGCTCGATCCGTCTCCGGCACCTCGCCCTCCTCCTCCTGCGCGTGGCCGCGGTCGTGCTGCTCGTTCTCGCAGCGGCGGGACCGGTGGTGCCGGCACGCGTCGGCGGGATGCACGCGCCGATGGCGCTCGCCCTCGTCCTCGACCACTCCCTCTCGTCCGGCGCGGTGGTGGGAGGGCGGCGGGTGGTGGATGATCTCGCGCAGCGGGCTGGCGCGGCGCGGCA